>Ga0209309_10004795_pt1 | contig 11021 bp, 7 predicted proteins | sample COGITO_mtgs_1204_2_FD_184807 | JGI IMG/M metagenome (GOLD analysis project Ga0209309, IMG submission 184807) | Pelagic marine microbial communities from North Sea - COGITO_mtgs_120412 (SPAdes) (version 2) | ecosystem: Environmental > Aquatic > Marine > Epipelagic ...
GGTCGTGTGCCAAACAGATAACCCTGCGTGCAAATCGGTCGCATCGCGGCAAGCATGGCACGATATGCGCCCTCCACCACAGGCCCGTTTTCAGGCGTCGCCCCGACCAGCGGCATGCGTCCAACCTGCCGGTTGCGCAGGGTTTGCGCCAGAGTATCCGCCGTCTGGGCTGGTAGAGCCGCCGCAACCTCGGCCGACAGCCAGCCGGTTGCGAAGTTCGCTGAAGCCTCATCCCGCCAACGATACCAGAACATTGCCTTGGTCAGCCATTCGTCGGCCAGATCCTCAATCAGATGGCACAGGAAACCTGCGCCGCCGTCGGGTATCACATTGCGGCCGTTGACGATCTCCTGCTCCAGCGTTGCGGCGATGGTGGTCGAATCGGTCATGTCCCGCCCCATCGGGTGGCGCAGGACTGGCAGCAGCACTGGTGAGACATCGACATTTCGGCCCGTGAATTGCGGTAGCTCGCAAATCCAATCGAACGGAATTCGGCGGTATCGCATCAGGGCGCGGGTTTTCATTGAATAAGGCGAGGCCGTTAGCCCGATCAATTCGTAGCGTGCACTCACTCCGCAGCCTCAACCAACTGTTCGGCTCCGGCCAGCCGGAACGCCATATCGACGTAGCGTGTTGCAATCGCCTGTGGCGGCAATCGGCCATCGTCGCGATACCACGTGGATACTCCGGTCAGCATTGCGATCATCGCCAGTGTGGTCAGGCGGGTGTCGGCGTGGTGGAATACGCCCTCGGCTGCGCCGGCGGTCAGAATCTCCTCGACCAGATGCTCGTAGGATCGGCGCAAACGCTCAATCTCGGCGAAGTTTTCCTGCTCCAGATTGCGCAGTTCCATGTAGGAGATGAACACCTTTTCCGCGCGTAGGATGTGGTAATCGATGTGAAACCGCACGAACCGCTCCAGCCGCGCAATAGCGGGCATTTCGGCGTCGGGGGCGTGGTCCTGCCAGCTTTGCAGCAGATGCTCCAGATGACCGCGCATGATATCGCGCAGCAAACTCTGCTTATCGGGCGTGTAGAGGTACAGCGCGCCCGCCTGAACGCCAACCTCCCGCGCAATTTGGCGCATGGAAACAGCTGCAAAGCCGTGGCGCGCGATCAGGCGGATCGCGGCCTCCTCGACCATTGCGCGGGTTTTTTCACCGCTGGATCCGCTTTTTCGCGCCATGTTCAACCCTCTGTTGTGCGCAACGTAACTGAACGCACGTACAGATGACAAGAATGCGCCCCGATCTGACGTCAGAATCTGGACCGGGGATCACAATCATTCAGCGCGAAAACGGCTTTTGGGATAAACGCCCAGTATTTTCAGCGACGATGTGAAGTATTCTAGCTCCTCCAACGCGCGTGCAACGGCGGGTTCGTCAGGGTGACCGTCCACCTCGGCAAAGAATTGTGTCGCAGTGAATGAGCCGTCGGTCATGTAGCTTTCCAGCTTGGTCATGTTGACACCATTCGTCGCGAATCCCCCCATCGCCTTGTACAGCGCGGCAGGAATGTTGCGGACGTTGAACAGGAAACTGGTCATCATCGGGCGATCTGTTGATTCCGGGATCACCCCCTCGGGCGCCATGACGAGGAATCGTGTGGTGTTATTCTGCGCGTCCTCGATGTGGCGGGCCAACACGTCCAGCCCGTAAATTTCGCCTGCAAGTTCGGATGCCAGGCCGGCCAGCGACGCATTTCCCTTTTCAGCCACGGTGCGCGCCGACCCGGCGGTATCTGCGCCGACCAGTGTGGAAATGCCGTGCTGGTTGAGGAAACCGCGACATTGCCCCAGCAGAACCGTGTGACTTATCGCCTCACGTACGTCCTCAAGCCGCGCACCGGGAACGCCCAGCAGGTTGATGTGGACGCGCACGAAATGCTCACCCACGATGCGCAGGCGGCTTTCTGGCAGAAGCTGGTGAACGTCGGCCACACGCCCGTAGGTGGAGTTTTCCACGGCAATCATGCCAAGCGCAGCAGTTCCATTGCGTACAGCCTCAATCGCGCCCTCAAAGGTGGCGCAGGGCATCGGCTCCATGTTCGGAAACATTTCACGGCATGCCTGATGCGAATAGGCCCCCAACTCACCCTGGAACGAGATCAGTCCGGTCTTGGTTTGTGTGCCCGTCATTTTTTCTGCCCTGCATAGAAAATCGCGCTAATGTCACATGTGCGCATTGTGGACCCTTCTATACCTTGAAAATGCTGGCGGGGAACGGGTACTACACGCGTGATAGAATTTTCGTGCGCCCCGACCCATTCGGTGATCCGCACGTCACGTTTTCAGGAAGGCACCGTCGCATGGACAGTCTGGAACTCAACAAGATCATTGCAGGCGTGCTCGGCGCCGTGCTGACGCTCATGCTGTTTACGTGGGTCGGTGACCTCGTCTACGGCATTGGTGAAAGCGGACACGACGAGGAACACCTCGCATTCGAAATCGAACTGCCCGAGGGCGGCGCCGAAGTGGCCGAGGTCGAAGCTGGCCCAAGCATTGGTGAGCTGTTGGTGACTGCATCCGCCGAAAATGGCGAAGGTCTGTTTCGCGCCTGTGCCGCCTGTCACAACGCAGCTGAGGCGACCAACAAGGTTGGCCCTTACCTGCTGAACGTTATGGGCCGTGAAGTGGCGTCCGTGGATGGCTTTGCCTATTCCGACGCGCTGATGACCATCGACGGCGGCTGGTCGGCTGAAAACTTCTCGCACTTCATCGAGAACCCACGTGGTTGGGCGCCCGGAACCAAGATGGGCTATAACGGCATGAGCAAGGCGGATGATCGCGCTGATATCATCGCTTACCTCGTCGCTGCGTCCGGCCAAAACATCGATGACTTCATCGTTCTGCCAGAAACGACCGTGGTCGAGGAAGCTGCTGTTGAAGACACCGCAGCCGAGGAAACCGTCGTCGAAGAAGCCGCAACCGAGGAGGCAGTGGCCCCCGAAGCTGAGGTCATGACCAAAGACGCAGTTGAGCCCGAGGCCGTCACCCCGACGGAGGAGGTCGCCCCAGTTGTTGAGGAAGCTGCGCCTGCCGCTGAACCTGAAGCGCCCGTCGCTGAGGAAGCTGCACCGGTTGAGGAAGAAGCTGCCCCCGTTGAGCAGGAAGCTACCCCTGCGGAGCCAGCCGCAACCGAGGAAGAGGCCGCTGTCGCACCTGTAGAGGAAACCGCTGCCGCTGGCGTGCCTGCCTTCATGGCAAATGCGTCCGCAGCGGACGGTGAGCGGGCATTCCGTGCTTGCCGCGCCTGCCACGTAGTAGACGAAGGTGTGAACCGCGTTGGTCCATCGCTCTACAACATCGTTGATCGCGACATCGGCTCGGCTGAAGGGTTCAACTACTCCTCCGCCATGGCGGAAAAAGAGGGCACCTGGACGTATGAGGACCTCAACGCGTTTCTGGAATCCCCACGCAGCTGGCTGCCCGGAACCAAGATGGGCTATTCCGGTATGCGCAGCGAGCAGGATCGCGCCAATGTGATCGCCTATCTCGAATCAGCCAACCAGTAAGATTTGGCTCTCAAGATCTACGAAAGGCCGCCCCTGTGGGCGGCCTTTTCCGTTCTATGTCCCTGAACTGCGCGACGGGCTGGTCCCGCAATCAGAGTGACTTCACACCTTCGCGCCTTGCCCTCTACCGTGCAGCGACCTAACCATTAGGACTTAGGCAAATTTCCTGACCGGAAGGCGGCACTAAATGACCCAACGTCGATCGACGCACATGCACTCGCAGGTTTTGACCCGCGACTCCTTGATGACCAAACGTTGCATCACGGGACTCTCAGCGTTGGCGTTGGGCATTGCGGTCATGACCTCCCCCCTACGTGCCGACAGCCATGAAGACGTTATTATCGCCCACGGCATTTCGTCCTTTGGTGAGTTGAAGTACGGCCCTGACTTTGAACATTTCGACTACGTGAATCCGGATGCGCCCAAGGGCGGATATTTCACAACGTGGGGTTTTGGCACATTTGACTCGCTGCGCCCCTATATCCTGCGCGGCAATGCAGCGGGCACCTCGGGTATCCTGTACGATACGCTGATGACAGGTTCCGCAGATGAGCCTGACGCGCTGTACGGTCTGGTCGCGGAAACCATCGAATACCCCGAAAGCCGCCAGTGGGTGATTTTCAACATCCGCCCCGAGGCCCGGTTTCACGACGGATCACCAATCACCGCGCAGGACGTAGCAGATTCGTATCAGGCGCTGTACGACAAGGGCCGTCCGACCTATCGCCTTGGTATCTTCCGGGATGTTGAGGGAGTTGAGGTGCTGGACGAGCATCGCGTGAAATACACCTTCCGCCCCGATGCGCCCCTGCGCGATATGCCCGGCATGGTGGGCGGATTGCCGATCTTCCCGTCCGCTTGGCTGGCTGAGAATGACTTCTCGGAATCCAGCATGGACCCCGTTCCCGGCTCCGGCCCCTATGTGGTTGGCGATGTGGATGGCGGACGGTCCGTTGTGTATGAGCGGGCCGAAGATTACTGGGCAGCTGATCTGCCGGTAAATGTGGGCCAGAACAATTTCGACGAACAGCGCGTGGAATATTACGCGGATTCCACCGTCGCGTTCGAGCAATTCAAGGCGCTCGGCTACACCTTCCGCAGTGAAAACACCTCGCGGCTGTGGGCCACGGCCTATGAGTTTCCCGCCATGGAAAACGGCTGGATTGTGCGTGAGGAGCTGACCGACGGCACCCCTACCGGCACGCAGGGCTGGTTCTTTAACCTGCGCCGCGAGAAGTTTCAGGACCCCCGCGTTCGTCAGGCTATCGCCATGATGTTCAACTTTGAATGGTCCAACGACGCGCTGTTCTACGACCTGTATTTCCGCACAGACAGCTTTTGGGAGAATTCCTACCTTCAAGCAGAGGGGATGCCTGCCGAGGACGAGCTGGCGGTGCTAGAGCCTGTGCGCGGCATGGTTCCCGACACCGTCTTTGACGAGCCCGCCTACGTGCCAATCGTATCCGAGCCTGTGCAACTGGACCGTCGCGTTTTGCGCCAAGCGGCGGCACTGATGCGCGATGCGGGATATAACCTTGAGGATGGTGTGCTGGTCGATGCAGCCGGTGAGCCATTCGTGATCGAATTCCTCAACGACAGCCGCGCGTTCGAACGGATCATCAACCCCTTCATCCAGAACCTTGAACGGCTGGGCATCCGCGTTGACGCGCCGATCGTCGATCAGGCGCAGGCGTCCGAGCGTGAGAAGAATTTCGAGTTTGATCTTACCTCACGCCGTTATCGCATGGGCCTGACACCGGGTCAGGAGCTGGTCGGCATGTTCGGGTCAACCTCCGCCAATGAGCTGGATACAGCAAACATCATGGGCCTGCAAAATGAGGGCGTGGATTACCTGATCGAACAAATAGCCGAGGCTGAGGATCGCGACGAGCTGAACCTGCGCGTGCGCGCGCTGGATCGTGTGCTGCGCTCCATGCACGTGTGGATTCCGCAGTGGTACAGCGGCCGTCACCTGATCGCCTACCTGGACGTTTATGGCCGACCTGAGGTGCAGCCCCCCTTCTCGATCAATACCGGTGCATGGTGGTGGGACGAACAAAAGGCCGACGACCTGCGTGCGGCTGGGGCGCTCTGATCTATCATGGGGGCCTATATTTTAAGACGTCTGCTGCTGATCATTCCAACCCTGTTCGGCATTATGGTAATCAACTTCGCGCTGGTCCAGTTCGTGCCGGGTGGCCCGATTGAACAGATCATTGCTGAAATCAACGGTGAGGGTGGCGTAACTGACCGCATCACCGGCGGTGCTGGTGGCGACGCCGGGCAAGGCGGCGGAAATGTCGAATATCAGGGCGCGCGCGGGCTGCCCGCTGATTTCATTGCCGAGCTGGAGGCGCAGTATGGCCTCGATAAACCGCCATTGCAGCGGTTCGGCATTATGATCTGGAACTACGCCCGTTTTGATTTCGGAGAGAGCTATCAACGCTCGATCTCTGTCGTGGATCTGGTGTTGGAAAAGATGCCGGTGTCGATCACGCTGGGCCTGTGGTCCACGGTGATTGCCTATCTGATTTCGATCCCGCTGGGCATCCGCAAGGCGGTCAAAGACGGCTCACGCTTTGATACGTGGACATCCGGCATCATCATCGTGGCCTATGCCATTCCCGGCTTTCTGTTCGCGATCATGCTGTTGGTGCTGTTTGCTGGCGGGTCCTATTTCCAGATATTTCCGGCGCGGGGCCTGACCTCACCCAACTTCGAGGACCTCAGCGCGGTCGGCAAAGTGCTGGATTATTTCTGGCACATCGCCCTCCCCGTCACCGCGACGACCATCGCCAGTTTCGCAACGCTGACGCTACTGACCAAGAACTCGTTTCTGGATGAAATCCGCAAGCAATACGTGATGACCGCGCGCGCCAAGGGTTTGAGCGAGCGTCAGGTGCTGTATCGCCATGTGTTCCGCAATGCGATGCTGATCGTGATCGCAGGCTTTCCGGGGTTGTTCCTGTCGGTCTTTTTCTCGGGCAGTTTGATTATCGAAACGATCTTCTCGCTCGACGGGCTGGGGCTGCTAGGTTTTCAGGCCGCTGTTGGCCGCGATTATCCCGTGGTGTTTGGTACGCTTTTCTTCTTTGGTTTGGTCGGACTGCTGATCGGGATCCTGTCGGACCTGATGTATGTGTTCGTCGATCCGCGCATTGATTTCGAGAGCCGGAATACATGACCTTAAACCCCCTGCAAAAACGACGTCTCGCGGCATTTAAGTCAAACCGGCGTGCCTTTTGGTCACTCTGGCTGTTCCTGATCCTGTTCGTTCTATCGCTGTTCGCTGAACTGATTGCCAATGACAAACCGCTGGTCGTCTCGTACCGCGGTGACATCAGCTTTCCTGTGTTCAATGGTCACTACGAGGAATCCGACTTTGGCGGCGACCCCGGTCTGAACGTGGATTTCAAGGATCTGGCGATCCAATGCCTGATCCGCACCGGCGGGGTTGAGGATTGCTATTACGAGCCTGAGGACATCTTGGCCGAGGCGGAAAGCGGAAGCGTGGCGGGGCAACCTGTGACAGCTGGCTGGATCGTGTGGCCTGTCATTCCCTACTCCTTTGACACTGTGAACGACGATGTATTCCGCGCGCCAAGTGCGCCGGATCAGAACCACTGGCTGGGCACCGATGACACAACGCGCGATGTGCTGGCGCGGGTGATTTATGGCGTGCGCACATCGCTGCTGTTCGCCATCGCAACGGTTGGAATTTCGTCGGTGATAGGCATTACAGCAGGAGCTGTGCAGGGGTATTTTGGCGGCTGGACCGACCTGTTGTTCCAGCGGTTTATCGAGATTTGGGGCGGCACGCCGTTCCTATACGTCATCATCATCACGGCCGCGATTTTCACCATGAACTTCTGGCTGTTGGTGGCGCTGATCTCTCTTTTCTCATGGACCTCGCTCGTCGGAGTTGTGCGAGCGGAGTTTTTGCGGGCGCGGAATTTTGAATATGTGCGGGCAGCACGCGCGCTTGGCGTATCGGATCGTGTCATCATGTTCCGCCACATTTTGCCCAACGCGATGGTGGCGACGCTGACGTTGATGCCGTTCCTGATCACCGGTGCAATCGGGGGGCTGGCGACGCTCGACTACCTCGGCTTTGGCCTGCCCTCATCATATCCATCGTTGGGTGAGCTGACCTTGCAAGCCAAGGAAAACCTGCATGCAAGCTGGCTAGGCTTTACCGCGTTTTTCACCTTCGCGATTTTGCTATCGCTGCTGGTTTTCGTTTTTGAAGGGGTGCGGGACGCATTTGATCCGCGCAAGGTGCTGGCATGAGCTTGCTTGAAGTGAACGGTCTGCGCGTCTCGTTCGGTGCGATGACAGCCGTAAAGGGCGTCAGCTTTACCGTCGATGCAGGGGAGACTGTCGCGCTGGTCGGTGAGTCGGGGTCCGGCAAGTCGCTGACCGCGCTGTCCACCGTGGACCTGCTGCCCGATGTCGCCACGATTGAGGGGTCTGTTACCTTTCAAGGGCGTGAGATTATTGGCGCCAGCGATAAAACCCTGCGTGAAATTCGCGGCAACGATATCAGCTTCATCTTTCAGGAGCCGCTGACCTCGCTGAACCCGCTGCACACGTTGGAAAAGCAACTGGCGGAGAGCTTGGCCCTGCATCAGGGCCTCAGCGGTGCGGCCGCGCGCACCCGAATTATCGAACTGCTCGACCGCGTTGGCATCGTAAATCCGGCTGATCGACTGGGCAGCTATCCCCACGAGCTTTCAGGCGGACAACGGCAGCGCGTGATGATCGCGATGGCATTGGCGAACGGGCCAAAATTGTTGGTCGCGGATGAACCCACCACCGCGCTGGATGTGACCATTCAGGCGCAAATCCTCGAATTGCTCAAGGAGCTACAACGGGACGAGGGTATGGGGATGTTGTTCATCACCCATGACCTGACGATCGTGCGCTCCATCGCGGATCGGGTCTGCGTGATGAAGGATGGTCTCATCGTCGAAACCGGGCCCACGCGAGAGGTTTTTGCCAATCCGCAGCATGAATACACCCGCAAACTGCTGGCGGCTGAACCCTCGGGGTCCCCTGCTCCGGTGGCTGACGATGCCCCTGAACTGGTCAGCACCGATGACCTGCGCATCTGGTTTCCGGTCAAGACCGGCCTGCTAAAGCGGACCACAGGTCACGTGAAGGCGGTCAATGCGGCGAACATTTCGCTGCGCGCGGGCGAAACCCTGGGCGTGGTGGGTGAGTCTGGATCGGGGAAAACAACACTGGCCTTGGCGGTCATGCGCTTGATTTCATCGCAGGGGCCGATCGTGCTGCTGGGGCGTAACATCCAGAACCTCAACAACCGTGCGCTACGCCCTGTGCGGGCCGATATGCAGATGGTGTTTCAGGACCCGTTCGGGTCTCTGTCCCCCCGGATGAGCGTCGTTGAGATTGTCGCCGAAGGGCTGGGCGTACACGGCAATTCGCCCAAATCCGACCGGCGTAAGATGGTTGCCGATATCCTTGAGGAAGTGGGCATCGACCCTGCCGCGATGGATCGCTACCCGCACGAATTTTCCGGCGGGCAGCGGCAGCGTATCGCCATCGCGCGTGCCATGATCCTGCGGCCCAAGGTTGTCGTTCTGGATGAGCCGACATCCGCATTGGATATGACGGTGCAGGTTCAGATCGTCGCACTGCTGCGCGACCTACAGGCGCGCTACGGGCTGGCCTACATCTTTATCAGTCACGACCTGAAGGTTGTGCGTGCGATGAGCCATCGTGTGATGGTGATGAAGCGCGGCGATGTGGTTGAGGAGGGGGATGTGGCCACGATCTTTGATCGACCGCAGCACGAATACACCAAGCAGTTGATGACGGCTGCCTTGGAAGGCCATCTGTAGTGCAGGCCCCGGCGCATGACGCCGGGGCTGTTTTTTTAACCGCGCAGGGTGCCGCCGGTTGCCTTGGCTACGGCCGCAACAACCTTGGCTCCGACGGCCTCGATATCCTTGTCGGTCAGCGTTGCGTCGGTGGGCTGTAGGCGTACGGCGATGGCGATGGACTTGCGCCCCTCACCCATCTGCGCGACGGCCTTTTCACCACTGAACACGTCAAACACGCTGACGTCGACGATCAGCTTTTTGTCAGCACCCTTTGCCGCGCGAACCAGCTTGTCCGCCTCCACATCAGCATCAACGACGAATGCGAAGTCACGCTCCACCGGCTGTAAATCAGCCAGGACCAGCGCGGGACGTGTCGACGTCTTTTGCTTGGGGAACGGCACATTCGCGGGATAGACGGTAAAGGCAACCGCAGCGCCCTTAATGTCCAGTGCGGCGAGGATGCGCGGGTGCAACTCTCCGAATACCGCCAGCGGGTTCTTTGGCCCCAGTCCCAGCACAGCGGAGCGGCCCGGGTGGAACCAGTCAGGCGCATTGCGCAGCGGCATCAGGCGATCCACCGGCGCGCCCAGTTCTGCCAGCAACGCCTCTGCATCAGCCTTTGCGTCGTACAGATCGACCGCACGGCGCGAGCCATGAGCATTACGTGCTGCGGTTTGACCGATCAGGATGCCCGAAACGGATGTAACCTCTTCCCCCGGCTCACCACCGGAAAAGGCAACGCCAGCCTCAAACAACGCCAGATCGGCAAAGCCACGCGCCTGATTGCGGGCCGCAGCCGTCAGCAGGCCGGGCAGCAGGTCAGGGCGCATGTGGCTCATCTCGGAGCTGATGGGGTTTTCCAGACGTACATCGTCACCACCGCCGCCGAACAGGGCGGCATGGTCCTGTTGGACAAAGCTGTAGGTGACGCATTCGTTGTAGCCAAGGCTGGCCACCTTACGCCGCGCGGTAATCAGGCGCGTCTGCATCGGGGTTTGCACAGGCTGGGCCACACCGGGCGTCAGACGCGGCATGGGCTTACCCACAAGCTTGGTCAGGGAAGCGACACGCGCGACTTCCTCAACCAGATCAGCCTCACCGTGAACGTCAGGACGCCACGACGGAACCGAAACCTCAACCGTGGTGCCACTGTCCTTACACTCAAACCCTAGCGCGTCGAGGATGCGGATCTGCTCCTCACGGGCAATCTCCATGCCCACCAAGCTGACAACTCGCGCGGGATCCAGCGTGAAGCTGCGGGCGGTATCCGGCACCGCACCAGCCTGCACCACATTCGAGGGCGTACCGCCGCAAATATCGAGGATCAGCTTGGTCGCCAGTTCGATTCCATCGCGGGTGAACGCGGGGTCGACGCCCCGCTCAAACCGGTAACGCGCGTCGGAATTGATTTTCAGGGCGCGGCCGGTGTGCGCCGTGCGAACGGGATCGAACCACGCTGCCTCAACGAACACATCGGTGGTTTCAGGGGTGCAGCCAGTCACCTCCCCGCCCATAACGCCGCCGATCCCCTCGGCCCCGGCATCGTCAGCGACGACGGTCATGGCGGGGGTCAGGGGGTATTCTTTACCATCAAGGGCGAGGATGCTCTCCCCCTCCTTGGCAAAGCGGACGTGGATGTTGCCCGTCACCTTTGCCGCATCG
>Ga0209309_10004797_pt1 | contig 11018 bp, 13 predicted proteins | sample COGITO_mtgs_1204_2_FD_184807 | JGI IMG/M metagenome (GOLD analysis project Ga0209309, IMG submission 184807) | Pelagic marine microbial communities from North Sea - COGITO_mtgs_120412 (SPAdes) (version 2) | ecosystem: Environmental > Aquatic > Marine > Epipelagic ...
TTTTTTATAGGTGAAAAGAAGCTCCCAAAAAATAATTTTGTATTTTGGTGTCGATAAAAGTTTAGGAACTTTAATAATGTGTATTAAATCGTTTTTAGGTGTGTCTAAAAATTTAATAAATATATATTTAATTATTTGATTATCAATATTTTTAATTAATTTATATAAAGCTTCACTTTGAGTTAAAATATTATTTAGTTTTTGAGTAAATTTTCGTGAAATAAGTAAATTTTTTATTGAATTTGGATCACAAATAGATAAGTTTTCAAGTATATCATAGTCAGTTTTACCTTGTAGAAAACTTAAAAATAGTGCTTCATTTTCAGCTTTATTTTCAACTACATCAGTAGTGTTTTCAAGCTGATTTTTTGAAATAGTTTGTACGTTTAATTCCTCCATTTTTACCTATTATAATTTATACAAGTTTGAAATAATTATAAGCCAATTCCATCGTTTCAATAACGATATTATTTTCTTCCGTTTCTTGTTTTTTTAGTGTCCATTTTATGGGGTATGCATGTATAATATTCCAAGCTAAAATGGATTCTTTTTTACTATTTACTAGCCTAACTTTTATATCGGTTGGAGAAAATTGATAGTGCTCAATTGCTTTTTTGCACCAATCAATCGCTTTTAAATCTTTCAGTACACCTCCTTTTAAAATCAGGTTTGGAAACCGAGTTCTAGACGGAAAAGAATGTCTAAACTTAATTTCACCATTTTTTAAAATTTCTTCAGTATCAATATCAACTGTAAGTCCTACTACCGATTTAAATTGAGCGCTTATTTCAGATTGTTCATTATCGAAGAAGTTCACATTAAGTGAAAGCTCCTCAAGTTCTGTTTTACCCATAATTTTTTCATTTTTGAGAGTATCATACCGAGGAGGTTAGTTAATAAATATTTCAGAAATAGTTCGTGTTATGTTTCCAAGTTGATCTTTTTCAACGATCAATCTTGTGGGAGAGGCGGGAGGTTGCTTTCTACTGTTAAACGAGTATTCTATAGTACCATTTTTGACTAATGGCAGTTGTTTAGGCTCAGTAGAATGTAATAACTTATTACTTAACGTGTTTTTATAATGCCAAATTGTTTTACGGTTGGTAAATTGTATTTTAAAATTCTTTGGCTCAATTTTCGGTTCATCACTAGTACTAAGCAAGTTTCGTTTGCAGGTATCATTTGTATTGGTGTTACCTGTGTTTGTATGTAAAGAAATTACCCCAAACAGACTTTCTTTCTCTTTTTCTGAAAACTGTTTGTTTATGCCTTGCCAAGTGGTTTCAGTTATTTTAAAGTTTGAAACAGGGCGTGTGGTTTCTTCAACATCTATATACCTGAAATTGTTGCTTTCTGAAGCAGGTTTTTTATTCGAAAAATAGAAAGGAACAGTAGGAATACTGTTTACCGTAGAATAGTTTTCAAATAAAAAGTCATTAATATACAGTAAGAACGTAAGGTTGAAGTTTTCTGGCACCGGTACTTTTGGTGTTTGGGTTTTCACTTCTTCTGAAGTTTCTTTCACTTGTATAAGCAACGTAAAGCCCGTATTGGTAGGTTTAAAAATTATTTTTTGGGTGTTTAAATACTGATATGTCTCTTCAGAAGGGACAATTTCCATAAATTCACGTACGTCATACTTTAAAAGTTGCTTTTCTTTTAACTGTTCTGAACTATCAAAAGGAATCAACCCGTCATTCAGAAAATATTCGTGATAAATACTAACAGTGCAAAGTGGTTTGTATGTGAGTGGAAATTTCAAAATTTGTGTATTGTGTATAGCAAACTTAAGCTGTAAGAGTTTAAACTACAGTAGGTAAATGCCTAAAAAAAAACAGGAAAAACCCTTTTTCAAACCAGTTTTTTTCCTGTTTTAAAAGGGTGCTATTCAAATAGCGAGGGAAATTTCATACATTGCCAACAACTAACCAAGTTTTATAAAAAGATGGCTAAACCAGCAAAATGTATTAGCGTAGATCTAGCTAGAGATTTACAGGATAATTGGGTAAACACTAGGGCTGAAGATATTGAGCGCGCACAAGGTGCTGAAGATACACGTGAGTTTACTTTTAATATAGATGAAGTACAAGAATATATTGATTACGTAAAAGCTGAGGCAAAAAAGCAGGACATCAAAACTCCAGGGTTACGATTGAATTTTGCGGCGTACAATAATTCAGAATCAAAAAAAGCAACCGTTTTTCTTTGCCCAACAGAAAGTGACTCAAAAAAAGCAGAAAATATTTATTCTATCGATCCTTTTAACAGGACTATTGGAGGATGGCCGCCAAAAAGCTATTAAACTTATATTGCGTTGAAAGATTTTTTAATTCATACTATTCCGATTACGGTATTAATGTTGTTTACAGCTTTTCTTGGACTGTATTATATTTACAGCAATAAAAAAGTAAAAAAAGCAACAAAGTATTTTGTTTATTTTCTTTGTTTAACGGTCACCGTTGAAATTATAGGAGCATATGCACCCATAGCGTACTTTACCGATTATGCGTATTTCTCTTTTGTAAAAGGAACGTTATTTGAAGAAAACTATTGGTTGTATAATGGCTATACAATAGTTAGTTATTTTATATATATAAGTTATTTTAAGTGGCATCTAGAAAGCGCACAACAAAAACGGCTTATAACATTTCTCTTAGTATTATTTATAGTTGGTCAAATAATTGATTTTTCAGTTTCAGGAACCTATTTTGAAAGCTATTCGTCATATGGCGATATTGTAGGTACTGCTTTAGTGTTACTTTCCATAGGCCTTTATTACTATCAGTTATTAACTAGCGATGAAATTTTAAAATTCAACACATCATTGCCTTTTTATATTTCAATGGGCGCAATTTTATTGCACTTAGTGTTAACGCCTCTATTTATATACAGTAGTTATTTTGACTCAGGAAGTCCCGATTTTGTGAAATTATATAAAAGCATCGTATTGTTTACAAACCTATTGGTATATTTACTTTATAGTATTGGGTTTTTAATATGTCTAAAGAAGAAAGGCTCCTCATAATTTACGTTATTATTATTCTAACATTTACTGTTGGAATATTTGTCTTGTTTTTTATAGTTTTTCAGCGTCGTAAAAACAAACTTCTACTAAAACAAGCGGAACAAAAAATTCAATTTGAGAAGGAAATATCTAATTCTAAAATTGAAATTCAAGAACAAACATTTAAAAATATTGCTTGGGAACTGCACGATAATATAGGGCAGTTGCTTTCCGTTACCAATATTCAGTTGAATATGGTACTCCATAAACTTCCAGAAGAATTTCACAGCCAACTTTTAGAGACTAAATCTGTTGTACAGGAAACAGTAAAAGAGGTGCGAAACCTTTCAAAAACATTAAATAACGATGTAATTTATAAAAACGGTTTAATCGGTTCGCTAGAAGTAGAATTAGAACGTTTTAACCGGTTGGATTTTTTAAATGCTACCTTAAAAACTACTGGAGAAGTTAGAAGAATTAATCCTACTAAAGAAATAATAATTTTTAGAATACTTCAAGAATTCTCTACCAATGTTTTAAAACACGCTCGCGCAACGGAATTATTTGTACATTTAAATTATACAAACGATTTATTACAAATAGAAGCAAGAGACAATGGTGTGGGGTTTGACACGTCAGAAAAAAAAGGAAATTCTGGTATGGAAACCATGAAAAGTCGGGCTCAATTATTAAATGCTAGTTTTTCAATAGAATCAAAACCTGAGAAAGGAACAATTTTACATTTAAATTATCCGTATAAAAATGAATAAAACCAGTCCCCATACTATTGTCATTGTTGACGACCATTCTTTATTTGCCAGTTCGCTTGAAAAATTGGTAAACTCATTCGATAGCTTTCATGTTTTATATCACGCTAAAAACGGACGAGATCTTCAGCAGAAACTTGAAGAAGCCACCATTTCACCAGATATTATTTTGTTAGACATAAACATGCCTGTTATGGATGGTTTTGAAACCATGCAATGGTTGACTGAAAACGAACCAGGTATTAAAGTTTTGGCGCTTACTATGGAAGATGATGAAGCTAAAATACTTAAAATGCTGTGTAACGGAGCTAAAGGGTATTTGCTGAAAGATATTCATCCAGATAAATTAAACGAAGCGTTGGTACAAACCCTTGAAAAAGGATATTACCATTCAGAAAAAGTAGCTGAGACATTATTACACTCCTTACATTCAAATGAAGCTGAAAAACCAGTATTTAAAGAGCGGGAAATTGATTTTATGAAATTAGCGTGTACCGAAATGACCTATAAAGAAATTGCAGATAAAATGAATTTGAGTCCAAAAACAATTGATGGTTATCGGCAAGACCTCTTTAATAAGTTGGATATAAAAAACAGGGTTGGTTTGGTGATTTATGCGCTAAAAAATGATATTTCAAAAATCTAAGTACACGCTTTCCAAAGTGGGTCGTCGGGTAGGGGGGCTACAATAGTCATTTTCTCTTTTTGTACTGGGTGTGTAAAGGTAAGTTCTCTTGAATGTAAATGAATACTCGCATCCTTATTACTTCGGTCAAAACCATATTTTAGATCTCCTTTAATCGGGCTTCCTATTGCTGAAAGTTGCGACCGTATTTGGTGGTGGCGCCCAGTTTCTAAATTAATTTCCAATAAAAAATAAGTATCTAACTTCTTTATAACTTGATAGTGAAGTATTCCTTTCTTACTGTCAGGCACTTCGTTTATATGAGAATACGATTTGTTTTGCTTCGGATTTCGTTTTAGATAATGAACTAGTGTATCCGAAGTTTTTGGCGGTTCATTTTTAACCAATGCCCAATAGGTTTTTTCGGTTTCACGATCGGCAAAAAGTTTGTTTAAACGCGATAAGGCTTTTGAAGTCCGAGCGAAAACTATAACACCACTTGTGGGGCGATCTAGCCTATGTACTACGCCCAAATACACTGCGCCTGGTTTATTATATTTGTCAGCAATATATTCTTTAGCCACTTCAGAAAGCGGTTTATCGCCCGTTTTATCGCCCTGAACAATATCACCTGCCCGTTTGTTTACAATAAGCAGGTGGTTGTCTTCAAAAAGTACTTGTAGATTTTCTTTTGTAGAAATTATTTTTTTTGAACTCATATAGATAAACGTGAGGTTTGAGACCTGTTTTCCAGAAAACAGATATGTAATATTAATGTTGCGGGTTTTGCTTTCTTTTCATCTAACATCAGTCATTCAGCAATCATCACCTAGTATCTGTTTTCCCGAACCCAACAATTTTCTAATACTGTTCCTTATCATTTGGGAAATCACCACTTTTTACATCGTCTATATATTTGCGGAATGCACCGGTCATTTCAGCGTACAAATCTAGGTACCTACGTAAAAACCTTGGGTTAAATTCGTGTGTCATCCCTACCATATCGTGGGTTACCAGTACTTGACCGTCAACGTCGTTCCCTGCACCAATACCTATAACCGGAATAGTTAGTTCTTTTGCCACTTCAGCAGCTAATTTTGCAGGCACTTTTTCTAGTACAATGGCAAAACAGCCTATTTTTTCTAATAATTTGGCGTCAGCTTTTAGCTCTTCAGCTTCTTCGTCCTCTTTAGCACGAACGGTGTACGTTCCAAATTTGTATATCGATTGTGGCGTTAATCCTAAATGACCCATTACAGGAATCCCAGCATTTAAAATTCGTTTAACCGATTCTTTAATCTCTTTTCCACCTTCTAGTTTTACGGCGTGGCCACCACTTTCTTTCATAATCCGAATAGCAGAGCGTAACGCTTCTTTAGGGTCACTTTGGTAACTTCCAAAGGGAATATCAACCACCACTAGGCTCCTATCAATAGCGCGAACTACCGAACTGGCATGATAAATCATTTGATCTAAGGTGATTGGCAACGTAGTTTCGTGTCCTGCCATGACATTGGAGGCTGAATCACCTACCAGTATGACGTCTATTCCAGAGCCATCCACAATTTTCGCCATTGTAAAATCGTAGGCGGTGAGCATGGATATTTTTTCACCTTTCTTTTTCATATCCACCAAAGTTTTGGTGGTTATGCGCTTGTATTCTTTTTTTGCGATCGACATATTTTTTTCTTATTCTAACAATTAGAGTATAAAAATACTAATTTTGAAAGGAACCAAATAAATTTCTTATTATGAAAACAATACTTTATATAGTGTTTTTATGTTCATTGACTTCAACTTTTGCACAAAACGAACTTTCAGAAAGTAATGCAAAAATAATTATAGGTGAATTTTTCAGGGGATTTCACGAGCGTGACACTGTTAGGATGAAAAGTGTATCGTCCCGTCACCTACAGTTGCGTACATTTTATCTATCCAAAGACGGGGAAAACAAAGTGCGTTATTCACGCTTTTCAGACTATTTAAAATCCATAGCTCTACGGCCGGAAGGTGAAAAATGGGAAGAGCGATTGCTTGATTACCAAGTGCAGTCTGATGGTAATTTGGCTCACGTATGGACACCGTATGAGTTCTATTTAAATGACACGTTTAGCTATTGTGGAGTAAATTCATTTACATTAGCGTATACCGACGAGGGATGGAAAATTATTTTAGTTTTGGAAACTCGACGGATTGGCAGTTGCGATCACTAATGTTGCCTTAACAATCACTCATGTTTACACGAACAGCTAAGCCGCCTTCGCTGGTTTCTTTGTATTTGTTACTCATATCTTTAGCGGTTTCCCACATGGTTTCAATTACTTTGTCCAACGGAACTTTTGCAGAAAAAGGATCACTATCCAGCGCCATTTCACAAGCATTGATGGCCTTTATAGCCCCCATTGCATTTCGTTCAATACAAGGAATTTGGACCAATCCGCCAATAGGGTCGCAGGTTAAACCAAGATGATGTTCCATAGCAATTTCAGAAGCCATCAAACATTGTTCGGGAGTTCCGCCCATTAATTCGGTTAAAGCTCCTGCTGCCATGGAAGAAGAAACGCCAATTTCTGCTTGACAACCGCCCATAGCAGCCGAAATAGTGGCTCCTTTTTTAAACAGACTGCCTATTTCACCGGCCACTAACATAAATTTACGAATATCGTTAAAGTTTGCCTCGTGGTTTTCGATAACCATATAATACATCATCACCGCAGGAATTACTCCCGCACTTCCGTTGGTTGGCGCAGTAACTACTCTTCCTAAGGAAGCATTTACTTCATTCACTGAAAGCGCAAAACAAGACACCCATTTTAAAATTTGTCTGAATTTCACTTCCGTACTTCTAATGGCTTCAACCCATTCTGTAGCATTAGTATAGGGAGCATCGCCTATTAGGTTTTTGTGCATATCGAAAGCACGACGCTTTACATTGAGCCCTCCTGGTAATTTGCCTTCTGTGTGGCAGCCAACGTACATGGAGTCGAGCATGACGTTCCATATTTTTTGTAGGCCTTCGTTTATCTCTTCTTCTGAACGAAGCGATTTTTCATTTTCTAGCACAATTTCGCTAATGGTTTTTCCTTCGGCTTTACAGTTGGAAAGCAACTCTACACCACTATGAATAGGAAACGGAAATTGTGCAAATTTCTGTTCCTTCATTTTTTTGTTCTTGCGTTCCTTCTTAATTACAAAACCGCCACCAATAGAATAAAAAGTAGCTGTTTTTTTAGATCCATCTTTTAAATACGCGTGGAATGTGATTCCGTTAGGATGAAAGTCTAAAAACTTTTTGTTGAATTTAATATGTTCTTTTGGGTTGAAATCAATTTCCTTTTCATCATTCAATCGTAGTTTGTGATTTGAAGTGATAAAATCAACGGTTTCGTCTATTTTTTCAATAGGAAATGTTACGGGGTCAAAACCGCATAATCCGAGCATCGTAGCGACATCGGTAGCGTGCCCTTTTCCGGTAAGGGAAAGCGAACCGTATAAGTTTACTTGTACTTTTTCTACTTGATCAAAATGCCCCTTCTCAATCAATTCATCCACCCAGCGTTCGGCTGCACGCCAAGGCCCTAAAGTGTGCGAGCTTGAAGGTCCCACACCAATTTTTAACATATCAAAAACACTTATACTTTCCATAGGTTCAAAATCTAAACACAAAGATAATTCTTCTTTTATAGATTGTTGTTGAAAAGTATATGGAAATATTCCTATTTTTTGTAGGATTATTTCCTAATTTTGTTTCTATGGAAATCACAACTGCTGGAAAATTACAGAAAGTCAAAAACCGTCATGCACCTGAAGTATCTAAACAAACGGGATTTCCCAGCGCTGCAACGCATTATTTGGAAGCGCCGATCGATTTACACAAAGAGTTGATGCACAATCAAGATGCTACTTTTTTTATTCGGGTGGATGGTGATGGATATGAAGCGTTTAAAATACATCATAACGATGTATTAATTATAGATCGTTCCCTTAAAGCTATTCCTAATCGGCTCGCTTTGGTGATTACAAATGGCGAGTTTATACTCATTCGTATTTCAGAAAACCCTTCAGAAGAAGAATATATTTTATGGGGTGTTATTACGTATATAATTCATAATGCATTATGATAGCCATGGTCGATTGTAACAGTTTTTACGCTTCTTGCGAACAGGTTTTTCGGCCTGATTTGTTGGGGAAACCGGTAGTGGTATTAAGTAATAATGACGGTTGTATAATTGCAGCAAATAAAGAAGCCAAGGCAATAACAGATATTCCGATGTTTGAACCGGTTTTTAAAATAAAAAATCAATTGATAAAAAACCGTGTAACGTTCTTCTCATCAAATTACACCTTGTATGGCGAAATGTCACAACGCGTTATGAATATTTTAAAAACATTTTCGCCTATGGTTGAAGTCTATAGTATCGATGAATCCTTTGTAGAAGTAAGTGGCATGGATTATGTAAACCTCGAAGCTTATGGTCATCAAATAAAACAAAAAATAGTTCAACATACCGGTTTACCAGTAGGCGTAGGGATTGCACCAACAAAAGTGTTGGCAAAATTGGCCAATAAGATGGCCAAAAAAATAGAAGAATATGACCACGTGTGCGTGATCGATTCTGAAAAAAAACGGATTGAGGCCCTACAATGGGCAAAAACAAAAGACGTGTGGGGATTAGGCAGAAAACATGTAGAACGACTGAAAAATATAGGCGTATTCACGGCCTATGAATTTACCCAAAAACCACTCGCCTGGGTTCGAAAAGAAATGACCGTGGTAGGAGAACGGCTATGGCGAGAATTACGAGGCGAGCCGTGTATTGAGTTTACAGAAATGCCAAAACCAAAAAAAGGAATTGGAACAGCCAAGTCCTTTGGTAAAAAGTTAGAAGATTTAGATCGTATAGAAGAAGCCTGCGCCTATTATATAAGTGAAGTGAGTGAAGTATTACGTGCACAAAATTCCTGTGCTACTTATGTGCAGGTATTTGTGCATACCAATTACCACAGCAATATTGATAAACAGTATTCTAATAGTGTAACGGTTACGATGCCCATTCCTACCAATGATACGTTTCAATTAATTTCTGAAGCACGAAAAGCGTTGCACAGCATTTACAAACCGGGTTATCGGTATAAGAAAGTGGGGGTAAATTTAAGCGGAATCATTCCGAAGGAATACGTGCAAGGCAATTTGTTTCATCAGCCTTCAAAATTGAATACAAGCGAACTCATTCGAACGTTCGATAAAATCAACAATAAGTACGGAAAATCTACCGTCGCTTCCGCGATGACCGGCACAAGAAAAGAGGAGTGGGAACTCATTAAAAAAGAGCGAAGTCCTCACTATACCACACAATGGGACGAACTATTAAAAATAAATGCTAAATAGCAGTAATACTAATTCCTCCGTCGGCCAAAATATTTTGTCCAGTTATGTACGACGATTTATCCATAGCCAGAAAAGCAATCACGTTTGCCATTTCTTCGGCTTGTGCTACACGGCCTAATGGCGTGTGTTTTAAGACGGGCTCAATCCGTTCTTTTATTTCGAGCAGCCCTTCGGTAAGCGGTGTTTGTGTAAACCAAGGGGACATAGCATTGACGCGAATACCATCTTTTGCCCATTCAGCAGCAAGGTTTTTAGTTTGCATCACCAATCCGGCTTTAGACATGCCATAAGGGGATCCCGTATTAGTGTCTAATACTCCAGAAACAGATGCAACGTTTACAATCGTTGCCTTACCCGATTTTTGAAGAAACGGATGCAGTTTTCTGCTCAACTCAAAAGGAGCCTTCATATTAATGGCAATAACTTTTGAAATTTCTTCTTCGGAATACTCCAATGCTTTTTTCCGGATATTAATTCCGGCATTATTTACGAGAATATCCAAGGTGTTCCACTGTTTTTGTACTTCGGAAACAATAGCTTCGATTCCAGCTTCTTCTGAAACATCACTAACTAATCCATACGCTTTGTGACCTTTTTTTTGTAATTCGCTTTCAAAAGCTTTTACATCTTTTTCACTTCTTGCCGTAAAAACCACTTCGGCACCAAGTGAAAGAAACTCTAAAACAGTTGCTCTGCCAATTCCTTTAGTACCGCCTGTGATTACTGCTTTTTTATCTTTTAAATTCCACATATAATTAAATTCTAAAATTAAAATCCTCTTGTTGTGTTCAGATAAAGAATTAACAAGAGGATTGTATGTTATTTGTTTGCTTAAGGGGTTAATACCACTCTAAACCGTGCTTCATTGTTCATCATTTTGTCGAATGCTTCAGCAACATCATCTAACTTATAGGTTTCAATCATTGGTTTGGTATTGGTCAATGCACTAAAGTTAAGCGTGTCTTCACTTTCAATTGCCGTACCGCTTGGCCATCCGGTAACCGATTTGCGAGCCATTAGCAATTGCATAGGCGAAACTTCTACAGCATCAGGTGTTGCACCAATACAGATTAATTGTCCGTCAATACCTAGTCCATCAATAACAGAAGAAATAGCATCAGCGTGCGGTGCTGTGGCAACGATTAACTTTGCTCCACCTAGTTTTTGCAACTCTTCAACAGCGTTTTGTTTTTTGATATTAATGTAGTGATGCGCTCCTAAATCTTTTGCTAA
>Ga0209309_10004799_pt1 | contig 11017 bp, 10 predicted proteins | sample COGITO_mtgs_1204_2_FD_184807 | JGI IMG/M metagenome (GOLD analysis project Ga0209309, IMG submission 184807) | Pelagic marine microbial communities from North Sea - COGITO_mtgs_120412 (SPAdes) (version 2) | ecosystem: Environmental > Aquatic > Marine > Epipelagic ...
TTAGCCTCATGTATACTGCGCGCCGAGTCAGCCAAGATGATCGCTGCCTGTGACGAAAATGATCAGGGGGAGGAAAGTCCGGGCTCCATAGGGCAGAGTGCCAGCTAACGGCTGGGGGGCGTGAGCCCACGACAAGTGCAGCAGAGAGGAGACCGCCAATCTTCGGGTTGGTAAGGGTGAAAGGGTGCGGTAAGAGCGCACCGGGCCGCTAGTAATAGTCGGTTGCAAGGTAAACTCCACTCGGAGCAAGACCAAATAGGGTTCCTTATGGCGTGGCCCACGTTGGAACCGGGTAGGTTGCTTGAGCCATAGAGCGATTTATGGCCTAGACGAATGATTATCACTTTCTTCGGAAAGGACAAAACCCGGCTTATAGGCTGACTCACTCATTCAATAAAAAGCCCGCAGTTAACACTGCGGGCTTTTTTGTGTCTCAATTTTACTTAAATACAATTTAAGTATCCTTAAATAATATTTTTCCCTTGTTCTGGGTCTCTTGATTGCTCTGCTTGTTCGCGTATTTCGTCGGTATCACTGCTCACATCATCAAGCGTTTTAGCTTGCTCAACAGTTTCATTCTTTGCGTTTTGTATTTGCGATGGTTGTTTTTCCTCTAAACTAGAAACACTTTCGCTAGGGTCGGTGAGTATAATTCTTTCTCGTGCGTCATCTGGCATACTGATGTTTTGTTTTGTGAACTCATTGACTAATTCGCGCATAAGTTGAGAGGCTACTTTTAATGGACTGTGCTGCTCGCTATTAACCCAAAAATACAAAACGAAGTTAATAGTAGATGAGCCTAAGTTTTTTATTAAAACTTGCGCAGGTGGGTCGCTAAGTACCGCATTTTGTTGATTCGCAATATCTAGGGCAAGAGTTTGCGCGCTGCGTATATCGTTATCATAGCCAATACCAATTTCTACTTTCCCGCGCATTTTCGGATTGGCAGTCAGGTTTTTAATGGTATTTTTATATACCGTCGCATTGGGTATTTGAATATGATTGCCATCGTAATCAACAAGCGTGGTTGCTCTTGCGGTTACTTTTTTAACAATACCTAATCGGCCATCTACTTCAATTACATCGTCAATTTTAAAAGGTCTTTGTACACTAAGTAATAAACTAGCAATAAAGTTCTCTGCTATGTCTCTAAAAGCAAAGCCAAGTATTAAACCTATTAATCCGGTACCACTCATAATAGCAACAGCAAACTGAGTGAGCCCAGCTAAACGTAAAAATAAATATGCGCCGAATAAAATAATTAAAGTGCTTATACTGCGTCTTACAACTAGGTGAACAAGCTTGCTGTCAGTCATGTAGTCAATAGGCTTTATAAGTAATCGAGAAAGAGGTCCTGAGATTAAGTAACTGAGTACTAAAAGTATGACCCCGAGTAAAAGAGTGGGTAATATTTGCGCTGTTACGTGAAGTAATTGCACGGCTTGCTCATAAAAGTAATTCCACGAAAGTGTATCGACTGTGATTACTTCAGTCATTGGTGCTGTATTATCTAGCGCTACACTGCTTTTTAGGGTGCCGAGCATGGCTTATCTTCCGTGTTTGATTCATTTATAGATAAATATTAGCAAGTTTGATACCAAACGCTTATAACTTGGCAAATATTTTGCTGTAGTAACGTAATATAAATATTGAGGTTTAGAATGAAAGAAGCTAAACGAGGACAGGAAGCAGAGCAGCCTGCACATATCCCTTTTATAGGCTGGTGGGATATTGTTAAACGTATTTTTAAGCAAATGAGCGAAGATAATTTATCTATAGTGGCGGCGGGTGTGGCATTTTATGCGTTACTTGCTATTTTTCCAGCAATTGCGGCGATGGTATCAGTGTATGCGTACTTTTCATCCCCAACAGATATTAGTGAGCACTTAAGTAAAATAGTTACTTTGCTTCCACCAAGCACCAGTGAACTGATTTTATCTCAGGTTTCTAGCCTTGCTAAAACATCAAGTGCAAGCTTGAGCTTAAGTGCAATCGGTACGCTCATACTTACCATTTGGAGTAGTTCAAAGGGCAGCCAAGCACTTATAACTGCGTGTAATATTAGTTATCGTGAATATGAAAAACGCTCATTTTTTCAAGCTCAATTAGTGCGTTTTTTATTTTCAGTAGGAGCGATTGTTGTCGCAATTTTTGCATTATTAATTATTGGTATTTTACCCATCGTACTAAACTTGGTGGGGCTAAAAGAAAGTATAGATTTATTAATTAAACTTATCTCTTGGCCATTACTGGCTTTTACCTTTAATTTTGCATTAGTACTTTTATATCGTTATGCCCCGCATCGTAAACCCGCTAAATGGCGTTGGATCACGATGGGATCGTCGATTGCTACCGTGCTGTGGATTTTGGCGTCTATAGGTTTTTCTTTTTATGTGTCGCGTTTTTCTAGTTACAACGAAACTTACGGCTCACTAGGTGGTGTAGTGATCATGTTGATGTGGTTGTATATCAGCGCTTATATAATCACATTAGGTGCTGTTATTAATGCTGCAACTGAACAGCAAACAGGTAAAGACAGTACTATAGGCCCAGCTAAAGAGCGTGGGCAGCGAGGCGCCTATGTAGCAGATCACCTCGATGTAAAAAACGAATAGCTATTAGCTAGCTAAATTAGTAAGTGCAGTAATTTGCTCTTTAAATTCTTGTGCTGCAGGGCCAAGCCTGTCGTTGTCGTTGCACATTAAATATAAATTAAGAGTACGGGTTGTACCTTGATCTAAATTAAGCGCGATGAGCGTTTTATCTTCAATTAAATGTGCAATTTGTGTTTTTGGCAGCCAAGCGTAACCTAAATTTTGACTAACCATATCAATAGAGTTGCGTAAATGGCTCACTGTCCAGCGCATATCAGCACCTAACCAGCCTTCATTGTGACTGGTGTGGGTTGCTGAGTCGCGAACTACTATTTGTCTATGTAACTTTAAGTCTCGAAAGTTGAGTTGTTCACTATGCTGTTGTAATACATGGTCTTTATGCGCAACCGCTATAAACTCTATATCGCATAGCGTACTGCAGCTAATTCCATAAATAGGAATTGATGAAATGGCTAAATCAACTACTGAGTTATGTAGTAATTCGTTTGCACCGGTTAGCACGCTTTCTACTAAATCAATTTTTAAAAGAGGGTAAAGCTCACTCGTTTTAGCAAGTGCCTGGTATAAAATAGCGTGTGGGAACACTTCATCAACGGCTATTTTTAGTGTGCTCTCTACGCCTTCGCTAAGCGTAGTTGCTACCGATTCTATTTTAGTTGCTTCTTCAATTAAAAATTCAGCTCTGCGTAAAATAAGCTTACCGCTATCGGTTAAAAATGCTTTACGACCTTTTACTTCAAGCAACTTAATTTGCAAGGCGGCTTCAAGTTTTTGCACTGCATGGTGTACGGTTGACTGACTTTTATGTACAGCTGCGCTTGCGCCTGCGAACCCGCCATGATCTACAACAGCTTTAAACATTCGCCATTGCTCTAATGTTGCTTTTGCCATTTTAAAATCCTGTTACTACTTTATATCTGATTGCTTAACTTGACCGCGCAGACGCATTATTTATTGCGTAACAGTTATTTTTTGTCTATTTATTTTAACAAAGCTACTTTTTTATCCGCTAGAAGTGCCATAAAACTGCTTTTATTTAAAGGTTTTGAAAACAAATAACCTTGTCCGTAATCGCATCCAGCTTCCAGTAATAGCTGCATTTGTAATTTAGTTTCAATTCCTTCGGCGATTACTTTTAAGCCCAACTGATGCGCCATAACGATTATGGCTTCACACAATGCAAGTTCTTGGCTGCCTACTTGAATATTATCGACAAAACGCTTATCTATTTTTAAATAGTCGGTATCCATTTCTTGTAGGTAAGCGAGCGATGAATATCCAGTGCCAAAATCATCAAGAGCTAGCTGCATTCCTGATTTCACGATTTCTTTTAGGCGTCTTTGTGTTAGCGCTTCAGGATTAACCATTAAGCCTTCAGTTATTTCTGCCACGATTGACGAAGCAGGCAGTTTTGCTGCTTTTAGCATATCGTACCATTCATCTATGCCACTCTCTGGAGTGGATAATTGCACTGGCGATACATTTACACTTATTTGAAAAGTATCATCGGTTAGTGTTTTTATATCGTTAAGTGTTTGCAGGGCTTGGGCAAATACAAATTGGCCAATTGCATTTATTTGCCTGGTTTCTTCAGCAAGTGGAATAAATGCGATAGGGCTGATTAGCCCTTTTTCAGGATGTTGCCAACGAATCAGCGCTTCAGCTTTATGAATATGTAAATCATTTAAAGCAACAATGGGTTGATAAAATAACTTAAACTGTTCAAGTTCAATGGCACTTCGTAAGTCTTTTAATAGCACCATGCGAGCATGTGCATATTCGCGCATGTCAGCAGAGAAAAACTCAAAACAGTTACGACCATTACTCTTTGCTTTATACATAGCCTGGTCGGCTGCTTTTAAAAGCTGTTCAGTATTTTTACCATCATTTGGGGCACATGCAATACCTATGCTTGCACTAATAAATAACTCTTCGTTTTCAAGATTTAAAGCTGACGATAAGCTAAGTAAAATATTACTCGCAATTTGATTAATATGGCGTGTACTTTTAATTTGATTGAACACAATAACAAACTCATCACCACCAATCCGTGCCACAAAGTCAGCATTCTTTGCCGACTGTACTATGCGTTGTGATACGAGTTTTAATAAGTTGTCGCCATAGTGATGGCCCAAAGTGTCATTAATATCTTTAAAGTGATCAATATCTAAAAGCATGACAATCAATTGATTATCTGGAGTAACAATATTCGAAAATCGTTTATTTAATCGCTCTTTTAACTCTAGACGATTTGGCAAGTCTGTTAAGTGATCAAAGTGAGCTTGTCGCCAAATAATTTCGTCAGCTTGTTTTTTTTCTGTGAGGTCTGTGAATATCGCGATTCGACGAATTGGTGCATTATTTTCATCATAAACCGTATCGATTGTGAGCCACTCAGAGTACAGCTGCCCGCTCTTTTTACGGTTAATAATCTCGCCTTGCCAACGGCCTGTTTGCTGTAACTCTGACCACATTTTATTGTAAAATTTCTTATCATGTTTTCCTGATGAAAGAATTGAAGAGGACCGCCCAATGACTTCTTCTTTACTATATAAGGTCGTTTTACTAAATGCAGGATTCACATCAAATATAATACCTGTTGGATCTGTGATTGCCATACCTTCGCTACTGTTGTTATACACTAGCGAGGCAAGGTGGAGCGCTTCTTCATTTACTTTTCGCTGTGTTATATCACGTAGCACAACAACGTATTCATTTTTGCTTTGCATAGCACTAATACGCGCTTCAAAGCTGCGTTTAGGATCTGTTTTTTCGAGTGTGAATTCAAAATAGCTCGAAACATCAAGTTTAGATAACTGCGATAATAAAAGCTGAACATTGCTGTGTGAAAGTATTGATGATAAATGAGGCACTGCAGTGCTGTTCGGGTTTACTCGAGGCTTAAATTGCCCTGCTATGTTGAGAATATCGCCATGGATGTTAATTCTAACGTAACTATCAGGCAGAGTATTAAGCAAGCTAGTAAGCTCGTCATGCTTGTTTTTTAAATTAGCCTCGGCTGTTAACCTAGTTTGCGCCATTGATTTAAAATGCTGATAAAGAGTATTTAGTTCGGGATTATTGGGCTGTATATTTTGTGCGGGCATTTCGCCCTTAGCTAGCACATTTGTTGCATTTGTTAGATTATTAATTGGGTCGATAATACTTGTTTTAAGTAGTTTTCGTGCAATTAAAGACAGTATCAGCAGCGATAAAATAAACACACCAATCGCTATAAAAAAGTTATTATTTATTTGTTTTAAAGCATGCGTGACAGGAAGTGCGATATGTATATTTAAGCTGTTGTTACTCGGATCGCTGTAAATAACAGAGTGATGAAGCATTCGGGCTTCACCTTCAATAGATTTTATTTTTGTTGATGCCTCAGTATCAATCGAAGAATCAGTTGCTAATAAAGTCTGTGCGATATTATCGCCAAGCGCGGCTGTTGTAGGAGGGTAACGCGCTAAAATTTTTCCGTTAGAATCAGCAATTGCAGCAATAGAGCCCGGCGGAAGTTCAATGTCATTAAATGCATTATTCCACCAGTCTAGCGCAACAACGATAACTACAACGCCCTGAATTACATTTTTTTTATTAATAATAGGTAACGCAAAATTAAGGGTGTTTTTTTGCAAGCTGCGGTCGTGCTGAAAATAACCTACCGACAATTGGTTGCTTTTTAAGGCGTTTTGAAAATACGCCCGATCGGCAATATTTATTTTTTTGGCTAACCCGCTTGTTGTACATATAACAATGCCATTTGGATTTACAATCCCGATATTGGCAACGTGCGCGTATATAGCTCTAAATTGATTAAAATAATTAGGGCAGGACGTTGCTAGATTTTCTTTCTTGCTTTCCTCTTTAGCTAAGTAACGCGCTAACCGGTTAATATCATCGACTAAATGCTTTTGCTGTAAAATTAATTGCTTAGCAATGTTTTCTACTTTATTTTCACTTTGCTCAATAGAGTGATCGCGCTCAAGCAGCAGTGTAAAAATAATTACAGCAGTGCCTGGAATACTTAACAGTATAAGCAAACGATAAAGCTGATGTTTGAGAGAATAAGTAAAAATAACCATTCCTTAGTTTTGTATTTTGCAATAACAATTGTAGCCAAATTCACTCCAAATAACCATAGTAATTATAAGGTTGAAAATGTAACCAATGAATCATTATAGTTCTATTTTTTGGAATGTTAAGGTCGATTTAAAGACATAGTTGTTTTGTTTAATGAATGATTTAATAACCTCATCAACTTATTCTTTAGAGTGAATTAATAAATGAAAATATCAAAAATACTGACAGCTTATGCAACTCAAGATGGCGATGGCGTGAGCATTAGCCGGATACCTGGGTTTGATGGTAAATATTTAGATCCATTTTTAATGATTGATGAACTTAAGTCAGACGACAAAAAAGAGTACATGGGAGGCTTTCCTGAGCATCCGCACCGAGGTATTGAAACGTTTACTTATATTCTAAAAGGTGGCTTTGAACATCGTGACCAAATGGGTAACAGAGAAGCAATTAAAGCAGGTGATGTGCAATGGATGAGTACAGGGCGCGGCGTCATGCACAGTGAAATGCCACTCGCGGATGCTGTTGACGGTTTGCATGGCTTTCAAATTTGGATCAACATGCCAAGTTTGGATAAAATGCGTGATCCACGTTATCAAGATACTACTAAAAACCCAGCTCCGAGTTTTACAAATACACAAGGTGTGACGTTAAAAGCACTTGCGGGATCGTGGCAGTTCGAAAGTGAAACGCTTACAAGCACTCTGCAAAGTTTAGCTGCTAATGCAGCGCTCGCTGATATTACATTACCTGCTGGTAAAAGCATGGATTTAGAGCCTCTTAGCCAACAAAAAGTAATGCTTTATATTCATAGTGGCTCACTAATAACGAACGACAATCAAATAATACCAGCAGGTAAGTTACTTATTTTAGAACCAGGCAGTGATATTAATATTAGCTCTGAGCACGGCGCTGGTGTATTGGTTTTAGCAGGCGATCCACTTAATCAGCCGGTTGCTCATATGGGACCGTTTGTAATGACGACTCAAGCTGAAGTACAGCAAGCGGTGCGTGATTATCAAAACGGCGAGTTTGGCAAAATTTAACAATATTTTTAGGAGATTTTCATGGGATTATTAGTTAACGGTCAATGGCAAGATAAATGGTACGACACCGACTCAAGTAACGGTAAATTTGAGCGCGAAGCGGCGCAGTTACGCCATTGGATTACTGCTGATGGCAGTGCTGGAATAACCGGTGACGCAGGTTTTAAAGCACAAGCGAATAGGTATCATTTATATGTATCGCTAGCATGTCCTTGGGCTCACCGAACACTTATATTTAGAGCGTTAAAAGGGTTGGAAGAGTTAATTACGGTATCGGTTGTTAGCCCTGATATGCTTGATAGTGGCTGGGAGTTTGATACGAAAAACCACAGTACTGGCGATGCTTTATTTAATAGTAATTACTTACATCAAGTGTATACAAAAAATACCCCTGAGTATTCTGGGCGAGTAACGGTTCCCGTATTGTGGGATAAAAAGCTCAATAAGATTGTTAGTAATGAGTCTGCCGATATTATACGTATGTTCAATAGTGCATTTAATGAATTAACAGGTAATAAAGATGATTACTATCCTGAGGCGCTGCAACCAAAAATTGACGAATTAAACGCGCTGATTTATCCAAATATAAATAATGGTGTATATCGTACGGGTTTTGCAACAACTCAGGATGCTTATGAAGAGGCATTTAATGATTTATTTAAAGCGCTCGATAAAGTAGAGGGGATACTGAGCAGGCAGCGTTATTTAGCCACAAATGAACTCACAGAGGCAGATTGGCGATTATTCACCACTCTTATTCGGTTTGATAGTGTGTACGTTGGTCACTTTAAATGTAATTTACGCACAATTGAAAGCTATCCTGCACTGAGCGGATACCTTAGAGAGTTATATCAGGTTAAGGGAGTAGCAGAGACCGTTGATTTTTACCACATTAAACGTCATTACTATTTTAGCCATACAATGATCAATCCAACACAAGTTGTGCCAAGTGGCCCAAGTGTTGATTACTTATCTGATCATGGTAGAGATGTTTAACGTTTAAGCAAACAGCTTAACAAGCCAGCCGTATTTTCTTACCAGGCTGGTTTCGCCTTTCCCCGCTTGTACAGCTGCACCGGCTAAAAAGGCACTTGTTAGTCCCACTTTAGTTGCGGCAAAACGCTTTAGTCTATATTGAAACGCTGCATGATGTTGGCGTTTCAGCTCACTGCGCGTGTCCATTTGCTTACTCAGAGCATCAACGTTTTCATTAGGTGCTTTAATTAAGTAGTTAACTAACATAGTAATTTCCTTATAAGTTAAACAGTTGTTTTAAGCTTTTAAGTGTTTTACTAAAGCCAATTTTATTGCTTAGGTAAACCGTATTTTTCCAAAGCCATGCTAAACAAGCAACTTGCAGCAAAGTAGCTGTTGCAATACTTAGCCATACTGACCCAAAAAGATCATATACACCGTATCCAACAGCACCTAGAAATCCTGCCCACAACAAAACCAAACCACTGGCAAAACAGCCTAAAAATATAGTGATCAATGCAAGCGATCTAAGCGATAACCGCCATTCAGCTTTAGCAAGCTGATGGGTGATCTTTCCTTGAGTTTGGTAATCATCCTTGAGCTGCTTAGAATACTCTAAAAGCTTTGCAATATGATCTTGCCAATCGTCCTTTTGGCTCTGCTGCTCAGTAGTTTGGTTTTGCGCTTCACCATCCTTGGCTGCGCTTGTTTGTGGGTTATTCATCACTGATTACTTACGACGAAATAGTGATGTAATCAGCATACCCGCAGCAAAAGCAATACCCGCGGTTGCTAATGGATTTTCAGAAGCAAATGCACGTGTTTTAGCTGTACATTCACTTAACTTTTCACGTGCAATAAGTTGTTTTTCGCTTAGTGCATCTGCTGAGCTAGAAGCGCCTTTACGAACACTGCTTTCAGCTGTTGCTGCTTTGCTCGAAAGTGCATCTACGGCATCGTGCGCCGCTGATGTTGCCTTCTCTGTAAGAGGAGATTCAGTATTTGTTAGTTTAACGTCAGGCTTAATATCTGAAGTTGTGTTTGGTTTCGTATTTGTTGTAGTAGCCATAATCAATCCTTAATAAGTTAAAAAATTTAAATAGTGATTTAGATTATGCAATGATTAAACCAAAACTATTATTTGGTTTTAAGTTATTGAATATATTGCTTTTTGTTATTTTTGTGTAGCTTTTTCGCATTTGATAATTTAAAGCAAACAGTAACTATTACTACACGGTTAGGTAAATTTTACAAAGGGAGTAAAAATGCTTAAAAAGTTGTAAATATTCATTGGTTATTCAGTAAGCAAAGCGTGTAAACAGAAAGTTATAAAAAACAGAATAGATATTTTTTTCATCACAATTCCACTTTTTCCCACGTAATTCAAACGCTTCGCTTGAGCCCTTATTTTTTCTAGCTTTGGGACTTACTAAAGCTGGTCAGCTTACTTGACAAAATGGCTTGTCAAGCCCTAAACTGGAGCACTGTGGTAAAAAGTGGTTTTTAGTGGATCACACTGGATAAAAATAAACAAAAGTTGAATAAAATAATTTTAAAGTAGGTTTTTTATGTTTCGTGGCGCGAGTTCACTGAGTTTGGATGATAAGGGGCGTTTTGCGGTACCGACTAAGTACCGAGAATCTCTATTGTCTGAAGATCAGGGAACGGTTATTTGTACCGTCGCATTAAATGAGCCGTGTTTATGGTTGTATCCGCTGGCTGAGTGGCTCGAAATAGAAAGCCGTTTAGCTAAAATCTCCAATATGAACCCACGAGCCCGTCGAATGCAGCGTATGTTGCTCGGGAATGCTACTGAATATCAACTTGATAAAAATGGTCGAATTTTGCTTGCGCCGTCACTGCGGGCTCATGCATCACTTGGCAAAAAAATCATGCTAGTTGGTTTGATGAATAAATTTGAAATTTGGGATGAGGCGCGTTGGCACGAACAAATGCAGCAAGATACCGAGCTTGAAAGACTTGGCGATTTTGAGCCTAACCAAGATTTAGATAATTTTACACTCTAACAGCACAAAAAAAGGCAAATAATAGCTAATGACAGCGCAATTTGAACACGTATCCGTATTAATGGACGAAACCATCGATGCCCTCGCAATTAAGCCAGACGGTATATACATGGATGGTACGTTTGGACGTGGCGGCCACTCTGGACAAATTTTAGCACGCCTTGGTGATGAAGGTCGCCTGCAAGCAATTGACCAAGATCCACAAGCGATAAAATCAGCCGAAAAATTTGCTGATGATCCACGTTTTGCGATTGCACATACTCGTTTTTCA
>Ga0209309_10004803_pt1 | contig 11011 bp, 11 predicted proteins | sample COGITO_mtgs_1204_2_FD_184807 | JGI IMG/M metagenome (GOLD analysis project Ga0209309, IMG submission 184807) | Pelagic marine microbial communities from North Sea - COGITO_mtgs_120412 (SPAdes) (version 2) | ecosystem: Environmental > Aquatic > Marine > Epipelagic ...
TTACCTTCAGCATTAGGAATTACCGTTGGTTCGTTACCTTCCATTACGGCAACGCACGAGTTGGTAGTACCTAAGTCAATTCCAATTATTTTACTCATAACTTTATACGTTGATTATTATTATTGTTCTAATTTAACACTCAGTAATAGTCAATCATTATGCCAGCGGTTTCATTATGACAGGATGTCATAAATTTCATTACTAATGGCATTTCCTCTTTCCCTCCTTATTCAATCCGGGTAAGAGGTCAGGCTTTTCGCTTTATCTTTTAATTTTTCAACTAAAAAATTAAAAGGATGCCGCTGCAATCCCTAATGCAGAAACTTGAACATTTCTTAATAAGAATTTCGAAAAAATGAAGTGCTATATTCACAAATTCCTATTTTTGTCCTCAAATATTGAATTAGAATGCGAAAAATAGAATGTATTAGTGTTTTTGATATGCTTAAGGTAGGTGTTGGCCCTTCCAGTTCTCATACATTGGGGCCGTGGAGAGCTGCCCAAAGATGGATTGGAGAATTAAAGCAGAAGAAAACCTTTAATGATGTAGAAAGCATTCATATAGATCTCTATGGATCTCTGTCTTTAACGGGGCAAGGTCACGCTACAGATATTGCTGTGATGTTAGGTCTTTGCGGATTTGATCCTGTAAAAATGGACATCGAGCTTATAGACCCGGAAATATTCAATATTAGAGCTACAAAATCTATCCTTCTCAACGGTGAAAATGCTATATATTTTGACCCTAAGGAGAACATTAAATTCAATAGAAAATTTCTTCCTTTTCATCCAAACGGAATGACTTTTAGAGCATGTTTAAAAAATGGAAAGAAAACCTTTTCTTCTTTCTATTCTATAGGAGGTGGATTTGTAGTAAAAGAAGAACGTAAAAATGCCAAAAAGAAAATGGAGATCTTCCAGGATTTCCCTTTTCCTGTAGAAAAAGCAACAGAGCTCCTAGCCTATTGTAATTCTGAAAATAAATCGATTTCTGAAATCGTTCTGGAGAATGAGAAATCTCTAAGAACAGAAGAAGAAATAGATAATGGCTTGAAAGAAATTTGGCAGGTAATGCTAGAATCCATGTACACAGGATGTCATACTGAAGGCACTTTGCCAGGTGGACTTAATGTGCACAGGAGATCTTTTGATATTCATAAAAAACTTATTGGAGACTCTAAGTATTCCACCCCTCAAGAATGGCTGGAAAGTATTCGCTTAACTGAAGTGAAATTTAGACAGATCCTTAAATGGGTGAGTTGTTTTGCCATTAGTGTGAATGAAGTAAACGCTTCTTTAGGAAGAGTAGTTACAGCTCCTACCAATGGAAGCGCCGGAACTGTACCTGCAGTTTTAATGTATTATATGGTCATAGAAAACCATGATGCTACTTTTGAAGATATAAAGAAATTTATGCTGGTAGCTGGAGAAATTGGAAGCCTTTTCAAAAAAGGTGCTACCATATCTGCCGCTATGGGTGGATGTCAGGCAGAAATTGGTGTTTCCTCTGCCATGGCTGCCGGAGCACTAACCGAAGTTATGGGCGGAACTCCTGCTCAGGTATTAATGGCTAGCGAAATTGCTATGGAACATCATCTTGGTCTTACTTGCGATCCTATTGCTGGACTTGTGCAAATTCCATGTATAGAAAGAAATGCTATGGGCGCTATTAAAGCTATAAATGCTGCAGAAATTGCAATGGATAGCGATGCTACCAAAGCAAAAGTACCGTTAGATAAGGTTATTGAAACCATGTGGGATACTGCAAAAGATATGAACTCCAAATACAAAGAAACATCTGAAGGTGGCTTGGCGGTAAAAGTGAGTTTAAGTGACTGCTAAATAAATTTAAATATCTTTATAAAACTAACGCCCAACCAACAGTATAAAAAATAGCATTGTCTTACTCTAACTTTAAACTTAAGATCAAACTTAAAAATCTGTTTCTTAACTACGGATTAATGCTTGGTTCTTATTTTATTTTCTTTGTAGTCATAGGTATTTTACATGCCATTTTTCCAAGCTTCGATATCAATCAATATCAGCAAACAGATCTTAATGAGCTTATAAAGGAGACTCCTTTTAAATTCATGATCTTGGCTGTTATATTGGCACCTATTATGGAAGAAGGAATGTTTAGATCTATAGTAAAACCTTCTAAGAATGAGCTTATTTTCTTTATCTGTACTTGGATAATTGTAATTGCAGCACCCTATATTCCAGAAGATATTTATTGGGCTTTAAAATTTGGATTTTTAATACTGCTAGCAATACTTCTCTTCGTCTTTTTAAGAGAGTTTATTCCCAATTCGTGGCTAGTCAATATTTCATATTTTCTGAATAAATATTATATCTATGTCTGGTTCCTGACTTCAGTAATCTTCGGAATGGTTCATATTTATAACTATGTGGAAGGATTTAAACTAGATTTTATTCTATTTATAATGATCTTCCCGAGAATCATTGCGGGGTTCTTCTTCGGAAAAATTAAGATCGAGAATAAAGGACTTGGCTGGTCTATGGCCATGCATGCTATGAACAATACTACCGTATTATTCTTTCTTTTTCCCAAATTGCTTTCTTTCTTAGTTTAACAAAGTCTTAGATATAGTAGAAGCACATATTTTGTAATTTCAGGACTCACCAAAAAAATTGCAAAAATGAAAGCTGTACAAGTACAGGAAAAAGGTGGAGACTTTGTGTTAGTAGACATGGAGAAACCATCTCCTAAAAAAAATGAAATTTTAATAAAAGTAGAAGCTTGTGGAATTTGTCATAGCGACGATTTTGTGAAGCAAGGAGCCTTTCCGGGAATCGAATTTCCTAGAGTACCCGGCCATGAGGTTGTGGGGATTGTAGAAAAGGTTGGAGAAAATGTAAATAAATGGAAAGTTGGTCAACGTGTTGGAGTTGGATGGCACGGCGGACATTGCTTTGAATGTGAACCTTGTAGAAGAGGAGACTTTATAAGTTGTGAAAATGCAAAGATCAGCGGAATCTCTTATGATGGTGGCTATGCCGAGTATATGTGTGCCCCTCAAGAAGCAATTGCTGCAATACCAGAAGAGTTATCTTCGGCAGATGCTGCACCTTTGCTTTGTGCGGGAATAACCACTTTTAATGCCTTAAGAAATTCTGGAATTAGAGCTGGAGATGTGGTAGCCGTTCAGGGAATTGGTGGTCTAGGTCATTTAGCTATCCAATATGCCTCAAAAATGGGAATGAGAACTGTAGCTATTTCTACCAGCGATGATAAAAAGAAACTGGCCGAAGAGTTAGGTGCTCATCACTTTATAAATACAGGAAATTCAGATCCTGCAGAAGAACTTCAGAAACTAGGTGGAGCAAAATTAATTTTGGCCACAGCTCCTTATGCAAAAGCAATAACATCTGTAGTAGATGGACTTGCCGTAGATGGTAAATTATTGATGGTTGCAGCAACAGGAGAGCCTATTGAAGTTTCGCCAATGCAATTATTAATGGGAAGAAAATCTGTTGCCGGATGGCCTAGTGGAACCGCTATAGATTCTGAAGACACACTAAAGTTTAGTGCCATGACAGGAACTAAACCTATGATAGAGGAATATCCCTTAGAAGAAGTAGAAAAAGCTTATGATAGAATGATTAATAACAAAGCGAGATTTAGAGTGGTTTTAAAACCATAATAAAGCTCAAATATTACAATTCAGAAGGCTGTAAATGTAATTATTTGCAGCCTTCTTTTTTTCTGGTATCTACTATATGGATTATTTTCCATTCACCCTCTTTTTTATATAACTGAAAGGAATTTACTCCGCAATGGCTCAGTTTATCATTTACAAAAAAAGAATATGGAGTAACTACACTAGCCAAAACTCCATTCACTCTAATATCGAAAGAAATTAGACGCTCTTCAAATTTTGTAGTACTAGGTATAGAAACAATAGATTTCAAGAATTTAGAATATTCTTCAGTTTCTAATTTTGAATTACCTACACTATCTACAGCAATAGATTGCATATAGATAGAAGGATCTACCATTGCTCTCAACTTGGTAGAGTCTTGATCATGAAAGGCTTGAAAGAAATCTTGAATAGTTTGCTTAACTTCTTTTTCTTTAGAATTTTCTTGGGCGGCCATAGTTGTAATCATAATTAAAAATAAGGCAACTGTAGTTAAAATCTTCATATTCTATGTGTTTGAATGTAGTCTTCTAATTTAGTACTTTTACTCCACTTAAAAAATCACAAATGTCAGTTGCAAAAAAACAGTACAAGCGCATCACCACCAAATCTTTGGTAGAGATGAAAAAGAATGGAGAAAAGATAGCGATGCTTACGGCGTATGATTATACCATGGCCAAGATCGTAGACGGCTCCGGGATTGATGTAATTCTTGTTGGTGATTCTGCCAGTAATGTTATGGCCGGACATGAAACAACGCTACCAATCACGCTAGACCAGATGATCTATCACGCAGCGAGTGTAGTTAGAGGTATTGAAAGATCTTTGGTGGTTGTAGACCTTCCGTTTGGAAGTTATCAGAGTGATCCAAAAGAAGCTTTGCGTTCTTCAATTAGAATTATGAAAGAAAGTGGCGGACATGCTGTGAAGCTTGAAGGCGGAAAAGAAATTAAAGATTCTATAAAAAGAATCTTGAATGCAGGAATTCCGGTAATGGGACATTTAGGACTTACACCTCAATCTATCTACAAGTTTGGAACTTATACCGTAAGAGCTAAAGAAGATGAAGAAGCTGAAAAATTAAAGGCAGATGCTTTAATGCTTGAAAGGCTGGGTTGTTTTGCAATGGTTCTTGAAAAGGTGCCTGCAAAACTTGCAAAAGAAGTAGCCGAAAGTGTTTCTATTCCGGTAATTGGAATTGGTGCGGGAAATGGAGTTGATGGTCAAGTTTTAGTTGTTCATGACATGATTGGAATGACGCATGAATTCAACCCAAGATTTTTAAGAAGATATCTTGATCTTTATTCAGAAATGACCACTGCTTTTGAAAATTATAGAAGCGATGTGAAATCTGGTGATTTCCCTAATGATCAGGAACAATATTAAGCGCTTAAATTCAGAATTTGAAATCAGATAAAATTCTATCTACACCAGAGAATCTTCAGGTATTACATGAAGACAATCATATTATTATAGTAAATAAACGCCCTGGAGATATCGTCCAGGGTGATAAGACTGGAGATACGCCATTAAGCGAAATAGTAAAAGAATTCATCAAAATTAAATACAATAAGCCGGGTGCGGTTTATCTTGGCGTGGTTCATAGGCTGGATCGCCCCACTAGCGGAATTGTTATGTTCGCTAAAACTTCAAAAGCTTTACCTCGTCTAAACAAGTTATTTAAAGATAAAGAAGCTAAGAAAACTTATTGGGCAGTTGTAAAAAATATGCCTCCACAAGAGCAAGGAACTTTGGTACATTACATGAAACGTAACCAAAAACAGAATAAATCTTTTGCTCACATTAAAGAAGTTCCGGAAAGTAAAAAGGCAATTCTTGATTATAAGATCCTTCAGAAATTAGATAATTATTACCTTCTAGAAATAGATCTTCATACCGGGAGACATCATCAAATTAGAAGTCAGTTATCATCTATAGGTTGTCCAATAAAAGGCGATCTAAAATATGGATTTGATAGAAGTAATAAAGACGCAAGCATACATCTTCACGCTAGAAAGCTCACTTTTGAGCATCCTGTTAAAAATATACCAATAGAAGTTATAGCTCCTACTCCTAGTGATCCTATCTGGAATGCGATCAATATTTTATAATTTGCTTAACGTATAAAATAGTATTTTTAAGCAAAAATATACAAGATCATGAAATGGCAAGGTAGAAGACAAAGTTCTAATGTTGAAGACCGAAGAGGTAGCTCTAGTAAAAGTAAATTAATTGTCGGAGGAGGAGTTATAGGACTTATTATATTAGCTATTCAGTTATTTTCTGGAGGAGATACAACAGAAATCTTAAATCAGATCGAGAGTCAATCTTCTGCTCCAACAGAGCAAAGAGAACTTACCGCAGAAGAAAAAGAATCTGGGAAATTTATTAATGCAGTTGTGGTAGATACTGAAGATATCTGGAATAAGATCTTTGCAGATATGGGATCTGATTATAGCGAACCTGGAGTTGTTTTATTTACAGATGCTGTGCAAACCGCCTGTGGTGGTGCTTCTGCAGCTACCGGACCTTTCTACTGTCCTTCAGATCAAAAAGTTTATATGGATCTTGCCTTTTTTGATGAATTGAAAAATAGGTTTGGAGCCAAGGGTGGAGATTTTGCAATTGCTTATGTAATTGCTCATGAAGTTGGGCATCACGTACAAACCTTAGTTGGAACTTCCAGGCAAGTAAGACAATTACAACAAGGTAAAAGTCAAGCAGAAGCAAATGAACTTTCCGTGGCTATGGAACTTCAAGCGGATTTTTATGCTGGAGTTTGGGCTCATTACGATAAGAAATATATAGAAGAAGGTGATATTGAAGAAGCTTTAAGCGCAGCCAATGCGGTTGGAGATGATGCTATTCAGAAAAAAACACAGGGAAGGATTGTACCAGATGCTTTTACTCATGGAACTTCTAAACAACGTATGGATTGGTTTAAGAAAGGTTATAAAACCGGAGACATGAATCAAGGTAATACATTTGAAGCATTAGGATTAACTAGATAAATGATATAATTGTAGAAGTAATAAAGCCTCCAATTCAAAAATTGGAGGCTTTATTATTTTAGTTGGAAATGAGCTACAGCAACTTTTTCTTTGCTATTTCGTCTAAAGCTAAGTTGTCTTTACTCCCAATGTGAGTATGTTTCTTACCCATTGCAGGCTTGTAAGTTCCATCTTGAACTTGTCCTCCAATTTCTTTATAGGCGTCTCTGAAAGTTCCTCCATTGATCACCAAATCATTAATACTATCTACAGTAAATAAATACTTATATTTTTCATCCTGCATATTGATATCTTTCACTTTGATCAAAGCGATAGAATAGATAAAAATATCTAAGATCTCTTTTATATTTTCAACCGCGTAGATGCTGTTCTCTTTTATAAGCTGAAAATCTCTATGATATCCACTTGGCAGGTTATTAGTGATCAAGATCATTTCATTTGCAATAGCTTGCAGCTTATTGCATTTTCCTCTAATCAGCTCAAAAACATCTGGATTCTTCTTGTGCGGCATAATGCTAGATCCGGTGGTAAGCTCATCGGGAAAGGTGATAAAATCAAAATTCTGACTCATATATAAGCAGATATCCATAGCAAATCTGGAAAGCGTATTAGCCACCGATGCTATATTAGAAGTAACCGTACGTTCACATTTACCTCTGCTCATTTGTGCCGCTACCACGTTATATTTTAAAGTTTTGAACCCTAATTCTTTGGTGGTGAATTCTCTGTCTATTGGAAAAGAAGAACCATACCCAGCAGCAGATCCTAAAGGGTTTTGGTCTACAATCTTTAAACCAGCTTGTAAAAGATATAGATCATCTATCAACAATTCTGCATAGGCTGAAAACCATAACCCAAAGGATGAAGGCATTGCTACCTGTAAATGTGTATATCCCGGAAGTAATTTTTCTTGATGCTTTTCAGCAAGACCAAGGAGCACATCTATCAATTCTTCGGTTTTAGCATGAATGCTTTTTAGATTCTCTTTAAAATAGAGCTGCATCGCAACTAAAACCTGATCGTTTCTAGAACGCGCCGTATGTATCTTCTTTCCGGTATCTCCAAGAACTTTTGTCAATTCAAATTCGATCTTAGAATGAACATCTTCAAAATCTGCTTCTATCTTAAAATCGCCATTTTCAAGCTGAACTAATAGTTTATCTAATTCTTCAACAATATTATCAACCTCCTCGGCTGCAAGAATTCCAACCTTCCCTAGCATTTTAGCATGCGCTTTAGAAGCGATCATATCATATTCTGCCAAGAACATATCCAATTCCCTATCATTTCCAACAGTGAATTTTTCAATTCTCTTATCTATAGAAATACCTTTATCCCAAAGTTTCATAATGTATTATTTTGATCTCGTCTCAGCTTAAAAAATTTAAACTTCAGCTGATCGATATTATTTATTTTAAAGCTTTTTCTAGCAGTTGAATATATTTTTCGATGCCATCTTCAATCTCATTTAGATAAATAAATTCATCTGCAGAGTGAGATCTTAGAGAATCACCTGGCCCTAATTTTAAAGAGGGACAATTTAGCATCGCTTGATCAGATAAAGTTGGAGATCCGTAAGTATCCATTCCTAATTCTAAACCTGCTTTTACCAAAGCATGATCTTTTGGAATCGACGATGAATTTAAACGCAAAGATCTGGGCTTAATAGAATCTACCGGAGCTTTTTTTTGAAGGATCTCGGCAACTTCAGCATTGCTGTAGTTATCATTTACCCTAACATCAATTACAAGATCTACATTTGCCGGCACCACATTATGCTGTACTCCGGCATTTATTTGAGTGACTGTTAGTTTTACTGCTCCCAGACTTTCAGAAGTTTTTTCAAAAGTAAAATTCTCAAACCAGTTAAGCACTGAAGCCGTTTTATAAATAGCATTATTCTCATTTGGATGTGCCGCGTGAGATGGTGTTCCTTTCACCACCGCATCAAAAACCACCAAACCTTTTTCTGAAATTGCCATTTGCATCAAGGTTGGTTCTCCAACAATTGCAACGTCAATCTTAGGAAGAATTGGAAGTAAGCTCGCAATTCCATTTTTACCATTGATCTCCTCTTCTCCAGTCCCGGCGAAAACCAAATTATAATTTAGATCTGTAGCATTATAGAAATAGGTGAAAGTTGCAAGTAAAGAAACTAAGCACCCACCAGCATCGTTACTCCCCAATCCAAATAATTTCCCTTCTGAAACCTCAGCATGAAAAGGATCTTTGGTATAAGCCGAATTTGGTTTAACTGTATCGTGATGAGAATTTAAAAGCAACGTAGGTTTGGCTGCATCAAAATGCTTATTTACTACCCAAACATTATTAAGATCTCTGTTATAAGAGATCTCATTTTTCTGCATCCATGCTTCCAAAAGTTGTGCTGTTCCTTGTTCCTCTCTCGAAAATGATTGAGTTTGAATGAGATCCTTCAACAAATTTATAGCTTGTTCCTGCAGCTCCTTAATATTCATTATTCAATGATTTTAGTATGAATTGCATTCTTTTTTAAAAGTCCGGCATCTCCCAAACTAACTTTAGATACTCCATTATTCAAAGCCTGAAAACAGTTATGAAGCTTAGGAAGCATTCCATCGCTAATCACCTTATTTTCTAAAAGCTCCTGATATTTTTTATGATCTAAAATTTCTATTACAGAATCGTTATTAGTAGCATCTGCTAGCACTCCTTTTTTCTCAAAACAGTACAACAATTCTGTTTCACAAACTTTAGCCATAGCTGTAGCGATATCTGCTGCTACAGAATCTCCATTGGTATTTAATAGCTCACCTTCATTATCGTAAGAGATCGCAGAGAAAACCGGAGAAATGCCTTGATCTAATAACGAATTGATAAATGAAGTATTAATTGAAACCACATCTCCCACGAATCCAAAATCGATATCTTTTACCGGTCTCTTTTTAGAAATGATGCTTTTCCCATCTGCACCGCAAAGTCCAATGGCATTAATATCTAAAGCCTGAAGTTTAGCAACGATCTGCTTATTTATTAATCCGGCATACACCATGGTGATCACTTGCATAGAATTCTTATCGGTAATCCTTCTGCCATCAACCATTTTGGTTTCGTATCCAAGTTTTGAGGCAATTTCTGTTGCAAGATTTCCTCCACCATGAACCAAAATCTTAGGACCTGTTAATGCTGAAAAATCTTTTAAAAAAACAGAAAGAGATTCTTCATTTTCAATGAGCTTCCCTCCTATTTTTACAACTTTTAGAACTTGATCTTGCATGTTAAGCTATCTTGAATATTATGATTTAAGTAAATTCTTTAAAACCGCTTGTGCAGCAAAAGTTCTGTTATTTGCCTGATGAATCACTTTTGAATTTTCACTATCTAAAACCTCATCTGCAATTACCACATTTCTTCTCACCGGCAAACAATGCATGACAGCTGCATTATTGGTTACTTTCAACTTTTCAAGATCGAACATCCAGGTTTCATCGGTATTAAGAATCTGTCCGTAGTTATCGTAACTGCTCCAGTTCTTCACATATACAAAATCGGCATCTTTTAAAGCTTCTTTTTGATCGTGAATCACAGGAGTATCGCCGGTAATTCTCTTATCAAGATCGTAACCTTCAGGATTGGTAATTACAAAATCTACATCCAGCCTTTTCATTACATCAGCAAAAGAATTTGGAACAGATTGCGGCAAAGCTCTTGGATGCGGCGCCCACGTAAGTACAACTTTAGGTTTTTCAGTCTTTTTGAGCTCCATCACCGTAATTGCATCGGTTAATGCTTGCAACGGATGACCGGTAGCGCTTTCTAAATTTACTACAGGTACAGAGGCGTACTTTTTAAAACTATTCATTACTTGCTCAGCTTCATCCTTATTCTTGTCTTTAAGACCCGGAAAAGCTCTCACAGCAATAATGTCACAATATTGAGAAAGTACGGCTGCCGCTTCTTTAATATGCTCTGCTTTATCTGAATTCATAACAGCTCCGTCCTCAAACTCCAACGCCCAACCATCGGTTCCGGCGTTCATCACCATCACTTCCATTCCTAATAATTTCGCAGCTTTTTCTGTACTCAATCTAGTTCTTAAACTTGCATTAAAGAATAACATTCCCAAAGTCTTACCTTTTCCAAGTTGTGCCTGATCATTATTCTTTTTAAGTTGAATTGCCTCCGCTATCAAGGCTGGCAAATCTTCTATATCATTTAGATCTATATAATTCTTCATGCTTATATGGTTTCTTTTGATCTCTTAAGTTCTGCTTTAAGAGCATCAAAGAATAGATTAATATGTTCTTTTTTAATATTTAATGGCGGTAAGATTCTTAATAATTTTTTATTTGAAGCGGC
>Ga0209309_10004813_pt1 | contig 10997 bp, 6 predicted proteins | sample COGITO_mtgs_1204_2_FD_184807 | JGI IMG/M metagenome (GOLD analysis project Ga0209309, IMG submission 184807) | Pelagic marine microbial communities from North Sea - COGITO_mtgs_120412 (SPAdes) (version 2) | ecosystem: Environmental > Aquatic > Marine > Epipelagic ...
AGACGACAACAACAACAACAGAAAGAAAGAAAGAAAGAAAGAAAGAAAGATAAAAAGATAAAAAGAAAGATGAAAGTTCGAACGGCCATCAAACGATTGTGCGAGGCGTGCAGGATAGTCAAACGACGCGGTCGATTATACGTCGTCTGCTCGAAAGTACCAAAACACAAACAACGACAAGGTTTAGTGACCGAAACTTCACCGGCGACGATTCAGAACGCTCACGAAGAAGAAGAAGAAGGTGGAAGGAGAGGATACGGCAATACGAATAACAATAGCGGTACGAGTAGTCTAGCAGAAGAGGAGTGCTGCGCGGAGACGAGGAGAACGTTCCTTGGGTTCCTGGATCATCGTCGTCACGCTGAATCGACTTTTCCGTCTCGCAGTTTAGCCGGCGTCGCATCCTCGAATTCGACGACGACGAGTTTTTTACCGTGGTTGGTAAAATAGATTCATAGTAACGAACGATCAACGACATCTACTTTAATAAGATACATTTAATTATTACTACACGCAGACTAAGCACTAGCTAATGATGATGACTAATTTTCGTTTAACAGCATGTTCATCGCCGCTTCGATGTTGTTATTCGTCACGTGCAACGTTTGTTTTACTCGCTGCTCGCTGAAACCCATGGAAACGAGCGTATTGACGGAATTCTCATCCAGAACAAACGGGCCTCCGTCTCCTTCCCTTCCTCGCCTCCTTCTTTGTTCGGCTTGAGCCGCTGCCGAACGGTTCCCGATTCCAAACCTTACTATCGCTTTCCCTCTCGCCGATCTACCATTACCTACGCCGCTATCGAAAATTTTACCTACCGTTTTATCGACGAGCGAACACAGCCAAAGCGGAAGTTTGACGCCCAGACATTCGACGAGTATCCATGCAAAGATTCCGCCTATGACAGACACGAAAGTCGTGACAATGGACGCGTAGTATTTACTCGTGGCGAGGTGCATCATGGCCAAGTACACGAACAGCGTATTTCCGCAATTCAAGATCCCGAAAAGGGTAAAGTGAAACGTTGATGGTACCTCGACGAAATAGACGACGGCGAGAGGCAAAGTTATATAAAACGCCGCCGGTTTCTCCATCATCATCGTCGCATCACCATCGACCAGTTTCAAAAGAACTGATTCCAAAACACGACACAGTAAATACGAAAAGAATAGGAACGATCCAAACTTTCGCGAACCCATGAGTCTTTCGAACATTCGACACATGTGATAGTTCAAAAAGATTCCCGTGCACGCGCTTCCAGGCGTGTTGAAGAAATGACCATTCTCGTTGTAGTTTTGCTGATGACGATTACTACTAAAACCACTGTCCTCGCCGAGGACAGTGGATAAGAGCGGGCGTCCAAATGCCATTATGAGCACGAGCGTGAACGCAAACTTTGCCACTGGTGCGCGAACTGTAATTGAGTTTTAAATAAGAAGAGAAGAACACGGTTACATACTATATTATTTATTTTCCATCGCGTCCAACTCCACCGAGAGAAAGTAAGAGAGAAAAGATACAGACACGCAAACAACATATACACTGCGATGATTGATGGTTCGTTTAGAGAAAACACAGGAAAATGCGACTCACCGAAACCAGTCGGTCCGAGACCCATGCTTGTTTGTTTCTTTCTCCTCAGTCCTTTGTTTCTATTCACAAACAATACGTATTGGAAGAGAGTTTTTGTGATGTTTGTTTATTGTGTTTTTTGTTGAAAAAAAGAGAAACTCACACACAGACAAACAAGAAGAAAGGTGAATCGAATCGTCACAACTTTAGAGAACACACACACACACAAACACACACACAAACAAACAAACAAACACACGTAATGTCTGCGTTTGCATCTGCAGTTTCAACGCATCATCATCATCGCGTGATGGCGGCACGGACGAAGATACCTCGCGGTATTCGCAGTTCCGCCGCGCACAGCAACGTTAATGCCAATCCCTCAAATTCGAAGGTTGTTTCGATTGGTTTCCTCCGCCGTCAGAAACACAACAATCAACTTTTCTTCCCGACACCATCATCATCCACTTTGGGGGTACCATCCTCTTTCAAATCTTCGACTAAGACAACGAGAACGGCGATGATGCCGAAAGCTTCCACCACGGAACAAGAGCAAGCAGGTGAAACGTTCGAGTACCAGGCGGAAGTCAATCGACTGATGGATTTGATTGTCAACTCTTTATATTCCAATAAAGACGTCTTTCTGCGAGAACTCATTTCTAACGCCTCAGACGCGTGCGATAAACTTCGATTCCGGTCGGTTCAAGAACCGGAAATTTTGAATGGACAATCTGTCACTGATTTGTCCATCAAAGTTAGAGGTCAAGAGAGCGATAAAACGCTCACGATTGAGGATAATGGTATTGGCATGTCCAAGGACGAGTTAGTCGCCAATTTGGGTACGATTGCAAACTCCGGGACGTCCAAGGTGATGGAAATGTTGAAGCAACAAAACGAAGCCGCGAGTGGAGAAAACTTGATTGGTAAGTTTGGCGTTGGTTTTTATTCGTCGTTTTTAGTCGCGGACACCGTGAAAGTGACGTCCAAGTCGAACGACGACGGGAAAGCGTGGACTTGGGAGTCTAAAATCGACTCAACCTCGTACACCATTCGTGAGGCATCCGAAAGCGAAGCGAAGGATTTAGTACGCGGTACGAGAATCACTTTGAAGTTGAAAGACGAGTGCGAGGAGTATGCCACGGATAAAAAACTCTCCTCGCTCGTAAAAACATACTCTGAGTTCATCACGTTTCCAATCGAAGTCTTCTCGACGATTCAAAAATCGAAACAAGTCGAAGATATCGAGGCGACCAAGGCGAAGAAAGAAGAGTGGGAAAAGAAAAAAATAGAAGCCGAAGCGAAAGGAGAGGAGTTCACCGAACCGGAACCAGAAAAGGTCATGAAAGAAGAGATGTACGATGAACAAGATTGGAAGACGCAAAATAACGACAAACCAATTTGGACGTTAGCGCCGAAAGACGTCTCGGACGATCAATACAACGAGTTTTTCAAGACGACGTTCAAGGAGTTTTTGGATCCGTTGGCGGTGTCGCATTTCAAAGTCGAAGGCGAGATGGAATTCAAATCAATTTTGTACGTTCCAGGCATGGCGCCGTTTGAGCAGCAAGATATGATGCAAAAATCAAAATCGATTAAGCTTTTCGTTCGAAAGGTGTTCATCTCGGACGAGTTTGACGAATCCTTGTTGCCGCGATACATGACGTTCATCCGAGGTATCGTTGATTCCAACGATTTACCCTTGAACGTTTCGAGAGAAATCTTGCAAGAATCGAAAGTCGTTCGCGTCATCCGACGACGCTTAGTCTCTAAAACTTTGGGGATGCTCAACGAAATTTCCAAGCGCGAAAACGAGGATTACAAAACGTTTTGGGAAGGCTTTGGAAGACAGCTCAAATTGGGCGTCATTGAAGACGTCGCAAACAGAAAAGAACTCGCCGGTTTACTTCGTTTTACGACGAGCAAATCTGCTAGCGACCAAGAAAGCAACCGATCTTTATCTGATTACATCGCAGATATGCCGGAAGCGCAAAAAGCCATCTATTTCGTCGCCGGTGACACGAGAAAGCAATGCGAAAACTCCCCGTTTATGGAAAAGTTGAACAAGTTGGGATACGAAGTTTTATATTGCACCGATCCTATCGATGAGGTCTCCATGGCAAACTTAGCAACCTTCGAAGAGAAGGAAATCAAGGATATCTCTAAAGAAGACCTAGATTTAGGCGACGAGGACGACGAGGAGCAAAAGAAGAAGAACGAACAAATCGCAGATGAGTTCAAAACAGTCACCGAGTGGTTGAAGAAGGAGTTGGTCGGCGAAGTTGAAAAAGTGGAAGTCTCCTCGAGATTGACGGAGACGCCGTGCATTCTCGTAACGTCCAAATTCGGCTGGTCGGCGAACATGGAGAGAATTATGAAAGCCCAAGCCATGGGTGACGCGAGGGCGCAAGACTACATGAAGGGCAAGAAAACGCTCGAGATTAACCCGTTTTCGCCGGTGATTAAACAGTTGAAGATGAGAGTTGAAAGCGCGCCAGACGCGGAGGAAACGAAGGAGATGTGTAAGTTACTCTTTGATACCGCCTTATTAACGAGTGGTTTCTCCATCGACCAGCCGGCTGAGTTTGCCGAGAGAGTTTTCAAGCTCATGACGCAAGAAGCAAACTTAGAGTCTGAGAAGAAAAGCGCTTCGATCGACCCTGAAGTCGTTTAAAAGTATAGAACACCTTCGCTCACTTCGTCACACGACAAACATATATAATACAAAACGCTACACGTACACACTACTAATCGAAATCTTTCATCTCTACGTCCTTCTCGTCCACACCACCATTTTCCTTGCTCTTTCGAATAGCATCGTCGATCTTATTCTGTTCCGCTCTTCGACTGTTTCTCAAAGCCTTTCTCTTCGCCTTCCCAGTTCTCATTTTCCCCGATTGCAGCGTTTTGTTTTTATCGTGTTTCTTTTTAAGCGCTATTTTCTTCTTCTTGGACAGCGCGTTTCCTTTCGTAATCTTTACCAGCGCGCTCTTCTTCTTGTTATAGGACGGAGCGACCATTGCTATTATTGTTGTTGTCTATTATATTATCAAGTGCGCGTTCGCGAGGAAAAGGGGAGAGAGAGTTGTGTTTGTTAAAAAAATCAGACAGACGTGCGTCGTGTTTTTGACGGCGCGAGAAGAAGAAGAACTGAAGAAGAAGAAGAAAAAGAAAAAAATGCAAAAATCTCTGCTCTCCCTTCCTTTTTCGGTTTCTTCTTCTCTCTTACAACAAACGTATCATCCCAGAGCAACAATCTTCATAACTTTGGTGACCATAACATAGCATAATAGAAAACATGCACGTGATCAAGAGAGATGGCCGCCGCGTCGAAGTGGCGTTTGATAAGATCACCGCGAGAATTAAGAAGCTCTCGTATGGATTACATCCAGAACATTGCGATAGGTACGTCTGCGCGAACAAAAACGTCTTCGTCTTTTTTCTTCTTCTTCTTTACCTTCTTGGTTCCGTTGTGTATTCAAAAAACGAGGGATGATGACGTTTGACACGGAGGGTACTACGCAGGCATGAAGCGTGTGCACGTGGTCTTCCTTCTTTCGAAACGTTCTGGCGTCACTCTTTGTTGGATTCTCGACCGTTTCAACCGCGTTTGTTTCCGAACTGACGCGATATTTGACGACGATACAACAATCACGAACGCATCGAAGAGGCGTACGGCTCTTTTTTTTTTCTATTTTGAATCATCCGCGAGATTTCAACGCGCTGAGCGTCGATGGAACGTTTCCTATCCGCGTTTCTTCTCGAGTTACGCTCGAAAACACGTCTATGGAGGATTCGTTCACGTTTCGTGGACATTTCTCGTTCGCGAGATGACATGCGAACGGCGAATACGAAATCTTCATTTTCAAAAATCTCAACGGGCAAACAGCTCACTCTTCGACGACGCGTCGCGTGTTTCAAAACGTTTGAAAAAATGAGAAAAAAGAGTAGTGACTGACCAAATTCTTCTTTCTTTTACTCTTAAATAAACAGCGTTCTCGTAGCCCAGAAGGTGTGCCAAGGTGTTTACCCGGGCGTGACGACTGCTGAATTGGATGAGCTCGCGGCTGAAACCGCAGCGGCGATGACTTCCAAGCATCCGGATTACGCGCAGCTTGCCGCGCGAATCGCCGTTTCAAACTTGCACAAGACGACGGACAAATCTTTTTCGACGACGATGAAGAAGATGTACGAACACACGAACCACAGAAACGGCAAGTGGTCCCCGTTGCTCGCCGATGATGTGTACGAGATCATCACAGAGAATGCGGAAAGATTTGACGCGGAAATTGTCTACGACCGTGACTTTGATTACGACTACTTTGGTTTCAAAACTTTGGAGCGCTCGTACTTGTTGCGCATCGACGGTAAAGTTGTCGAGCGCCCGCAGCACATGTTGATGAGAGTATCCATCGGTATCCACAAGAAGGATATCGAAAAGGCTGTTGATACGTATCACATGTTGTCTGAACGTTGGATGACCCACGCGTCGCCAACCTTGTTCAACGCCGGTACGCCGCGACCGCAACTCTCCTCGTGCTTTTTGATTTGCATGAAGGAAGACTCCATTGAAGGTATCTACGACACGTTGAAGGAATGCGCGTGCATTTCCAAGTCCGCCGGCGGTATTGGTTTGTCCATTCACGACATCCGCGCCACTTCGTCGTACATTAGAGGCACAAACGGTACCTCGAACGGTATCATTCCGATGCTTCGCGTGTTCAACGACACGGCGAGGTACGTGGACCAAGGCGGCGGTAAGCGCAAGGGCGCTTTTGCCATTTACCTCGAACCGTGGCACTCTGACATCTTCGACTGGCTCGACTTGAGAAAGAACCACGGGAAGGAAGAAGCGAGAGCTCGTGACTTGTTTTACGGTTTGTGGACGAACGATTTGTTCATGAAAAGAGTCGAAGAAAACGGCAAGTGGACGTTAATGTGCCCGAACGAGTGCCCGGGTTTGTCCGAATGCTGGGGTGAAGAGTTTGAAGCTTTGTACACCAAGTACGAAAAAGAAAACAAGGGTAAGAAGACGATCAACGCCCAGCAGCTTTGGTTTGCGATTCTTGAAGCGCAAGTGGAAACTGGTAACCCGTACATGTTGTTCAAGGATGCGTGCAACCGCAAGTCGAACCAACAAAATTTGGGCACGATCAAATCGTCCAACTTGTGCACAGAGATCGTCGAATTCACCTCGCCGGAAGAAACTGCCGTTTGTAACTTGGCCTCCATCGCTTTGCCGCGATTTGTCATCGAAAAGAACGAGAGCTCTCCGACTGGCAAGACGGAAACGAAGAAATTGTTGGGCTCTCTCAGAGCGAGCGACCGTTACTTTGATCACGCCAAGTTGAGTGAAATCACGAGAAAGGTGACTCGCAACTTGAACCGCATCATCGACGTCAACTATTACCCGGTCGAAACTGCGAAGAGATCGAACATGAAGCACAGACCGATTGGTTTGGGTGTCCAAGGCTTGGCTGACGTATTTATCTTGCTCGGCTTACCGTTTGACTCTCCGGAGGCGCAAAAGTTGAACGCCGAAATCTTTGAGACGATTTACTTCGCGGCGTTGCAAGAATCGAACGAACTCGCGAAAGAAGAGGGCACGTACGAATCCTACGAAGGTTCCCCGGTTTCCAAGGGTGTGTTGCAACCGGACATGTGGGGCGTTACCGAAATGCCGGGCGGCGATAGACACGGCTGGAGCGCGTTGAGAGAATCCATCGCCAAGCACGGCGTTCGCAACTCCCTCTTGGTTGCACCGATGCCAACCGCGTCAACCTCCCAAATTTTGGGTAACAACGAGTGCTTTGAACCGTATACATCGAACATTTATGCGAGAAGAGTGTTGTCCGGTGAATTCACCGTCGTCAACCAGCACTTGTTGTCGGATTTGACCGAGATGGGCTTGTGGGATCCAACGTTGAAGAACAGTTTGATCTCTGACAACGGCTCTGTCGTCAACCTCGACATCCCGGATAACTTGAAGGCTATTTACAAGACTGTGTGGGAAATCAAGCAACGTATATTGGTGGACATGGCTGCCGCTCGAGGCGCGTTTATCGACCAGTCGCAGTCGTTCAACGTCCACATGTCTGATGCCAACTCCGGTAAGTTGACTTCCTTACACTTCCACGCGTGGAAGTCTGGATTGAAGACTGGTATGTATTACCTCAGATCCAGAGCTGCTGCGGATGCGATCAAGTTTACCGTCGACCCGACGAAGGCTGCGAAAAAGGTGGAGAAGGAGAACGTCTTGAAGCCGTCCAACGGCGGGCCGAAACCAACCGCCGTCCCGACGAAGAAGGAAGTTTCGGAGATGAGTGAAGCGGAACAGGAAGCGCACATGGCAGCCAAGCTCAAGTGCTCGCTCGAGAACAAGGACGAGTGCTTGATGTGTGGATCTTAATCAGCAAGAACAACAACAAGTGAAGAGTGATGCACTTTTTCGGCGCGGACAGAAATCGACAACAAGAAAAGGAGAAAGAGAGAGAGAGAGAGCGTGAAAGGTGTATTTTGGAGTGTAGGGTGGGGAGTTTTTGCTCGTAGCGCATAGTGCGTGGCGAGGTTTAATCGCTTTTGCATACAATTAATTTTATATACTACTATTATTACATTATACAAGACAACTTGTTTGCCACGCGTATTGAATATTATTCGGTTGGCTTTTTGGCGTCTTCCATCTGCACCCCCTACGAAGCCTCGATCCCAAAAATTTCGCTTGAACGCGATTAAACACGTCACTTTTAAGAAACTAAGAAACACCGCCCGCGCATATCAACTCTTCGTTCAAAAGCATAAACTGAGAGAAACGAATACCCCGTCGCATCCGCATCTCTTCCTGCTGCTGCCTACTCCTTCCCCTTCCTCCTTGAGGTGCGCAGAGAGAACAGAGGCGGATAATAATAATAATAATAACAGTTGAAGCAAAGCAAAAAGCGAGAGCGTGAAACGACCGACAAATCCGAGCCATAGGATTTGTGTGTGAGGACAAAGAAGCAAATCATGTCTTCATCCTGCCCTACATCGTCTAAGTGCGCGCACACGAGCGCTTGGCGCGTACAAAAGACAGGAGCGTCGAAGAATATTCGCAAGAACGCAGCATCCGTCAGTTTGAGAGGGGCATCAAAAGACTTATCGTCTTCGCACAGAATTCGCCGTCTTATCCCCCGAGGCGACGACGTTGAAAACGACCGGCGAAATTTCGCCTCCTCGTCGTCGTCCTCCGTTACTTCCTCCGTCCGTACTCGCGCATCGCTGTCTTCGTTTCGCACGATGTCGATGCGAACGTCAGCGACAGTAGATGAAACAGGAGACGTCACGACATCGAAGAATAAAATCACAACCGCTACGACCACGAGGAGGAGATTGCTCTCCTCCTCCTCCTCCTCCTTCTCCTCGAGAGGAAAAAGGAACAAAAAAACAGACGAGAGCTTTCGTTTGCACGCGCTCAGGAAAAAACAACAAGGAGGAGGCGACAAAGAACAGGACGAAACGACCATCGAGTTCATCAAATCACTCGTTTCTGGTTCGTTTTACGAAGAAGACGAAGAGATTGGCGAGGATGAATTCTCTGCCGCGGGAGGAAGCTCGTCGGAAGCGCTGGTTCGTCGAAGAAAGCCGGCGAAAGGCGTGCAATTTTTCAAACCAGGACTGCGGAAACTCACGGCGCGCCAACGCATGGCGCTTGCTTTTTCTGATCTGGACTCTTCCGGTTGGTGGGCTGTCATCTCGTCAGGAATTGTATTCGGAACATTTATTCTTGAATCGTACAACATTGGCACCTTTGGTGGCTGGGACGTCTTGTATCGAGACGATATTCCGTGGTACTCTGGGCTAGTTTCCATGGACAACATCCGCGACATCGAAGACGCCTACAACGCGTTATTTTTCTTTGAGCTTTTGCTTCGAGCGTGGGTCGCCGAATTCAAGTTTTCGTTTTGGACGAATCCTTTTACTGTTTTAGATACAGCGGCTACGATTCCTCCGGTATTGGCAGTTTTCGGTTTAGTCGACAGAATGTCGCCAATCCCTCGATTTCTTCGGCTACTCCGGATCGTCCGTCTTCTTCGCTTTCTCGAGCGCTCTCCAGACTCGGTGTTGTTTGGTTTGTTCAAGTCCGATTCGATGACAGTTCAGCTCACCGGCGTCGCCGCCGAGTTCATCTGCATCTTCGTCATCGCCGCCGGCGTAATATATGATCTCGAGTTCGGCATCAACCCGGCTGTGAAGAATCTCAACGATACTTTGTATTGGGCGGTGCTTACGCTCACGGGTATTGGTCAGCCATTTGAAGTTGTCACCCCGGGCGGGAGAGTTGCGACTGTTGTTTCCATTTTTGTCGCCCTTTTAGTTATACCAGGTCAATTAGCAAAGTTAGCGACTATTTCAGGAGGCGAGATGCTTTTGGGGATGATGGAAGACGAAGACGAAGAGGACGAAGACCAAGAACTCATCTCAAACACAGGTGAAGTTTTCATTTTGAAATCTACGGATGAAGATCCCATCACGAGCGGCGCGAAAACGTTCGACGACCGCGTGTGCGATTCGTGTGGATTAGAAATGCACGAGATTGACGCTCGATATTGTCGCAGATGCTCGTTTAAGCTAGCCGAATCCGACGTCACCGGCTTGAGGTTCGCTCGAAAGATTGCAAAGAAAAAGAAGGCGATCGAAGAGAAACAAGTGCGAGGAAACGTCAACGTCGGCCGTTTAGGAGTGGACATGATGTCTTCCATCTCCACGTCTACAAAGGCGCTCTCGAATAAGAAAAATCGCAATAGTTAGTTAGTCATATTGTACAGGTACTACGCATACTGAATATATATTAAGATTGATTGATGTACACTTTGCAAACCAACATCCAAGTCTAACTTCTTTGACTCGTCTTCATCAAAGAATTCTTTCAACTACTTCTATTTTCTCTCTTTCGAGACGACTTTTGATGAAGCGGAAGAGGAAGAAGAAGAATGAGATGAAAGGAGAGACGAACCCATATACGTGAGAATCCCAACCGCGCCGAATGCCGTCAGCACGTAGGTTTGATATCTATAGTATTGAGCGGCGTGTTTCCAAAGCTGAGGCATGGTTGGAATTTCCGTTTTTATGTTCTTCTGCTTTTCGTGCATTTTGTATCGCCGAACGCGCGAGAAGTCCAACAAGGAGAGAAACACAACTTTTCGCGCACCCGCCTCGCGCGTCTTCTATCTAATCATTCAAGTTTCATTTCGGAATTTTCGTAAACAAAAGAAAGGAAAGTTTTTATGCCGTGTTCGAATTGAGCAAAATGAGCTTCGAGCTTTCTTACACTGCTAAAAAAAATACATCTCGACGAAGTCGATGTTATCACTAATATGACGGTGGATCTGCGATACTCGCATACGACGACGACGTTTCATTATCGGAGGGTACCAAATCCTTATCCTCTG
>Ga0209309_10004816_pt1 | contig 10994 bp, 11 predicted proteins | sample COGITO_mtgs_1204_2_FD_184807 | JGI IMG/M metagenome (GOLD analysis project Ga0209309, IMG submission 184807) | Pelagic marine microbial communities from North Sea - COGITO_mtgs_120412 (SPAdes) (version 2) | ecosystem: Environmental > Aquatic > Marine > Epipelagic ...
GGGCAAGGGCTTTAAAGCCTAGGGTTCGAGCAAAGGCAGTTTGTTCGCAACACCGTTCCACTTGTCGGCATCATCGGGTGCGGGTTTCAATTCTATAATATTCGGCCACTGCTGGCTTAAATCAGCATTAATCGCTAGGTATTCGTGTTGATCTTCTGGCAGTTCTGTATCTTGATAAATTGCATCAGCAGGACATTCTGGCACACACAATGCGCAATCTATACAAATCACAGGGTCGATGACTAGAAAATTAGGTCCTTCAAAAAAAGCATCTACCGGACAAACGGCAACACAGTCAGTGTATTTACATTTAATGCAATTGTCGGTTACTACAAAGGTCATGACGGACTAACTATTGAATTCTTAAGTATACCGACAAGTTTAAAGAACGCCGTCTAAAACACAAGTTCGTTTACAAAATTGTTAGGCCTTTTAATACTCACTCCGTCATCTACACAAAATTAGTACAGGTGACGGTGATTGTTTTCTGAGCCTATAGTTAATTCTTATGTGGCTATTAGCTTGGTATCGATTCTAATTGGCATAACAATACCCCTATACAACGATAGGTTTGTGTGGCAAAGCGCTCAACTATACCGCTTGAGCGGCTATCTAAAAAAACCCAAGTGATTTAAAATACCAAGCCCTGACAGAAAGGCTGTCTGGGGTTTTTAATGAGTGCCTCTAATATGCTGCGTTTAACCGATATAAAATTACCTCTTAATCACGATGAGGAAGCACTTGAGCTTGCTATTTTAAGCAAACTCAATATTGAGAAAAACCAGTTAGTGTCATTTAGCTTATTCAAACGCGGCTACGACGCGCGCAATAACAAAAATATCCAACTCATTTATACTCTCGACGTCGACGTGACTGAGCAAGATGAACTACTAGCGCACTTCGCAGATGACCAACATGTGCGCGTAACACCCGACATGCGCTATAAGTTTGTCGCCCAAGCGTCGCCAGAGCTTAAGCACAGGCCGGTGGTTATTGGCCTTGGTCCGTGTGGTTTGTTTGCCGCATTAATTTTGGCTCAAATGGGATTCAAACCTATTATTCTTGAACGTGGAAAAGAAGTGCGCGAACGCACCAAAGACACCTTTGGATTTTGGCGTAAAAAACCGCTAAATCCTGAGTCGAATGTGCAGTTTGGCGAAGGCGGTGCGGGTACTTTTTCCGATGGCAAACTGTATAGCCAAGTTAAAGACAGGAAACACTATGGCCGCAAGGTACTACATGAATTTGTAGCGGCTGGCGCCCCTGAAGAAATAATGTACGTAAGTAAGCCGCATATTGGCACCTACAAGTTAGTCAACGTGGTGGAGAAGATGCGTAAGCAAATTCTTGAACTAGGGGGGGAGTTTCGCTTTAGTACTAGGGTAGAAAAATTAGACTTAGAAACAAGCGGTACTAATCATAAAATCAAAGGGCTGCACTTATCTGACGGCGATTATTTAGCCTGCAAACAAGTCATTTTAGCTATTGGTCACAGCGCCCGTGACACCTTTACAGCACTTTACGAACAAGGCGTTTATATTGAAGCTAAACCTTTTTCCGTAGGCTTTCGAATTGAACATGAACAAAGCATGATTGATGCATGCCGCTTTGGCGAAAATGCCGGTAACCCAATTTTAGGCGCAGCCGATTATAAATTAGTCCATCATTGTAAAAACGGTCGTACAGTCTACAGTTTTTGTATGTGCCCCGGCGGCACTGTGGTGGCTGCAGCCTCTGAGCCAGGTAAAGTCGTCACAAACGGTATGAGCCAATATTCTCGTCATGAACGAAACGCCAATAGTGCGATTGTTGTGGGTATTACACCAAATGAAGATTATCCCGGCCATCCACTTGCTGGCATTGAGTTACAACGAAAATTAGAGGCATTAGCGTTTGAAGTAGGAGGCGAGAATTACCATGCGCCAGCGCAGTTAATTGGGGATTTTTTAACTGGTAAGCCTAGTGCAGAATTAGGAGAGGTAAAACCGTCGTATACGCCCGGCATTACCCTTACAGATTTGAGTAAAGTTGTCCCCGACTATGTTAGCGCCGCTATTCGCGAGGCTATTCCAGCTTTTGAGCGTCAAATTAAAGGCTTTGCCAAAGCCGACGGTTTACTCACCGGCGTTGAAACACGCACATCGTCACCTATTTGCATTAAGCGAGATAAAAGCTACCAAAGCGTTAATGTGCAAGGCCTTTATCCTGCTGGCGAAGGAGCAGGATATGCTGGGGGAATATGGTCTGCGGGGATCGATGGCATACGCGTCGCCGAGGCTGTTGCATTAGCAGTCGTTGAAAGTGAGTAGTACTAACGAATACATTCAACTATATAAATTACTTAGTGAAAATGAGTGACTCAGTGATTGCGAGCATTCGTGTTAATATAAGATCATCAATAGTGATTAATAGTATTGTAAGTCACGCGCTATAATATATGATCATTCAATTAGTTAGCAAAAGGCCTAATATGAAAATTCTTGTCGTTATTGTCACACTATTTTTAACTGCCTGTAACAGTACCCAAGGTTTATCGGTTTATTCATTTACCAATGCTGAAGCAGAGTCTGTGCTTACTCAGCAAATACCCAAACTTAGCCAAGAGGTGAAATTAATGGGTATACCCGTTCAGTTTGATGTAAAAGATTTAAGTGTCAACATTGGCCCAGACAACCGCGATATTGTTATATTAGGCGTTGATTCTAGCGCGATAATAAATGCTTTTGTTATTAAGTATCCAGTGGGCTTGAAGCTGAAAATAGAAGGTAATCCCTTTTATGACAGCAAAGAAAAAGCCGTGTTTTTGCGCAACATAAAGTTACTTGACTCAACGGTGGATGCTGGTGGGTATACCGGTAGTTTAGGGCTGCTTAACAACGAAGTTATGGGCGTTATAAATCGGTTTTTAGAAACCACACCCGTTTATAGATTAGATATGAACAATTCTAAAATAGCACTTTTGAGTAAATTACCGCTAGATATGAAGGTAGTTGAAGGTGCGATTAGACTCGTTCCGAGCTTATAAAACTGCGACAGCGATAATTATCATCAAGGGCACAGAATATTTTCCGTGCCCTTGGTGATACTAATATCCTTGTGCAACTATGGCGTCTGCAAGCCGTCTAAAACCTACTATGTTAGCAGCCTGCACGTAGTTGGTTTGTTTGTTACCTTGCTCCAGACTTTCACTAACACAAGCCGCGTGAATATCACTCATTTTTTGCTGAAGCCTAAGATCTAAATTTTCTTCGTTTTCATAGCGTAACGCCGTATTCTGTTGCATTTCAAAGCCCGATACAATAACGCCACCAGCATTAGCCGCTTTGCCCGGTGCATATTTTAGCTTACTACTCAGTAAAACAGCAGATGCATCTTTAGTGCAGGGCATGTTTGCACCTTCAACTAAGCCAAATGTAATATTTTTAACGATTTGCTTTGCAGTTTTCTTATCTATCTCGTTTTGCGTTGCGCAAGGTATGGCAATATCAGCTTCAATATCCCATGGAGTAGCATTGGCTTTGTAGGTCAGTTTCTCTTTTTTGCCTAATGCTTTTAAAGCGTTGTCTTCTAATTCACCCTCGTCAATTAGCCAATTAACATGCGAAAGTTGCAGACCCGATTCGCACATAAGCATACCCCTACTATTTGATAGACTCAATACACATGCGCCTTGTTCAATCGCTTTTTTGGCCGCGTGCAGTGCTACATTACCTGCGCCTGATATTATCAATGACTTGCCTTTTATGCTGTCGCCTTCTGCTTTTAGCATTTCGGATAGAAAATATATAATACCAAAGCCTGTTGCTTGGGTTCTAAGCGCAGAACCGCCAAGTGTGAGTGGCTTACCCGAAATCGCGCCGTCAAAAGACTGTGTTAAGCGAACATATTCGCCATACATATAGCCTAGTTCTGTGTCGCCAACATTAATGTCTCCTGCGGGTACATCTGTATAAGGACCAATATGTCTTTGCAAGGCTCGCATATAAGCTGTGCAAAACCGTCTAATTTCGTTTTCAGAGCGGCCTTTTGGATTGAAGTCGGCACCACCTTTCCCTGAACCTAAGGTAAGTTGCGTAAGCGAGTTTTTAAGGCTTTGTTCAAGGGCTAAAAATTTTAAAATGGACACGCTCAATGTCGGATGAAATCGCGTGCCGCCTTTATGAGGACCAAGCGCATTGTTATGTTGTACTCGCCAGCCGGTATTCACCTGCGGCTTGCCGTCGTCGTCTTCCCACGTCACCGCAAATTCAACTATTTGCTTGAAAGAAAATAAGCGCTGAATCACATTATGTTGCTTGTATTTCTTGTTAGCATTAACGATAGGCGCTATATATTCACATACCTCTTTTGCAGCTTGGAGAAATTCTGCTTGGTTTGGATTTTTCTGTTCTATCCAGTTGATGGTATCTTGCAATAGTGACATTTTAGGCTCTCTTTTTATTTGCTTAGCACGTTCTTTAATCATTGCGAAGTCATTACGTGATGAGTCAGATCTCGCAAAAACAATGTATTACCTAAACGGCTTGCTGAATAGTTCGGATCAAAATGCTGCAAGGACGCGGCATCCCACTAACTACTCTTAGTCGTGCCAAGTTGCAGCGCTACCCTTGCTTTACATTGTAATCATCAACATAACTTGGTATTTTCAAAGTATGACGTATTAACAGTTACAGAGTAACACAAACATTTTATGCAAAAATTACAATTAGACATCGTCTCTGACGTATCCTGTCCTTGGTGTATTATAGGCTACAACAGCCTGCAAATAGCCTTACAGAAACTCATTGGTAAGGTGGAAGCCGATATAACATGGCATCCCTTCGAGCTTAACCCACATATGCCCGCCGAAGGCCAAGAAATTAACGAGCATTTGGCGCAAAAATACGGCATTGATGAACCTCAAATTACCCAAAACAGAGAGATGATTAAACAACGAGGTTTGAGTGTAGGCTACGAATTCGGGAATAGGGGCGGGGGAAGAATTTACAACACTTTTGATGCACATCGACTATTGCATTGGGCAAAGCTCAATGAGCGACAAACTGAACTGAAACTGGCATTATTTGATTTGTACTTTAAAGAGCAGGGCAATCCGTCTGATCACGATCAGTTACTTAAAACAGTAAGCAAAGTAGGTTTAGACGAGGCTGGAGCTCGCGAAATTTTAACAAGCAGCCGTTATACCCAAGAAGTACGCGGGGACCAACAGTATTATCAAGCTCAAGGCATTTCGTCAGTGCCGGCTGTTATCGTCAATAATAAACACCTTATTAGCGGCGGCCAACCGCCAGAAACGTTTGAGCAAGCTTTCCTGCAAATTCATCAAGATAGTTAGTAATGCTAGGTGTCCAAAGCTAAAATTTGTATGTCCTGAGACAGATTTTATCGCTAAACCTATAAACCCTGCTTTATTAGAAGTTAGACTGAACACTCACATAGCGCTTATTAATAAAACAAAGTAATTAAAAAAGTCCCATAACGATTTAGCCACATTAGAATTTAAATCGCTAGAGAGGTCGCCACTATTATCAACAGCAATGTGCGTGCAAGCGATACGCCGCCGCGGCAAGGAGGTGATACTTTTGGCTTGCTTGTGTCTGCGAAAAAAGATGTGCAGCAGTTGGCCGACTGCTGTGAACAGACTGGTAAAGGTATTTAATCGCTAGCAAACGCTAGCAGGCAAAAATGCAGGATTTTCTTTATAATCGACCAAGGTCTGCAGAAGAATTTACTTCCTTTTTGATGCCCCAAAGCAACAGTTGAGAGCCCAGAATAGACACTAAGCAATATCCAACAAAAAAGTAAAACCCACTACCCACCATCGAAATAGTCTGACTGCTTATTTCAAAATTGAAGCTCATTCCAAAAAAGGATAATTGTTGCTGTTCGACACTCTCAGCGTGGTTGGTCGACAACACAGCTAAAAAAATGGCTACCACAAACACATCGGCCATAGACCATTTACCAATAGCCGCAATAAATCGTCCAAGCTTTAGCTGAGTGCGCTGGCGTTTTGTAAAAAAAACGAAGGTAAGCGTACTGGTTTTAACAACGGGAATAAGTATTGAAAACACAAAAATTAATGTCGAGACCAAATATCTATTTTGCTGCCAAAGCTCGGTCACAGTATTAATAATAGAAAGTTCTTTATCAAGTAACGACGAATTAATGTCGGCACCCGATATTGCTACCATCATATTCATGCTCAGATTAAACATTGGCAACAAGATACCCGGCACAAACAAACCTAAGGCCACTAAACTTAAGCCAAAACCTATATATTTTTGATACAAATGTTACTCCAATTTATGTCAAGGTGAACATCTTCGAATCCTAATACAAAACGCAGACTTTAACTACATTCCACCAAACCTGTGGTGCTCTTTTTTGCTATTAAGAAGGCCCGACTGCTCTTTTTCCAATCAAAACAGTATACTAATAGACACTGCCCGGTCTTAGGAGTTTCAATGAGCGTTTGTTCGTCTGCGTCATCTTTACACTTTGTTCGAATATTTTGTATTGTATTTTCATTTTCGAGTTTCACCGTTTTTGCCACAAACGATAATAAAAGCGACGAGGGAGAGTCTCCCGATCGTGATTTGACTGGCTTTGAGAATCTTAAGGAAGCGCAGCCTTTGTGGGAGTTTGGGCTTGGTGGTGGGGCTTTAAGCGTTGCTAACTATCCAGCGTCGAGTGAGCGCAACTTTATCGCCTTGGCGAGTCCTTACCTTGTTTACCGAGGCGACGTGTTTAGAGTTGGTGGTGGCAATGGGGTAAGGGCCGTGGTGGTGGATAAAAGTGATTTTGAAATTGACTTTTCTTTTGGTGGCGCGTTTGCGGCAGACAGTGAAGATAACACTGCGCGCGAGGGCATGCCCGAGCTAGACTTTCTATTTGAAGTAGGACCGCAGCTTATTTATGAGGTAAAAGACTACACCTTCGAGGGAGGCGGCAACGCACGCTTAAATGCTCGGCTGCAAACAAGAGCGGTTTTTTCTACCGACTTTGGGCGCCTTGATGAACGTGGCTTCGTAATTGAACCTACCTTATCCTACCAACAGCGCGGCGTGTTATTTGAAAAGACAGGCTTAAACCTTTCATTCAGCATGACTTACGCTAGTGAAAAGTTACACGATTATTTTTATGAAGTAGATGCACGTTTCGCTAACAGCGCACGCAATGAATATGACGCGAAGGGTGGCTACTTAGGAAGCGAATTGTCAGCGGGTTTATCATTTCCTGTTATGGAAAATATTCGTGGCTTTGTTTTCGGTAGCTTCCAGTTTCACAAAGGTGCTGCAAATGAAGATAGCCCTTTATATGTAGACGATATCACCTATAGCGTCGGCGTGGGATTTGTGTGGAGGTTGTATGAGAGTGACGAAAAAGCAAGCTGGTAGCTCGTTCTTCATAAGTAGCACATCATGTATATAGTTACTAATTTCAATTCAAAAACATTTTTGAAAGAGTATTGGCAGAAAAAACCGTGCCTCATTAAACAATTTGTGCCTGGTTTTATTGACCCTATAGATGAGCACGATTTGGCAGGCTTGGCGCAAGAAAGCGATATAGACAGTCGAATCGTTAGTAACAAGAACGGTAACTGGCAAGTTACGCAGGGACCTTTCGAAAACTTTGAATCTGTGTGCAAAGGCAACTGGTCATTGTTAGTGCAGGGCGTCGACCGGTATATATCTGAAGTTGATGTGCTTTCAAAGCTTGTGAACTTTGTTCCGAATTGGCGCTTTGATGATGTAATGGTGAGTTATTCAACCGAGAATGCTGGAGTAGGTGCACACACCGACGAGTACGATGTTTTTATTGTTCAGGGGAAAGGCAGTAGGCGTTGGCAGGTTGGCTTACCCTCTGATTCAAGAACAATCATTCCCCATCCCTTACTCAAACAAATTGAAGGCTTTGAAGCGGTTATTGACGAAGTACTAGCTCCTGGGGATGCAATTTACATACCGCCTAAACATCCTCACAGCGGCTTAGCACTTGAAGCCTGTCTTAATTATTCTTTAGGTTTCAGAGCCCCCACCAACTTAGAAGTATTAACTGGGCTGTTAGATGAGAGTGACAATATTAATGCCGGTGAAACTCGCTATACCGACGCAAATATTTGCACGCTGCGCGAATCTTGCTTGTCGCCTATGGCCGTGTCGGTGCAAGAACTCGATAATCTTAAAATTGGTATGGTGGACTTACTTAATAGTCCTCAAGGCGACGAAGCAATGTTGCGATACTTATCGCGGCAAGGTTTGGTATTAGAACAAGAGTTGCCACAATACTCGTTCGACGAAATACAAAGCGTACTTGATGAAGGCCATGAACTCGTCAAGCTTTCGGGCCTGAAACCAATATTTAGAAACGCACAAACACAGCTTGGCATATTTTCGTTTTTTATAGACGGTAATGTCTTCGATGTAGATGAGATATTGTGCGAGCAAATAATCGCTTGAAGATGATTCAATATCAGGTTATCCAGCCACTTTAGTCGGTAAAGAAAGCGAAAAAACCAGTTGGGCAAGGCTTATCACGCAACTAGTAAATGCAGGCTATTGGTACGAAGTAGACTAATTTCAAATTGCGGTAGCAAGCAAGTCTTTGTTATGCGACTTTTCTTGATCGCTTTGAGTGCTCCTGTTGCTTGAAACGCCGTAAGTACAGGCTGATTTAATCTCGGCGCGGGGTAACTTAGCCTTATTATTGTTGGCTAATGTGGCTGTGGCCGGTGCCCCTGCGTTAATTGCTCGCAGTAAAAAGGTTACACCTACCACCGAGGTATCATAGTTTAGAGAAAATCTTCAGGAAAGCGTGCACCCAAATGAAATATTCATCAACATAGAAAATATCGTATTGGCAAACAGCCGCTTCAAAGAAATTCCAAACAAGGTGTACAGAGAATTCGACCCGAACCTAGTTGAGAAGGCAGCAGGGTTCTTGACAAACAACGCGAAAGATTAGAAAGATTAAGATAGGCTAATTAAGTAACCTTAAAAGCGTGATGATAGAGTCCTGACTAACATTAAGAGCTGATCAAAGCGCTTTCTCACTTGCGTGAAACTCTTCTGCTATAGAGCCTAGTCGACTTGTTTGATGCCAAAATGCCTCGCTGGAACCAATTGAACTTTGCATTGGATCGTAGCTGTGTTCTCTCATTAAATTACTGTTTGCAAGCTGTGCGTCTGTATTCATCCGTCTATAAGTAAGCAGTGCCCCATTTATGTGTGTGCCGCCGTCTCGTATATCCATGGCACAAGAAAAAGGACTTGAGCAATGACCATGTTTACGACTACCCACATATCTATTGTATTCAGTATCGCCAGAAGGACCAACGCGCACCCGAGCCGACTCAAATACTTCCTTGCTTGCCGTGCGAACAGGCGTCGTTTGTTCAACAGCAAGCCAGCACGTTTTTGAGTCGTTGATTATTTTGGCAAGTTGATCTTTCGCTATTTTGCCGCCTTCGCGAGTTTCAGCATCAAGTCGTGAAATAACGCCTATCAGTAGATCGGTCCATTCCAAGCCTTGCCCAGAAATGTGCTTAGAAATATTAGTGCCGCTATGCATAGACTCCATATCGTCCCATACATCCATACCCGGCAAAGCGAATCCGGGAGGAGCAGTACCAAAAATGGTGTCTACCGCAGAACACAGTGCCTCGACAGCACCCTTAGAATATTTTTTCAGAGCACGCCCCGATTGTTTCTTCTGAAACGGGATGAACCATGTCTCGACAAAAGGAGACATACCAGCGCCCGATTTAAAATGGTAGCGCGTGCCGGGTAAAAAGCTAATCTTCTGCTCAACCCAATCGCGGCCTACCGCCGCTGTTTTGTTCGATAGATTATGGCTTGCCTGCCCCAAATATTTAATTGCTGTGTCATAGGCGAAACGCTTGCCTAAATCACCAGCGAATGGGGGCCATGTATATATCATGGAGTCAAACCTCTATTTCAAAAAGCAATTGAAAAAATTGTAAACGATTAGTTACGGTATACCTGCATTGTTTAATAAGCAACCATTTTTCACAATTTGTTAACAATTTTTTATTTACCAATTTTTGCCAAGTCACTGCAAAATAAGCCATAACAAAGAATTTGCCCCTCTAATGATGAAGTTGATTGCAGCAAACGACCGCAAACACTTATTTGACAATCTTTTTCATATTTTATGTACACAGCAAATGCTGTCCTAAATCAGCTCAAAGCTGTGATAAATGTTAGGTTCATACAAGACGACCATGCTTTACATAGTCATGCGTTTTTTTATTTACAACATCGCCGTATTTTTTGTGTGAATCTCTTGCAATAAAAGCTAATTAAATCAAAACTACAAGCTAAGTTTATATTTGCATGTATTTGTCACATAGCAATGAGAAGCCTAAAGTATCGGCTTGACGTTTTGCAAGCCAGTATTAATTCATTAATTTATACAAAAGCCGCTGAACTGATGTCCTTCGTTTTTGTATTTGGAGTATTTAGCACATGAAAGCTACCGCAGTTTTGCCCGCAGGCAACGCCCTTGAAAATAATCGTAACAAGACCATACTGGCAGTACTAATTGCTTCGGCATTATCTTCTACCTCTTTGTTGGCAAACGCTGTTGTTGCGCCCGCCCAAGATGCATCTGCTGAAAATGAAAGTATAGAGCGCATTGAAGTAACGTCACGTAAGCGCTCGGAATCGATGAATGATGTGCCAATTAGTATAAATGTTGTGAATGAAGAGCTTATTGATAACTTAGGTGCAGCAGATTTTTCTGATTTACTGGGTGTTGTGCCAAGCTTAACCGCCTACCAAAATGGTCCGGGCCGTACGAGGCTATCTATTCGTGGTGTCGCCAATGGCGGGGGCAACGACAATGATACTCAAAATCAAGAAACCGTGGGTATTTATTTAGATGAAATTCCTATTTCTATGGGCGGTATGAACCCTGAGTTCGCGCTTTTTGATTTAAAGCGTGTGGAAGTGTTACGCGGGCCGCAAGGT
>Ga0209309_10004830_pt1 | contig 10977 bp, 9 predicted proteins | sample COGITO_mtgs_1204_2_FD_184807 | JGI IMG/M metagenome (GOLD analysis project Ga0209309, IMG submission 184807) | Pelagic marine microbial communities from North Sea - COGITO_mtgs_120412 (SPAdes) (version 2) | ecosystem: Environmental > Aquatic > Marine > Epipelagic ...
CCGATAGGTCACGCCGACCAACCAGCTTTCCTTGGCCAAGCCTTCGAGCGTTGGCAGCTTTTCGGCAATCGCGCTCAGCAACGCCTCCGGCACGCCTTGCGGGCGGGACACCTCGCGCACGGCGGCCTCCCGTACGACGGTCAGGTCGGTCAACTGCTCAACCGCCCATCGCAGCGCGTCCACGGGCAGGATCGTTTCGGACGGCGTGCCGCCAAGGTTCAGCGCCAGCCCGATGTCTTGCTCGACCAGCATTTTGACCAAACGGCGACCGGACATGGCGGCGAATTCGGACGCCCCCTCCATAAACTCGACCAAACGCACTTCGCGGTCAAAGGCGAGGGCAATACGCCCATCCTCCGTGTCCAGGATAACGGGGCGGATCGTTTCACCGTCAGCCTCGTCCTCTAGCGCGACGAATAGCTCGGTCTCCAGCAGGCGCGACCAGAACCGCGGGCGGCGGGCCTCATCTGCTTCGGCTTCGGTATGGGCGGTGTCGAGGGGCGTAATCTCTGTCATAGGCACCATTTGTCAGTCACGCCCGCCTAGTGCAAGCGACACTGCGTCGCGCAGCCGTGGCAGCACCTCGGCCGCGAACCACGGATTTTGTTTGAGCCAACCTGTGTTGCGCCAACTGGGATGGGGCAGGGCAAAGGTATCAGCCGGATGCTCGCGCCAGTTCGCCACCGTCTGCGTTACGCCCAGCTTGGTCCCAAGATGCCATTTCTGCGCATATCCGCCAATTACGATAGTCGTTTTGATCTGCGGCATCGACGCCAGCGCATCGGCCCGCCACGTCGCTGCGCATATGGGCGGGGGCGGCAAATCAGACCCCTTGGCGTTGTATCCGGGAAAGCACAGGGCCATGGGCAGGATCGCAAATTTATCCCGATCGTAAAACGCCTCCCGATCCACACCCAGCCAATCGCGCAGCCGGTCGCCGGACCGGTCATCGAATGGAATTCCTGACGCATGAACCCGCGCGCCCGGCGCCTGACCCACAATCAGAATGGGCGCGCGATCCGACAACCACACCACAGGGCGGGGCCGATGCGCTGTCGCGGTCAGCGCAAAACGACCGGCGCACAGGCGGCAATCGCGCATCCGCTCGTGCAGGATTGAGGCAGAAACTGTCATGAACTTCAACTTAGGGGACACTGCGCGCATTGCGAGATGGGGCGCGACTTGTTACTCAAAGGGCTGAAACGACACAGATCAGGGGTTCGTCGATGTATCGCGTCTGGAACTATCTTAGCGAGTATTCGCTGCTTCTCATCCTTGGCGCCTTGGTTGCGCTCGCTTGGGCAAATATCGATTACGAAAGTTATCACCACATCATCGATTATGCACTGTGGGAAAACGCACCCATTGGCGCGATGTATGACGGTGTGCGCACGCTGACGTTCCACTATCTGGTCAACGATGTTCTGATGGCGATGTTCTTTGCCATCGCGGGTAAAGAAGTCTGGGAGGCGCTCGCGCTCAAGGACGGCTCGCTGCGCGGTAAAAAGGCGCTAACCCCTCTGATCGCCACATCAGGCGGCATGTTCGGACCCATCGCGGTTTATCTGGGCCTTGCGCTGGTCATGGGCACTGACACATTCAGTGCAGTGTCCAACGGCTGGGCAATCCCGACCGCAACCGACATTGCGTTCTCGTACCTGATCGGTCGTCTGATCTTTGGCGCAGGCCACCCTGCTGTCGGCTTCCTGCTGTTGCTGGCGATTGCTGATGACGCTGCGGGCCTGATTATTCTGGCGATTTTCTACCCGTCGGGTGAGCTGGCTCCAGAATGGCTGCTACTGTCGGTCGCCGCTGCGGTGGCTGTGTTCTTCGTCTTTAACTCCATTCCGCGCCGCCGTGATGTGGGCAAGCAGGACCGTCCACACTCCACATGGATGCGTGAAAAGCTGGGCGTATGGCCCTATGTGATCGCCGGATGTCTGAGCTGGTACGGTTTCATGCGTGCGGGTATCCACCCGGCGCTGGGCCTGCTGCCAATTGTGCCGACGATCCCCCACGCGGATCGCGCGTTCGGTATCTTTGCCGAGGCCGAGCGTCACCTGAGCGATTTGCTCAACACGCTGGAGCACGCACTGAAAGGCCCGGTCGAGGTTGTTTTGCTGTTCTTCGGCCTCGCCAATGCGGGTGTGCTGTTTAACGCGGTAGGCGACGCCACATGGCTGGTTCTGGCGGGTCTGTTGATCGGTAAACCAGCGGGTATCTTCCTGATGGGGTGGCTGGCCGCGAAACCTATGGGCCTTGGTTTGCCCAAGGGGATGGTGCTGTCCGATCTGGTGGTTCTGGGCTGTGTCGCGGCCATCGGCTTTACCGTGTCGCTGTTTATCGCCTCGGTTGCCTTTGATCCGGGCCAGGTTCAGGATGCTGCGAAAATGGGTGCATTGTTGAGCTTTGGCGCGGCAATCATGGCGTTCGCGGCGGCTGCAATCTTCAAGACCAAGAAGGTTACAGGCACCGAAGATTAAACGAATGTTCACGATCATGCCGCTAGGCTATTCGCGAACCGGGCGGAGCTGACGGACCATGATCGAGTTTCGGAATGTAAGTAAGTCGTACTGGACCGGGGTTCGCCGCAAGGTGATCCTCGACCAGGCGACCTTTCGCATCGAACTGGGCCAATCGCTCGGCATTCTGGCTCCTAACGGAACCGGTAAAACCACGCTCATCAATATGATGGCAGGGCTTACCAAACCGGATGAGGGGTTCATCATGCGCGAAAGCAGGATCTCCTTTCCCATGGGGTTCATGGGGGTGGTGGATTCCAGCCTGTCAGGCGCCGAAAATGCCCGGTTCGCCGGGCATTTTTACGGCGTTGATCCCGATTACGTTGAGGCATTTTGCCGGTGGATGTGTAATCTGGAGGAATACTTCGAGCAGCCCGTCAGCACCTATTCCTCCGGCATGGCGGGGCGACTATCGCTCGCTTTGCTGCTCAGCCTCGATTTCGACATCTATCTGGTGGATGAGGGAATGCCGACCATGGCCGATGCCGAATTCGTGCGTAAGGCGGGGGAGGTGTTTCGGCAGCGGCTCAAACATGCCACACTGGTGATGGTATCACACATGCCCAAGCAGCTAGAAGCCTATGCCCAAAAGGCCGCGATCCTTAAAAACGGACGGCTGAAATTTTACGACAGTCTCGAAGAGGCGAAGCAATTCTATGACTACACCCGCTGATCAGCCGGATCCGTCCGATCCAATCGACAAGGACAAGGCGGATGCCAACGCCCGCCGCGCCCGTCGTCGTGCGCGTAAGCTATTGAGCGAGGCTGACAGCTGGGAGGAACATTCCGCCAGCGACGGAAAGGTGCCGCCCCCTGATGGCGGATCTTCTCCGATCAAAAAACGGCAGGACGTAATGTCCGTGGTGAACGCGCAAATCCGCGCGGAAAAGGAAAAGCAATCGGCGCAGGGTGCGCAGGACGATGTGCACCTGCCCGCGCCACACCGCGATCAAAGCGTTGCAAAGGTTGAGGCTGGTAACCAGTCACCGCCCCCCGTTGATCCCCGCGATGCGGAGATTGAGGCCATCCAGCGTGAGCTGGTACAGCGCCGACGCCGCCGTTTCCTCATGCTATGGCTTCGGCTCGCATTCTTCGTGGTGCTGCCGACGTTTCTGGTGGGGAACTACTATTACAACTATGCGACGCCATTCTACGCCTCGGATGCGAATGTTCTCTTGAACCCGGCCACTGCGACGCTGAACTCTGAATCCGGCGCCGGAATGGCGGCATCAGCGAACCTTCTGCGCGATTCCATCGCGGTGCAGGATTTCCTGACCTCGCGTGAGGCATTGCGCATTCTGGATCAGGAGCTGGGCATCATCGCGCATTACTCCGATCCCAATATCGATCCGATCCAGCGGCTTGCCGATGACGCGACCGAAAACGAAGCCTTCGCCTTCTACAAGGATCGCGTGCTTGTCGGCTTCGACATGCTTGAAGGAATCCTGCGGATCGAGGTGATCGCCGCCACGCCTGATATGGCCTTCGCAATGTCGAACCGGCTGATTGAAATGGCTGAGGAGCGGGTAGACTCCATGTCTGACCGCAACCAGCAAAACGCGCTCGCCAGTGCGCAACTGGTTCTGGAGGCTGCGGAAACCAACCTCGCAGACGCCTATGAACGCGTTCTGACCTTGCAGGAGCAGCGCGGCATCTTCTCCGCCGATCTGGAGGTTGGCTTGGTCCAGGGCCAAATCTCGGGCCTGACCTCCGCGCTTGAGGAGCGTCGCCTCAGCCTCGCCGCCTTGCAGGACAACGCCCGCCCGAACGAGGCGCAGGTGCGGGTTCTGAACGCCGAGATCAATCGCCTCGAACAGGCGATCGAGGAACAGCGTCAAACCATCGTGAACGTGCAGGCGGACCGCGGCTCACTGGCGCGCATCAGCGCTGAAATGGCACAGGCCGAACAGCAGCTTGAGGTCCGCACCATCATGGTCTCTTCGGCTGTTGAGGGGCTGGAGCTTGCCCGACGTGAGGCTGCACAGCAGCTGATGTTCCTCGCGCGCGCGGTCAATCCCGTGCGGCCCGTGGTGCCCAGCTATCCACGCGCCTTTGAATACACTGCGCTGGCTTTTGTTATCTTCTTTGCCACCTACATGATGATCAGCCTGACGATTTCGATTCTGCGTGAGCAGATGAGCTATGGGGACTAAACTATGAAAACCGTCGAAATTCGCGATCTGAAAATCGGGAACGACCAACCGCTGACGATCATCGCGGGACCATGCCAGCTGGAAAGCCAGGACCATGCGTTCATGATTGCTGCGAAAATGCAGAAGGCGTGTGCCGATTCCGGTGCGCAATTCGTGTTCAAAGGCTCGTTCGACAAGGCGAACCGTACCTCCCTCAGCGGTAAGCGCGGATTGGGGATCGAGGAAGGCCTGCGGATTTTTCAGGCCGTTCAGGCCGAATTCGGCTGCCCCGTCATCACTGACGTCCATACCGAGGAACAGTGCGCTACCGTTGGTGAAGTCGTTGATATTCTGCAAATTCCCGCATTCCTCTGCCGTCAAACCGACTTGCTGCTGGCGGCTGGCCGCACCGGGCGTGGCGTAAACGTCAAGAAGGGCCAGTTCCTGTCCCCACCAGAAATGTCGACCGTCGCGGATAAGGTTGCCAGCACCGGCAACGAAAAAATCATGCTGTGTGAGCGTGGAACCACGTTCGGCTACAACAACCTCGTCGCCGATATGCGCGGCCTGCCAACCATGGCGCGCACGGGCTATCCTGTTGTGATGGACGCGACCCACGCGGTTGCGCAGCCCGGCGGCCTTGGCGCGTCATCGGGTGGTCAGCGTGAGTTTGCACCTGTTCTGGCACGTGCGGCGGTCAGCCTCGGCATTGCGGCGGTGTTCATCGAAACGCATGAGGATCCCGACAACGCGCCATCCGACGGGCCAAATATGATCTATCTGGATCAAATGCCGGCTGTCATCGCGTCACTGATGCAGTTCGATGCACTGGCCAAGGCGAACCCGCTGCGGGTTTAACGCCCGCCGATCGCCTGCGCCGCGGCCCAGCCCGATGACCATGCCCATTGGAAGTTGTAGCCGCCCAGCCAGCCGGTCACATCCACGACCTCACCAATGAAGTGAAGACCGGGAACGGTCTTCGCTTCCATGGTTTTACTGCTCAACCCGTCGGTATCGACCCCGCCCAGCGTCACCTCCGCCGTGCGATAGCCCTCACTGCCTGTCGGGGCCAAAGTCCAGCGATGCATCCGGTCCGCGATGGCCTGTAGGGCCGCGTCGTTGAGGTCGGCAACGTTCCCATCCTCAGGCGCCAGATGCGCCGCCAACCGCTTGGGCAGAACTGCGCCGAGGGCCGTGCGAACGGTCTGACGCCCTGAACTTTGTCGTGCCGCGCGCAGCAGCTCAAACGCATCGCCACCAGGCATAACATCAACGGAAATCCGCTGCCCCTCACGCCAATAGGATGACACTTGCAGGATCGAGGGGCCGCTCAACCCGCGATGGGTGAACAGCAAACCCTCGCGAAACTGCGCCGCGCCGCCACTCACCTTCGCATCCACACTCAGGCCGGCCAGTTCGCTGAAACCGGCATCGCCAAACGTGAGCGGTACCAGCGCCGGACGCGTTTCCGTCACAGCCAGCCCGAAATGGCGGGCAATATCATAGCCCAGACCCGTCGCGCCCATCTTGGGAATCGATTTTCCGCCCGAGGCAACAACCACGGTCCGCCCCCGATACGCACCTTGATCGGTTATAACGCTGAAATCTTCGGCCCGCTCGACCCGTGTGACACCGCAGTTCAGGCGCAGCTCACCACCGGCCTTGGTCAGCTCATTCACCAGCATGGCGACGATCTGTTTCGCCGACCCGTCGCAGAACAATTGGCCGAGTGTTTTCTCGTGCCACTCAATGCCATGGGCGTCGATCATTTCAATGAAGTCGTGCTGGGTATAGCGGCGCAACGCGGATTTCGCGAAATGCTTGTTTCCACTCAGGAAATTTTCGGGTGCGGTGTGCAAATTCGTGAAGTTGCAGCGCCCCCCGCCCGAAATGCGGATCTTCTCACCGGGAGCCTTGGCGTGGTCCAGAACCAACACCGATTGCCCCAGCCGCGCAGCATGAAGGCCGCAGAACAATCCTGCGGCCCCCGCGCCAATGATAATACTGTCGTAGAGGATCGTTTTACCCTCAGGCTTGCATAGCCCGTTCCGAGAAGAACAGCGCCTGACTGACGGTCGCGCGCACCTGCTCCTCGGTGAACGGTTTGGTGATCAGGAAAGCAGGCTCGGCACGCTGTCCGGTCAGCAACCGCTCGGGATAGGCGGTGATAAAGATAATCGGCTGATCCGGCCACTTCTCCAGAATATCCGCAGCCGCATCCGCGCCGCTGGACCCGTCGGCCAAATGAACGTCCATCAGGATCAACTCGGGCTGATGCGTATCGAACATTTTCAACGCTTCGGTGTGAGTGCGCGCATTGCCAACAACCGTGTGGCCCAGACCTGCTGCAATGGCTTCCAGATCCATGGCGATCAGAGGTTCGTCCTCGACGATCATGATTTTCGAGGCGAGGCCGCTGTCCAGCTCCTTGGCGCCAATGCGAACCAGATCCGCCGCTGCGGAGGTGTCGATGGCCATGATTTCCGCGACTTCCTCAACCGCGAATTGCTCCATAACCTTCAGCAGCAAGGCTTCACGCGCACGCGGGGTCAGCTTGTCCAAACGGGCCGAGGTGACGCGCTCATCACCCTGCACCGTGGCATCGACGGAGGTTTTGGTATCTCCCTGCGCGATCCAGATCGAATGAAACACGGTGAAAAAGCGGACTGCAAACCGGCCTTCGGTGCGCACGAGCGACATGTCGGTGATGATTGCCTCCAGCGTGCTGGCGGCCAGACCGTCGCCACGGGTCTGGGATCCGGTCAGGGCGCGGGCATACCGGCGCAGATAGGGCAGGTGGGCTTCAATTTCGCCAACAATCGTGCTGTCGTCTGGCATCCGTGCCATCCTCCTGAGGTGTTCTCGTCGAGCGATCGACGTTCTGTTTACAACTATCTAAGTGGCTTTTTTGGAAAGGCCAACGTATCCCCTGCGGAACGGGATATTTTCCTGAAAAATTTCGGAACCAAGTTGAATTAATAGCGTTGATTTGTGCGATCCGGGCTACACAGCGCCGGAATGTCCGTCGTGCCTATAAGATAGAGGTGGAATGAAACGATCCCGTTCCAACTTCCTCAGCCGGATGTCACTTGCGTGGCAGATCGTCATTTTGCTGAGTGTTGCTCTGCTTCCAATTGGTGGCTTGGCCATCTTTGAGGCTGTGCGCGCGAGCGATCGTACAAAATCTCTGGCCGCGTCGGAGCTGCTGGCCGATGCCCGCCAGGCCGCAGAAATCGAGCGTCTCGAAATTGCGGAGGGGTTTGGCGCGGCCAAGACCTTGGGCCGCAACTCCCTGATTTACAGCGGCACCCCCGAGGAATGCTCCGAGGAGCTGGCAAACTTCATCGGGTCGTCTGACCGCAACATCTTTGCCTCCTACACCGACGAAAACGGATTGATGAGCTGTTCCTCGCTCAGCTCCGTCGTTCGTGACTTTTCCGAATCCGAGGATTTCCTCTCGCAGCGCGCCGATCCCAGCGCCGAGGTTCGCGTCGTCGAATCCGGTAACGTCACCAGCCGCGCGGTCCTGATCCTTCAGCATCCTGTATTTGTCGAGGGTGTGTGGCGCGGTACAATTTCATTGTCGATCCCGCGTGAAGTGATGAAAGTTTTCTCCGCAGGTGGGCAGCGTGACAACGTAAACGTCGCGCTGATCGACCATGAGGGGCGCGTGCTGTCGCGCACGTCCGAGGATAGCGATCTGGGCTGGTGGCTGCCCGTCGGGTTGACCGATCAGGTCGGGCGCAGCAACCAAGCCGTGGTTTTCGAGGGGGTCGATGCCTTCGGCGGCGTTCGCACCTATGCACGGGTTCCGATTGTTGAGGATCAGGTATCCGGCCTGTTCTCACACGACGACTCATCGCTTGCCGGAGCGGCCTACATCTTGGTTCTGCGGGCTATTTTACTGCCGGGTCTGGTGTGGGTGCTGTGCATCGCGCTGGCCTATTTTGCCATGAAGCGACTGGTGGTTTCAGGTATCCAGCGCATCCAGCGGTCCGTCATCGCCTTCAAACGGGGTGACCGCGAAAAGGCGATGCGCCCGATCCCCGGTGCCTCGGGTGAGCTTGAGCAACTGTCAAACAGCTTCGTCGATATGGCTCGCGCCGTGGATGCAGGCGAACAGGAGCTGTCCGATCTGGTCGAGGAAAAAACCGTCCTTCTGCTCGAGGTTTATCACCGCGTTAAAAACAATCTTCAGCTCATCATTTCGATCATGAACATCCAGCTGCGGGGTGCGCAGGATGAGCGGGAGCGGATGGCCATCCGCACCCTTCGCGAACGTGTGATGGGCCTCGCCCTTGTCCACCAGCGTCTGTACGAAACGCCTAACCTGACCAGCGTTCCCGCTGATAAATTGGTGCGGGAGATCGTCAGCAACCTGTCCGACGCCAAGTCCGGCGAAAGCGGCGCGACGATCCTGTCCGAGCTGGATGCCCTGAACCTGCACCCGGATCAGGCCGTGCCCTTCTCGCTGCTGGTGACCGAGGCGATGATGAACGCGCTGAACTATTCCGGGCAGGGAACGGGTGAATGGCGCATCGATATTTCCCTGACGCTTGGCGCGGACGACACGGTTGAGCTGAACGTCACCAATACCGTCCCGACCGATGAGAATGCCGTTCCCCCTGAGCCACGTTCGGGTATGGGCCAGCCGCTGATGCGTGCGTTCGTCATGCAGCTTGCCGGTACAATGACCGTCGATCAGCCAGATGGAAAATACGCGCTCGAAATCGTTTTCAAGCGCGCAAATCTGGATGAGCAGGGCGGTCAACGCATCGGGATGCCCGGCTTTTCCAAGTCCGAGCATCTTGCTCAGGAGCGCGCTGCTAGAGCATCAAACGGGTAATCCACAATCCGGCGACTGTCGAAAACCCGGTCAGAACGCCCCCCCAAATCGTGTCGAGGATCACCATGTTCCACGTCCAATCCTTCATGATCGACATGCTGGTGAACTCATAGGTTCCATAGGCCAAAACTCCAAGCATCGCGCCGCGCACGAACACGCCCGCGTAGTCGCCGGGTTGCAGGTCGGGAGTGCCCAGAACGGGTGCTGATGCGAAATAGATCGCGCCGGCCACATAGGCCGCGTAAAATCCGGCCGCAACGCCGATCAAGGGCTGATCGCGCATGATCGAACCGATGCGGCTTTCAAAAATATCCAGCACCACCAGCTTTAGCCAGACCACGTCTATGCCCAGAAAGACAGCCAACGTCGCGCCGTATATGATGAGGTAGGTCGTTAGATTGACTTCCATGCTTCGCTCCTTGGTTACGCAGCAGAGCATGTGACGGCCCGCTCGAAAGTAAAGCGGGCCGCGTTGTCGCAGGGCTTAGGCCAGAATGGTCCGCTCAAAGAACCAGTACAGGCCGATCGCGCCGATAATCAGCGACGCGGGGATGACCACCACGGCGCGATACCAGCTCTTGTTGCGGAACCAGATGCCCACAGCCAGGAAACAGATAGCGATAACCGTCAGCTGGCCGATTTCCACGCCCACGTTGAACGCGATCAGCGAGGCGACGAAATGCTCACCGCTCAACCCGACATCCCCCAGCACACCGGCAAAGCCGAGGCCGTGCAGCAGGCCGAACAGGAACACCACGACCGGGCGCCACCAGCGCATTTCCTTACAAAAGATATTCTCGACACACACATAGGTGATCGACAGCGCAATCAACGGCTCCACAATGGTGGGAGGCAGGTTGATAACGCCAATGGTGCCCAGCGCCAGCGTCACGGTATGCGCGGCGGTAAAGGCTGTGATTTGCATCAACAGCGGGCGAACCTGCGCGGCCAGCAGGAACAGGCCGACGACGAACAGAATGTGGTCCAGACCCTTCGGGATGATATGCTCGAACCCGTGAACGCCGTAGTTCACAAGAACGGGCCACAGGCCCTGACGCTCGGCGCCGGTCAGGTCGAATGCAGCCGAGGCAGTGCCGGCATCCAGAAATTCCTGATGCACCGGCTCCCCATCGGGGCCATCCACGACGATAATCGCGGGACCGCCAGCGGCAATCCACGTCATCTGTGCCGCAGCACTGGCAGGCAGCGGCGCACTTAGCGTGACAACGCTGTCACGTGCCACATCCAGATTGCCGACAGCAGGGATCACCGCAGTGTCGAGCGTGAACTCAACCTGCTCTCCCCCCACATCCAAACGTACGAATTGAATAGGGGACGCACGCAACGCGGCCTCCAACTCTGCGGGTGGCAGGGTCCGCAGCTGGTCGTAAACATCGGCTTCGGGTGCATCCGAGGTATCCTCGTGCTCCCCACCTATTCCTGCCAGCGCCGCCTCCAGATTCAAATCCACAACCAG
>Ga0209309_10004831_pt1 | contig 10977 bp, 9 predicted proteins | sample COGITO_mtgs_1204_2_FD_184807 | JGI IMG/M metagenome (GOLD analysis project Ga0209309, IMG submission 184807) | Pelagic marine microbial communities from North Sea - COGITO_mtgs_120412 (SPAdes) (version 2) | ecosystem: Environmental > Aquatic > Marine > Epipelagic ...
GAAACTGATCACGGCAGTTTGCAACTGCATGATTGGATCGGCGACAGTTGGGCAATCATATTTTCCCATCCCAAGGATTTCACGCCCGTATGCACCACCGAATTCGGTGCGGTGGCAAAATTGGCAGATGAGTGGGAAAAGCGCGGCACCAAAGTGATTGGTGTGTCCGTGGACAGTGTTGAAGAGCACAAGAAATGGAAGGGTGACATTGAAAAAGTCGCGGGCACCAAGGCCGCGTTTCCGATCATTGGCGACAGTGATCTGGAAGTATCCAAGGCCTTTGATATGTTGCCTGCCGAGGCGTATCTGCCTGACGGACGCACGCCCAATGATACGGCGACGGTGCGTGTGGTCTACATCATCGGGCCGGACAAAAAGCTGAAGCTGAGCATGACCTATCCGATGAACGTGGGCCGCAATTTCGCCGAAGTTCTGCGGGCGCTGGATGGATTGCAAACGGCCAATGGCAAGGGCGTCGCCACGCCTGCTAACTGGAATGTGGGCGATGATGTGATCATTCCCGCGACGGTGTCTGACGATGACGCCAAGGCGAAGTTCGGTGATTTCAAGACCGTGCTGCCCTACTTGCGGATGACCAAGGCACCCGGCTGACGCTGGGGACGCATCGCGACCCGCGTGCGGTAGAACGCGCGTTTCAATTCCCGCATCAGCTTGCCGCTGGTGCGGGTTTTTTGCTGAATGGTGGAGCCGCCGATCTGACCTGCGATCTCGGCGTTGCCGTTTGGCAGCAGACTGTGGATCGGCTGGCCTGTGGCCCAGTGCATTTGCAGCCATGTGTCGACGGGGCGGTCGATTTCAAGGGATGCGTCCAGCAGGCGCTGCGCCGCGTTGCGCCCGACGACCTGACAACAGCATTGCAGGGCGATGACACGCGGCAGGATCAATGCCATGTCACCATCCTGCGCAAGTGTTTGCACGGTCGTCTCGCGTTGTTTGACGGGCAGGCGGATATACATGTCGGGGGTCGCGTGCTGGTCGATCAGCGCCAGCGCGCGGGAAAGGCGGGGAGAATCGACGCGCAGGTCGTCTTCGACGATGAGGGCCATGTCCCAGCCTTGGTCGATGACGTGCTGCCAGCAGCGGCGATGACTTTGGAAGACGCCGATTTCTGACGGGGTCAACGGAAACGGATATCGGGGTATATGCAAAGTGCCGGGATGTGTGGCGACATCTGCGACCTGTGCGGGATCGCGGCCATTTACCGCCTCAACCACCTGCGCGTTCGGTAGATCGTGCATCAGCCGCGCCGTGTTCCCGGCGCGGGCGGTGGCCGATGCCATATGGATGATGAGCGACTGCATGACAGTCCTGATAGAGGCAAACGGCGGCCTGTGAAAGCCGCCGTCAGAGTTCTAGGCTGCCTTACGACGACGCGCGGCAACCGTCAGACCACCAAGACCCATCACCAAGAGCGGCAGGCCGGCAGGCAGCGGTACGGGGGCCGGGATCGACGCCTCGATCCGTGCCAGCGCTGCAGCGCCGATGACTTCGTGCACGATGCGGGTCGGGTGTACCCCGTCGATAAAGAACAGCGTGTCGATATCCGGGCCGTTAAAGAGACAGCTGTTGGGATCGAAAGTCGTTAGGCTGGCCGCGCAGGGCGTTTCGCCATCGAGAAGACCATAAAGCGTGCCGCCGTTATCGATGTCATCTGCAATCGCTTCGTTCACGCCCGCATAATCGAAGTCGATGATGTTGTATCCTTCAAGCCGCAGCGCGGTCATGTTGACCCCAAGTGCCATATTATAGGCGCCCGAAAAGTCAGTGCCCAAGCCGCTGCGTACCGGATCGGAAAATGCGGGAGTCGCACCGATGTCGCCCAGATTGCCGACGAGAAAGTCATTGAAGCTTTGTCCTGTGATGCTGCCGATGGCGCGGATGCCGTCAGCGACAGCGTTGGCCGCCTCAACGGGGCCATAGCCCTGAAAGAAGTCATTGCCGCCAAAAAGGACCGAAATGAGCGGATTGGAACCGGGCGTCGGTGCCCCCGGTTGCGTGCTGCCGAAGACGTCCGCCGGCAGACCGAAACCACCCATCAGCGACGCAGCGAAGGCATCGATCTGTGCGGCGAAGGTTGTCAGCGGCAGGTTCGGATCAAGGCCGTTCGGGCCATCCACCGCCGTGGCACCACCAAGGGCGAGGCTGCCGGTATCGCGGCCATTCGCCTCGAATTCTGCGGCGACGATTTCGGTCCATGTGGGGCCGTTGGTGAACCGTCCGCCGACGCTTGGCGGGGCGAGTTGGACGAACAGGCCATCGTCGCTGAGGCTGTCGCCGAAAGTATAGAAGCCGGTGTACTCATCGGTGATCGTGCTGGCCTGAGCCGTGCTGGCAAAACCGATGACGAGCGCGATTGAGATCGCTTTGTTAAACATGATTCCCCTCCCAAGGTGTTGTTTACGTGGCAGCCTAATACGGAAGGAAAATTATGCCTAATGAAGTCTTAATGACCTCGGGGCAGGCGGATTGTTTCCAAGAAACATATTGATTTTTAGCGCGCGGTAAGAAAACATAAGATAACGTAAAGTTTGCCCGTGGGCATCAGACAGCATGCGGGATGACGCGGTATGACAATCAAGAACATGGAGGAATTTGCCGCCATAAGCGGCATTTCCCGGCCCACCGTGTCGAAATATTTCCACGACCCCAGCAGTGTGCGTATCAGCACCCGCGCCCGAATCGAAGCGGCGCTGGAGCAACATAATTACCGTCCCAATATTTTTGCGATGAACCAGAATCGCAAGCTGACCAAGTATATCGGCATCGTCGTGCCCTATCTGGCCGATCCGTTTTTTGCCGAGATCGCGCGCAATATCGAGCAGCGCTGCATCGATGCGGGGTATCGCCCGACACTCTATTCATCGCATGGCCAACCAAGGCTGGAGAACGACATCCTGGATAGTTTGCGGTCACTGAAACCGGCAGGCGTGTTGTTGGCACCGCTGGGCCGGGCGTCTGATCGCACTGTGATTGAGAAGTTTTGTGCCGATGTGCCGACCGTTCTGTTCGATAGCAGCATCGAGCAATTGGGGCTGGGGTTTGTCGGGTCTGACAACCCGCAATTCTCGGCGCTTATTGTCGATTACCTGTGTCGCACAGGTGAGCCGCCTTGCTTTTTCGAGATGAAAAGCCCGCCCAATCCCAACGCGAACCGACGCCGCCAAGGCTATCTGGAGGCGATGGAGTCGCTGGGCCATGCCCCGGTTGTGGTCAAGGCCGGTGGTGAAGGGTGGGATCTGGAGGAAATCGGGCGACGTGAAGGGGTTAAGGCATTGAAAGAACGTGCCTTTACCACCAATACCGTATTGTGCAGCAATGACCGGCTTGCCATTGGATTTCTGACAGCCTGCTACGAAGAGCAGATTCGCGTCGGGCGTCAGGCTGATTGCAGTTTGCGTGTGGCGGGACAGGACGATCATCCCTTTTCGCGCTTTACCTGCCCGCCTTTGACCACCATCGCACAGGACTACGAAGCGGTTTCGCGCCACGCGGTAGATACCTTGTTCAGCGCCATCGAGGGTAACGAGACCTCCTTTGAAACGACGCTGTTCAAGGGCCGCCTTGTTATGCGCGATTCTGCGTGAGACAAGTTAAAACTTTCCGCGCGTAAAATTTTTATTGACTCGAGCGCCGCGGGTTCTTTACCAATGAAGAACCAAAAAAAACGAAATCAGGGAGGAGAGTCGAATGAACTTTCGACACGTACTGCGGGCGGCCGCGGCCGGATCGCTTATTGCTGCGGCTGGCGCACAGGCCGACACAATTACCATCGCGACGGTCAACAACGGCGACATGATCCGCATGCAGGGTCTGACGGCGGATTTCACCGAAAAGACCGGCCATGAGGTCGAATGGGTGACGCTTGAGGAAAACGTCCTGCGTAGCCGCGTGACGACAGATATCTCCACCAAAGGCGGCGCGTTCGATGTCATGACGATTGGCATGTACGAAACGCCGATCTGGGCTGGAAATGACTGGTTGGTGTCGCTGAATGATCTGCCGGCGGATTACGATATCGACGATATTCTGCCCGCCATGCGCAATGGTCTATCCTTGGACGGCACCATGTACGCCGCGCCCTTCTATGGCGAAAGCTCGATGATCATGTACCGCACGGACCTGATGGAGGCCGCGGGCCTTGAGATGCCTGATGCGCCGACATGGGAATTTGTCGCGGATGCGGCGCGCAAGATGACCGACAAGGATGGCGAGATCTACGGCATCTGCCTGCGCGGCAAAGCGGGCTGGGGCGAGAACATGGCGTTCCTCACGGCGATGTCCAACTCGTTTGGCGCGCGCGCCTTTGATGAAGAATGGACACCGCAATACGATTCTGAGCAGTGGTCAAATACGTTGAACTTTTACATCGATCTGATGAACGACGCGGGCCCTCCCGGTGCTTCGACGAACGGGTTCAACGAGAACTTGTCACTGTTCCAGCAAGGCAAATGCGGAATGTGGATCGACGCCACCGTCGCGGCATCCTTTGTGACCAACCCAGACGATTCAAGTGTGGCCGACAAGGTCGGTTTTGCACTGGCTCCGGACAATGGTCTGGGCAAGCGCAGCAACTGGTTGTGGGCTTGGGCACTGGCCATTCCGGCCGGCACCCAGAATGAAGCGGCGGCGAAAGAGTTCATCAACTGGGCGACATCCAAATCCTATATCGAACTGGTCGCCGAAAACGAAGGCTGGGCCAATGTCCCTCCGGGTGCGCGCACATCGCTGTATGAGAATGCCAACTACGAGGACATTCCATTCGCCAAGATGACGCTGGAGAGCATCTTGTCGGCTGATCCCAACAACCCGACCGTCGATCCGGTGCCGTATGTCGGTATCCAGTTCGCGGCCATCCCCGAATGGGCTGGCATGGGGTCCGAGATCGGACAGGAGTTCTCCGCGGCCCTTGCCGGCCAGCAGACCGCCGATGAAGCGCTTGCAAAAGCGCAGGCGATTGCGACCGATGTGATAGAAGCGGCGGGCTACTAGGCCACGATTGATACGGAGGGCGGTTTGCGTCGCCCTCCGGAAGTTGTTCTGAACCCGGTATCCCCAGATTGTTCCGGACGGCACTTTGCCGCCCTCAGGAGACACGCGCATGGCCACTCAGCAATCACGTTCCGCCGCCCGACTGATGATGGCTCCCGCGGTCATCCTGTTGCTGGCATGGATGCTGGTGCCGTTGATTATGACAGTCCTGTTTTCGTTCAAGAAATACCTGCCGATGCGGGGGGGCGATCTGGGCTGGGTCGGATTTGACAACTACGTCCGGTTCGTCACCTCCAGCGCGTTCTGGCCCAGTGTCATTGCCACGCTGACCATCGTGGGCGGCGTGTTGCTGATCACCATCGTGTTTGGCGTGTTGTTGGCGATCTTGCTGGATCAGCCGATGTGGGGGCAGGGGATCGTGCGTATCCTAGTGATCGCGCCGTTCTTTGTAATGCCCACGGTTTCCGCGCTGGTCTGGAAGAACATGTTCATGGACCCGGTAAACGGATTATTCGCGCATCTTTGGAAATTCTTTGGGGCGGCCCTGATCGAGTGGCTGAGCCAGGCGTCGATGACGTCGCTCATCATGATCGTGTCATGGCAGTGGCTGCCCTTCGCCACGCTGATCCTGCTGACGGCGATCCAGTCGCTGGACAGTGAACAGCTGGAAGCGGCCGAAATGGATGGCGCGCCCAAGCTAAAGCAGTTCTGGTATATCGTGCTGCCGCATCTCAGCCGCGCCATCACGGTCGTGCTGCTGATCCAGACAATTTTCCTGCTCTCGATCTTCGCCGAAATCTTCGTGACCACCGGCGGATCGTTTGGCACCAAGACGCTGTCCTATCTGATCTTCCAGCGGGTGCTGGAAAGCCAGAACATCGGGCTTGGCTCCGCTGGTGGGGTCTATGCGATCATCCTGGCCAATATCGTTGCCATCTTTCTGATGCGCATCGTCGGCAAAAATCTGGACACGTGAGGTAGTTATGGCCCGTTCCGTCACCACACAACGCAAGGCGATCAACACGTTTTTTGCGTGGTCCATCGGGTTGCTGATATTTTTCCCGATCCTGTGGACCGTCCTGACCAGTTTCAAGACCGAGGCCACGGCCATCGCCGACCCGCCGGTGTTCCTGTTCTTTGACTGGACGCTTGAGAACTACGCGGTCGTCCAAGAGCGTTCCAATTATGCGCGGTTCTTATGGAATTCGATCATCATCGCCGGGGGGTCCACCATTCTGGGCATCATCATTGCGGTGCCTGCGGCGTGGTCGATGGCGTTTGTACCGTCCCGCCGCACCAAAGATATCTTGTTGTGGATGCTCAGCACCAAGATGCTACCGGCGGTGGGCGTGCTCTATCCGATCTATCTGATTTTCATCAAGATGGGCCTGCTGGACACGCGGTTGGGACTGACGATCGTGATCATGCTGATCAACCTGCCCATTATCGTGTGGATGCTGTATACCTATTTCCGCGAAATTCCCGGTGAAATCCTGGAAGCGGCGCGCATGGACGGGGCAACGCTCAAGTCCGAGATCCTCTACGTCCTGACGCCAATGGCGCTGCCGGGGATCGCGTCAACGTTATTGCTGAACGTCATCCTGGCATGGAACGAGGCGTTCTGGACGCTGAACCTGACGGCGGCCAAGGCGGCACCCTTGACAGCGTTCATCGCCAGCTATTCGAGCCCCGAGGGGCTGTTTTACGCCAAGCTAAGCGCGGCATCCACGATGGCCATCGCGCCGATACTGATCATGGGCTGGTTCAGCCAGAAACAACTGGTGCGCGGCCTGACTTTTGGCGCGGTGAAATAAGGACGACGATTATGGGACGCATCACGCTTGATAAGGTGACCAAGAGCTTCGGCCAGACACAGGTGATCCCGCCGCTGGACCTGACCATCGAGGACGGGGAATTTACCGTGTTCGTCGGCCCGTCCGGTTGTGGCAAATCCACGCTGCTGCGCCTGATCGCGGGGCTGGAGGATACCACCAGCGGCCATATCAGGATCGACGGAGAGGACGCCACGCGCCTGCCGCCTGCCAAGCGGCGTCTTGCGATGGTGTTCCAGTCCTACGCGCTTTATCCGCATATGTCGGTGCGCAAGAACATCGCGTTTCCCTTGCGCATGGCGAAGCTGCCACAGGCGGAGATCGACGCCAAGGTGGACGCGGCAGCCGCCGTGCTGAACCTTGGCGATTACATTGATCGCCGTCCCGGTCAGCTCTCTGGTGGTCAACGTCAGCGCGTCGCGATTGGCCGGGCCATCGTGCGCGAACCTGCGGCGTTCCTGTTTGACGAACCGCTGTCAAATCTTGATGCGGCCTTGCGCGTCGGCATGCGGCTTGAGATTTCAGAGCTGCACAAGCGGCTTGAAACAACGATGGTTTATGTCACCCACGATCAGGTCGAAGCGATGACGATGGCCGACAGGATCGTCGTGCTGCGCGCGGGGTTCATTGAACAGGTGGGGACTCCGCTGGAACTGTATCACACACCGCGTAACGTTTTTGTCGCGGGTTTCATCGGCTCGCCGACGATGAATTTGATCACGGGGGCCGAAGCGGCCAAGCACAACGCCCACACCATCGGCGTGCGCCCGGAACATATCGAAGTGTCCGAAACAGAGGGCGAATGGCATGGTGTGATCGGCGTGTCCGAACATCTGGGGTCAGACACGTTCTTTCATATTCACGAAACAGGTCTGGCAGAGACGATCACCGTGCGCGCGGGCGGCGAGGTTGGTTTTCGCTATGGCGACAACGTCCGCCTGACGCCGCGCAGCGATATCATTCACCGCTTTGACAAAGCAGGACTGCGGATTCCATGAAACGTCTTGAGGGTAAAACCGCGCTGATAACCGGTTCTGCGCGGGGAATCGGACGCGCCTTCGCGGCAAGCTATATTCGCGAAGGCGCGCGGGTGGTGATTGCGGATATCGACGACAAACGCGCTGCACAGACGGCCGCTGAGCTCGGGAGCAGCGCGCTGGCCGTGCGGATGGACGTGACGGATCAGAGCAGTATTGACGGCGCGTTGGGTTCTGCCATCAGCCATTTTGGCCAGATCGATATTCTGGTTAACAACGCGGCACTGTTCACGGCGGCCCCGATCGTGGATATCACGCGGGCTGATTATACGCGTGTGTTCGACATCAACGTCGGTGGCGCGCTGTTTACCATGCAGGCCGTCGCCCGGCATATGATCGAGCGTGGCATCAAGGGCCGGATCATAAACATGGCGAGTCAGGCGGGACGGCGCGGTGAGGGGCTTGTCGCCGTTTACTGTGCGACCAAGGCGGCGGTGATCAGCCTGACGCAATCGGCGGGACTGGATCTGATCAAGCATGGGATCAACGTCAACGCCATCGCGCCCGGTGTGGTGGACGGCGAACACTGGGACGGTGTCGATGCGTTCTTCGCCAAGCATGAAGGCAAAGCTCCGGGTCAGAAAAAGCGCGAAGTCGGCGCAGCGGTCCCGTATGGCCGCATGGGCACGGCAGAGGATCTGACCGGCATGGCAATTTTCCTCGCCAGTGATGACGCGGAATATATCGTGGCACAAACCTACAACGTGGACGGCGGCCAATGGATGAGCTGACGCCGCTTTCGGATGCGACTTTGTCGAGCTTGCGCGCGGATGTGGCGGTGCCGGGATATGATCGGTCCAAGCTGACCCCCGGTATCGTGCATATCGGGCTGGGCAATTTTCACCGTGCGCATCAAGCATGGTATTTGCAGCGGCTGATGCAGCAGGGCAAGGCAATGGACTGGGCGATCATCGGCGCGGGTGTGCGCCCCGGTGACGCGGCACAGCGAGCGCGTCTTGAGGCGCAAGATTTCCTGACGACGCTGATTGAGCTTGACCCTGCAGGGGTGTCGGCAGAGGTCTGTGGGTCGATGATTGGCTATTTGCCGGTCGAGCGCGACAATGCGGCACTGATTGCGCGGATGGCGGATCCGGCAATCCGGATCGTGGCGTTGACGGTGACAGAGGGGGGCTATTATCTGGCGGCTTCCGGCGGTCTGGATACAGGCCACGCGGATATCATGCATGACGCGCAGAACCCTGAGACCCCGCGCACGGCGTTCGGCGCGATGGTCGCTGCGTTGCGATTGCGGCGGCAGGCTGGCATCGGACCGTTTACCGGGCAAAGCTGTGATAACCTGCAACATAATGGCGCGGTGTTGCGTCAGACCGTCGTGGGATTGGCGCGGCTTTCCGATCCTGATCTGGCCAATTGGATTGACACTCACGTCAGCTTTCCCGGCGCTATGGTTGATTGCATCGTGCCCGCGACGGGGCCGAATGAACTGGCGCTGGCGCGGGATTTTGGGATTTCGGACCAAGTTCCGGTGACGCACGAAAACTTTCGCCAATGGGTGATCGAGGATAATTTCTGTGCCGGACGCCCCCCCTGGGAGGACGCGGGTGCGACGCTTTCGGACCGCGTCGGCGATTATGAAACGATGAAGCTGCGCATTCTCAATGGCGGTCACCAGATTATTGCAGCGACCGGGGCTTTGTTGGGGATTGAAACGATCGCGGGCGCTATGGCGCATCCCTTGATCCGCGCGTTGCTGCGCAAGGTGGTCACTGAGGAAATCGCGCCGCACGTAGGCGACGTGCCGGGGTATACGCCGCTGGAATATCTTGACCTGATCGATGCGCGGTTCAGCAACGACCGTATTGATGACACCACGCGGCGCGTGGCCTTTGACGGATCGTCGCGTCAGCCGGGGTTTTTGCTTGCGTCGGTGCGTGATGGCGTGTTGGCCGGGATGTCCGTGGGCGGTCTTGCGCTGGTCAGTGCTATTTGGGCGCGGTACTGCGCTGGCACCTGCGAAGACGGTACGGCGATTGCGCCGAATGATCCACTCTGGGCTGAGCTGTCGTCCCGTGCACTTGCCGCGCAAGACAGGCCCGCAGCGTGGCTTGAGATGCGCCACATCTATGGGGATCTGGCGGATGTGCCTGAGTTTGCGGATACGTTTTCTGACGAGCTGACAATGATCTATGCGACCGGTGTCGAAGCGGCGATACGTGAATATCTGACGGATGTGCGCGCATGATCCTGTGCTGTGGCGAGGCGTTGATCGACATGATTCCGGGACCGGATGGGCGTTTTGCGCCCTTACCGGGGGGCGCAGTTTTCAACACAGCCATTGCGCTGGGTCGTCTGGGCGCGCCCGTGGGCATGCTGACGGGACTTTCCCGCGATGCGTTCGGGCGGCAATTAGAAGCGACGCTGATCGAGAATGGTGTCGATACAGGGCATCTGATCCGGTCTGACCGGCTGACCACGCTAGCGGTTGTGCATCTCCAGAATAGCGCGGCGACATACGCGTTTTACGATGAGGAATCCGCAGGGCGCGGGGTTCAGTCAGAAGATATGCCGTTGCTGTCTGATGCAATAACCGGGCTGTTTTTCGGCGGGATCAGTCTGGTCAGCAATCCGGCGGCGGACGCCTATGCGGAATTGTTGCTGCGCGAACGCGAGGGCCGGTTGGTGATGATGGATCCAAACATCAGGGCATCGTTTATCACCGAAAAAACCGCCTATCGTGCGCGGTTGGCGCGGATGATGGGGCTGGTGGATATCGTGAAAGTCTCGGATGAGGACCTGCATTGGCTGGTGCCGGGCACCGCGAATTGGCGCGACAAGGCGCAGGGGCTGGGGCCGCATGTGGTGCTGGTGACGTTTGGGGCAAAGGGGGCTGTGGCCGTGGTCGGGAACCAGACGGTTGAGGTCGCGGCGATCCCGACGGCTGTGGTGGATACCGTGGGCGCGGGCGATACGTTCAACGCGGGCGTCTTGGCGGCACTGAACGCGGCGGGAGTGACCACGCGGGCGGCCGTTGGGAGCCTTGCGGCCGCCGATCTTCGCGGAGCGCTTGAGCTTGGCGTAAAAGCCGCGGCAGTCACCGTATCACGCGCGGGCGCGAACCCGCCGTGGGCGCAGGAGAT
>Ga0209309_10004832_pt1 | contig 10977 bp, 12 predicted proteins | sample COGITO_mtgs_1204_2_FD_184807 | JGI IMG/M metagenome (GOLD analysis project Ga0209309, IMG submission 184807) | Pelagic marine microbial communities from North Sea - COGITO_mtgs_120412 (SPAdes) (version 2) | ecosystem: Environmental > Aquatic > Marine > Epipelagic ...
CCAGATCGCTGAAAACGCAGGCGTCGACGGCGCTGTGGTTGCAGGCAAGGTCCGCGAAAGCAATGACCCGACCTTCGGCTTCAACGCGCAGACCGAGGAATATGGCGACATGTTCAAGTTCGGCGTGATCGACCCCGCGAAAGTGGTTCGCCACGCTCTCGAGGACGCATCCTCCGTAGCCTCCCTGCTGATCACCACCGAAGCTATGGTGGCTGACAAGCCTTCCAAAGAAGGCTCCGGCGGCGGCATGCCCGACATGGGCGGCATGGGCGGCATGATGTAATAACCCGTTCGGGTTATTACTGAGCCGGAAATAGGAAGGGCCGTAGCGAAAGCTGCGGCCCTTTTTTTGGTTTCTTTCAATGCAAAAGCCGCGCTGTACTCTCGATTTCGTGAACCGCTCTGCACCAGCGTTTCGGAACCCTACCCAAAAAAACACGTTGGTCAGGGTAATTTAAGAAAGAGGAGTTTGATTTTGAATTTTACAACACGTTCCATTCTCGCAGCGACCGCCCTCGCATCCATGTCCACGGCAGCATTTTCCGAGGAGCATACCGAAATGAAGCCAGTCATTCTCGCCCCGACAACTCAAGAATTCATCGACAGCCTTGCCGGGTCCACCCCGCCAAACGAGCTGCCAATCGCAGAGGCACGTCAGGGCCTGATCGACGCGCAAACCGGCGCAGATGTCGATATGCCCGATGCCTCGATTGAGGAAATGACCCTTGCCGTTGGTCCGACCGGCGAAGTGAAGGTCTATGTTGTGCGCCCTGCCGGGACCGAGGGTGAGACCCTTCCCGGTGTTGTGTACTTCCACGGTGGCGGCTGGATTCTGGGCAACTTCACAACGCATGAGCGTCTTATGCGCGACCTCGCGACACAGACCAACGCCGCGTTCGTCTTTGTTGAATACGCATCCTCACCCGAGCAAAAGCACCCCGTGCAGCTTGAGCAGGACTATGCCGTTCTGGAGCATGTGGCCGCAAACGCCGCAGATTTCGGGATCGACGGCTCGCAGCTTTCCCTCGCGGGCGATTCCGTAGGAGGCCAGATGGTCGCTGTCGTCGCGCAGATGGCCAAGGAACAATCCGGCCCGGATCTGTCCTCTATGGTCCTGTTCTACCCCGTGACCACAGCAGAGCTGACCAGCGAATCCTATGCGACATTCGCGGATGGACCGTGGCTTACGAAGCCGATGATGGAATGGTTCTGGAACGCGTATCTGCCAGAGGGCGCAGATTCATCCGATCCCATGATCTCGCCGCTGAACTACACAATCGAGCAGCTGACAGACTTGCCGCCAGCTTTGGTCATCACGGATGCAAACGACGTTCTGCGTGACGAGGGTGAAGCCTTCGCAGCCAAGCTGGTGCAAGCCGGCGTGCCGACCGAGGCAACACGCTATGACTTCACGATGCATGATTTCGTCATGCTCAACCCGATCACCAACACGCCCGCGCCCCGCGCCGCGATCGAGCAAGCTGCGGGCTTCTTGAAGGAGCATTTCGAGAACTGATTTCTCGAGAGCTTCCCGTGGCCCGGCTATACTGTAGCCGGGCCACGCCGCATCACATCCAAAAACTGTCCGTCGCAGCGCAGCCACACCGCAGCCGCATCGCAGCATGTGGATAACTCGGATTTGACTGGTCATTTCCGCCCGATCTGGCACAAGTCACCATGCGCCTGATTTTAACACTCATTACCGTCCTCATCTTCTTTGCCGCAAACTCTGTTCTGGCCCGCGCGGGCTTGGTCGGGGGCGGCATTTCCCCTGCCGCATTCACAGCGATCCGCATCGCCGCAGGGGCCGCGACGCTCGCAATTCTAGTGTCATTTCAGGGCCATAGACCATGGGCGGCAGGCTCGCCCGAGGGCGCCCTGACCCTCTTCCTCTACGCCGCCGCCTTGTCTTTTTCCTATATAGCCATCCCGACCGGTCTAGGCGCCCTGATCCTGTTCGGAGCTGTCCAGATCACCATGTTCGCAGGCTCCATCGCCAAGGGCCAGAAACCCACCCCAAGGCGTTGGATAGGCTCACTTTTCGGCCTCCTCGGACTCGCCGTTCTAGGCGCCCCCGGCGCAGATTCCCCCCCCCTCTGGGCCGCCAGCCTGATGGCACTCTCCGGCATCGCATGGGGTCTCTATTCGTTAATAGGCGCAAAGGGTGGCAACCCCACCCGCGCCACCGCCGGAAACTTCCTGTACGCCACGCCACTGGCCCTGATCGTCTGGGCGTTCCTCCCCGGAGAAGCCCCTGAATTTAACGGCTTACTCATGGCAATCCTCTCCGGCGCTATAACCTCCGGCCTAGGCTATGCCTTGTGGTACAGCGTCCTGCCCCGCCTGGAACCCGCCGTCGCCGCCCTCGCGCAGTTAACCGTTCCCGTCATTGCCCTGACCGGCGGCATGATTTTCCTCTCGGAACCCCCCGATCTCCGCTTCGCCATCTCCGCCACCCTAATCCTAGGCGGCGTAGCCTACGGCCTTGGCTCGCCACGAAAAAAGTTGCCCTAGGCGGAACTCCCTGTCACGATTTACCTATCAAATTTCAGGGAGGACATGCAGATGTCAAAACGCCAAGAACTGATCGAAAAATATGCTGAAGCGTTGAACAAAATCGGCATGGACGCAGATATGAAATTGCTTACCGCTGTAACAATTGCCTGTGGTCCATCAATCTACAATGCGGACAGCAGTTCCGTTTCTGCATCTTCTCGGGATGAGCTGCTGACTGTTCAGAACAACTTTTGCATGAAAAAACTGGGCATGGCCGATGAAGACTCCGCCATGGGCGCGGTTCAAAAGGCGATTGAGACTTACGGGCGCTCGAATACCAACAAATACCGCGCGGTGCTGTACTACATAATCACCAAGCAGCAGGGCAAAGAAGCCGTGTTTTCTTAGGATACAATAGGTTCCAGCGGGTCGTAGATCACTGGTCCATCCGGCTCAAACGCCATCTGTGCAACGCTGTCGGGCTTCACACGCAGCCCGACATATTCGTCGCGCGTAACCCAGCACCAGCGGTTTACGACGCCTTCGCTGTCCCGCCATTTTTCATCTGCAGTTCCGTTTGAAATCGTGCATCGATAGAACAGGTCTACCTGATGGTAATCCTTTGCAGGTGCATGGAATTCTGACACTGCCAGCAATCTGCCAACGGCGATTTTCAGGCCAGTTTCCTCATGTACCTCGCGGATCAGATTGTCCTGTAGGCTAGAGTGCCGCTCAACCCCGCCACCCGGACAGCACCACAGGTCCGAGCGGGCACCGGGGTAGGCGTTGACCAAAAACAGACGTGCGTCCTCGACGATGACGGCGCGCACGGCAAGGCGGGGGGAGCGATCAGGCATATGGATCAATTGCGCGAAAGAGTTTTGCGTGCAAGTCCTTGCTTCTGGCCACATGCTGCTATGTTAGGCACATGATGAAACTCTTGATCCCCTTACTTCTGCTGCCAGGCGCCGCGTTCGCGGAATGCGTTGTCTTGCTGCATGGCCTTGCACGAACCGAGGCATCTTTGCTGGTTATGGAAACGGTGCTGCGGCGCGAGGGATATACCGTCGTCAATCACACCTATCCGTCCCGAACGGCCACGATACCTGAGCTAGCGGAGATAGCGGTTCCCGAGGGCGTTGCCGATTGTAATGGCGTGCGACCGGTTAATTTTGTGACCCATTCGATGGGCGGTATCGTGCTGCGCCAGTACTTGTCAGATGTATGGCTCGACGGGTTGGGCCGTGTGGTTATGCTGGCCCCGCCGAACCAAGGCGCGGGTCTGGTCGACTTGTTCGATGACCTCACCGTGTTCGAGTGGATGAACGGCGCTGCGGGTCTGGAGCTTGGCACAGGGGCAGGGTCGGTGCCGCGCGCATTGGGGCCGGTGCAGTTCGAGCTGGGTGTAATTGCCGGCAATCAGACGATGAACATCATCGCATCGGCGCTGATCGACGGGCCGGATGATGGCAAAGTCTCCGTGGATGAAACGCGCGTTGAGGGGATGGCCGACATGATTGTCTTGCCCGTCACGCACACCTTTATGATGAACGATGCAGTGGTCATTGCCGAAACGCTGGCATTTTTGCGCACGGGTGAGTTCGAGCGCGGCCTTGGATTTACAGCCGCGCTGGAGGAGATCGTCACCGCGCCCGCGCAGTGATCCGGTTAACGTGGCCCATCTTGCGGCCCGGACGGCTTTCCACCTTGCCGTACAGATGCAGGGCGCTGTTCTGCTCGGCAGCGTAGTCCGCCCATGCGTCTGCGTCGGTGCCGATCAGGTTCAGCATCTCGGCGTCCGAGTGACGTTGACCGTCACCCAGCGGCCATCCTGCGACGGCGCGGATGTGCTGCGCGAACTGGTCCGTCAGACAGGCATCCTGTGTCCAATGGCCGGAGTTGTGCACGCGAGGTGCAATCTCATTCACAATCAGGCCTTGCGGGGTGACGAACAGCTCCACCCCCATAACGCCCACGTAGTCGAGCGCGTTGAGGATGCGGCCCGCGATCAGCACTGCATCGGTTTGCAGGTTGCGGGGCAGGAGCGCGGGGACGGTCGTGGTGTGCAGAATGCCGTCGCGGTGAACGTTCTGGCCCGGATCAAAGCATACAGTCGCGCCGTCCAGCCCACGCGCGCCGATGACGGAGATTTCTGCGGTGAAATCGACGAACCCCTCCAGCACGCTGGGCGCGGCGACGGTGGGGAGGGTCGCGTCGGTAATCCGTTCCTGCCCCTTGCCATCATAGCCAAAGCGGCGGGTTTTCAGGATGGACGGTGTGCCAAGCTGCGTAACGGCCGCTTGCAGCGATGCCGCGTCATCCACAGCGGCAAAGGGCGCTACGTTCAGGCCGATGCCTTGCAGGAACTCCTTTTCCGCGATGCGATCCTGGGAAACAGCGAGAGCGCGACGGTTCGGGCGGATCGGCACGAGACTTTCGATCAGATCCAGTGCGGCGGTCGGCACGTTTTCGAATTCGTAAGTCACCACATCGCAGGCGGCGGCAAAGGTGCGCAGCGCGGATTCATCCTCGTAGGATGCGGTCGTGCAGGCATCCGCGACTTGGGCAGCGGGGCAATTCATGCTCGGCTCAAAGATATGCACGCGCAGGCCCAGCGGGGCGGCGGCGAGCGCCAGCATCCGGCCCAATTGGCCCCCGCCAAGGATACCGATGGTCGATCCGGGTTTCAGGGCATCACTCATCGACAGGCTCATCAGGAATGGAGGCGGACAGCGCCGCGCGCCATGCGTCTAGCCGCTCGGCCAGTGCTGCGTCTTCGTTGGCAAGGATCGCAGCGGCCATCAGGCCACCATTTGCAGCACCGGCAGGTCCGATTGCCATGGTGGCGACGGGAAAGCCCTTGGGCATTTGCACGATGGAATACAGGCTATCGACGCCGGATAATGCCTTGGTCTGCACCGGAACGCCGATCACCGGCACGCGGGTTTTGGACGCCATCATACCGGGAAGGTGTGCCGCGCCGCCGGCACCTGCGATAATTGCCTTTAGCCCGCGACCAGCCGCCCCGCGGCCGTAATCCCACAGCCGATCCGGCGTGCGGTGGGCGCTGACGATCTTCGCCTCATAGGCGATGCCCAGCTCGTCCAGGATGTCAGCGGCTGCCTTCATCGTTGGCCAGTCAGACTGGCTGCCCATGATGATCCCGACTTTAGGTTGCATGCCGACCTCCGTAAAAGTTGAGGCCGCACCATAGGCGTGCGGGGGGTAAACTCAAGCGATGATATCGGGGGTTATGTCATCCTCGATCCGCGCGATGCGATCCTTCAGGGCGAGTTTCTGCTTTTTCAGGCGGCGCAAGGTCAGCATGTCTGCCCGCCCGAATTCGTCTAGTGCTGCAATTGCAGCATCCAGATCGCGATGCTCACGCAGCAAAACGTCTAGCCGCACGCGCAGAACGCCCTCGCGGTCCATCTTGGTCATGTCGCGCATATGCCACCCTTTGCGTCGTTAAGATTTGAAACTAACACCGTTACGCGGTCGTGCAATGCCTGCTGGTTGTCGTCTCGGCTTTGTCAGACTAGATGCGTAGCATGAAATTTATTCAAAACTTGCGAAAGCGCCTCAAGCGCAAACAGGTCGTGGCCGTGGTTCGACTTCACGGAGCTATCGGAACGGGTGGCGGACTGGGCGGACGCACCTTGTCGGACGCAAGCACGGCGCCGCTGATCGAGCGGGCGTTTTCGTCCAGCCGACTCAGTGCTGTGGCACTATCCATCAACTCTCCGGGCGGGTCCCCAGCGCAATCGGCGCTGATCGCGGCGCGTATTCGCAGGTTGGCGGCTGAAAAGAACGTGCCGGTCTATGCATTCTGTGAGGATGTGGCAGCATCGGGCGGCTATTGGCTGGCCACCGCTGCGGATGAGATTTTTGCCGACGATAATTCGATTATTGGATCTATCGGTGTGATTTCTGCCAGCTTCGGCTTTCAGGAACTGATCGCACGCTACGGGATCGAGCGGCGCGTCTATACGGCGGGTGAGGATAAATCGATGCTCGACCCGTTCCGCCCTGAGCGGCAGGAAGATGTCGAGCGGCTCAAGGACTTGCAGCGCGACATCCATCAGAATTTCATCACACAGGTTAAGGGACGCCGAGGCGATCGCTTAGCCGATCGTGATTTGTTCACCGGTGAGATTTGGGTGGGCAAGCGGGCCGTGGAGGTTGGCTTGATCGACGGCATCGCGCATTTGGTGCCCAAGATGAAAGTCGTCTTTGGCAAGGATATCGCGTTTCGCGTCAGCACCCCGCGTCGGCCCCTGCTGGCACGGCTGGGCGCACCGGGCGTCAGCGACCTGCTGGCGGCTGTCGAGGAACGCACCCAATGGCAGCGTTGGGGTCTGTAACATGACGGGAGCCGCGCAATGATTGTTAAAATCGTCGTCCTCTTTCTGGTGTTTATCGGTGTGCTGGGAATGTTCGGTAAGCTGAGTCTGCTGGGAATTGGCCGCAAAAAACGGCTGTGCCGAAAGTGTGGCGGCTACGTTATCGGTAAGAGCTGCCCCTGCGGAAAAACCGGATGACTATGGCACCATTGCGACATGAATTTGATTGCTTATATGCCCAAAAGCCGCGCGTAGGGCGCCGTATAAGGGAGATGGCATGAACTTACTTATGACCGCAGGCGGTCTGGTCCTGCTGGTAATTGCGGGCGATTTGTTGGTCCGCGGCGCGGTTGCACTCTCCTTACGGCTGGGCATTCCGGCGCTGGTTGTTTCGCTGACGATCGTGGCATTCGGCACGTCTGCGCCTGAACTGTTGATTGCGATCAAGGCGGCGCTCGATAACTTGCCGGGCATCGCCTATGGCAATGTTGTCGGCTCGAACATTGCGAACGTTTTGCTGGTCATCGGCCTGCCTGCCCTGTTGGCGACGATCCATACCAAGGAATGCGACACCCGGCGCAATTTCGGGCAGATGATCCTTGCCACGCTGTTGTTCATTGGCCTGTGCTTTGTCGGTCCGCTGGACACGTGGAAAGGCATTGTGATGCTGATCGCGTTGGCCTTCGTGCTGCTGGACGCCTACAGATCAGCCCGCGCGGCGCGTATCGCCGGCCTGAAGCCTGCGGATGAACTGTCCGAGCTGGAGGACGCAGAACCCGACATGCCGGGCCTTAAAATCGGGCTGTTCCTGATTGCTGGCCTCATCGGATTGCCGCTTGGCGCGAACCTGTTGATCGAGGGTGCAGAAGCGATTGCCATCAAGCTGGGCGTTTCCGAGGCTGTGATCGGCCTGACGTTGATCGCTATCGGTACGTCACTGCCAGAGCTGGCAACTACGGTTATGGCAACGCTGCGCCGTCAGGCTGATGTGGTACTTGGCAACGTAATTGGCTCGAACCTGTTTAACCTGCTGGCAATCATGGGTGTGGCATCCTTCTTTGGCCCGCTACCAATTCCAGAAGGTTTCTTGGGCTTTGATCTTTGGGTCATGCTGGGCAGTTCGCTGTTGCTGATCCCGTTCGTTCTGGGGTGGTTCAACGTGACGCGCATCTGGGGTGTGGTGTTTATCGGGCTGTACGTCGGATACGTCTTGCTGATGCTAAACACGCACTAGGGGACCTGCTATGAAACCGGGGTACGCACTGATTACCGGCGGCGCACAAAGGCTGGGACGCGCCATGTCGCGCGCCCTGGCGCAGGACGGTTGGGCCGTGGCGATCCACTATAATTCCAGTGCGGATGAGGCGGAGGCTTTAGCCGAGCAGATCAACAGCGAGGGCGGTACGGCGGTCACCGTCAGCGCCGATTTGCTGGACACGGATGCCACTGCCAGTCTGGTTGAGCGCGCAAGCGCCGCGCTGGGGCAGCCGCTGACGTTGTTGATCAACAATGCCTCGATCTTTGAATACGATAATTTCGAAACCGCGACGCTGGAAAGCTGGGACCGCCACATCGGTTCCAACCTGCGCGCGCCGTTTCAGTTGACCCAAGCCTTCGCTGCGCAAGCCCCGACCGCCGTTGCGGATGAAAACGACGAGCCGGTGGCGCAGGCTGCTATCGTCAACATGTGCGATATGCGGGTGCGAAAGCTAACGCCTGAGTTCGCCACTTACACCATCGCCAAGTCCGCATTGTGGACGTTGACCCAGACCGCGGCGCAGGGGTTGGCGCCTCATGTGCGGGTGAACGCAATCGGGCCGGGGCCGACCATGCAGGGCACGCGACAGTCGGATCAGCATTGGAAAGATCAGCGCGCTGCGACCCCGTTGCAGCGCGGGTCAAGCCCTGACGAGATCATCGCGACGCTACGTTTCATCCTGTCCGTCGACGGGTTTACGGGCCAACTTCTTTGCGTTGATGGCGGACAGCATCTTGCGTGGAAAACACCGGACGTGCTGGGGGTGGAGTGACCCTTCCGATTCGTCGCAGGGCGTTTTGTCCACGCGTCATATAACTGTCGTGTGACAAATTGAAATCTGGTAGGAATATCAAAGATCTACCGGATGAATAAATAATTTATGTTACTTTTCAATACGTTAAGCTGCTGCCTAAAAACTGGGCAAAATGAGGTGCAGCCTTATTTTCAAGGGCGCTGGAGAGTTCACACAAAGCTGTCCTCAGACTTATCCACAGGAATCGTGGACAGCTTTTCACTTGTCAGTGCAACGACCGCATTGCAGCAAAGACGGGAATCACGAGGCCGCGCATATGGCACACAATAATCAGCATAGTTTTGATGAAGAGGGCCGCGCCCGCACCGCTCAGGACGGGATTCGCCCGGGTGTCGAGGTCATCGCAGATCACGTAAAAACACTACCCGACGCGCCGGGTGTTTACCGGATGCTGGATGCCAAGGGTGAGGTGCTGTACGTCGGTAAGGCACGATCCCTGCGCAAGCGGGTAGCGAATTACACCAAGCTGGTGGGGCAGTCCGCGCGCATCGGCCGGATGATTGCCAACACCGCCTCCATGATGTTCCTGCGTACGGAGACGGAGACCGAGGCGCTGCTGTTGGAGCAGAACCTGATCAAGCAGCTCAAGCCGCGTTACAACGTGCTGCTGCGTGACGATAAGAGCTTTCCCAATATCCTCGTCACGGATGATCACGGCTTTCCGCAAATCACCAAGCACCGCGGCACAAAGGCGCGTAAGGGGCGTTACTTTGGTCCCTTCGCCTCGGCGGGATCGGTCAACGCGACGCTGAATACGCTGCAAAAGGCATTCCTGCTGCGCAATTGCTCGGACTCGATGTTTGAAAACCGCACGCGTCCCTGTCTGCTGCACCAGATCAAGCGATGCTCGGCGCCCTGTGTCGATAAGATCAGCGCTGCAGATTACGGCGCGCTTGTGGATGATGCGGTAAAATACCTTGAGGGGCGCTCTACCCGCGTTCAGAGCGAGCTGGCCAAGGAAATGGCTGAGGCCTCCAGCAATATGGAGTTTGAACGCGCAGCGGCCCTGCGCGACCGTATTCGTGCGATGACGAACGTGCAGTCCACGCAGGGGATCAATCCTGAAACGGTGGCTGAGGCGGACGTGATCGGTTTGCACGAAACCAACGGACAGGCCTGTGTGCAGGTCTTCTTTTTCCGGGCGCATCAAAACTGGGGCAACCGCGCCTATTACCCACGCACCGGCGGCGCGGAGAGTGCTGCCGAAATCCTCGAAAGTTTCATGGGTCAGTTCTATTCCAACAAGGACCCCGCGCGCATGATCCTGATGAGTCACGAGATTGAAAACGCAGACCTGATGCGTGAGGCGCTGACGCTAAAGCTGGGCCGTCGTGTCGTGATTGGCGTGCCGCAGCGGGGCGAGAAGAAGATGCTTGTCGATCAGGCTGTGAACAACGCCCGTGAAAGTCTGGGCCGCAGGATGAGCGAGACTGCAACGCAGGGCAGGCTGCTCGAGGGTTTGGCCGAGGCATTCGATCTGGACAGTCCACCCCAGAGGATCGAGGTTTACGACAACTCGCACATCCAAGGCGCGCACGCCGTGGGCGCGATGATTTGCGCCGGGCCCGAGGGCTTCCTGAAATCCAGCTATCGCAAGTTCAATATCAAGGGGGAGGGGATCACCCCCGGCGATGATTTTGGCATGATGAACGAGGTTCTGGACCGTCGTTTTGCCCGCCTGATGAAGGAAGACCCCGATCGCAAATCCGACCAATGGCCCGATCTGGTGCTGATTGACGGTGGGCCGGGGCAGGTCAGCGCGGCGGAGGCGGCCTTGGCCGAGCTGGGCGTTGAGGATGTGACCATCATCGGCGTGGCCAAGGGGACGGAGCGGGACGCGGGTAAAGAGGTCTTTTACCGCCAAGGCAAGCCGCCCAAGGCCCTGCCGTTTCGCGATCCGGTCCTGTACTTCACGCAACGCCTGCGCGATGAGGCGCACCGCTTTGCTATCGGCACACACCGTGCAAAACGCGCCAAGGCCACGACATCGACACCACTGGATGAGGTGCCGGGCGTTGGCGCAGCCCGCAAGCGCGCGCTGCTGGCGCATTTCGGATCGGCCAAGG
>Ga0209309_10004833_pt1 | contig 10976 bp, 9 predicted proteins | sample COGITO_mtgs_1204_2_FD_184807 | JGI IMG/M metagenome (GOLD analysis project Ga0209309, IMG submission 184807) | Pelagic marine microbial communities from North Sea - COGITO_mtgs_120412 (SPAdes) (version 2) | ecosystem: Environmental > Aquatic > Marine > Epipelagic ...
TGACGCGTTGCTCGCTGCGCTGGACCCAGATTCTTCTCCCCCGGAAAGTGATGCATCGTCACTCTCCTTGTCGACAACACAAGCGGCGTACGTGATCGCCTTTCCAGTGAGGTACGAGAAGGAGTTGTCCCACTTCATCACGTAAACGCCGTCGCTGTCTGCCACGACGGAGCCCTCAACGACCCCCGACGCGTCGTGGCGTGTTGCAGGGACAATGGCTTCTCCCGACGGTCCAGCGACATGAAAGTCAATGTCTTTGGACTCCAAAGTGAACTCCCAGCACAGCGTCGAGCCCTTCTTGACTTGCACGGGAACCTGAAACACGTTGCCGGCGGCTACCGTCACCGAGATCGTGTCAGAGGTGGAGAGAGACTTGGCGTCGCCACTGTCTATCTCGAGTTTCATCCAGGGTGCCGAATCCATCTGCTCGCTTAGGAAGGACAGGAATGCCTTTGCGCGCTTCTCCACTTCCCGGGCGGCCTTGGCGATTTTGTCCGGCACACCCGCAGCCTCCGCGGAGTGTGTCGGGTGCGCGAAAAAGAGCGCCAACAACGCACGCATCTCGCCGCAGCTGCGGGACAGGGCCTGAAGTGGCGGGCAGAATCGTGCGCGCACTTCTTCGATCGGCCCGTGCTCGTCGTTGAGTGACTTGACAAATGCGAGCAGCGGCTCAGGAACACCGCCGACAACCTTGATGAGAGACTTGAAGACGCCCTCCGCCTCGCCGATCTTGATGAGCCGGCCGCGGCGCAGGGCCTGGTGCGAGCGCATGAGCTCGAAGCGTTCCGCAATGCTGCCGCCGCGAGCGACAAGCGCAGCCACCTCGGCCGCGCGCGAGGCCTCGGAACGCTCGTTCTGCAGCTTGAGCAGGCGGGAGCGGAAGTCCGACGGCATCATGCGGTCGATGAAGCCCCGTACGCGCTCGGTGTTGGCCTGCTGGTAGCGTTCCAAGTGCCCAAGCGCGGCCTTCACCTTTGCGCGCGCGCCCGAGAGCGCGAAGAGGAGCTTCGGCTGCGGCGCCGAGGAGGTGTCGCCCTCGACGAGCTGCATGGACGCGAACGCGCGGTCCAGGTGGGAGTCCTCCATCATCTCGAGAAGGTACTCGCAGTGCTCGCGCGCCACTGCGCCCCATGAGCGGCGCGTCAGTGAGCGACAGGCTGCTGCACGAGGGAAGGGGGGCGGAGGGCAATTGCTGTGCATGCTGGCCCGGAGAGCTAGGGACGTGAGTTGCAATCGCGAAGGGCTGGGCGCGCAGGAGGCTCACAGAAGATGTTCTCGTCCAACTTTACAGGCGCATCGCGGCATAGCTTCTCACGGAGCGCCGCGGCCTCGGATGATGTAAAGGTATCCAGACAGTCTGTTATGCCCTTGGTCGCGAGGAGCAGCTGCGGCAGAGCACGGCGTGCTCAGCTGCGAACTTAAGTGGATCATTCAGGGGTGCTCGGAGCTGTGTGGACACGGGCGATGAACCTCGGGGCTTTCTTCTGGGAGCACAACATCCTTGTAGAACTCCTGCAGGTACTCCCTGCTAAGGACCTGCTCTGCTGCTGGCATCTTGCGAGGACGATGCAACAACTGCGCGCGGCGAGGGCTCCTTTCAGCATTCCGCAGGTGCTCAGCAAATTTTCTAGCAGTGTCAATCCGCAAAGTAAATGCATGGCCACGACTTGGCTGGCCCGGTAATCATTAACGACCCAACGCGAACCTCGGAATTGGAAAGGCCCGCAACTCCCAGAGCCTGATGGGGCTCCAGGACCCGCCCGGAGGGCTACACACTGTGCAAAAGCAAGCCAGGAAACATGCAATATTCGTAGAGCTAGCACACAGCTTCAGGCTGGTTCTGCGGCTGGTCCAAACCCGCTCTTTCGCTCACAGGACCCACACCCCACTCATTTCACCCGAAGAGGCTGCATGGGCCAGCCGCCTCTCAGCGATGACGTGGAGGCGCTACAGGATTCCAACATGCAAGGCGATCGCGCAGCTCGGGCGGGTGAGATTGACGCGTTAGTCAGCGACCCTGGATTCATTGTATCGATCGCTGTACGCCACGGGGACGGGGATCACCTCTGCCGCTGTCGGGCAGGGGCTCCGTGACTCCCCACGTTCCAAAAGGGCACTGCTGACAGCCACTGTGAAAAGTTTCCATCGTGCGAATTTGTAATCTCGAGTCACGTCCAAAAAGAGGGTGGGGAGAAGTGGGACGCACCGGCCCGCGAGCGCGGCGTCAGCCTCTCAGGGGGATACAGCTACGGCACATCTCCGAGCGATGAGGCGTTACAGGGTAAGATTGCCTGGCGCGATGTTTGAGCACGCTTTCCGGGTGCTGTTGCTCGCCGCGGCTAGCTCTCCAGGCTGGGGTTGGGCATTCCCAGAGCGATACCCCATGAAGGTTGCGGACTTCCAGTCCACGTCTTTGTCTCGCCAACTCAGGGCGAGCAGCGCTGGCATACCGAGCACGGTGAAAATGAGTGGTACTCTAACACTACGTGGCGGTTGTACGATTGAAGACTGCACCGACGCTGATGCCATTGAGCGTGGAAAGAAGAAAGCGAAAGCTCTGGCGACAGAAGCATGGCAGGTCCAAGGGGAAGGCGACCATCGGGACGCCGAGCGTCTGCTCCAAGCTGCGCTACGGTGAACGCAGCCCAGATCTCGATTGAGAGCTGGCTTTACTTTTTCCCATCCGACAAGGCACTGGGCTCATGGTTTGCATGCTGCACACACGCAGGGAGGATCCGTCCTGTGTTGAAGCAATTAGCAAGCTGGCAATGATCAACGAGTATCACTTGGACAATATCAAGGAGGCAGAACGGCTCTACCGCCGGTGCGCTTGTTTCGGATTGGAGAATGGGTCGCGCGCTGCTCGGTGCAGCGCAGCGCGTGGAAGCGCCGGCTGTGCGTGTTAGAGCGGATGCTGATACGCTGAGCTGTGTGGCAGGGCGATAGAAGTGGACCAGCATGATATCACTCTTGTGTACGATTTTGCTGTGTTTCTTCAGGAACGCGTGAGGGACTTTGACCGCGCAGAGGAGCAATACACGCTCGCGCTGGCCATGGACCCGAGCGACCCGTCTGTGCTCAACAACTACGCGATTTTCTTGTCGGAGTGCCGAAATAACAACACGGCTGCAGAGGCGATATTCGTTCGCTCCGTGGAACTCGCCCCGAACTCGTCTACAGCTTTGTGCAACTATGCTTCATTTCTCGAGAACGCCGGAGGCAAGTATGACGAGGCTGAAAAACTGTGAGATCCCAGCAACACTTGCGTAAGACGACAGAGCATTCAGTTTTTGTGGCTCGTTTTCAGAATTAAATGCTGTGCGACGGTGTTTCAATCCCGTCTCTTCTGACGATCCGCCTCGGATGGCTGAATAGGTATGAGAAGGCGCTTGCTGCGGATCCGACTGAGACTTCGACACTGTACAATTTCGCGATCTTTCTCGAGGAGCATCGAGCAGGTGGGGTGCCCGTAAAGGCATCATCATGTGTGATCGTGTCGTGCTTACCCTAGTCCTTTCCAGATTATGATAGGGCTGAGGATCTCTACCGTCGTGTGCTCCAGGAGGACGTAAGCGACCAACCCAAACCTGAACCCACCACTCTACGGGTACTTGATAGTTGCGAGCCTCCCTTGTGACAATCGTGTCTGCTGGAATCCTGACGATTTTGATCACCTAGCCGTTCGATACCGATGCGCTCAACAACTATGCGCTGCTTCTTCAAAATGTCAGGTACTGATGCAACGCAAGCGGAAGCGTGCAGCCGCCACCTCCAGCTGCTACAGCCTTTTCTGATTTGCGCACGGGAATGCGGCGTGTGTCAGGCACATGTACCCCGAGGCACGGGAACTTCTGGAACGGGCGCTCAAAGATTCTCCAAAAGATCTTGCGACATTGAACAACCTCGCTGTGCTACTCGAAGACTGCATCAAAGACGCTGACGAGGCCGAGACGATCTATCGGTATGCACCAAGAACATGTGTTAGCCGCATCCATGTATGGATGACTTTGCTGTAACAAATCTGGGGTTCAGCAATTCATTGAGCTCTTGATCGACATCTCGGCATTGCGTTGCACCATGACAGCGCAGAGGGGACTTCGCTTTGCAGGAGAGCCCTAGAGGTAGGACCTGACGACGTCACCTCCCTTTGCAACTACGCTGGGTTCCTGAAAAACGCGAAGAATGACGCCGCCAAGGCAGAAGAGTACATCGTGCGTGCCAGAGGAATCGATCGCGCGATGGCGGACCGCCTGATCCAAGCGCATGTGAGAGCCTCAGCAGGATAGATCTCGTTTTTTGGAGCACATGATCCAGCTATTTGGCCCTGCTTCGCTTCCGTAGCCAGAAAAGTCTGGCTCAAGCTGAACCGAATCACTTTGCCCTAACCACCACCGCACGACTCCGTGCAGGATGAAGATGCTGAAGGGACGGAGGTTCCGACGCTGCAGAAATTGCCCTCTGACAGACCCGGGGAATCCGAGGCAACATTTTTCTATTAGTGAGTTCTGGTGGGGGTGGGCGGCATCAAGATGATGTCATGTTTACAGTCCCTTGGAAGTCACGAGGTGTACTCGGAACAACTCGCAAAACTAGGCCTCGCATACCGCAAGCGGGAACCGAAGCATGAATGCACACCGGGGAAAGATAAAGGTGGCCTCGCACACCGGGCAGAGAGAGGGGGGGGTTCCCGATGGCCCGGGAGAAACTAAACAGTGGCAGATCGCAGAGCGAAAAACAGTGGGAGAGCAGGGGCCGGGAGACCGCAGCCAGGAAGCTGCATGACAAAAAGTCCCAGGCCCACACCACTAACGGGTCGCGAGCACGTGGGCGGTGGGAGCCGGGGCAAAAGCCCCGACCCCGCACCGGGCTCGTGCTCGAGATCTCGGGAGTAGCAAGGAGGCATAGGGCGCAGCCCAGTGCTTCCCAGTGAGCCGTGTAGCTGAGGCCCGGAGGCTGTACAGCTGAGCCTGCATCCGGAGTCGAGCGAACGTTGCGCCGCGGCGCACAGAGCCGAACGTACCTGTGAATATGACCAGTCTCGTCCGGATGAACCAAGTCTCGTCCGAAGGAAGTTCATTTTTGGTCGGTTCCTTCGATTTATTTTGTTCCTTGTGCCTCCCTCTCTTCGGTTGTTCAGACGCGCAGGGCGCCTGAACAGCAAGCGTGGCAGGCTTCGGAATTCGCCTCCTGATACGTTGTGCCGCACAAATAGGTGGCCGCTGGCAGGCGCCTGGCCCCGCTCGAGGTGATTCGTGAGGGTTGGGTGCTTGGTGACAAGCTGACTGGTCTAGAAGGCCCCTCGGGGGTGCAAGGATCGCGTCAGGGCTCACAGCGCCAGGTACCATAGTCACCGAGTGGGCAGCTCAAAACTTGCATTGGATATCTCGCTGGTGAGGGACTGCTCCTGCATAAAGACACAAGGTTCAGACCAGCTGAGACTGGGGGGCTGACCACTATGGCACAACGCCTGACTACCCCAGGCAGGCTGTTGGGATTCGACTGATGTGGTCAGTGAGCTGTGGCATCAGCTTTTGACGAAGTTTTGCGCGGGAGAGAGACACAGCGGGGTGGTTCCTCGGAACACGGTGTGTGAGATGGCGCTCGATAATGGGGTTGAAAGTGTGGCTGTGACACATGTAGACACGAAATTTAGCCATGAAGCGGCGATACCTGGGACTGTTGAGCGTCGACCGTCTGCAAGCACGCAAAAAAGCGGGAGGAGCGGGCATTCAAGTGCATCATTGGCGCTGGAGCGACATAGACAGCGACATCTAGCATCCATGGCCGAGCCGCACGGATTCCCGGACCCACGCCGATACAACGAGCGCTCTCTCTTCCTGTTCCAACTACAGAACCCGCTGCGCAAGCTTCTCATCAGGGCGATTGAGTGGCCGTGGTGGGACCGCGGCGTGCTGGCGCTCATTTTCCTCAACACGCTACAGCTGGCGGCGTTTAACCCCTTCGATGTCCCCGAGCTGAACCCCGATCCAGAGCTGCGCAACGCCATGGAGGCCGTCGGTGCAGTGTTCACGTGGCTCTTTTTCATCGAGGCGTGCTGCAAGGTCGTCGCACACGGGCTGATCATTGGACCGTACACGTACTGCCGCGACCCATGGAACAACCTAGACCTTTTTATCGTCGTGGTCTCTATGATGGACGCGCTTACGCCCGCGCCGCCGCCGGGCTCGGCGGGCGAGGAAGGGAGCAATCCCTCAGCGCTGCGCTCGCTACGCGTCATGCGGCCACTACGTGCGGTGACCAAGTTCCCAGACTTGCGATTTCTGACAGTGTTGCTGCTCCGCTGCATCCCCATGCTTGCAAATGTTCTCGGGCTTGTGCTTTTCCTCTTTTTCGTCTTTGGAATTCTCGGCGTGCAGCTCTTTGCTGGGCTTTTCCGTGGTCAGTGCTACAATATCAACGACGGCAGCGTCCATGAACCAGTACCATGTACGCTTGGTGGAGGAATGGCCTTTGCGGAGTGTGCAAAAGGATACGAGTGTCTGCTGCTTGGGGAGAATCCATCGCGCGGTATTGTGCACTTCGATTCAATCGGAGCGGCGATCATGACAATCTACCAAATCATGACCCTGGAGGGATGGTACGAGGTGATGACTTACGTGCAGGGCGTGTACCACCCTGCACTTTTCATCTATTTTATTCTCATCATCATTCTCGGTCCGTACTTTGCAGTACAGCTCTTTCTCGTTGTCATCGCAACGCAGCACGCGAGAACGAAGGAGTCGCTTCAAGCTCTCGAGGCAGTGTCTGCGATGGAGCCTGCGGGCCAAGCGAAGGCTGCGGCTACTTCACAGGGTGAGGTCGATTCGATGAAGAAAGGTCTTGCGGCTAGAAACCGGGTGCATCCCAGTGATGTTGCCGGGCCACGGGAAGTTGGTGGGGGGAGACAAGGTAGCACGCTCGGAGCTGATGAAAGCCACAGTAGGACTAGTGTCGTCGAGGCGTGGGGCGTGGGCGAAATTGGTGATAAGCCGGCCGGGGCACAAGACGCGCAAGGAGCTAGCACGGCGAGCGAACCGGGCGGCGCAGATGGCGCAGAGCAGAGTGGGGCGGAGGGCTCTCTTGAGAAGACCGTCAGCAATGGCTCCAATAGCACTCCTACTCCGAGTACCTATACCGTCACCACATCTCTCACGCTGAAGCCCGCAGAGGACAAGCTGCAAGCGAAGAAAACGCCAGGAACCGGGGCGTCACTAAAGGCAAAAACTAGCGGTGGATCGGGCTCCGCTTCCCGGAGGAGCAAGGGTGGGCGCTCACGAAAATGGTACGTTCGGTATCAGCACAAGATGGGGGAGGTTGCGACGTCAAACGAAATGCAGAATTTTATTATGGGGATGATCATTTTCAACACGCTGCTCATGATGATTGAGTACCCGTGTAGCCTATGCGACGATGCAGGATGCGGAAAGTATAAGGCCTTCCTCGAGGGGTCGAACTTGTTTTTCGCCACGGTCTTCACCTTCGAGGCGGTCGCGAAGATCATGGGGCTGAACCCGATTGTTTACTTCAAGTCCAAAGCGAATGTATTTGACTTTCTCATCGTCGTCGTCTCTCTCATCGAAGTTGAAAACGTTGCGTACACCACGGGGTGTCTGTGGAACACCGACTTTGTCGACTGTCGCCTCAACGAGTACTGCCCGGGCTTCAAACCGCCTCCAGAAGGCGAGGAAGCCAGCAGCCTCCCCCCTCTCACGGTCCTCCGCACCTTCCGCCTCGTGCGGATCGTGCGGGTACTCCGCGCATTCCCAGAGATCCAGAAGCAGGTCGCCATCGTTGTCGACGCGATGGGCTCCGTCGCCGCTCTCATCGCGCTCATTGCCATCTTCGTGGTCATCTTCACCATCCTCGGCATGAACCTCTTCGGCGGCAAGATCACGGCCGAGTGGGACCCCGAGGCCATCACGCGGGGCGCGATGGTGTACGTGCGTTTCGCGTGGGACGACCTCGGCCCAGCGTGGGCCGGGCGGCACGCGCAGGTCGTCTCCCCCCCCCCTCCCTCCCGTACTAACTGGACACGTCTCGTCCCTCCTCCCGTACTAATTGGACGTGTCCAGAGACGACGACGATGAGAAAGTCAAACAGGTCGGGCGGCACGCGCAGGTCGTCGACATCGACCCGAAGGGGCACCCGGGCACGCCCTGGCTCGTGAACGTGTCGTACGGCGCGCGCGTCTATGCGACGGCGCCCGCCGCGCGGCGGGACCTCTTCCGGGACGGGACGGCGTGGGTCACGCACAAAGACCTGGCGGGCGTCGGCGTGCCGGCCATCGCAGGGATCGTGCCGCGCTTCCACTTCGACGATCTGGGGCACTCGCTCGTGACTAACTTCCAGGTCCTCACGACGGCTAATTGGAACGACGACCTGTACGATGTGGTCGCGTCCGTCGGGACAGGGTTTGCCGTCTACTTTTATGCGGTAATCCGTTGCCCCGAGTGGGTTGCTTGGTGTGCCTTGACCCTTTGGTGCTCCTCGTTTGGCCTGTAAGCCCGGCTTGTGCGAGGTGGTTTGATTTCGTTTCTTTCAGGTTATCGTAATCGGCAACTGGATGCTCTTGAATCTGTTTATCGCAATCCTCATCCAAGGCTTCGCGGAGAAGAAGGCGTTGTCTGTCGCTGAAAACCTCGCAAAGATGCAGGTCTCTGCCGACTCGCCCCTGCGGGAAATGAGAGACACACCACATCCGGGCTGAGTGTCGCTGGGCCAATTCTAGAATGTGAAGGCCAGCATTCTGGGGACTCACACTGCGCTCGTTCCTAATCCAATCGCAGGAGGCGTTTCTCGCGAAGATTGGGGCAGATGACGAGGCACAACTTGCTGAAAAGATGTATGCCCTTTTCGAGGAGATGGATGCGGATGGTTCGGGGGTCATTGATAAGCGTGAGTTACAGATGCTGCTGGAATCTCTCGATGTGCAGCTCCCGCAGAAAGAGATCATCATGCTCTTTCGTAAGTACGATACAGACGGCTCAGGCGAGATCGACTTTGATGAATTCCTTGCGTTGATCAAAGACCTTGTGATGCGCGCCAAGGCGCTTATGCTCAGCTCGGATGAGGCCACTACTTCCCCGGAGATGCAGCAAACAGAGAAGATCGAGCAGCTCGTGCGCTCCGGGACTGTCAAGTCGCTACGGTCTCTGCATCAAAATGAAGCGAGCGCAGCGCCAGATGGGACATCGCCGGATGAGGCACCGTCAGATGGGGCGGTGGACGCATCCGCTCCAGCACTTGCAAAGCGGTTGCAGTCGATGCGTCAGCTGGACCAGGCAGAGCAGCAAGCGTGCATGAAGCGGACCCTCTTCTGCATCCCGGTCGCCCCCGAGGGGCTGGCTAGGCGTGCCATGGCATGGTGTGGAAAGGTGGCAGACAGTCGTGGCTTCGATCGGGCGATCCTTTTTTGCATCGTCGTGTCCTCGGTAACGCTTGCGATCGAGAACCCGGGGATCGGAGATAACTCTCCGACACGCGCAGCTCTGGACGTGATCGACATCATCATGAACAGCATGTTCTTTCTTGAGTGTTTCCTAAAGATTTTTTCCCAGTCTTTCCGCGTGTACATATCCTCGGGGTGGAATCGTCTGGACTTCCTTATCGTGGTCACGTCAGCGATCGATATTGCGATTATGATCTTTGCTCCGACTATCAAGCTTGACATCTTCCGCATCTTTAAGATCCTTCGCGCACTGCGGCCACTTCGCTTCGTGGCGCGGGTCAAGAAGCTACGGATCCTCGCATCAACCATCGCGTCTGCCGCACGTCCAGTTGCAAACACTGTTGTGCTTGCGTTGGGTGTCTTCTTGATCTTTGGTGTTCTCTTCATGCAGCTTCTTGCCGGAAAGATGAATGCGTGCACAGATCCGCTCGTGATTCATTTTCTTGACTGCAACGATATTGCAGACGGTGTCAAGCGCGAGTGGGTACCGTACCCGGTTAACTTTGACTACATACTTCCAGCGGTGCAGTCCATCTATGTGCTTGCGACGCAAGACGACTGGCCGAATCATATGCTTGCGGGAATCGATGCCACCGATGCACGCACTGGGCCGTATCAGAACAATGCGCCGCTGCTTGTAATTTTCTATGTTGCGACTATTCTTCTCGCGGGGTATCTGGTGGTGAACATTTTTGTTGGCGTCTTTGTGGACTGCTACCAGTCCGCACAGCTTGAGATGGAGGAAAAGGGAAAGACTCCCAAGGTCGTGGGTTCCAAGCTTCCACAAATATTTGATGACCCGGACTCCCGAACAGTGCTCGGACACATTTTTGACGTTGTGACGACGACGCAGTTTGACATCTTCGTTGCGTTTTTCATCGTGACGAACGTGATATCGATGGCCTTTGAGTCCTTCAAGCAGTCTGACTTCCAGAACGAATTCGCTGAAGTCACGAACTACTTCTTTTCTTTCATTTTCGGCTGGGAATGCATTGCCAAGATCCACGCGTTCCGCCCGCGGCGCTACTTTCTCGACGGCTGGAACAAATTCGACTTTTTCATCGTATTGATTTCCTTTGGAGGCATCCTGGTCGAGAATCTTGGCTCAGCCGTGGCGCTTGACCCGACGGTGCTGCGAATTCTACGCGTGTTTCGTATCTTCCGCATCCTCCGCGCCTTCCGCATCTTCAAGGCCGCCAAGGGGCTGCAGCAGATTGTGTCCACGCTTAGCGGATCACTCTCTTCGCTAGCGTCGCTCCTCATGATGCTCCTCCTCATGTTCTTCATCTTTTCGATTCTCGGCGTCTCGCTCTTTGCTAATCTGTGCGCCGCGGGCGATGAGGGTGCGCCAGGTATGCGCGGTGTAAAGTGCTTTGTTGCGCCTGGAGAGCTGATGATGGAACCAACGGCACACTTCAAAGGAATCCACTGGGCGCTGCTGACCCTGTTTCGAGTCGCTACCGGGGATGCCTGGGGCGCGCTTATGGACTCTTCTGGTCTGCAGGTCCCTTGTCTACCACGCAAAGCC
>Ga0209309_10004841_pt1 | contig 10969 bp, 9 predicted proteins | sample COGITO_mtgs_1204_2_FD_184807 | JGI IMG/M metagenome (GOLD analysis project Ga0209309, IMG submission 184807) | Pelagic marine microbial communities from North Sea - COGITO_mtgs_120412 (SPAdes) (version 2) | ecosystem: Environmental > Aquatic > Marine > Epipelagic ...
ATCCCAAATTTTGTTTTCTTGGCTTGGTTGATTAGGCTCTTAAAAACACCTTTTTGCGTTTCTATTGGTTTGCCCGCCCATAAATTTTGTTTAGAGACAACAACCTTAGCGAAAATTTTGGCGGAATTGGATTTTAGAGACATAATTTAATCGAAATCTATAAAGTTTGTAGGATTTATAGGATAGCCATCGCGCCAAATTTCAAAGTGCAAATGTGGACCGGTCGTAAGTTCTCCAGTATTGCCTACAATAGCGATAACTTCACCAGCCTTAACTAAATCGCCTTGAGTTTTATTAAGGGATGCATTATGCTTATAGACAGAAAGAATATTATTGGGATGTTCTAGAATAATAACGTTTCCGGTAGTTGGCGTCCAATCTGCAAAAATCACGGTGCCTTTTGCAGTTGCCTTAACCGGTGCATCCTTTGTTGTAACTATGTCAACGGCGTAATGTTTTTTCCTCACGTTATACCCTTCAGAGATTGTTCCCTTTACGGGCGCGATCAATGCAAAATTTACTTCTAAAGCAGCTTTTAACGGATTGTATTTATCCTCTTCGGAAACCTTTTCACGCAATAGGGAGTCTTGGCGCGAGATTTTCATATCTAAAATAGATGGATCTAATTTGGCGGCTTCTATAATACTGTCCTTGTTGAAATCTACTGTTTTAACGTTGCCTGTAAGCACATTTCGTATCGAAGCTAAGTATTGTTCATTTATCGTGATAACTTGCTGTAGCGAGTCTGTTTTAAAGCTCAAATTGGTTGCTTCTTTTTTTAAGGTGGTAGAGCTGTAACCTGGTATGTATTCCTTTAAAGGCGTAAAGGCTATAAGGACTGTTGTTCCTATTATGAGCAAAAGAGAAGTAATAGTGGTTAAGACGAAGACGTTCAATCTGTTTAACTTAAATGAAAATCGCTCCTCGAAAGTATCTTCGTTAAGCACCACCAGACGATATTTATGCAGAAGCTTTTTTCTGAATTTACTACGCCGTTCTCCCTTTGTTGCCATATTGCCTATTTGACTTATACAAATATAAAACAAAGTTAACGGCCTACGCGCTAAACTTTATTGCAAAACGCGCTATCTAAACATTTCTTATTATCTTTGCATTATAAAATCATACGTTATGAATGCACTTTTTTTACCATTGGTGATAGGTACATGGCAAATAGTAGTTATCGTACTTGCGATATTGTTGCTTTTTGGAGGCAAAAAAATTCCTGAACTTATGCGCGGACTTGGCGGCGGAATTAAAGAGTTTAAAGATGCTTCTAAAGACGATACTACTGAAGAAAAAAAAATAGACGAAAAGAATAAATAATTTATTGCGATCTCAATTAAAAAATCCGCTTTCTGAAAATAAGAAAGCGGATTTTTTAGTTATAAGATTTTATTTTTTCACTAATACAAAGTTGCAGACTTTAGAATAGATTCAAGCTCAAACTGAAGATCACGTTTTGCTACAGAAGGCGCATAGCTGAATCCTTCTAATATTAAATATCGATTGTTTTTCTCGTCGTATATCGCATAATTAATAAATGGACCACCCATATATTGTTCGCTCACTTCCCAAATACCTTTCGTTTCGTAAGCAAATTTACCTCCAACCTCAGATTTTACAAGATATGGCGGGTATGAATCATCTGTTTGAAACCGACCCTCATCTTCTACCGGCATTAAAGATCCGCCAATAGAATCGCGCAACTTTATTATGTCTCCCATAACCAAGCTATCCTGTCTAATCATAGAAACGGGTACTTCGTAAATAATTATATTTGTGGTACCAGATTTTAGATCTTTCCTTAGCCAATAGAAATCATCGCTAGATTTTGCTACCCTATATGCAGATGGTATTTTTAAAGTAACCCCTAATCGCTCCTTGAGTGAATCTATTTTGAGCAATGAAACATTGGTTTGAGACTGCCTTTTGCTTATTTCAGAATTATAAAATGTTTGGCTTATTTTCTCGTGGTTCTCTGCAATTAATTTAACTAGACCTTCCTTAGTTTTTGAAGTAATAAAAACTCCACTTTGAGGTTTGGCGTATTTGTCGTCAACAAAAGCAATATTATCCTTATCTCCCAAATTTGCATAAAGCACCAATCTGTTTTTTCTCGCAAAACCAGAATATGTTTCAGGAGGCATTTGGTTAATCGAATATGTTGGCTCATCTTGAGGAAGACCATCTGTAGGTGTTGCAAAATACTTACGTATTTCTTCGCCCACTTCACCATTCCATAAATTGTTTGGTGTTATTACCTGAAGATAGTTGATCTTACCAACAGATTTTGGCAAATAAGAATTATCCTTTGCACCTTTATCATTACAAGAAATGAAAACAAAGATGGAAAGGATTGAAAAATAGATTAGTTTCATTAAGAAAGGTTTTCTGGAAACTACCCTTTATAAATTTTGAGCTTAGTTCCCGGTTTTAAATCACTCCCGCTAATATCGTTCCATTTTTGGATATTCTGTATACTAACTCCAGGAAATTTTTTGGAAATGCTCCAAAGCGAATCACCATTTCTCACTGTATAATCTTTAGAAGGCTTATTAGACGCAGCTTTTGCTACTGCTACAACACTACTTTCATTTCGTGAAGAAGTAATATTTAAGGTTTGCCCAACCCTTACAGTATTTCCACGAATGCCGTTCCATCTTTTTATATCGCTAACGCTTACTCCAAATTTGGAAGCAATCCTGCCTAAATAATCTCCTTTTCTTACTTTATATTTTGTCTGATTCTTTGAAGAAGTCGTAACTTCTACCTTATTTTCGAACTCTTGAGGCTCTCTTTCGTTAGCTTTATCATCTGCATATGCATAAACGGCCTCTTCATTAGCGACAAATTTACCCATTTGGGTTATAGGCAGTCTTAATGTGTATTCTTCTCCTTTAACTACGGGTATAACGCCCAATTTATAAGAGGGATTCAAGAATTCAAGTTCCGCAATATCCAGATTCGTTATCTCAGCAACTTGTGCAAGTGAAATTTGTTGTTTTATATGTACGGTGTCTGTCGCAACAAATGGCATTTTTGGACCATTACTTCTAAAACCGTGCTCTTCGGCGAATTCAAAAATATACATTGTTGCCAAAAAAGCAGGAACGTAGCTCGCTGTTTCACGTGGAAGATTTTTACGTATGTTCCAATAGTTTGTTTTACCACCAGATCTGCGAATAGCTTTGGCTACATTTCCAGGACCCGAGTTGTAAGCGGCCAATGCGAGATCCCAATCACCCAAACTCTCGTATAAGCTCTTTAAATATTTACTCGCTGCCTCTGTAGCTTTTACAGGGTCTGAGCGATCATCAACATAAGAAGTTACATCAAGGCCAAACATTTTTCCAGTTGGGTACATGAATTGCCAAAGACCTGTTGCGCCAACTCGAGAACGTGCTTTTGGATCAAGTGCAGATTCAACAATCGCTAGATATTTCATCTCTAAAGGAATCCCGTGCCTGTCGAGTTCTTCTTCGAACATTGGAAAATAATAGTCACTCAGCGCCATTAATCTGGCTAAACTGCCTCTTCTATTTTTAAGATAACTCTTAATTACACTTTCTAAAGAAGAATTATATTCTACATTAAAAGGTGTTCTTGAATTAAGTTCTGCAAGTCTTTGCTTTAAAATCTCGGTAGGTAATTCCTCATAATCTACGTTATCGAATTTTTCTTCTGAAACTGCTCCATACATTTCTTCAAACCTACCAGTTGCATAAAGCTCCTTAAGCCAAAGACTATCGATTTTTCTAGCCTTTGCCAGATCTTCCATAGTAAAAACCAAAGTATCTTTTAGGTGCGTTGCAACAACCATATTCGCTAGATCTGCAGATATCGATTTGGTTTCAACTTCTTCTACCAATTGAATCTCAGTCTTTTTAAGGCTGCTCTTTTTTGGAGATTTCTGGGCTTGGCAAATGCTTACTGCCATAACCAAAACTGTAAAAAGTATTTTTCTCATATGTTTTATAACGTAAGTAGGTGTCTTAATATTTTGTTAATTTAAAAAAATTTAATCAATTAACAATATTAAATTTAATAATTATTAATAATCTGCCAATCAACCGTCATTTTGTAATAGCTTTTATTCCGGGAAGCTCTTTGCCTTCAAGCATTTCGAGCATCGCGCCGCCACCGGTCGATATATAACTCACCTTGGTGTCCAAGCCGAATTTCTTAGCGGCAGCTACACTATCGCCACCGCCCACAAGTGAAAAAGCACCGTTCTGCGTTGCTTCTGCAATAGCATTGCCTAGGGCTATGGTACCTTTTGAAAATGCTTCCATTTCAAAAACGCCGACCGGGCCATTCCATAAAATGGTTTTTGATTCTAAAATAATCTCCGAAAATATTTCTTGAGATTTTGGACCCGCATCAAGACCCATCCAACCTTCCGGGATATTGTCTATTGGGCTTACATCTGTACTAGCAAATTCAGAAAAACTATCTCCAATAATGGCATCTACGGGCAAGTGGATCTGTACTGACTTTGTTTTTGCCTTCCGTAGAATTTCTAGTGCCAGCTCTAATTTATCATCTTCTACTAAAGAATTCCCTGTTTTTCCGCCTAACGCTTTAATAAATGTAAAAGCCATTCCGCCACCAATAATCAAGTGATCGATTTTATCGAGAATATGTTCAATTACAGTAATCTTAGATGAAACCTTAGCACCACCAATAATTGCGGTAACAGGTTTTTCACTGTGTTCTAATACTTTTTTTAAATTTTCAATTTCAGAAGCCAAAAGCAAACCAAAACATTTATTCTTTGGAAAGAAATCCGCAATAATCGCCGTAGAAGCGTGTGCGCGATGTGCAGTACCAAAAGCATCGTTAACATAAATATCACCTAACTTAGCTAATTTACCCGCAAAATCACGATTCCCTTTTTCTTCTTCTTTGTAGAATCTTAGATTCTCTAACAACAAAACCTCACCAGGTTTTAAAGATTTAGCTTTTTCTTCTACGTTAGTCCCAATACTGTCATCAATAAACTGCACATTTACGCCTAAAATTTCTGTTGCAGTTTTAACTACATTCTGTAATGAAAACTCATTCTCTTTATTTTTAGGCCGACCAAGATGAGACATCAATATGCAGCTTCCACCATCTTCAAGAATTTTTACAATCGTCGGTTTTGCTGCTTCAATTCGAGAAGCATCAGTTACGTTGAGATCATCGTCTAATGGTACATTAAAATCTACACGTATTAATGCTTTTTTATCCTTAAAATTAAAGTCGTTTACTGTTTTCATTTTAGAAATTTAGAGCAACAAATATAAGTGTTTTGAGATAGTAATTTGCTGATGCGAAAATTGTTTAGTTTTGCTTTATGGATTTTACTGAAGTTATCGGCCAAACACATATAAAAGCTCATTTGTTGAAGACCATTGATAATGAGCGAATCCCGCACGCACAATTATTTGTAGGGGCAACGGGAAGCGGTATTTTACCTGCCGCAATAGCCTATGCGAAAGAAATTTTATGTGGAAATCACGAAAAAGGGTCTGATGAATGGAATAATTGTGCAAAAAAAATCGATAAGCTCGCCCATCCTGACCTTCATTTTGTGTATCCCGTAAATACCAACGATGTAGTCAAAGGGAAAGCTATATCAGATAATTTTAGCACCGAATGGCGCAAATTTGTGGCGGAAAGTCCATATGGCTCTTTATTCGATTGGTTACAATCTTTAGGCATTGAGAATAAACAAGGAAATATTAATGTTGCCGAGGCTCAGGATATGATGAAGAAGCTTTCACTTAAAGCTTACGAAGGTGGCCATAAAATTATAATAATTTGGATGGCGGAAGAGATGAATACTGAATGTGCCAACAAAATATTAAAATTGGTCGAGGAACCACCCGAAAAAACTGTTTTGCTTCTTCTGACCGAAAAAGAAGAGCAAATTATTGGTACCATTCGTTCACGTTGTCAATCATTGTCTTTTCCGTTACTTTCTGAAGAACAAATCGCCGAAGCATTAATAAAGCGAGAAAATGTAACTGAATTTACGGCAAGGAAAATAAGTCGACAAGCAAATGGAAATTACAACATTGCACTTCATATTCTAAAAAACGATGGTGATGATATCGAATTTGAAAAATGGTTTATTTCTTGGGTCCGCGCCGCTTTTAAAGCAAAAGGAAATAAAACTACTATTAACGAACTCTTAATCTGGTCTGATGGAATTGCAGCACAAGGCCGAGAAACACAAAAAAAGTTTTTACTATACTGTATCGAAGTTTTTAGACAGGCGCTTCTAAAAAATTACAAGGCAGATTCGCTTTTATTTTTTGAAACAAAAGATTCAAATTTTTCAATTGAAAAATTTGCACCTTTTATTCACCAAAATAATATTTTCGAGATTACAGAAGCATTAGAAGACGCCATTTTTCACGTGGAACGGAATGGTAACGGAAAAATCATTTTTACCGATGTTTCTATAAAACTTACAAGACTCATTCACAAAAAAGAAGTAGTATAAGATTTATTTATTGATATAATTTCTAAAAATAGAATCTCTCTATTAAAATACGCTTCATTTTAAGCCTATTTAAACTCATAAACGCTTTTGATAATATATAAGCTTCAACTATTGTACAAATAGCAAAATAACTAGCCTTAGGCTAAAATTAGTGTTTTTTGTATATATATATCTGCGAAGAATACTCTTTGGTGAACAGCCCAGCCAAATTTGACAATAATCCTATAAAAAAGGCTCTTGGAGCAAAACCATTTTTCTTTTTATATTTTTCTGAAAGTAAACTCACATAGAATGAATCAAACAACATTGGTTTAATGTTTACTAATTCCATATTATTGGAGAAAATTTTCTGCATAGTTTTTTTTGAAAAATGCCATAAATGTCTAGGTGTATCGTAGGCAGCCCAAAATTCATTATAATATTTAGAATCATAAGATTTGAAGTTGGGTACAGCTATAATTAAATGACCATTTGGCTTAACTAAGTTTTCTATTTGAACGATTGTTTTTTCGAGATTTGGAAGATGTTCTAAAACGTGCCAAAGTGTAACTACATCAAATTTATGGTTTGCAAAATCTTCTATATGATTCTGAAGGTTTATTCCTTTTTCTTTAGAAAGATTTCTTGCTTTTTCGTTTACCTCTACACCAGATACATTCCAACTTCTATTTTTGGCAACTTTTAAAAATTCGCCTGTTCCAGCACCTATATCCAAAAGTGTTTTCTGTTCATTTTGTAATTTGTCAATCAGATCAACTTTTTTATCGAGTGAATAGTTTTTTACTTTTTGATATAGAAATGGGATGAGTCCTTTTTTAGAATCTGTATGCGAAATATAGTTTTCACTTTCATAATACGATGCCAAATTTTCAGCAATCGGTTGTGGAAATGTAACCAACATTTCCCTATCTGAGTCGTATATTAAATCAAAAGATTCTCCCGAAACGAGAAAATCTTTTGTGGAAATGTATGTTTTGTTTTGTTTCAAAAAAAGATTGTTAATTAATTTTGGTTTGCGTTTCTCAGCTTGTTGAAGACACATTGTATTTGCGCTTCGACAAGCTCAGCGAGACTACACGTTATAATTTGTAATTCGTGATACTTCTATTAAAGTTTTTGAGTAATTCTATAAATTCAAAAAATTATAGAATAGTATCGAAACTACTAAATATAAAAAATGTTCCACGTGAAACAATGTTCTAACGCCCCATATATACTAGCATTACAGAAATGTCATTTGGAGAAACACCGCTTATTCGCGATGCTTGTGAAATGGTTACAGGTCTTATCTTGCTTAGCTTTTCAGTTGCTTCATAGCTTAGGGATTTCAACTTCGTATAATCAAAGTTTTCTGGAATCTTGATTCCTTCCAAGCGATTCAGTTTGTCCGCATTATTTTTTTCTTTAGCAATGTAGCCAGCGTATTTAATTTGAATTTCAGTTTGCTGCAGAACTTCAGAATCGAGATTGTTTTCAGTTATATATTCAGAAACCGAATCTATCTTCTGCATATCTTCCATCTCAACTCTTGGTCTGGAAAACACTTTATACATTTTGTCGCTTTGGCTCACAACTGCCGAGTCTTTTGCTTCCAATATTGGATTTATAATTTCTGGAACTACACTTGTGTCTCTAAAAAATTGAATAAAAGCATCACTGTTATCTTTCTTCTTTTCCATTTTTTCCAAACGCTCTTTGCCAGCGAGACCCAATTCATATCCTTTAGGTGTTAACCTAAAATCTGCATTATCTTGACGTAATAGCGTTCTATATTCTGCACGACTTGTAAACATTCTGTATGGCTCTTCTGTACCTTTTGTAATTAAGTCGTCTATTAAAACACCAATATACGCTTCATCTCTTTGCAAAGTAAAAGCATCTCTTTCTTGAACTTTTAGACTGGCATTAATTCCTGCCATTAATCCTTGCGAAGCGGCTTCTTCATAACCCGTCGTACCATTAATCTGACCTGCAAAATATAATCCAGAAACTAATTTCGTTTCTAAAGTGTGCCTTAATTGTGTTGGCGGAAAGTAATCATATTCTATTGCATAACCAGGTCTAAAGAATTTTACATTTTCAAAACCTACAACTTCACGTAGTGCTTTGAATTGAATATCCTCAGGTAAAGAAGTTGAAAATCCATTTATATAATATTCTACAGTATTCCAACCTTCAGGTTCAACAAACAATTGGTGCCTATCCTTATCTGCAAATCTATTTATCTTATCTTCTATTGAAGGGCAATATCGCGGACCCAAACTTTGAATAGATCCATTAAACATTGGTGAACGGTCAAAACCTTCTTTCAACATTTCATGAACCGTTGGCGATGTGTAAGACATATGGCATGGTCTCTGAACCGATAAAGGCTTTGTGACGTCTGAATAAGAAAATTTCTCTGGATGCTCGTCACCAGGTTGAATGCTCATTTTAGAAAAATCTAATGAACGACCATCTACTCTTGGTGGAGTTCCGGTTTTCATTCTACCAGATTCAAAGCCTAAATCGGTTAAATCTTTAGTAATTCCCACGGAAGCTCTTTCTCCAGCGCGACCGCCACCAAATTGTTTTTCACCTATATGTATAAGTCCATTTAAAAATGTTCCATTGGTTAAAACAACACTTTTGCCTCTTATCTCAAGACCCAAACTTGTGCGTACGCCAACAACCTTATCACCTTCTACCATAATTCCAGAAATCATTTCTTGATAGAAATCTAGATTCTTTGTATTTTCTAACATCAAACGCCACTCTTCAGCAAATCGCATACGGTCACTTTGCACACGAGGACTCCACATTGCGGGTCCTTTTGATTTGTTTAGCATTTTAAATTGAATAGCTGACTTATCTGAAACGATACCGCTATAACCACCAAGCGCATCAATCTCACGAACGATTTGTCCCTTTGCGATTCCGCCCATTGCGGGATTGCAGGACATTTGTGCAATATTTTGAAGGTTCATCGTGACTAACAAAGTCTTAGAACCCATATTCGCAGCAGCTGCGGCTGCTTCAGAACCTGCGTGCCCACCACCAACTACTATAACATCATATTCTTCTGCAAACATATTTTTAAATTTGTTCCACGTGGAACATTTAATTTATACAACTTGAATTTCAGGGCGCAAAGATAGATAAATAACTTATAATCAACACATTAAACACATATAAATCTGATAATCAGGTTCCTAAGGAGTTTCTAAACAGAAAAGGGCTTCGTTTTCTTTTATACGCATTGTTTTTTGTTCCTCTTGTGTCTTGTCCTTATAACCACAATAATGTAGAATTCCGTGAATGATTACCCTATATAATTCAGTTTCAAAAGCTACTTTGTAATCTTCCGCATTTTCCATAACACGTTCAATTGAAATATAAATTTCTCCGTGGATCTCTTTTCCTAATGAATTATCAAAACTTATAATATCCGTCAATGTATCATGATCCAAAAATTGTACATTCAATCTATTTAGATATTCATCGTCGCAAAAAACGTATGTAATATCTCCCAATTCAAAACCTTCTGAAGAAATTATTTCAGAAATCCATTGCGAAATTTGTAATTCGTTTTTAAGTTCAAAATCCGTTTCAGAATAAAATTCAATCATCTTTTTTATTAAAATAAATCTCCACTTTTTCTTTATATTCTTGGCGCAAAGGTAGTGCCTCTCGATTGAGTATTTCAGTTGTATTAAAATATTTTTTTACGTCTTCGGGCGACCTACGCAAATTGTTATTATAATCGTTTATATTCGTCTTGGATTCACGTTTAGATTCTTGCCCTTGTTGAAGATCTGCATTGTCGAGTTTTAAGAACTCATATTTAAGTTGTTTCATTTTTTGAAGCGTGTTCTTATTAAACCCCTTATCCAATAATTGCTGTTCGATATTTTTCATCTTGTTGAGGATATCTTTTCCGTTACCGTTCAAGCCTTCCTTACTTAATCTATCCTCCAATTGTTGACGCAATTGCTGTTGTTGTTTATAAATTTCAAAAAGCTCGCCGCTATTCTGTTCGCTATCGCCGCTACCTTCGCCATCACCACCTTGTCCTTGTTTATCCCCTTTACCACCTTTATCTCCATCTTTTCCTTCATTACCAGGTTTCTCGCTTTTTCCATCACCTTTTCCTTCTCCCTCACCTTTTCCTTCACCTTCGCCTTGGTTACCATCTTTCATTCCTTTCTCCATTTTTTCAGAAAGACTTTCTTGTTTCTTCATAATATCGGGAAGTTGAAAACCTCTTCCGCCTTCGCCTTCTCCTTCGCCACCAGCACCTTTGCCAGAACCTTTTCCCTTGCCCATCGCTTGCATCTGCATTTGCATATTGTTCAACATTTCACTCAAAAGTACTGCAAGTTCATTTGCACCGGTAATTGTGTATTGTTGGCTAGAAACTCCTTGTCTAATCTCGTTTTCTGCAAGTCTTTCTAAGGATTTATTCAGGTTAAAGTCAACATCGGTCAACTTTTC
>Ga0209309_10004845_pt1 | contig 10965 bp, 8 predicted proteins | sample COGITO_mtgs_1204_2_FD_184807 | JGI IMG/M metagenome (GOLD analysis project Ga0209309, IMG submission 184807) | Pelagic marine microbial communities from North Sea - COGITO_mtgs_120412 (SPAdes) (version 2) | ecosystem: Environmental > Aquatic > Marine > Epipelagic ...
TCCGTCGGCCACGTCCGCGAACACAACAGCACCGCGCAAGTGGGCGCGAAGCGTGGTGGCGTCAAGGACGCCTGCCGGTATGAGAGGCACGCCGCCGGCCTCCGCCAACCGCTGCGCGCATTTCAGCGCATACCCGTGGCACGAAACCACCAGGAATACAAAACCAAGCCCAGGCGCAGCGCCGCATGCAGAATGCAGAGTAGCAAATGGTACGCCCGACCCGCCGGCCTCGCCTGAAGATGCAACGCTCGCCGCCCCTCTCGCGCGCGCGGCGTCGGCCCGGAGCTGCGTGAGGGCTCTCAGGTAGGGGGCTAGGTATCCCCCGCGCACGAGCTCTGCACGGCCAGCCTCACCCATCGATAATATGCGTGCAGCCCACCAGTCCGTGAGAAGCTGCATGTCCTTTCGCGTCGCCATGGGGGCACCCCACGCGTCTAGCCAGCTAGATACCTGAGAGCGGTACGCGGACAGGTCGGCAGACTTGGCCAGAGCGAGCCCCATGTTGCGGATGAGAAAGGTGCGGTGCGTGTAGCAGAGCAGCTTGAACTTCCACATGCTCCCCGTGCAAGGTGTGCCCTCGAGCATCGAACGCAGCGCCGCATCGCGGCGCAACCCGGTCTGCTTGACGTCACAGTCCGCCGCGCGCGATGGCTTGCGCGGGGGAACGTGCGGCTCCACACGCACATACCAAGTGTATCCACGCACAAGAGGAGGCAGCGGAAGGTCCGATCGCCGCCGACGAAACGCTTCGTAGGTCTTAAACGCAGAATCCTGAAGCACATGTACCACCACAGCGGCTTCGAGGCCTGCTTCCCCAACACTTGGTCTCTGCGCTGTGCTGTGAACGCGTACCCGAAGTCCGTCCACTCGCTGGCTCTTGAAGCGCGCCGATAAGTCCTCACTTGGGGAATTCGGGTCGGACCCCAGAGGGGCGATTTCCTCAGCGCTGGAAGCACCAACGCCGTCCCACTCCCCGTGCCCACAAAACGCTGCAATTTTGTGCGGAACCCGCGTCTCTTTCAGCGCAAACATCAGTGCGAGAAACTCGCGTGCCATCTGGCCCGAACCATCGCGAAACCCGGGCCCTCCGCTTGTATCGCCCGGCTCTGCATTTGCAAGAATGGCATTCAGGCGCTCCAGCGGTAAAGCAACCATTTCCTTGCTCACGGCTTCGGGGCCGAGAGCCGCAGCCATCTCGTCTCTGATCCGTGCCTGCAGGCCCAACTCCCAATCTCTGCGACCCATGTGCTGTGAGCCAGTGACCTGCCCATCTAACTTGAAAAGTGCATCAAGTGTTGGCAGTGCGATCTTAGCTTGTGCAGCAGACTGCCCGTCGCCGCAGCCCGCACGCGCGGCGACAGGGCCGCTTGGAAACAGTGCCTCCCGGAGCCAGGACACGTCGAATGGCGGGTTGCCAGACGACGCTCCATTCGAATCAGCCCGAGCGGCAGCATCAATGAGATGGTCTGATGGGACCCATGACAAGACGAAGCCCTCCACGTTTTGCGAATGAAGATCAACGTAGGGCATTGGAAGTGCACGCCACGTGCGCGCCGTCAGAGCAGCCGTGATGGCATCATAAGTTGCATCTGCATCCCATCGAAAATGGGCATAAACTTCTTCAAAGTCCTTCAGAGAGCGAAAAAAGAACATCCCAGGAATAATGAGCCCAAACTCCTCCTGCGGAGCACCAGGTGTCACGAATCAGAGCACCTTTATCGTCAGGAGGCAACATTCGGGGACAGGGCGCCAGGCCTTGAGGAGGATGAGCATTAGGGGTGAGAACGGCGCCAGCGAGCGGCGGTCAAGAACAGCTGTTACGACGATGTGCTCTTTTGCGGGGTGTTCGGCATGGTCTCCGAGGCAGCCTGTTACCAGCTCGCAGCCTATCGACAGGTGGTTTTCCTCTAGGAAACGTACAAAACGGGTGTATTCGTCTTTCCACACGGGGCCGTGAGCGGACTGGAACTGACGCAGCAGCGTGTAATGTCCCGCGTCACTGTACACGCTGCCCATCGAATTCTTACTTGCGCAGACGAGGCGACCCCGGCGCCCTGTGGCCAAAAAAAGCGATCCGGAGGCCTTGACCGCAGCGACCAAAACATGCGTACCGGCCTCGCTGAGCGCATCATACAAAGCCACCTGCACAAAGCACCATGAAGTCGGCGGTGCAATCGATAACCGTCGGAGGTACCTTGCGGGTATTGCCTACCATCCTGGAGGGTACAAGCTGCACCGGGGCAGAGGGCACCTGCTCTGGAGTCCCGGCGTTCTCGAACTTGGTATGAAAAACTGCTTCGGGCTCAGCGTACAGCAGGAAACTAGCCATTCGACTGCAGGATCGTTCCCAGGCGAGGAGGCCCAGGTTCAGAGGATGCTCGCCCCCTTCCGACAGGATCTCAGCTCATCTCAGCTGCATCCTGGATGAACACGGAGAAAAAAGGAGGAACGAAGATGAAAAAGGGGGTGAATCGGGATCTCCTCGCGCCAAATTGCGGTCGACGGGCTTCATTCCTTCGGAGGGAGTGGAACAGACCATGACTGAGGAATCCGTCGCGGACGCCCCCCAGGCCATGGAGGTGGAGAATGAGACGGAATCTATGCCCGATCAAGTGTCTCCGCTTGCCCACGAGCCGGCAGCTGGCGGTGGTGAGACGGAGGATGAAGCTGTGGAGCCCGCTGCCGGGTCATCCGCACCTGCAGACGGCGACACCGAGGAAGAGGAAAACGGTGATCAAGACGTCGCCAACGAGGGGACCGAATCGAAACCTGCCGAAGATATTGCGTTGGCCTCGTCTCCGGGAGCCCCTTCCGCTGCACGGAAGCCAAGGTGTGTGTGAATCACTGATTGTACATCAACCCGTTGTCAATACTTCGTAGTCTCTTTATCGTGGCACCGATTCCTCCCGCAGGGCTGACATACGTCCTTTCTATCTCCAGGTGGATCAGAGCTATCGTCGACTCTGATGAAGAGGTAGAAGACACACCAAACCAGACGCAGAACAACGGAACTCAGGAGGGTGCAGCTGGAGTTGATGCAAGCATGGAAGATGAGGAGGTACGGCTCGAAACCAACCGTAGAAAGGCCGCGGCGTTTGTCGACTCCGAAGAATCTGGCGACGATGGTGCAGTAAGCCCTGTGGGAAAGCGCGTATCGCGACGTGCAACGCGTGGCTCCCCGGATTCAAAGGCCACAGAGGGAGACATTTCCGCCTCGGTGTCAGGCAAAGGCTCTCCAATCAAGGGTGGCGGAAAGCGAAGGGTCGTGCGCCGTGACGATGATGCCACAGGATCCGACAGCGACTCGGCGAGTGTTGAACGTGATGCTGCAGAGCGTGAGACATCGCCTGCTGCGCCCCTCACCATGGCCCAGAAACGCGCCGAGATGGAGCAAATCGCAGCGCTTGCTCGCAATCGTGCAAAGAAGAACGAGTCGCCAAAGACCAAACGGCAAATTGACAAGGAGAAAAGCTCCGAAAAGGATGGTTCCAAGAAAAAGGAGAAAGGGAAGAGCAAAGGTGGTGAGAAAAGGGAGAAGCTCGGAAAGAAGGGAAGGAAGGACGCCGGGGAGACGAGCCGGCGAGGTGACAAGGGGTCTGAGAAGAAGAAGAAGAAAAAGGATACGGACAAGAGTAAGGCAGCAAAAAGCGGGATAGGCAAGGGTGAGAAAGATCCTGCTGATGCTGTCAAGGAGCTGATGACGAAGCACCTTACCAAGATAATTTCGAAGGCGGTTCTTGAAAAGGACCAAACTCTGACCAAACGCGTGTGTCGCGAGCGCCTGGCAGAGGTGTTTGCAGACAAAGTTGAAGAACACAAGGCATTCGTCAACGAAGAGGTCGGGCGTATTGTTGGCATCTGCAATAGTATGGAAGAACCCGCACTTTCGGCGATGTTGGAAGCTCATGATTACGTGACCAAGGAGGAAGTCGACGGTGTGCACGCCAAGCTCGGGGAGGAAGCATTCGAGGCCGCCGCAGAAGCCAGCAGTGAGAGCGAGAGTGATTCTGCATCGTCGGTTGGGTCGGAATCTGGCTCTGAGTCAGACTCAGACGCGCCAAGCAGAAAAAAGGTTGGGAAGAAGGGCCCAGCGCGCGTTCGTTCAGGGCTTTTCTTAAACATTGTGGCAGTCCCGGCTGGAAAGAAGATGCTCAAAAACGTCAACGCGCTCCGAGATTTGATCGAAATGCATGGTGGACGACTGCAACAAGCTGTTACGCGTAAGGTCACCCACGTTGTGGTGTCGCGCAAGCAGGAAAGTATTGGAAGCAGCGACCCGCGCGTGAAGTCCGCGCGCAAGCACGGAGCCAAAATAGTGTTTGACAGTTTTTTTGAGGTTTCCGCGCGCGATGATGTGCTTGCAAATCCTGCAGAATTCTCACCGGACATCGGGGCAAGCAAAGGCAAAGACGCTGGTGAAAAGAGCAAGGCCAAGGACAAGAATAGGACCGAGGAACGAGCGGCAAGTGGGGATGAGAGCGACGGTGACTCGGAAGGCGGTTCTCCGCGCCCGAAGAAGCGACGAGTGCAAAAGCCTCGGGTGGAGAGCGAGTGGGATCGGGAATTCCGGATGCGCTTCGGGTACGCCAAAGAGGCGCGAACTCGGCCGTTCTCGTTTAAGGATACCGTCGTGCCAGATGCCACGTTCTTCGAGGACAGCAACGGGCAGGTGTTGAACGTGTATCTGACACAAACCGAAACTCTGGAGGATGCAGACGGGGAGCACAGTGAGAAGTTCTATGCGATCAAGATGGTTGAGGCGGGTGGTCTTATGAAGGGAGAAAAGTGGCATCTTGTGTGCCAGTGGGGACGGGTTGGCGCGCAAAAGCCGGGCTGTGAGGTTGTTGACTACAGCGATTCGTCCGGGTGCATGGCGGCCTTCGCAAAGCGCTTCTTCGAAAAGACTCGCAACTCTTGGGAGGCAGGACCGTTCGCCTTCCGGACGGTGCCCGGGAAGTTCTCCCTGGTGGACCACTCGGACGGCGAGGGCGATTCTGACTCCGAGGGGGAGGCAGAAGGCGCCGGGGCCGAGGAAGCGGAGAGCATGCTCGACGAGACAGTGCAGGGACTTGTAATGGGAATGCTGGGCAAGCACGCGATTTCGGATGAAGCGCGCGCCCTGGATGTCGACCTTGACAAGCTTCCGCTGCGTAAGCTGAAGCGGCATCGTGTCCATGAGGCACTTGCGGAGCTTTCTTCGATCCAAGGCATCCTGCAGAAGGGCGCGAAACAGACTGGTAATGACGTCAAGCGGCTTGGTGCGCACAGAGATCGAGTGATGACCATTATTCCTCAAGAAAAAGGCGCAGAAAAGACCATTGAGACGGTTGAAGAGCTACAGACCGAGACCGCAAAGCTCGAAGACCTCGGCGAACTCTGTGTGACTTCGGCGCTTCGGAAGCGGGTTATGGCCATGAAGCAGCCGGAGGCCGAGGGTGAGCGCCGCCGCAATAAGATCGACGCGTTGTATCGCTCGCTGAACACGCAGATCACACCTCTTACGGACATGCACGCAGACTCAGGCAGGATCCGAGAAATGGTGAGCGGTTCGCATGCAGCGCAGCACGATGGGTACACTCTCAAGGTCGAGAGAGTTTTCGAGATCAAGCGGGCTGGCGACGAAGCGAGATATGCGCCATTCCGTCGACTTCCCAACAAGATGATGTTGTGGAAGGGTGGGCGTACCTCGTGCCAAGCTGCCCTGCTATCGCAGGGCCTGCACGTTCCGCTCCATGAGGCTCCCTCCGCGGGCTACGTGTTCGGAAAGGGGGTGTATCTGCATGACTGCGTCTCCGAGGCCGCCCGAGCTTGTGCCCTGACAGCTGGTAACAAACCCTGTCATTCTTGACTCACACTTACTTGTTACTAGGTTTGCGGTTTCTCGCGGATCCGGCGCGGTGCTGAAAGGAGGGGCGGGACTTCGCGCAGGAAAACCTCAGGGCCTGTTGTTGCTATGCGAGGCCGCCCTGGGGACGGTGAAGGAGGCTGTGCGAGCCACGGGAATGCGGCGTGCTCCGCACGGCTGTCACTCGCTTCTCGGCAAGGGTGTCTCGAGCTATAACCCGGACGAGGCGCTGGTGCCCTTCGACAAGACAATCCCCGCGTCTGCAACTGATTCCTCCCCGCGCTGCGTCGTGGGGCCGCCGCGGCGCGCGCACGGGGAGGAGGGCAGCCCGGCTGAGTTCAATCAGTACGTGCTCTTCGACCACACGCAGGCGCGCCCGCGCTTTCTGGTCCAGGTCGCCGCCGTCTACGAGGACTGAGCCCGCTCGCCACAAGGTGTCCGTGGCTTGGTGCGGAATTCTTGCACACGCGGCGCGTTCTTCATGTCATTGCCATGCATGGCTGCCATGCATACGCGCGTAGTTGTATTCCAACAGCAGGTTGATAAAGAATATGCATCGAACAATCAGCCATAATTTGCGCAGCTATTCTCCCCGTGGGACTTCGGACTTTTTGACTGAGGCTGCGCGGGAGCCTGACGCCTGACCAAAGCCGTCTAGCGCGGAATGCGGCTGTAGCGCCCGGCCGACAGCGCTGCTATCCCAGTACGGCGCGGTGTGTGATCTCGGGTCCGGGTCACCCGGATCAAGGTCTGCCGCATACGATAGATACCAGCGCACGGTGCGCTCAAGCCCGAGTTTCCAATTGACGGTGCAGCGCCAGCCGAGTGAGCGAAGCTTTCCATCGTCAAGGGCGTAAACGGCGTCGTTGTACAGGCGGTCAGGAACCCACTCTATATCCGCTGGCGCATTTCGCACAAGTTCTGAGATCTGCTCGGCGACCTCAAGAATGCTGAGCGTTTCGTTCGAGCCGATGTTGTACACCTCCCCTGCCGTGCCTGAGTGTATCACAACATCAAACGCGGCGGCTACGTCGTCGATATGAATGAAGCTGCGCCTCGCCACGCCGCTCCCGTGGATACAGCAAGCCTGGCCACGCGCAAGTCGAAGTACAAACTTCGGAATGAGCTTCTCAGGGAACTGACGTGGTCCGTACACGTTGACGCAGCGAGTCACGATGATTGGAAGAGCAAACGACTTGGCATAGGAGCGGACGAGAAGCTCGGCAGCTGCCTTGGATGCTGAGTACGGATTGGTGGGCTGCAAAGGAGCCTTCTCGCTCAGGCGCACATCAGAACTTTCACCGCACACCTCATCAGTCGAGCAGTAGAGAAACAGCGTGAGGTAGCGTGATGCACGACACGCCTCTAGCAGCCGCTGAGTGCCCAACACATTGACCACAGTGAAGAGGGTAGGGTCCTTGAACGACTTGTCGACCGATGTCTGTGCCGCCAGATGCAGCACGGTGTCGATTTTGTGCCTCTCCAGCACACTTGAGACTGTATCTCCATCTGATACCTGAATTCAGCGACAAGAGAAGTATTAGTCGACCGGAAAGCCGGCTGGGAAGAAAGCTCTTGGAAACCGCCTCTGCACACTGCGCACACATCTGGTGGAGCGGGGGCAGGAGCAGGAACTGACGTCTGCTTGAACAAAGAAGAAGTTAGGTCGTTTGATGACCGTCTCAAGATTGAAGAGGGTCGCACACTCGTCTAACACGTCCAGCGCAACTACGAGATAAGTAGGGTACCGCAGCACCAATCTATCGACGAGCGCGCTGCCCATGAAGCCGCAGCCTCCAGTGACTAAAATGCGCCTGTCCCAATGCAACGGTGTTGGTATTTGGAAGGTCCAGTCCTCCGATTCATCCTGTGCCCTGGTATCTGCATGCTGTTTCACATCCAGACCAGCTGCTGTAGGGTCGGTGAACGTCCAGGTGCTGCCCTCTGGCTGGATGCCCACGCTGCCCTCTTCGGTTGCGAAATCTTCTACACCACCTCGCAATTTAAGCGATGCAATTGACCACTCGGATCCAGTGCGCATGCCGCCAGGTAAGCCCGATCTACCCCGTAACGTGGGACACTTCAACAACTGCGCCGCTTGCCATGTCGCAATCCCGTCTCTAAAAGCACCAGGACATCCCTCACTTGAACTCCCGGCAATCCCAAAATGGCAGAGCAAAGCTACGATGAGAGTGCACCGCGAGACAGCACCTCTCCAGGGCGGCATCTCTGCTTTTTGTAAAGCTTTTTGCTCGATTGCTTGGAGCCATCTAGCACCTTCCTTTTCGGGTGAGGGCGGATCTCGGCCCTTTGGGAAAATGGCGCGGACAGCGGCCGTCCGCACCCGGAACAAGGTCGCGGAGTCGCCGGCGGCGGTTCGTTCGTCTCCACGCTCCCGAGGCTCTGTTTCTGAATCTCCGGTCGTGGCGCGCACGACAACGCGCCCCCGCGCCGCGGTATCAGAGTCTCCGGCGGCGACCTCCCCCGAAGCTGACACTCCGCGGTCTACGCGCGGCGCTTTCAGCTCGACCAGCAAGCGTGCGGTGCCCTCCGTGTTTCAAGACACGCCTTCAAAGAGGCAGCGCGTCAAGGCCAGAGCTGTTCGCAAGGTGGAGGCTACCCCTCCTAGCGGAGTCAAAGTCTCCTCGAAGTCGCCGCGGCTGGGCAGCGTGGTCAAGAAGCTCGCTCTGGGAGGCGAGGATCTCGATCACGACACGGCGCCTGTCACTGTACGTCCTGTCTCATCTTTCTACGGTAACCAATTTCCTGGCGCCACACTTGCCAAGTCCGCGCTGATGCAGCGCAGATGAAGTGACTCGAGAGTCCTTGTCATCGGTCACTGAGCGCTGATGCAGCGCAGATGAAGTGACTCGAGAGTCCTTGTCATCGGTCACTGAGAGATATTTCCACGAGTTTGACCGGTGCTGGCCGCTGCAGGCAAAGAGGAGCCCTTCCTCATCGAGAAGGACGGCATACTCTTCCGACATGAAACCGTCAAATCGGTTTCTGAGCATGAGAGCAAGGTTTGTGACCGGCGCCCCTGCAAGCCCTGCCCAGGTGGCGAGATGCTCTTGCCTCCCTTCAGCTGGAATCTACGCTGCCTCTCTGTCGAGCAGTCCTGATTCAGATAAAGATAAAACTCAAGTGTAGATGGTTGCTGCATAATATCACATCGCGCTTTTTTGCGCCCCAAAGGTGACAGTATCGCGCTTGCAGATAACCAAACTCAAAAGCTCTGTTGCGCCGCTCGAGACCAAGATCAAGGAGCTGAAGAAAGAAATCAACAAACTCGCCCCTGAATCTCACAAGGTCGTGCTTTGCGCTCTCCCGTTTTGAAGTCACTGGTGATGCCAAGGCGCAGCCGGTTGAGAAGGCCTGATATGGTTCTGAAAGATGACGACGTGCACAGGGCAATGCGGATGTCGCAGAGACGCGCGAGCAGCTCGAGAAAAAGCTTGCGACGCAGGAGAAAACGCTTGCAAAGAAAAGCTCGGATCTCGAGCGACTTGAAGAGCAGCTTGAGCAGCTTCGCGATCAGCTGCTAGCGGTGTTCAAGCCCCGCGACGGCCAGGCACACCAAGTCGCTCTGGCACCTATCAACTACTACGAGAACCACGGGGAGCGCAGCTCTGCCCGCTGCCTCATCCCGAAGGTGCTCCCGACGCGCAGAAGCATTGCGGGTCGCTCGGATGCTGCGGAAAGGTTTCAGAAAAAGGTCCAGCGGCACGTTCTCGGGAAAGACTACACTGGGGAGTCCTGGGTCCCGGTTCTGCCCCTTCCGGTTCTGCAAAATGTTCTCGCCCCGTGTGCTTCGTTGTTTCGTGACTTGGTCAGTCTCCACGCGCTAGCTTCTAACAGCGTAAACATGTCCCCGGTCTTGCAGGTCCAAGTGCCGAAGTAGATGTACTTAGGAAGGTGCGGAGCATGCTAGTGCCTTCTTGGTCATTTTAGGTGCACGCTGAGAGTTGAAGAATTGTGTGACTCTACACCACTGATTCGCACCGACGCGCCACCTTCACATCAGATGTTTGGGCTCTCATGCAGACCGGCCAGCAGTTTACTGACAAACAGTCGCAAATCGCGGAGTGAAAAACAGTTCAGAGCAGGGGCCGGGAGACCGAAAAACCCCCGCATACTAAAAAGTCCCAGGCCCACACCACTAACGGGACGCGAGCACGCGGGCGGTGGGAGCAGGGGCAAAATCCCCGACCCCGCACCGGGCCCGTGCGCGAGATCGCGGTAGTAGTGAGGAGGCATAGGGCGCAGCCCAGTGCTTCGTCTTCGTTCCCGTCAAGCCCCTGGTCCCGAGGCGGGCCGGTAGCGAGTCATCGCCGATTCCCTGGTCCCGAGGCGGGCTCGACGACCGAGAGATCCGCCTGCTGGGGGCATCCACGGCGCCGCCCTCAGAGCCCAAGGCATCGCCTGTGTCTACAGTTCCACCACGGGACCCTGCTCGGGAATCACCCTCCTCATCGTGTGGCCAAACCGTAATGCCGGCCTGCCCCGCGCTTCCGCTGGCGTGGGTTCGGGTTTGGGTTCAGCCATAGTTCTCGAGCCGGTTTTCTTTGGACCTTTTCGAGTCTCGGCGTCGCTGTACTGTCCCTCCCTAGATGGAGTGCCCCCGGGCCTGGTTGAGGAGGCTCAGGTACCTGGGCCCCTCAGGACTGTTGCTCTTGGCCCTTTTCCATTTCTCCTCCAACGCCCTCGTCTTCATTTCATCGCAGCGTGATGCCGCAGAGTGGCGGTACTTGTGGGGAGACGCAGGAAATAGCAGATCCTGCTCTGTCAAGAATGTTCTGGTGAAGCGACAGCTTTGCGTTTTCAGTGGGTTACTCTTTGGCTGTACAATGGTTCCTGGTAGGTTAGTCCACAGCCCTATCGTTCCAGCTCCGACAAAGCATTGCCTGAATGGCAGCATGGCATGGGGCCCATGTCGCGAAGGACAATTCCTCTGCCTCGCCAACTTTTCTGACATTCAAGGCAAATGTCGCCAGCTCTCATGGCCAGCGGAGGCCGGGAAGAGTCAAGAGTGGAAAGATCTCGATTGCGACTTTGTGTCGGCCGGTCAGCCGTCGGCCACGCAAATTGAAAAAATCGAGCAATCCAATAACAGGCGACAT
>Ga0209309_10004847_pt1 | contig 10964 bp, 11 predicted proteins | sample COGITO_mtgs_1204_2_FD_184807 | JGI IMG/M metagenome (GOLD analysis project Ga0209309, IMG submission 184807) | Pelagic marine microbial communities from North Sea - COGITO_mtgs_120412 (SPAdes) (version 2) | ecosystem: Environmental > Aquatic > Marine > Epipelagic ...
CGGGTTTAGGTTGGTTTGTTCTCTATACCATATTTGTAATGCCCATTTGATTGGTTTATTTTAATGACCGTCTATAACCGCCTTGACACCAAATAGCCTATCTTTAAAAAGCACCTTGCGCAGGAAAACAGACTAGCCGTCTTATCTCCGACGGCACTTCCCGTCAATTTACGAGAGGGATATTCGGATAATTTAGACATTACGGTGGTTCTATCATGGTGCTGACTTGGTTTATGGTTTCATGAGAGCTGATGTACTACTTCTTTATATTGTATTCGCATTTTCGTTTTTGAACGGGACCGCATTCGCACAGTGTCGGATCGTCGAGCCAGTCCAACCCAATGAAAGAGACCAACTAGCTGTCGAAATCGCCGCTCAAGATCTGAATCTTGTACGGTCGCGTGCGAGGCCGACTCTGCAGAGCCAAGCGAGTATAGGTTATCTTGAGCAGAATTCACGCTTTGGAATTATAGATCCCTCCAATTTGTCTGGAGAAGTCGCAAGCCTCTCGCTGAACGCTCGTGCACCTTTGTACCAATTTGGCGCATTGAGATCCAACATTCGTTCGGCTGTAAGCGGTTTGGAGGAAGCCAGCGAGAATAATCTTATCGCTCTCATGGAGCGACAAGCAAACCTTGCAAGGTCAAAACTTGCCTACGTATATGCAGAAAATATATATGACATCAGGCTGGCACAACTTCAACTGACAAAAGCTGGAGTCGAGCGGGCCGAAATCCAGTTCCAGCGGGGTCTGCTATCTGAAGCCGCATTGATGCAGAAGCAGGTAGAGGTGCGAGAAGACACACTTCGGGAAGGTCTTGCGCAATTAAATATTGAGACAACGTTTCGCGAACTAAGTCATTTGTCCCCCAATCGGCCCCACGATTGTAGTAACCTCCCCCTCTCTGCTCTGAGTGTCCAAGTCCAGCTACTGCCGAGTCTTGATCAGCTTCTGAAGGGAATAAAATTCAACTCACCCGAACTCCGAAGCCTAAAAGCTGCCCTTCGTGCAAGCGAATACAAAACGAAATTCCATAAGCGATCTCGACTCCCTGCCTTGTCGGCAGAAGTGAACGCATTTCTAAACGAAGGTCCGGTAAATTTCGGGCCATTCAACGACAGGATCAACTTGAGTTCAGTCGAAGCCAAACTCGTCTTGTCGGTTCCATTATATGACGGAGGGCATCTCAGTGCCGAGGTAGGGAAAGCACAGGCCGAAGAGCAATTAGCTAGGCTTAAGGTTCTCCGGCGCGAACGAGGAATGAGAGATACGGTGGAGCGATTACACTCCTCGCTCCTCATCCACAGAAGAAAGATTGAGTTGCTTAAGGAAACACTTCTGACCGTGAAGCGCCTTTCTTCGATAGCGGAAAAACAGGTAGAACTGGGCGAAGCCTCGAAAACTGATCTCGACCAATCCGCACTAGAGGCTCTACAGGCCGAAGAAACGCTTCTCGAAGCCCAGAGGGATTACATATCGATCTATATTGATCTCATGGAAATAGTGGAATTGTAATGGCGCGATTAAGGGTCGTATTGGGATTGATCATAGACCTATAATCCGTAGCGTCTTTTGATTTTTGACGTTGCATCAGAACTTACCGTATCAATAGTACGAGAGAGATGTAGGCGTGCACAAAAAAACCGTACCTTTGCCTATTAGCCAGAAATGGCGATTAGAGTGGATCGATGCACGTATTGGAATGAGCTTGGGAATGTCGAGAGGTCAACGAACGCTGATGCGTTCTCGGCTGGGAATTGTCTTTTCGGAAAAGACGACTAGCTTTTCTCCAGCAGAAACCCCGTCGTCAATCTCCATCCAGTCGCCATACCGCCTACCAATTTTGATCGTGCGCCTTTGAAGCATTCGGTCATCTTCGTCATAAACGAAATGATACAGTTGATCTTTTAGCCATTCGTCATGGCGTTCGGGTATTGCGACCTTGTCCACAGGTAATCCGCTCTTGATAGAAATATCAAAACTCTGGCCACGACGTAGTTCTCCCGGAGCTGTATCGAATGTCAATTCAACGCCGAACTGGCCAGCTTCAATTTCAGGCTCAACTGAACTAATGCTTAAAGGCCATTTACGCCCATTAACATCCGTCATGACTGCGGATTGGCCGATAAATATAGAACTTTGATAAAATTCATCGAGTTTCGCTTTTAGCTTAAAATCATCAAGGCTATCGATTTGCCCTAGCCTCTGCCCGGCATCCACCGCTTCACCAAGCCTAATGTCCAGACTTGTCAATAGCCCGGAGACCGGAGACACAACGGTTAATCCTCGTAAGGCGGCTTCTCGGTCATTAGCTTCCTCGTCAAGTAACCTCGATAAATTCTCGTTGACCGACGCCGTTCTCAAGGCATTTGAGCGCGCTCTGTTTACAGAAGCCCGCAAACGACCCACTTCTATCTCTTGGGCTATAACATCCGCCTCCTGTCGGGTTACTTCAGCTCTGCTAATCGCACCGATCGCCAGCGATCCACGCAAAGTGTCTAGGCGTTCTGCGAGTTTGTCATATTCTGCTTCGGCTGCGATTTTTTGTCTTTTTTGATCGTCCACTTGCGCATTTGCCTCTGTAACATCGGCTTCTAAAGCCGCTTTCCGTTCCAAAATGCGAATTGCTTCAGATCTCGCACGATTGGCTAAGTCACGGTTGGAAAGAACTAAAAGAACTTCATTCGCTTCGACTTCCTCGCCATTTCTAGCAAATACGCCTTCAACAACACCACTGAGCCTTGCGTCCACGAATACGGTGTTGAAAGGTACGGCGAGTGCGCGAACGCGTATGTCCTGCACCGCTTCGATTTTTCGAACGGTTACTGTCTGGAATGTGGTTTCAGAAATCTTGGCTGATCCAACCCGCCAAATTGCTATAACTATTATTGCTGTCAAGACAGATAACGTGAAGAATATACCTAACGGATTTTTGAATACTCTCTGATATATATTAAAATTGCGCGTAGGCTTATCCGAAGCTGCCTCGGATCCGATAGGTACATTCCAAGGCGCGGATAGGGGTTCATTTTTTTTTCTTCGTTGCACCGTATTCGCTCCTAATCGATTATGTGCTTAAACTGTAGTAAAGTGGCCGGCGCACTATTTTACTTACGATCATGGACACGACAACAGTCAGCACGAATATAATTGTGAGGGGTGGTATCGCCGTTTTCCAGGTAACTATACTTGATGCCAAGGGCATGGTTTGGGCGAAAGCCGATATGAGATAGAATCCTAGTCCGACAGCGAGTGCCGTGCCAATAAGAATTGAAGGCAATATTTCTTTGAGGATAATTAAAACGATATGGGATCGATTTGCTCCGTAAAGCCGATTTAAGGCCAATTCAGTCTGTCGTTTCGCCGCCAACATACGCACCAGCACCAAATATGACAGGCCCACAAGGGCGATTGTAGCGGTAGAAATTAGCAGTAGTAGCTGAGATAGTGACTCACTATTTCTATTCAGATCGCTGAGTTCTTCCTTAAGGCTCAATAGAAAGTGGGTCGGATTACCAAAAGGTTGCAGAATCCTCTCATTGATCTCATTTATTTCGGATGTGCCCGCTGTAGGAGCAACCTCGAAATAGACAAACGGGAATTCGACATTGCTTTTGACGAATAATATCGGAAGTGGGTTTTCGCGCAGACTCAAGATTTGCTTATCTTCGACAACTCCAACAATCCTTAATACGACGCTGCCGAGTTCGCCCGTTATACTATTTTGTTGACGAACACGGAGCGTGCTTCCAATAGAGTCGATCGCATCCTTATAGCCCAAAAGAGAGGCTAAGGATTGTGTCGCTACTGCGACAGAGCTGTCTGCACCGAGATCCACCCTGTCCGCATGACTGCGATCCATGAAATAGCGCCCTGCGATCAATTCATACTCAAAGAAATTGAAGAATCCGTCGCCGACCTCAATAAAAGGAACATCGAAACCCTCAGCTCCGTCAGGCGCAACCTGTCGCGTATTTACAAAACTTCCTGGTAGGAGGGTATCAGACGTCGTAAATTGGGATACTAAGGACCGATCTCTCAGGTTCTGCAAAATTGAGGGAATTCGTTCACTAAATTCAGTAAACAGCGACGTTTTCGAAATTTCCTTTGATGGTGTTAACGATAGTGTGTGTCTATACTCGGTGGCGACGTAATCTGCATTGCGAAGCGTACGGCTTGTGACGTCGGTGGATATTATTGCGAAGAAAGAAATGGCAACTATAGCAAACGTCTGGACAACGGCAGACGCGCGCAAGAGGCTTATAGATCCGAAAGCTCGATCCTTCATATTCAGAAGTAATGCGATCGGCGTTCGGCTGTATGCAATTACAACGACTATCAGAACCGAAGATATAACCATGAACGCAGCCAACAGCGAAGCCCAAGTGTGCCAAGTCTGGAACTTCGCGCCAGCGATTCGCGCTCCTGGGATTGCGGTGTTGATCACAAATTCGCTTACCATTGAGGCCAGCGGAATGATTGAGAGGCACAACAATCCGACCAAAACAATCAAAGAAACACTAGAGGTGATCACCACCCGATAGACAGGCGCACCCCATACCTTGAGGAGACCGATTGTCTGGGCGTTTTCAGCAACTCTAACAGACGCAAAATTGGCGGAAGTGAGGATGGCAAAGAAAAGAACAATGGTCGCAATGGCGGTAAAGGAAATCAAAGCGAAATGGCTACGAGCGGGCTTGAACCGCGCTATTGCATCATCGTCATAGGCGAGGTCCGATAACGGGGTTGATTTATAGATGAATTGGGTAATGGGATTGGCCGCATTAAGTTCTTTCAACGCTTCATTTGTTTCGTATTCATCGCCGGAACTTCGAAAGTAAGTGAAGACTGACGGCAACCAAGCATCAATTCCCGTCGGCCTCGGTGTCTGAAAAGGCTGAAGTGCTTCGAAAAATAGATGCGAACTTTCAGGAACATCCTCGAATACAACCACGACCTGCCAGACTCGGCCGTTAACAGCTTCCACCTGTTGGCCAATTGCATCCCTCGAACCGAATAGTGCGTGTTTCATCGAAAGTGAAAGTGCAATGCTATCTGGTGAGCGTAGTTCGTCGCTCGACCCCGCAACAATTGACAGACCAAAAAAATCGAAAACATTAGATGTCGTTTCGACGATGTGAATGCGCTGAGAAACTCCCTTTGAATTTTCAGCAGAAAGAGTGATGAGCTGTGGTTGAGATAGTTGCGTAACCTCATCGATAGCTTCTGACCTTTCTAGGTATCCGCTAGAAGCAAGAGACGTTATTGAGCCCGGGACTAGAGCCGCTGAAGAATCGGTTCCACCAAGATCAAGTCTGTAAACATTTTCATATCGGGGAACGAAACGATCCGCCTGTAGATAAGACCAACCTATGGGGAAAGTGACGGCAAAGACAAGAAGCCCGATCGCAAGCCCGATCAATGCCTCTGTAGAAACGAAAAGTCTTTCTAGGCTAAACATGACGTGTTGCAGTTAAGGCGGATGTCATTATTTTTTGCAGAATTCCGAACTTTATTTGTCCAACATTCATATGCTAATAGCTGATTGACGCCCAGCTTACAAGTATGCATTCTATGGTGCACACGAGGAGAATATCTATGCCTAAATATCCGTTGAAAATATGGTTATCTATAATGCTAACTCTATCTCCGGGCTTGGTCTTCGCAAATCAAGCGGATATCCTGAGTAATACGGGTGTTGCCGCACAAGATGAGAACTCGATCACACGTCTTGGCGGGGTATGGGATGGCGGCATTCTTCCCGGCGGAAATACCTCAGTTCCGTTCACAATCAGATTTGCATCGACAGAGGGTGATGTTCTAACTGGGACGTGGGGAGCCGACCCCACGAACCAAGGGGTAACAAAGGGCAAAGATTGGGGCCACCTTCTTGATGTTAAGGAGACATCAGACGGGGTTGTATTCTTCATTCAGGCCGATCCGTCCTTGCTTAAGTTTGACATGACGCTGACGGAAGGTCTGTTGCAGGGAGAGATTACGCGTAAGGATCGTCCTAACATGAAAGCTAGTTTCGAACGCGTCTCGAAGTAAGAATAGACAGATGACGCCTGTTGTCAGCGTCATCCGAGGCGCTTAGATTACTGTAAGGCTAATGCGGCGACAGTTATAGATTGTAGTAATCGTAACGTTACCAATAGTTTCTTGGTAGAACTGACACTGTGCTACATTCTGAGGCTTTACCTCGTTGATGATTGATTGAGCCGATGCTGTTGCGGGAACGCTTGCGGTCGCAAGCGTCGCAAGGACGGCCATAGCTGCTACTGATTTCATGTTTCACTCCTGATGTTTTGCTTGCAAGAAGAAGTCTTGCACATTGACTTTGCAATAGAAAACGTCAAACTACAAGGTAGAACGCGTCAAAATACAAGGTAAACGCGAAAAAATGATTCAAAAACGTTTTGAATTCGATAGTTTATGCCAGTGAGTTGATGAAAATTTTTCGATTAAAAGCCTTTCTATCTTCTGGTTTGATATTTAGCGCCGTTGGCCTTAGCGGGTGTTCATCAAGTTTAATCCCCGACCATGATTTAGTCTTAGAGCAAAGACATGACTATAATTCAGAATTCGCTACCTGCGTCGATTTTGTCGATGTCGAAGAAGGCCGTTTGGCGCTCTATGCATCTCGGCAGGCTCATTGGGTGACGTCTTCTGTCTTCAAGGTTCCAGACCCTCCCATCATCGCTATTCGGGACATCACTTTGCCGGAATCAGAGTGTGAATTCAATGATGTACTTATCTGGAGTTTTAAGCAGGCGGACCTCCCATACTTGGAGCAGATCCGTTCTCTTATCCCACATGAAGTCGGACATTTGGTGCTGTTTAATATGCAAGGGTCCAAACGTGACGACCAATACGGATCGGATGCGCCGGATTGGATTGATGAAGCTTTTGCAATGGCATATGAGAGTGAGGATACTGCGGATCAACGCCTATACGATGCAGTTCGACTGGCAGCCGCGGGTTTGCTGTTCCGATTGCCCGCCTTTCTCGAGATGGAACACCCGCAATTGCAAGGGCTACTGGATAGTGGTCCAATAGAGGGTCCAGCGGTATTCGAAATTGATCCCGAGACCGGAATGGCGACGGCGATATTCTATGCGCAGTCTTTTCTTTTCCAAGAATATCTCGTTTATCTGACTAACAATTCTGCAATTTTATCTGAGATCGCTTCCGAGATCAAAAAGGGCGCGTTAGTTTCGGATGCAATCGTAAAAACGGTATCCGTGACAGGTGAAAGGGATCTTTCAATGATCGAAGAAGGCTTCGAAGCTTGGCTCGCTAGCGATCCTCAACTGGCTCTGCCGCGGTACAGTTTAATTTTTCACGAAAGCGATTAATGACTTCGACACCTTTATTGCAACTTACCGATGCCCATCGTCATTATGAGCAGGGGAATATGTCTGTCAGAGCGCTGAATGGCGTCGATCTGACGATACAACTTGGCGAATTCGTCGCAATCATGGGACCCTCTGGATGCGGGAAATCTACTTTGTTGCGCACAATCGGTTTGCTTGACCGCCTTACCAGCGGCCAGTTTCTTATGCATAATAAGCGTATTGATAACGCCTCCGAACGAGAGACCGCCCTTATCAGGCGGGATCGAATAGGTTTCGTGTTTCAGGATTTTAAGCTAGTGCAAAGATTGTCCATTTTGCAAAATGTAGGTTTGCCGCTGAAATACAAGAAGACGTCTAGACGTGACAGGGATGAATTGGCATCGCAAGCGCTTGACCTGGTGGGTTTGTCTGACCGGGTTAGCCACAAGCCCGAAGAGCTTTCTGGCGGACAGAAACAACGCGCCGCTATTGCCAGAGCCATCATCACCGGACCGGATCTCATCTTGGCTGACGAGCCGACTGGCAACCTTGATGAAGACAGTTCAAAATCAATCCTTGAACTCTTCCGGCAGCTCAATAGAACGGGAAGAACAATCGTCATGGTGACCCATTCTAAAACCGACTCAAGTTATGCCGATCGTGTCCTTCGGATGCATGACGGTCGGATGATCTGACGGAAACTTCATTGGATGATGTAAATTCACTGCACTAAAAAGAAAATACCGCCTCGGGTCGAATCAGGTAGTAGAGTAATAAAACTCACACTGTCCGTCATCATATAAAACGGCACAGATTGCGGCCTGAGCTAAGAGAGTTTTTGCTCACCTATTTTGTTGATATTAAGCGACGGCTTGTCTGTATTGCAAGGGTCGATGCTGGATAGTCTTTTGTTTGATCCTTTCTCTACGGTTTAATATGGACTGGGCCCGCCCAAAATAGACATCGGCGGGCGTGACATTCTCTAAGGCTTCATGATAACGCTCATGATTGTAATGCTCTACAAAGGCTTCGATCTGCTTTTCTAAGTCTCCCGGAAGGAAGTAGTACTCTAACAGGATTCTGTTTTTTAGAGTTTGGTGCCACCTCTCGATCTTACCCTGAGTTTGTGGATGGTAGGGCGCGCCGCGTACATGAGTCATACCGTTGTGTTTGATGTAGCCTTCCAGTTCGCCGGATATATAGCTGGCGCCATTGTCAGAGAGCAGGCGTGGTTTGTGAACAACATTGGCCTGATCACAACCTGATGCTTTAAGTGCCCTGTTCATAGTCTCCGTCACATCAGACGTTTTCATCGTCGTGCACAGCTTCCAGCTAATGATGTAGCGGGAGTAGTCATTCAAGACCGTCGATAGGTACATTCAACCCCAACCAATGATTTTAAAGTAGGTGGAGTCGGTCTGCCACATCTGGTTTATGGCGGTTGTCTTGTCACGGAACTCACTCACCGCCTTCATTACGATAAAAGCCGGACTGGTGATCAAGTCATGAGCTTTTAGAAGGCGGTAGACTGAGCTTTCTGACACATGATAGCGTTGTGTATCGGTAAGGCGTACAGCCAGCTCACGCGGTGACAATTCGGGCAACTCAAGCGCCATGTTGATAATTTCAGCCCGCCTGTCGTCCGGTATTTTGTTCCAGACGGAGCCGGGGTGCGGTGCGCGGTCAACTAACCCGTCCTCCCCGTATTTCAGGTATCGATCATACCAACTGTAAAATGTGCGCCGCGGGACATCCAGCTTATCAAGTGTCCATTTGACAGGGCGTGGTGAGTGCTCGACCAAACGGATAATTTCTAATTTTTCAGAGGCTGGATATCTCATTCGCCTGGCTCCCCATCCCCGATCAAGCTTTTTTTAAGCAGACGGTTTTCCAGAGTCAGTTCAGCCACACACTCTTTCAGCTCCCGCGCTTCAGAGCGGAGTCCTGTGACTTCAGTCGTATTGGCTTGGCGAATAATATCTCCCGCGGGCCGTTTCTTGCCGGCTTCCAAAAAATCCTTCGACCACTTGTAGTAAATACCCTGAGATATTCCTTCGCGGCGACAGAGTTCTGCAACGCTTTCCTCACCGCGTAGGCCATCCAGTACAATACGGATATTCTCCTCAGCAGAATACTGCTTACGGGTTTTGCGTTTAATGTCTTTTACGATCCGTTCACCGGATGACTGTCTACTCGTTCTCATCTCTTTCCCCCTGAGGATGAAGATGAGCCAAAAAACTCTCTTAGCATGTGTAATTGGACGGACTGATTACACGGCCAAGTTCCTGATAGGGTGCAGATGTTGATCTGTAACTATGGGAGATAAAAATGAGACATTTTGTAGGACTAGACGTATCGTTGCGCTCTGTGGCGCTTTGCATCGTGAATGATGATGGCGATATCGTTTTCGAGAGGGCTATAGATTGCGAAGTCGAGGCGATTGACGACTGCCTTCGTAAATTTGGGTGCCCGATCACCAAGTTAGGCTTTGAAGCCGGCGTCATGAGCCAGATGTTGTTCCACGGCTTGCAAGGGCTCGGATATGATGTTGTTTGTATGGAAGCCCGTCAGGTAAATGCAGCTCTGTCAGCTATGCGTAACAAAACGGATAAAAATGACGCACGAGGAATTGCTCAAGTTGTACGCTCCGGTTGGTATCAACCTGTGCATATGAAGAGCCGCGAGAGCCATTACATCCGAGCCATGCTTTCCAGCCGTAAAGCTGTTCTGCGCAAGTGTGTCGACCTTGAGAATGAGATAAGGGGTTTGTTCAAGACATTTGGCATCCGCCTTCCTTCAACTCTTTCGCATTATCGTTTTGACGATTCAGTGCGGCCTATCATCGAGGCTGATGAGGGCTTAGCCTTCGCTTTGCTCCCTATGTTGGAAGCCCGTGGCGCTTTATTTGCTCAGTTTAGAGAGATGGACAAACGCGTTAAACACATTGCAGCCCAAGATCCTGTTTGTAACCTACTCATGACCACGCCAGGTGTAGGCGCAATGACGGCCATGCATTTTAAGGCCGCGGTCGATGATCCTGCGCGGTTCAAATCCTCCCGAACTGTTGCTGCGCACTTTGGGCTTACTCCAAGGCGTTTTCAATCCGGCGAAATAGATAACCCAGGCCGTATATCTCGTGCTGGAGACACTGAAGTCAGAGCTGCACTCTATACGGCTGCAAATGCTTTATTGACACGAATAAAAGAAACATCACCGTTGAAAGCTTGGGGGCTTCGTATTGTTAAACGTCGTGGGCATAAGCGCGGCACTGTAGCCGTTGCCAGAAAATTAGCTGTTATCCTTCACCGCATGTGGGTTACCGGCACACCTTATCGTTGGTCCGATGTGGAGGTCGCTAAATGAGACGCTAACCTCACATCATAACATCAACGGTTCGTCCTGACCCGGACGAGGTGTTTGTGGATGACGCCGATAAGTCTGGTGTACCATCTCATGAGTACGACTCTTAGCAGGGCGCTCCACACACCAATCTGAAACATGCATGCAGCGGCTATCACGAAAAAGCCGACTGCGGAGAGAAGCGTGACCCGGGAAAAGACAGAACCATCAATTAAAGGAAATTAGGAACTTGACTTAAACCAATTAGAGAAGCCCAGACCTTAAAT
>Ga0209309_10004854_pt1 | contig 10952 bp, 7 predicted proteins | sample COGITO_mtgs_1204_2_FD_184807 | JGI IMG/M metagenome (GOLD analysis project Ga0209309, IMG submission 184807) | Pelagic marine microbial communities from North Sea - COGITO_mtgs_120412 (SPAdes) (version 2) | ecosystem: Environmental > Aquatic > Marine > Epipelagic ...
CGACCGAAATCCTACCCGACGGGCGTACGCTCAGAACGTTCCAAGTGGATGCGGAAGACAAGGAGATCGAAATTGCCCCAGGCGTTTTTTTCCCTGCCTGGACGTTCAACGGCCGTGTTCCCGGCCCCGCACTTCGCGCAAAGGAAGGCGACCGAATCCGCATCCTGTTCAGGAACTACGGATCGCACCAGCATTCAATGCATTTCCATGGCATTCATTCCGCGCGGATGGATGGTGTGAACGGAACGCCGGGCATGATTGGCCCGGGCGAGGAATTTACCTACGAATTCGACGCCAAACCATTCGGCTGTCACCTGTATCACTGTCATGCACTGCCCCTAAAACGTCACATGGCCAAGGGCATGTATGGCGCTTTCGTCGTCGACCCTGACCCGGAAAGGCACCCTGATCAGACAGACGTCGCCCTCTCGCGCCTGATGGGAACCGCCGAAAATGCGGAGTGGCAGGAACTGGTCATGGTGATGAACGCCTTCGATACGAACTTCGACGAGGAGAATGAGTTCTACGCTGCCAACACAGTCGCCTTCGCCTATATGAAAACCCCGATCAGGATCGAAAAAAACCGGCCCGTGCGTGTCTACCTAATCAATACCGTCGAATTTGATCCGATCAACTCGTTCCACCTTCACGGCAATTTTTTCGACTATTACAATCAAGGCACAACATTGACACCGACCCTGCGCACCGTCGACATCATCACGCAATGTCAGGCAGAGCGCGGCATTCTCGAATTCAGCTTCGCCGACCATGAACCGGGGCTCTACATGTTTCATGCACACCAGGCCGAGTTTACAGAACTGGGCTGGATGGCGAATTTCGACGTGGTGGAGACGTGAACATGGAGGATCAGCCAACACTCTCGGAACCCCGGCGCCCGCAGAATCTTATCTGGCTGCTGATGCCACTGGCACTGTTGATTGCTGCCATCGGCTGGATCGTTTTTACAGACCCTTTCCAGAGTTTCAGAAATGGTGCCCCGCCCGTCGAAGGCGTGACATTCGAGCGTACCATCCTGAACGATCAGGGCCTAAGAATGCAAGTGCGGGCGGGCGGCTCGGACCCGATGACCATCGCCCAGGTACAGGTTGATGCCGCGTACTGGTCGTTTACGCAAACACCGCTGGGAGACATATCGCGCGGTGCCACGGTGTGGCTGGATGTACCCTATCCATGGGTGCTCGGCGAAGCCCATGCCGTGACCCTCGTCACAACAACCGGTGCGACGTTCACCCATGAAATCGAGGTTGCCGTTCCGACACCTAAAGTCACGGCAAGCCAGCTAAGATTTCAGGCGTTGATCGGGATATTCGTAGGTGTCGTTCCGATCGTCTTTGGTCTGATGTTCTATCCGGTATTGCGCGGTGTCGGTCAGGGCGGCATGAATTTCCTGATGGCGCTGACCATAGGCCTTCTGTCCTTTCTCCTGGTCGACTCGGCTGAGGAAGCCTTGGAACTCGCAGGAAGTTCAGCGGCACTATTTCAGGGCCCTGTGATGGTGATCCTAGTTGCAGCGGCCACTTTCTTGCTGCTCATGGCCGTGGGGCAACGTGACGGCCCCCCGACGGGCCTGGCGCTGTCAACGTTCATTGCCCTGGGCATCGGATTGCACAATCTGGGTGAAGGGTTGGCAATCGGCGCGGCATTTGCAGCGGGATCAGCGGGTCTGGGCACCTTTCTGGTGCTGGGCTTTACGCTACACAACGTCACTGAAGGCATCGGGATCGCAGCACCCATCCTCAAGAAGCGCCCACCACTTTGGGCATTTGCAGGCCTGGCCCTGCTCGCCGGTGGCCCGGCGGTCATAGGTATGTGGCTCGGTAGCCTTGCATTCTCGCCGCAATGGGGCGCGTTTGCTCTGGCTATCGGCTCGGGAGCGATCCTGCAGGTTGTGGTTCAGGTTGGTGCTTACGTGATGCGAAGCAACAAGATGGGTCTGGAGACATTCCTGCGACCGTCTGCGCTGAGTGGCCTGACGGCTGGCGTGGCGTTCATGTATATTACCGCAGCATTCGTGAAAATCTGAGATCAACCGTTCAAAAGACGATTGCATCATCGGGTTTGACCTTGTGCTCCGGTTCAATATGGATGTGGACGGTGCTGCCTGCAATCTGGCGTTTCAACGCAAGTTCAATCCGATCACAAATCTCATGGGCCTGTAACACATCCAGGTTACCGGGCACGATAAGGTGAAATTCAATAAAAGTGCGTCGACCAGCATATCGGGTGCGCAGCAATCGTAAGCGCTTTCCAGATCCCCTTCTACCGATTGCCTTCGTTTCGTGAGAGTCCTGCTTTTGTGGGACTATGATGAACGTCTATTTGGACCGCTCTACAGTTGGCGACGCGGGCCGCATTGCCGCGAAAAAGACCCTTTTCGCGGCACTTTATCGTTTTCCACTAACTCGTTGATCTGATTGGCGCTGGACTGCCGCAAAAACCTCGTGCAAAAAGAAATTATGAAAATTGGCTACGCACGAGTGTCCACGGAGGAGCAGAACCTTGATCTACAGATCGAGGCGCTGACCGAGGCAGGCTGCGAGCCGATCATCACCGACCAGGCGCAGAGCGGCGCAAGGGCTGCCGAGACCCGTCCAGGATTTTCCGAGGCGATGAATCAGCTAGGCCATGGCGATCTTTTAGTTGTCTGGAAGCTGGACAGGGTAGGGAGGTCAATCGCTGACCTGATCCACCTTCTGAAACTCTTCGGTGAGCGTGGCATTGAGTTTGGCAGCCTGACAGATGGAATTGACACGACGACAGCAGGCGGGAGGCTGGTGTTTCACATCATGGGGGCATTGGCTGAGTTCGAGCGTGACCTAATACAGGAGCGCACCAAGGCCGGGCTTCGTGCGGCCAAGAAGCGAGGCAAGAAGCTTGGCCGACCACCGGTTCTTTCGAATGCGCAAATTGCCCATGCGAAGACAGCCATAAATGCAAAGCGGGAGACAGTATCCGGCATGGCCGAGATCTTGGGCGTGAATCGCAGCACGGTACAACGCGCCATGAACCGTGATGCGGGAACCAGCGTCTAGTGGCGGATGCAATGTCAATCACTCCATCCGTCGTAACCTGGGCGCTTGAGCGTGCAGGGGTCCTGACAGTTGCGGCGGGAAGCCGTCATTCGCTGCAAACGCATGAGAGCCCTTGAGCATCCAAGGGCGCGGCACTCTGGAAGACGGGCTGAGACCAAAAACTAGGCACCAAGGCCTCCGGCGTTGCGCCTCAAGGCCGGTGTGAGGCCCACCACCCACTATTCGATCTCCACCGCCCCCTGGGAGTCCGCAAAGCGAATAGCCAGACATGTGAAGACTGGCAGGCCCCCTGGCGGTTGAGCACGACTACAATCCCGCAGGACAAGTATATATACAGACACCAGCGCAGCAATTCCTGCGAGGGGGACACCGATATTATGAAACTTACTCGCATTGAAGTCTTCAATTTTCGCAAATTGCGGCGCGCCCGTCTGGACATGTCGGATAAACAGACTCTGCTAGTTGGGGCCAACAACAGCGGCAAAACATCGGCCATGAAGGCGCTGCGCAAATTCCTCAAGGATCGCGGCGGTATCGACACGCGTGATGTGACAGCCTCAAACTGGGCCGCGATCGAACAGATCGCGGGCGCCTGGACACAGGAGGCCGAGGAGGATCTCAGCCCGCTCCTGGCCCAGCTTCCGTTCCTCGACGTCTGGCTCCATGCGGACACGTCAGAGCTCCACCATGTCGCGCATCTGATCCCCACACTTACCTGGACTGGCGGCCTGCTCGGCGTGCGCCTGCGCCTTGAGCCCAAGAAAGGGGCCGACATCAAGGCGGGCTACCTTGCCGCGCGCCAAAACGCCGAGGCGCTCCAGCCGGATGGCACAACGGCCAACGGTTTTGCGCTTTGGCCGCGCGATTTTCGGGAATTTCTGGACAAACGCCTGAAGGACCTGTTCGAGCTGAACGCCCATCTTTTGGACCCTGCAAGCTTTACAGCGTCCGTAGCAGTGGCGCCGCCGCCCCTGCCACCTTTGTCAGAGGGGATCGGCCCCAACCCCTTTGCCGGGCTCCTGCATATTCGTGAGATTAACGCGCAACGTGGGTTCGCCGATGCCGGTGACGGGAAAGGCGATGATGGTGAGCTCGTCCATGCCGCTAGCCGCAAGATCGCAAGCCAGATACAGCCCTATTTCCGCAAACATATTGACCCCGAAAAGGACCCCACGCCGAACGACGTCAAAGCGCTCAAGGCGATCCATGATGCCGAGACCACCTTTAATTCCCGTCTCAAGGATGGCTTCGCCAATGCCATCAAGGAACTGGAACAACTCGGCTACCCCGGCGGCCTCAACAATGCGAAACTCTCCATTGCCACGCAGATCAAACCCATTGACGGGCTCGATCACCCTGCGGCTGTGCAATACGATATCTCGGGCGACACATCCGGGGTAAAGCTGCCCGAAAGCTACAACGGCCTGGGCTTCCAGAACCTGATCTCCATGGTGTTTCAGCTCATGCGTTTCCGGGATGACTGGATGCAGGTAGGCAAGTTCAAATCACAGGTGGTGACCCCAGACGACAGGGGCATCGAACCCCTGCAACTGGTGCTGATCGAGGAGCCGGAGGCGCATCTCCATGTTCAGGTGCAGCAGATCTTCATGGCCAAGGCCCACAAGGTGCTGCGCAACCATAAAGATCTGGAGAAGGAGGACTCGGCTTTTACCACGCAGCTGGTCGTGAGTACCCATTCGGGCCATATCGCGCACGCCGCCGCGTTTGAGGAGCTGCGTTATTTCAAGCGCGAGCTTACCAGTGACGGAGTTGTGCCCACGGCCACTGTGGCAAATATGACGGGGCTCTTTGGCGCGGACACACAAACCCGTCGCTTCGTGACGCGCTATCTGCTGAGCACACATTTTGATCTATTCTTCGCCGACGCCATCATCGTGATCGAGGGTGCCGCAGAGCGGATCCTGCTGCCGCATCTGATCCAGCATCACTACCCTGACCTTGCTGTGGCCTATCTATCCTTCCTAGAGCTGGGGGGCAGCCACGCGCACCGCATACGTCCCTTGATCGAGGCGCTGGAGGTGCCGACGCTGATCATCACCGATCTCGATGCTGTGGCGAAGGTCGACAAAGACGGAAAGACTGTTACGCAATCGGCCCGGCCGCGCTCGGGGGCCGCTCAGACCACCGTGAACCACGTTCTGAAAACCTGGCTCCCGGGGATGGTGGAGGTCGACACGCTGATGGCCGCGCCGCCAAATACGCTCTGTCATACCGATGCCGCACGCCCCATCGCCGTCGCCTATCAGAGCCCGCAAGTGGTGAAGCAGGGTGCGCAGACCCAGGCCATCACGCCCAGCACGTTCGAGGATGCTCTTGCTCTGGCCAACGTGCAGGCCGTGACGGACGCCGCAGAGGCAGATCTCGCTTGCCGCATGACCCGTGCTTTTGCGAAATCCATCGCCGCCGAGCCCACGCCTGAGGACCTTGCCACGGCGCTCTTTGATCGGTTGGCAAAATACCCGGAGAAGGCCGCCTTTGCCCTGGATCTTCTGTACATCAAAGACATCAAGGTGTTGCGCGCGCCCCCCTATATCGAGAAGGGCTTGATCTGGCTTGCGGGCGCGCTGACGGGCGGGGAGGGCGCGGCGTGACAGACGTGACCGACGCCACCCGCGACGCTGGCGCTGACGCGACGATCCGCGCGTGCCTGTCCCTTGATCAGCCGCGCAGCTTCTTTCTCTTTGCCGGGGCGGGATCGGGTAAGACGCGCTCTCTCAAGGACGCACTGGAGGGGCTGGACGCGCAGACCCTGACCACCTTGCGCAAACACAGCCGCAAGATTGCCGTGATCACCTATACCAACGCCGCCGCAGATGAGATCAAGCGCCGCGTCAAGGCCGATCCGGTCTTTCAGGTGCAGACCATCCACAGCTTCGCTTGGTCGCTCATCGAGGGGCGCACGGCGGATATTAGGGGCTGGCTGGAGAGCCGCTTGCAGACAGAGATTGCCGAGATCCAGGCAGCCCATGCGAAGGGCCGGGCGGGCACCGACGCTCATGACAAACGCGTCAAGAAGATGGCCTCCAAGATAAAGCGTCTGGAGCGCCTGGCCGAGATCCGCACCTTCACCTACGCGCCCGAGGGGGACAATTTCGGCCGCGATGCGCTGCAACATACCGAGGTCATTGCGCTCGCCGCGTATTTCCTGACTGAAAGCGAGACGTTCCAGAACATCGTTCTGGCGCGCTACCCGTTCATACTGATCGACGAGAGCCAGGACACGATGAAACCATTGATGGAGGCGCTTTTGACCTTCGAGGCGCGCCATCGCGGCCGCATCGCCCTAGGGCTGCTCGGGGATACGATGCAGCGCATTTACACCGATGGTTTGCGCGATCTCGACCAACGGGTGGGGGATTTCGCGCAACCTGTCAAACAGATGAACCACCGCAGCCGCGCGCGGATCGTGGACCTGGCAAATGCGATCCGGCGGGACGATGATGGTCGCCAGCAGCGGGCGCGCGAAGACAAACCGGGTGGCACCGTGCGCGTCTTTCTTGCGCCAAGCGAGGGCACGGATCGCGCAGCCTTTGAAGCCTACACCTGGGCGGAGATGGCCCGCATCACCGGAGACCCCGCGTGGCAGAACGCAGAGGCGATTAAGACCCTCACGATCGAGCGTCACATGGCCGCCGCGCGTCTTAGTTTTAGTAAGCTGTTTGAGCCCCTGAGCAAACCCGACAAGCTCAAGGACGGGTTTCGCGATGGCAGCTTGCCCGCGATGCGGCTTTTCACCCACCGGGTCTTGCCTTTGGTGACGGCACAAAGGAATGGGGATGCCTTTGCCGCGATGGCGGTGCTGCGCGACGGTTCACCGCTGGTCGATAAGAGAGGTATCCGGGCGGAGCGCGGGGGCCAGGCCACTGGCCTCGATGCGGCGCGGGCGGGCGTCGCAGCGCTGATGACGCTATTTAAGGACGAAAGGGATCCGAGTTGTGCCGAAGTGTTAGCGGTCGTGGCCGAGCACCGGTTGTTCCCGATCCCCGACCAACTTCGGTCCTGTTTGCCTGACGACAGTCGCGTGGTCCAGGACATGGCTGACATCCTTACCGAGCTTGGTCCCTTCATTGACGATCTGGATCTGACCACACCCGAGGCCACACCACCCACCGAAACCGCCATCTCCGAGGTCTGGACGCAGGCGCTTGAGGCCCCGTTTTCCCAGGTGGCGCGCTACCTCGCCTATGTCGAAGACCGCAGCCCCTATGGCACCCACCAAGGGGTCAAGGGGCTCGAATTTCCCCGGGTCATGGTGATCGCCGACGACGCCCACACACGCTTCAAAGGCCTTGCCTCTTATGAAACGTTGTTTGGCGTGAAGCCCCTGAGCGACGACTCCCGGAAAAAGGCCAGCAAGGGTGAGGAAACCACGATCGAGCGCACCCGCCGCTTGCTCTATGTCACCTGTACTCGCGCAGAAGAGAGCCTCGCGCTTGTGCTTTATTCCGAGGCCCCCGATACGATCCGCAGGTTTCTGATCTCCAACGGGTGGATGGCCGAGGACGAGGTCGTGATGGCTGCGGCCGGCGGGACCTATCAGGAAGCTGCACTGCAGCGCTGAACTAGTTCAGTAATGACCGCTTGGGCCGTTCGGCGTCGTTGCTAGACTAGCGGCACTCCAAGTTTATCAGAAGCGCGACGCAGGGCTTTGTCAGCGGTGGCAAAAGACAAGCTGCGATCTTCTGCCAAGGAGAGGTATGCAGCGTCATAGGCTGTCAATCCATTTGCTGACGCCACATCTATGAGTCTCGTGTCACCACTTGCAGATACATCAATGGTTTCGATTGGCAGGCGGCGAAGGCGCAACAAACTGGGCACGATCTCCCCTTGGGGAAGTCGTCCGCGCCGAGCAGCCATCAGCAGGATATTCCGCAACTCATGCCAGATCAGGTCAGGTGCGATAGCGCCCTGAGTTGCAACACGGTGAAGAATTTCATCTGCGGCCGAATTTTCCTCATCAGGCAAGACCCATGCGGCCGCCACGGAAGCATCAAGAACAAAAGACATGAACAGCTACCATCCTAACGGCGTCCCTCGTTACGCCATTCGATAAGCTCATCGGTTGTCGTCGCCGCCAGGCCAGCCCGAGCGGCTAGAATATCAGCAACAGCAGCACGAGCGTTATCGTGTCGTGCTACAGGAACTAGTCGCGCAACAGGCACATCGCCGCGCGCGATTGTGACTTCTTCGCCAGCTTCTACCCGCGCCAGTAACTCCGAAAGCCGCGTCTTTGCCTCGCCGGTTTTGATGACCACACCCATGAATGTCTCCCAGATTAAGTGTAGGAACAAAGTAGGGGGAAACGTTCAGTTGGTCAATGGTTGGTCAAGTTAGGCGCATAATCAATCTTATGTTAAATAGGTCAGCGCTACTGACGCAAATTAAGGGCTTCTGACACGTCAGACCTCGCCAAGCTAGTCATAGATGACGTCTTTACACCTTGCAGCTTTCCACATCGGAACCAGTGCTCCAGTGTTCCACTCATAGAGCCATCCGACGACTTTGCCAGTCTTTCGATCCAGTATGCGCTTGATCGGTCTGGCGTGCCTGCGTTTGTTGACCTCGCTCCTACACCTCGTAGACGCGATTGACTCGATTGGTTCCGACAATGTTCTAACAGCAGTTGTCACGATAGATCCCCCGATCTTGTGGCGTCGAAATGCCAAGAAACTGATTCACGAGTGTCCACGTTTGGCAGCAGAACTCACACGTCTCAGTTGTGCTTACAATTTCTGCCAATGCACGATAGGATACGAAAAGCGGCGCAAAAGAACGAAAGGAAGGGCTGCAAACGGTTGATCAGAAATGGTAAATATTTCGTCGCACCGCAGAAAAACTTGGACAACTTCAAGGTGTTGTTTGCCCGTTTGGCGGCGCAAGGCGCAGGACGTCCAGCCGACAGTCGAGGTATGCCTGACGGTCCCTGGACCCCGGAAACCTTGGCCGAAGCCATCTCTTCCATTGATGCCAACCGTGAAGGCGTCGACCTACGCACCGTGCAGGTCTGGTTTCAGGACAATGACAATGGCATCAGCATCGACAATATCCGTTGGCTGGCGCGGATTTTCGGATGCAACGACCCAGAGACCACAAGTCAATGGCAAGCCGAACTGCGAGCCGCCAGGGAACGGCTTGCGAGTGAGCGGAGAACAAAGAGACAACACCTTGGCACCGCATCGCAACAAAACCCTGACCATCCAGACGAACCATCGACCCTCCTCACGGTCCAGGACGTCCGACCGGACCTTTCCAGCCGCACGAACTCCGAAGGCGACGCCATCGTGCGAAACGGCGGTATCAATCTCGCCTCACGAACTGAAGCGATGTTCGCAGGACCGAACTCTTTGAACCTGCCGATCGCCATCTGGGGCAGCTTGGGCGTGCTCTGGTTCTTGGCAATTAGTCTGGGGGTCCACAGCGTTACTTACAGCCCCTTAGTCGGCATCAACAAGCAGGTAGGATTTATCTGGAACCCCGCCTGGAATGTCGGCGAAGCGATTTTTCTTCCAATATTTCTGATAATCGTCTCCGGACTGTTGAACACTTGGAAGCGTAGGGATCGGACAGGTTTGTTGAATATTGGCGATGTTCACGCGGTTGATTCGTGGGCGAGCAAAATCAACTCTTTCTGGCTGTCTTATTGGGCAATCTTCCTCATATGCTTCATCGTGATTTTTCTACTTCAATGGGCCGGGGTCTATCTCTTCCCCCTGCTCGAAAATGACCCCGACGTCGCGATGATTGACTGGTTGTTCATTGCCTTGGTCCGACCAGACGTACTGTCCACAAACGCCGCGATCTTCGTCTCGTTTCTGGGATTCCTATATTCCGGCATGATTTACTGGTTCTTGTTCACAGGGCTTTTGTTGCTTTACACGCTGGCCGGTGACTTCGCAGAAATATGTGGGTTCAGGCAGGAGGGCGACGCAGAAGTATTCAGAGCCCGCGCGCTCGCGAGTGGAACGAAGATCATGCAGGGCATATTCCGTTGCACGATCCTTGGTATCCTGGTTGCCTTGTGCATCAAATTGAACGCTGCCTACCTCATTTCAAACAGCGAGAGCATCACGGGTTGGCTCAAACACGACGCCGCACTTGCGTTCGGTCTCCGCGAGGATGAATGGGGATGGATCACTGGCAGCCCATCCCCATTTTTCACAAGTTTTCTGCTGCTTTTTCTTCTGTGCTTTGTCTTCGGTGCCTGCCTCATGCTCGTCAAACCCGCTTTGGATCGGACCGTTCAGAACCCTCGTGAAAAGCGATATTTGCAGCTATTGTGGTTCCGAATGACCCTAACAATTGTCATCCTTGCCGCTGGTTACATGCTTGTTGGACAGTTTTTCGGCTTTTCGATCGTTTTTGTCTTCAGCGTTGCCATCTCGTTAGCGGGCCTTCTCTGGCGACCCAAACCACTCGATAACAGCACTCACGGGACATAAAGCAATGGAACAAGCACCCCTCCATCTGGACATATCGACCGCCCCTGACAACGGCGTCGCATACTGGACAAGCGCCGCTGATGGGGTGCAGCTCCGCATCGGACTATGGAAGCCTGAAAGGAATAGTCGCGGCACGGTGCTGATATTTCCAGGGCGCGGCGACTACATCGAGCTTTACGGCAATCTGATCACAGATCTTGAACGGGCCGGATATTCAGCTCTCATCGTTGAATGGCGCGGGCACGGCCTGTCAGGGAGAATTGCCACGAACCCGAAGGTGGGCCATGTAGAGCATTTTTCCGACTACCAACAGGACGTCGCTGCCATGACCGAGGCCGCGCAACAACTGGACCTTCCGCAACCGTGGTACTTGGTCGGTCATTCGATGGGGGCCTGCATCGCGCTGCGTTCGCTTATCAATGGGCTTGATGTAGAAGCA
>Ga0209309_10004855_pt1 | contig 10951 bp, 10 predicted proteins | sample COGITO_mtgs_1204_2_FD_184807 | JGI IMG/M metagenome (GOLD analysis project Ga0209309, IMG submission 184807) | Pelagic marine microbial communities from North Sea - COGITO_mtgs_120412 (SPAdes) (version 2) | ecosystem: Environmental > Aquatic > Marine > Epipelagic ...
GGTGAAATTGGTAGACACAAAGGACTTAAAATCCTTGCCGCTTGCGGAGTGCCAGTTCGAGTCTGGCCGAGGGCACCAATAAATGAAAAATAAGATTTTTCTAGTTTTTGATAAAACAAAAAAATCTATAAAAATTAAATCTTTTTTAGCTAAAAAAATTCAAACAACTAGTCTAAAAAAATCTAATATCATTATTGTAATAGGTGGCGATGGATTCATGCTTCAAACATTGAAAAAATTGTATAAATCTAAAAAACCTTTCTATGGAATTAATTCTGGAAACTATGGTTTTTTAATGAATAAATTTTCACCAAAAAATATGATTAAAAATCTATCAAAAGCTAAAATTATTACTATTTCTCCTTTGGAAATGATTGTTAAAAATAAATATAATCAAAATAAAAAATATTTAGCTATCAATGAGGTTTCAATATTACGTCAAAGTAGACAAGCCGCATCTTTGTCAATCGATTGTGGTTCAAAAAAATTAATTAAAAAACTTATTTCTGATGGTGTGCTAGTGTCCACTCCAGCAGGAAGTACAGCTTATAATCTTTCGGTACATGGACCTATTTTAAGTTTAAATTCAAAAAAATTATCAATCTGTCCAATTAGTCCATTTCGTCCGCGTAGATGGAAGGGAAAAGTTGTAACCAATAAATCAAAAATTATAATTAAGAATTTAAATCCTTCAAAACGACCCATAAGTGCTGTAGCAGACAATTTAGAAGTAAGAAATGCTAAAATAATTGTTGTTGAAACTAGTCATAAAATTAAATTTAATTTATTATATGATCAAAATCGCAGCCTTCAAAAAAAGATTAAGATTGAACAATTAAGAAAAGAAACAATTTAAAATGAAAAAAACAAATTCTTATAGATCTTTTATTAGAAGCCCATATAAAAGTATTAAGCACAATACATATTTTGATTCATATGATCATTTTTTTTCTAAATATCGAAATCAAAATATCACATTCGTAGAAATAGGTGTATTAAGTGGGGGCTCACTTTTTATGTGGAGAGATTATTTTGGGCCAAAAGCAAAAATAATAGGTGTTGATTTAAATCCTAATGCCAAAAAGTGGGAAGCAGAGGGTTTTGAAATTTATATCGGCAGTCAATCAGATGAAAATTTTTGGAAATATTTTACCAAAAATGTAGGACAAATAGATATAGTATTAGATGATGGTGGTCACACATACGAGCAGCAAATCATTACCACCGAATGTCTTCTGAGATCAATGAAAGATGGTGGAATAATTGTTGTTGAAGATACTCACACAAGTTACATGGAAAAATATGGGCCGAAATCAAAGTCTTTTATTGAATATACAAAAAAATTAATTGATAAAATCAATATGCGTTTTGGGAAATTTTCTCACCATGAGTCTGAAAAAAGATTTTGGAGCATAGAGTTTGTTGAAAGTATGGTTGCGTTCAAAATTAATCAAAAAGCAACAAATTTAAAATCTGAACGAACTCTGAATAATGGATTAGATGACCAAGCTAAAGATTTTAGGCATTTAGATAATAGTAGTTTAAGTAATTTTGACAAACTTTTGAGTAATCTAAATTTTTTAAAGCAAATCCCATTTGCTAAAACTTTTGTGAGAATATTTCGTAGTTATTTAGAAAAAAAAAAATTCAAAGCAAATAAATATTTTAAGTAGCTCTTTCAAGGTTAAAAAATATGTTATTATAACATTAGTTCTCTAATTAAATTTTATATCGATACCACATACAGAAAAAAATAATAAAAATAAAAATTTTTTTCATGATTTAAAAATTTGTGTACTAAAACTAAATATATTAATGTATAAATTTCCGATGTCTCTACATTTATATTATAAGTTTGCAAAAAAAGAGCTTTTTCCAATTTGCAGAAGTATAACAGGCCCAGGAATAAGAAAATCTCTTAAATTAATAAAAAAAAATATACCAGAATTAAAGATCAAAAAAATTAAAAGTGGGACTAAAGTATTTGATTGGAAAATACCTAAAGAATGGATAATCAAAAAAGCATATATAACAGATGAAAAAAATAAAAAATTAATTGACTTTAGTAGAAATAATCTTCATTTGGTGGGTTATTCTGAACCAATAAATAAAAATATAAATTTAAAAAAACTTCTTCAAAGATTACACACAATTAAAAATAATCGTTACGCAATTCCTTATATTACATCATATTATAAAAGATATTGGGGCTTTTGTGTTTCAGAAAACTTTAAAAAATCTTTAATAAAAAACTATAAACCAAATTCAAAATTTAAAGTCATTATTGACTCTGAATTTAATAATAATGGCAATTTGAATTATGGTGAAATTTTTATTAAGGGAAAATCTAAAAAAGAAATTTTAATTTCAACTTATCTATGTCATCCGTCGATGGCTAATAATGAGCTCTCAGGACCTATTGCCTCAATGGTTTTAGCAAAAAGATATTTGAGACAAAAAAATTCAAAATCAATTAGAATACTTTTTATTCCCGAAACTATAGGATCAATAGCATATATTTTTCAAAATAAAGAACGGCTTAAAAAAAGTGTTATAGGAGGATATAATTTAACTTGCATAGGTGATGATAGAAGTCATTCATGTATATTTTCAAAATATGAAAAATCACTAAGTGATAAATATTTAAGAGCCTCCTATAAACACTTTAAAATAAACTATAAAAAATATTCATTTCTTGAGAGAGGGTCAGATGAAAGGCAATATAATTCACCAGGAATAGATTTACCAATTGCAACAATTTGTAGAAGTAAGTTTGGAAAATATAAAGAATATCATACGTCTTTAGATAATTTTGATTTAGTTACCTTAGATGGATTATCAGGTGGTATAAAAGTTGCAGATTTTGCAATAAAAAAATTTTTACAAAATACTTTTCCAGTTGCAAAAGTAAGTTGTGAGCCTAATCTTGGTAAGCGAGGGTTGTATCCTACTTTATCAACCTTAAAGGATAACAGAACTAGTCAAAAATTTCTTGATTTTTTGCAATACTCTGACGGTACTAATGACCTAGAAGATATTTCAAAATTTATAAAACTTAATAAATATGAAACAAATAGAATTTTCAAATTTTTATTTAATAAATCTTTAATTCAAATTTAAGATTATGAAAATTAATTTTTCACTTACATTATTTTTACCTCCAGCTTTACCAGCTTGGTCAAATCTAAAAAATTTTAGGAAATTAAGAACTTCTATGATGAGTGGCTCAAGTTCTAGATATTCATTTTTAAATTGACTGTGTTTTAAATATTAATAATAATAGTTAAATATTGAATCATGGTGGGAAATAATGTTAAAAACATTAGCTGTACCTGCAACGGTTACACTTTAATAATAATAGTGAAGCCCGAGTGCCACCCAATATAGTCCGCTGTTGAACGATGGCCAGGGAAAGTCTAGTTCTACAATTTTAATTAACATCGGCATAGAATTAATCAGCTCTATATTTTTTGTGGAGCATAAAAAAGAATATGTTTTATGATGTTAAAAGTATTAATATTTTTGTATTTTATTTTAGCTACAAGTTTAGCTTTTTCAAAAGAAATTCCTGTAATTGTTATTTCTGCAGGTAAAACACCTCAATCTTATAGTTCTGTTGGGAGTCAAGTTACAGTTATTGACTCAGAGACTATTAAAAACTCTTCAGACTCTTTTCTAACAGATCTTTTAAATAACAAAGTTCAAGGAATGAATATTTTTTCATTAGGTGGTAGAGGAACAAACACGGGTATTCAGATGAGAGGGCTACCTAAACGTTATTCAACCATTTATATTGATGGTGTGAAAATGTATGATCCATCAACACCTGATAATTCTTTTTATTCAGAAGGATTATTTAAAGATAATATAGATAGAATTGAAATTTTAAAAGGTAGTCAAAGTTCACTTTATGGAAATAGCGCTGTTGGTGGTACAATCAATATCTTTACTAAAAAAGGAAGATTAGGGTTTCATCAAGATGCTGCCATAAGGTATGGCGAAAATAATTCTCAAGACGTTTTTTATTCAGTTGATGGTGCAGATGAAAAGCAAAATTATTTTATTGGTTTTAATTATTACAAAACTGATGGGATATCAGCAATGAATAATGATGATGAGAAAGATTCTTATAAAAACAATAGTTTTACTACAAATCATACTTATAAAATTTCGCAGAATAATACCATTGAAAATTATTTAACACTTAAGAAAAGTTTTGTGGAGTATGATGAGCCTACAAATGGAAGAGATGATACGAAAAATTCATCTGATAATCTTGAAGCTCATTATAATTTCAAATTTATAAATACAATTAATAATTTTAAAAATACTTTTGGATTCAATAAGTCTGCAACATCAAGAATGGTAACGAAATATACTGGTAAAGAAAATACTTATGAGGGATTTAAAAACATGTTTACTTATTTGGGTGTGTATAATTTTAATCTAGATAACAAGATAATTTATGGAACAGACTTAGAGTTTTTCAAAGCAAAATATCCTACAGATCCAGGAAATAACAAAACTCATGATGAGGAAATTCATTCTCAATATATTGATTATCAGTTTAGACCATACGAAAATATTTATGCAACAATTGGTGGGAGAAATGACAAACATACTCTTTCTGGGGATGAACAATCATACAGAATTACTGGAGCTTATGATTTAGGGAATAATAGTAAAATTAGATCATCTTATGGAACTGGTTTTTTATTTCCAGCTATATATGAGTCTGGAGAGTATGCTTGGACAAATCAAAATGGTGAAAGCATTCATGCTGAAAAGACCACAAGTTTTGACATAGGCTATGAAACTTATTTAGATTCTTTAGACCTAAATTTGAATATTACATACTTTGTTATTCTTGTTGAAGATCCAATTATGGGATCAAACATTACAAGCTTTCAAGATAACGTGTCTGGGGCAGAAAATAAAAGTAAAGGAATTGAACTATCCACAAACTGGAGTGATAACAATAGATTAAACATTGGTTTTAACTATACTCTTACTAAAACTTATTCAGGTATGGATTGTGATAAACCAGAAAAAGATAAATGGGGATATACTTCTTGTTTAGATTCTGGTGATGGTTGGCTTGAAAGTGCGATGGTTCGTGTTCCAATCCATGCACTAAGCTCTAAAATTAATTATCAATTTAATAAAGATTTAGATGGTTTTTTAATGTTAACTTACAAGGGACGTACAAGAGATTATGGTGGAACAGACTATTCTTTTAAAGATCAAATACTTGATGACTATCTTTTAGTAGACCTTAAAAGTTCTTACAAACTTTTTGAAGGTTATAATTTAGATTTTTCAGTAAAAAATCTTTTTGATAGAAATTATGAAAACTCCTTAGATTATTCAGGAACTCCAAGGACAATGAATATTGGTTTAAAAATCGCATACTAATTAATTTGAAATACAACTTTATAAACTTGATAACATTTTTAGTTAATGTTAAATTGGATATTTTATGAATTATTTAAAAATTTCTATAGGAATTTTTCTTGTTTTAGCATCAAGTAGATTTGTTCCACACCCTCCAAATTTTACAAGTTTGCTGGCCTTAAGTTTTTATATACCAGCAATATTAGGTTTAAGATTTATTCCTGCATTAATTGTATCCTTTTTTATTACTGATCTAATTATTGGTTTTCATAGTGTCACACTTTTTACTTGGGGAAGTGTTCTTGTTATAGGACTATCTTCAAAGTTTTTTCTTATAACCAAAATAACTAGAGTCATGGGTGCTTTAACTGGTGTGATTATTTTCTTTATAATCACGAACTTTGGTGTTTGGACCCTTGGACTATACGGTTATTCTATTGAGGGTTTAATATTATGTTATACCCTCGCTTTACCATTTTTTGGCAATACGCTTGTTTCAACAATTATATTTTCTTTAATTTTTGAGCTTTTTATCTCGATTGTAAACTTTGCAAAAAATAATTATTTAAATTATCAACAAAAATAGAATTTTTTATGCCAGAAAAAAAATTAAGAATTTTCCTAGGTGATATCACACATGATACAATATTTTTAGTATCAGATACTATTCCTATTAATATTGGTTTTATAGCATCATACATCAAAAAAACTTATGGTAATAAAGTAGACATAACTTTATTTAAATATCCTGAAGATATAATAAATGAAATAAAGTCTAACCCTCCAGATGTTATAGGTTTAAGTAATTATTCTTGGAATAGTAACCTTTCTGAGTTTATAGCTTCATTGGCAAAAAAACAAAATCCAAATGTTGTGACATTACAGGGTGGAACAAATTTTCCCCATGACGAAGAAACTCAAAAAACATTTTTGTTAGAAAGACCTGCTACAGACGTATTTACAATTTTAGAAGGAGAAAAATCTTGTACAAATATTATTGGTAGAATTTTAGAGTCAAAAAAAGATAGAAAAAAAATTTTTGAAAAAGAAATTGATGGATGCGTTTTTATTCATCCAGATTCTAAAAATTCTGACAATCCAGTTTTTTTTAAAGGACCAATTTTAACTAGAATTAAAGACTTAGATGAAATCCCCTCACCTTATTTAAATGGGATGTTAGATAAATTTTTTGATGGAAAATTAACTCCTTTTATTGAAACTAATCGAGGCTGTCCTTTTACCTGTTCTTTTTGTCATACAGGTGCTGATTATTTTCATAAATTAAATAAATTTTCAAAAGAGAGAGTTAAAGAAGAAATTGAATATATAGGAAAAAAAGCAGGCGAGCTTGGTATTACGGGCCTACATCTCGCTGATGTTAATTTTGGAATGTACCCACAAGATCAAATTGTTGCTGACATGTTAATGGAAACAAAAAAAAAATATAAGTGGCCACTAGCTTTAATGACAACTACAGGAAAAAACAGCAAAGATAGAATAATGAAGATTACAGAAATGCTTGGAAACATGTTTGAAGTTTCTATGGCCATGCAATCGATGAGTGAGAGTGTTTTAGTTAATATCAAAAGATCTAATATAAAGTTAGATCACATGGTAGAGATTAATAAAGATTTGAAAAAACAAGGAAGAGTTACAGCAACTGAATTGATAGTGCCTTTGCCAGGTGAAACTAAAGAGTCTTTTATAAATGGATTGAACAATGTAATAAACTCTGGTGTTTCAAGGGTTATTACCTACACACTAATGATGCTTCATGGTACTCATTTTAAGTTACCAGGGTACAGGAAGCAATTTAAGTATTTAACAAAATTTAGAATTGTACCTCTAAACTTTGGTGAATACGATGGTCAAAAAATTTTTGACTATGAGGAGGCAGGAGTTGGAACAAAAGATCTTAGCTTTGATGATTACTTGAATATAAGAGTGCTAGCATTATTTGTTGAAACCTTACACAATGGTAAGCCTTTTGAGGAATTTTTTAAATATGCTAAATTTTATAACATTCAAGCTGCAACCTTATTACAAATTTTGTATGACAATCTTTCTGAAGCACCAAAAGATGTTCAATCAATAGTCAAAGGGTTTCTCGATGAAACACAAAGTGAATTGTGGGACACAGAAAAAGATTTGTTAGATTTCTATAATAAAGAAGAAAACTATCAAAAACTAAAAAGAGGTGAGGTTGGTGGAAATTTACTCTACAAATATAAATCACAAAGTTTGCTTGAAGCAAGTAGTAGCTTAATATCATTTTTAGAAGACCAAGTTTTAAAAGAAGTAGTTTTAAAACAAAAAGGAATTAAATCTACAGAATTAATCAAATCAGAATTAAGCGAGATTGCTAATTTTTGTAGCTTAAAGATTAATGCCTTGTTAGATGCAAATGCTGACACTAAACCAATTAGTAGTAAATTTGAATATGATATTCTTAGTTGGATAGAGAGTGAAAATAATAAAAAATTAAGTGATTATAAATTTGATAATAATGATAAAGTTGAATTACATTTTGAGTTTACTGAAGACCAGATGTTAATGAGAAAAGACGTATTTACCAGGTATGGAACTGATTTAAATGCTGTATCAAAAATTGTAACTAGAATTGACAGTTTAGAAAGTCAATATAGAAAAGTCAGATACAAAGATGAGACTTCTTTGAGAGATATTTACAAAAAAATTGGTGATACAAATATAAGATACACACTAGCAAATTAATAAAAAATTTTATCTGTTAAGCCTGATGAGTAATGTCTTAAAAATTATACTTATTCTTATTTGAAAATAAGACAAACTACTATTTACAATTGAAAGAAAAACGAATTAAGAATTTAAAATTTAATAAGTTTAGCTTTGTATGGTGCCCCCGCACGGAGTCGAACCGCGGACCTATTGATTACAAATCAATTGCTCGTGCAGCTTGGCTCATTGGGAGACAATACTAATTCATCACTCTAAGTCAAATATAAATATCTCGGTAGCACTATGGTAGCAACATAGGAGAGAAAATGAGTTCAATATATAAAAAACATGGCAAATGGGTTGGTTCAATAAGACGTTCGTTCCACAAACCAATTTATAAAAGTTTCCATGCTAAACAAGATGCACAACGTTGGGCTAGAGAAACTGAACGCTTGATTGAGACAGGACAGTTCGTGGATACATCAGAGGCAAACAAGACGACACTTAAACAATTGCTTGAACGTTATGAGAGGGAAGTCTCATCAAAGAAAAGGACCACAACAGATAAATATTTAATTAGAAATATTTTAACGCATGATTTTGTGAATAAACCCTTGTCACACGTTTCTAGTTCAGACGTTGCAGAGTTTCGTGATGCAAGGTTAAATACAATTAGCACCAGACATCACAGCAAAGTTAGTGGCAGTTCCGTGAACCGAGAGCTATCAATCTTGAGTGATTGTATTAATAGAGCTATCAAAGAATGGGGTTGTTACATTAGAGAAAATCCCGTCAAGACAGGTCTAAGGTGCAAAGAGAATGACCGTAGGATTAGAAGATTAGAAAACGGGGAGTATGAGAAGTTAATGAGTTCATGCAAAACTAACAGAGCCTTTTGGTGTCCTATAATTGACTTTGCAATACATACGGGCATGAGACGTGGAGAGTTATTAAAAATAACTTGGGATATGGTTCACTTTGATAAAATGTTTATTACGTTACCACCTGCTATCACTAAAACTAATAGGGTTAGAAACGTTCCATTACAGCCGAAAGCGTTAGAGATATTGAGGTCATTACCTCGTTCAATTAATGGTAGGATTTTTCCAATTGGTTTAAAAAACTTTGAGAGAAGTTTTAGAGCAATTTGTAGTAGAGCAGGTATTCATGGATTAAGATTTCATGATCTTAAACGGGAGGCTATTAGTAGATTATTTGAAAAAGGTTTATCTGTTTCTGAGGTACAATTGTTTGTTGGGAATTCTTTAGCATCGTTGTCTGTTTATACAGAACATAATTCTACAACGTTGGCAGAAAAGTTAGCAAACTAGAGTTTGATTTAGTATCTTGAGTCAAGGTTCATGATTTGGTAGGCTTGGATTGTGAGTGATTATAACGAAAAAGAAATAGAGTCTTTAGAAGATGAAATTCAAGAACTTCAAATCAAAGTAAGCAAAGAGGCTAGACATAGACGTTATCTAAATATTGGTGCAATTATAGGTATAATATTTATGTTTTTATCAACTGGAAACGAAGATGAGTTTTATAATTTTTTTGGTACGCTTGGTATGGGTTTAATAAATGGTGTTACTGCTCTTTGCGTGTTGATGGCAGTTATTTTTCTTATAGCTCGTTTCACTGGTGGAGGCGAAAATATAAGACAGTATGAGATTGATAGAAAAAGAGAAAAATTAAATGAACTAAGAAAAGAAATATGAAAAAGCTTTTATCAATTTTTGCTCTAGCTTTATTTTTAAGTGGGAACGCTTATGCAGAGGATATGTCTTCAATAATCATAAATAAGTTTTTTGAACAAGGACAGAAAGTTTGTACAGAAGAAGGTTATGGAGATTATTTGCTTACTAGCAATCCAGTATCTTATGTCGATATCTCAAACGATGGAATAGATGACCTGATAGTTGATGAGAGTGTACAAAGGTGTGAAAAATCTTATTCTATATTTGCTGGAGGAACTGGGGGGAATAATCACTTATTCTTTATAAACCCAACGATAGATAGCGTTAAGTCTTGGGATGCTTCAGGTTTTGGTGGTGATAAAGAAAATAGAATATTTTCTATGTTAATTAGAAGTTATGAGATTGTTAAGTGGAAAAATAAAAACGCTTTAAAAGTTCAGGTACATGGTGTTTCTTGCAATGTTTCTGGCGCAATTGGTTGTTACAATATTCTTGTTGCATCAGAAAAAGGAATTAAAAAAGTAGAAGGACCAACTCCTAATCCGCAATAATATGAAAAAATTATTATCACTTATCATTTCAGCATTATTATTTTTTAATACTGCATATTCTGCACAAACAAGAACTGTTGAAAAAAGCAATGCAGATGAAGCATGGAAAGTAGATGGAAAATTTATTAAAGCCGAATGCTTTGATTATATTTGGGTTTCAGGTGATCGATATGAACAATTCTATGACGAATACTTTGAAAAACCTAAAGGAAGTCATTGGGATGATCCTAAATTCAAAAAATTTACAGAGAACGTTGGGATGTATTTAAATAAAGAGGTTCCTCTAAATCATTCAATTGACCCAGGTTGGAGTGGATATTCTGAAATATCATTAACAAAACAATTGGAGGGATGTTTAAGTGAAAAGCCAGAAACGTTTGTTAGATTTACTGATGGCACATCAAATACAATTGGATACAAAGTTGTACATAATTTTGACCCATATTATGCAAAAGAATTAGCTCCTTACATAGATCAAAAATTTGAAAGTCTTAAACAAGTAGAGATAGAAGAATGGGGTGGTGGATCAATGCCCCCACAAACTCATATGGTTGTGTTTGGTGTATTAGAACTTGAAGGAAAAAAAGTTTTACTACCACTTAGAAATAAATC
>Ga0209309_10004859_pt1 | contig 10946 bp, 13 predicted proteins | sample COGITO_mtgs_1204_2_FD_184807 | JGI IMG/M metagenome (GOLD analysis project Ga0209309, IMG submission 184807) | Pelagic marine microbial communities from North Sea - COGITO_mtgs_120412 (SPAdes) (version 2) | ecosystem: Environmental > Aquatic > Marine > Epipelagic ...
GTTTCATCACGAAGTTTTCCATTAAATTTACAAGATATTTTAACTGGTGTAGGACGACGATCTTCTTTTGCTTTACCAAACTTTTCTTCACCGTAAAATCGGGGAACACATAGACCTGTTTTTGTTTTTCTGAATACCTTAAAGGGAGGCGGCGGAAACCCGAACTCTGTATTTACAACGGCACGTACCGTGAGTTCTTTTTTGATTTCTGGTGTCTCACCTGTGAGATATCCCGAGCGCGTAAGACTCATTTCTTACTCTTAGTTCCTATACTTTATATACTTCAATACCCACGAATACCCGCTATGTTCGTGAGCGTTCCAAACCCCGTTAAATTGAATTTCAGTGAGAATTGTATCACCTTTTTTAAGTGATTGAACGGGTGTATCCCCATCAACATTACACATGACCCGTCGGTATCTAAACGGAACTTTTACTTTTAAAACGTTACCTTCCAATGGGTCGTCTAGTTTTTGGGGAAATAAAACAACATCTGTTTTATGTTCGTGTAATTCCCTGATATAATCTCTTACTTTATCGGGTAAAGATATTCTAATATATTTTTTTTCATTATAGTCGTACATTGGTTCATAAACAGTTGCAGTGACCGGTAAAGTCATTCTTTACGTGTATATAGTATAATAAGAAACAAAACTATAAGTATGAATAAAACGTGTGTAATTAAAACTGGTTGTAATGGTTTTCTTGTTTCAAACGTTTCATGACAAAATGATCTTCCGACTTCAATAGCGGCTTCTATACTCGAATAGGGTGTTTTTCTTTCGGACATCATACCACATAAAGCAACTTTCGAAGATTCTCCGTAAAATGGGACCTGTCCGTGTAAGCTCAAAACCCCCGACGATTGTTCGAACGACCACTTCCCATCTTTCCAATATGAACCCCAAGCTATACGTATACTCGTTGGTTTTGGTACACCTAATTGTTTAATAACTTCACTTTTAAGTGTTTCTGGGTCGGTCGATAAAACTTCATCCGTGAGATTACATATAACACACGAAATGGTTTTATTATCACTTAATACAACGGGTTGAATATTAAATGTAGTTTCCATAGCATATTCCAAATCAGTTTTAGGTAAACGGATTGGTTCGTCGTAATCTAATAACACGTTAATACACCCGTACGTACTTGGACCAATTTTTTTAAGGGTATCTTTACCCCAATTCTCACCCACAAGTTGTAACGCTTTACTATTATCTATACATAAAACAAGGAGACCATCCTTTATTTTTGTTTTGTTTGTAAAAGTAGCTTCATATCCATCTTTTTCGTAATGTACCTTTTCAAGATCTCTACCAAACATAAATGTAGCACCCTTCTCTACGAGTGCGTTTTGCATTTTATCGGACATGACTTTACCCGAAACTTTTTGAACGTATTGTTTAGACATACCCACGTGATCAAAACTTTTTACAAATTCAAATGCTGACATTGTTTCCCAATCAACACCATCCATAATTAATGGTAAGGCTTTGAGTAGTTTTTCACCCGAGTCAGAAAGATCACCAAGTGCATTTTTGAATGATACACCTTTATAATTATCTGGTTGTGCTAAAACACGTACCGCGAGTGACGCTAAAGTCAAATAATCTTTAAATTTAAGATACTTGAATGTTGTAGTATACACGCGTGTATCTGCAGGTTGAAACATATCATCCCATTCAATACCCATTTCTTCGAATAAACTATTTGTGTTTACGAATGCGTTATCAAACACAATTCTATGTGCATGTAAATCTCTTTTAGGACCCTTTGGTTCCCACCACGATCCACCTGCAGATTCTTTACGATCGTATATAATAACTTCGTGGTCGGTTGACCTGAGTATTTCCCATGCGACTGACATACCCGTTGGGCCGGCACCTATTACGTGAACTCGCATTTATATATACAGATAAATATTATTTGAAAAAATTTTCATAGTGTAATGTAAGATGGCACTATGTGCGTTAAAACCCATTTTAATAAATCCACCATCAAAACACAAAACTAGGACGTGGAAGTTTGCTGGTGAATTTTTGATACGAAAACAATTTCAAAAAGATCAGGTAAAGTTTGGTGCATGGACGAGAGAACAGATTATTGAACTCGGTCCTACGTTTATAAAATTGGGGCAGATCGCATCTTCGCGCGTTGATTTATATCCTTTAGAATTTACAAGAGAATTGGAATCTTTACAGGATGATGTACCACCAATAGATAGAGACACAGTTTTAAACATGATTGAAACACATGTAAATTCGGGTACATTTTCGTATTTTGATAACGAACCATTCAAATCTGCAAGTATAGGGCAAGTTCATAAAGCAACTTTACAAAACGGTGAAGAAGTTGTCGTCAAACTTAGACGTCCTAAAATATACGAAATAATGAAAAGTGATACCGATAATATTAAACAAATCGTTGCATTCTTGGAAAAAGTAGGTATAGACACAGGTACAAATACGGGGTATGTTCTCGATGAATCTATTGATTATTTATTGGCTGAAACTGATTATGAACAAGAAACAAAAAATGCGAAAAAATTTAGGAAATCACTCAAAAAGATAGATTGGATGAAAATACCTAAAGTACATGAACAATTGTGTACACCTGATATGATAGTTATGGAATATGTTCCTTCAGAAAAACTATATGATATATCCGATTCAAAAGTTAATCGAAAAAAGGTATGCGAAGCATTGATAAATTCTTACGTGATACAGACAATGGACAAAGGGTTTTTCCACGCGGATCCACACCCCGGTAATTTGGGTTTTTCAAGTGATGGTAAACTTGTTTTTTATGATTTTGGTTTGGTTATAGAGATTTCAGATGAAATGCGACAAGGATTTAATGAACTATTTATACATATAATAAATAGGGATACAAAAGGTATTGTTGATGTTCTTATACGTTTAGAAGTAATTTTACCAACAACATCAGATACAAGTGATATAGAGCTTTTTTTCAAAACAACGCTTAATTATTTGGAAACACTCGATGGTAAAAACATAAAAAATGAAATACTAAACGATGAAAACCTTCTAAAACTGGCACAAGAGAAACCATTTATTATACCAACGGCTTTTGTATACCTCGCGAAAACGTTCTCAACGATTGAAGGAACGTGTGTAAAACTTGATCCCGATTTTACGTATATAGAATATCTCGAACCTATACTTAGGGAACAGGTTTCTGATGCTATAGATATAGGAAGTATATTTTCAACGGCGACTGAAATGCCAAACCGTGTAAAAAATATAAGTACGGCTCTTCTGAGTATGGAAAAATCGCGTGCATCTATGAGACGATCTATGGAAAAAACGCGGCGAGAAATGAGGTACGTACAATACAGTGTTTTATTGGCTGTTTTTGCAGGTAACTTGTTGGAAAATTATAAAGATGTGTCTATATTATTAACATTGTTAAGTCTGGATTTAGCATTTAGGGCTTTTCGTAAAAATCGATAGCCGTGGTTTCTGACGCAGGTGTGGCAGAGGTTTTATTATCTTTGAAAAAATCTTTATGTTTTTCAAATAAACTTTTAGTCCTTTCAATTTCATCTTTGGCGATGTCACTTATTTTTTCTTTTATACCGTCAACTTCCCCATCTCTTTGTTTACGAAGTTTTTTACCAAACTTCTTAAATTTCTTTTGTGTGGAAGCAAACGTCGTTGTTATAGTAGAAAGTGAAAACATTATATTACTTATATAGTACTAACATTTTTTATCGAGACCCAACAATCGTAATTTTTGTTCAAATTCCCGACGTTCACCGACTGATTCTATAGGTGTACCGTTTGCGATAGCTTCAATTTCTGGTCCTGATAACTGAATCGCATTCATTCTAAAATCCATAAATGCTTTCATGGTAATCGGTACCAACGGTTGTACAAGTTCATAAATAGCTTCGGCATAATCTCTAATTTCTTTTTGTGCACCGAGTTCCATTCTGAGACGAAGATAATGCATGAGATTGTGTAAGTCTATTTTCCAGTAAAATTCGGTATATGTCGATTGTGTGAGTACACCTCGAGCCTGTTCTCTACACACTCCGTCATCGAGTAGGTATTTGTATATTTCATACGAAGTATCAAAGTGTTTATTTAACGTATTTTCACGATCAGTGTTAATATCAATTTCACCTTCTGAACCTTGGTGGTTTACCTTTGACTGACCACGTAAAACTTCTGGTTTATAATATTGTTCTGGAACTATGGAATATCGCGCCGAGTATTCATTTACACTTGCCATTCTATGACGCATGTGTTGACGTGCAATATATATAGGCATTTTGATATGAAACTTAAATTCGACCATTTCAAACGGTGTGTTATGCCAATGACGCATTAAATATCTAATAAGACCCGTATCACCTCTCGATGTCGTCGTACCTTCTCCGTAAGAAACTCGAGCGGCTTGAACAATTGATGAATCAAGATTTTCTCGCGGCATGTAATCCACGAGTCTAACGAAACCATGATCGAGCACTTTTTTCTCCATTTATTGTAACTACGATCACAATCTTTAAGATGTTATCTGAGAGCGATATTCGTAAAAAAATTACCCAACTTCGTAAAAGTGAGGGTAAAATATACGCACCACTCAAGTATTTCAGGGGACTGAACACTCTTAAGAACGTCGAAACAAGGTACAAAAAGATGTTGAAAAAAGACTACACACCTTTCAAAACCGATAAAAAGGTTGAAACGAAAACGTCGAGTTATACTTCGAAGTTCCGTAAAAGGTACCCGGGTGTAACGAAACTGAAAGATATATCCAAAGTGACGGGTATACCATTGAAAACTTTAAAAACAGTGTACGATCGTGGGTTAGCCGCATGGCGAACGGGACACCGACCGGGTGCGAGTCCACAAGCGTGGGCGTATGCGCGCGTACACAGTTTTGTTGTTAAGGGGAAGACATATTATACAGCCGATAAGAATCTAATTTAATAAATTAAAGATAAATATCTTATATATATCATGAAATACATCATAGGCGAATGTATAGAAAAAATGGATTTAATTGAAAATTATTCAATAACGTCTATATACTTAGATCCACCTTTTGATAGTGGTAGAAACTACACAATGTCTAAAGATGATTCAACTGGGTTTTCAGATACCTGGAAAGGTGATGATTATAAAAAATTTATAACAGATGTTATAGATAAGTGTATTCCAAAACTTAAACAAAATGGGACATTGTTTTTTCATATTTCAGCCGATCGAATGTTTATACCCGAACAGATACTAAGAGATAAATTTAAGAATGTCCAACCTATATTTTGGAAAAAATGTCGGTCAAAAAATAACGTAAAAAGAAAATTGGGGGCTACTATAGATATTATTTTCAAATGTACAAACTCTAAATCCCCAAAGTTTAATATTGTATACCAATCTAGAGATGAGAAGTATGTCAAGAATTCTTTTAATAATAAGGATGAAAGAGGTCAGTATTCACTTGGTCACTTGGTCACAGAAAATACTAAGAAAGGATATATGTATTCTTTTGAATTTAATGGAAAAATATTTAACCCAGATTCTGGGTGGAGAATAAAAGAAACAGAACTCATAAAATTAAAGCAAGACAATAGAATACACCCCCCGAAAATGGATAAATCTAAATTGTACAAAAAGATTTATTTACACGAGACATTTGGAAAACCATGTACAGATCTATGGGATGATATTCACTCAATAGGTCAGGGGTCGGAATTGAGAACTTATCCGACGGCTAAACCTATTCAATTACTTGAGAGAATTATATCTATCTCATCTGATGAAGGTGATATAATTCTGGATCCAATGTGTGGTTCTGGTACTACTGCAAAAGCGTGTAAAAATTTAAATAGAGAGAGTATACTCATTGATATAAATGATAATACAGATATAATTAATAATAGATTACTATAGCATTGTTTACATATTTTTCTAAATTTTGTGGGTTATCCTGTTGAAGCTTTACACATAAATACGATCCCCTTTTCAGGATAGCCTTAACACCATTGTTCAATACCAGTCTAATTCTAAGTGAATGACTCCCTTGTATAGTACACGATGTACACATATTAGATGGGTTAACATTGTTTTCACAATTATAAAATAAGACTTTCAATTGATCACGATCAAACATAATGAATTTCCTTCTCTTTACGAAATTTATACATATATAATCGGACTTATAATTATTTATAAGTTCGTCTATGTATGGACGTATGTTGATACATTTAAGTAGTGTATTTGAAAGCTCATTTATAATTTTCCGTGTAAATTTCTCCTCATCGTTATAGTCCCTATAAAAATTCTTTATATCGTTTAAAAATTTTTTAGTATCGGTTTCCGTGTCGTGTACGTATGACTTGTTAAACCAATCAAAAGAACCACTGTTGCTATTTTTTGTTTTGATGGAAATGCGTACTCCACGTTCACTGACAGCGTCGGCTGTACTTTTTGTACCACCTTTGTGTTCAAGTTTACCTATCTTTTCCTTTATAACTGAAAATTTTGGGTCCGTATTTATCATGTGGATGAGCGTACACTCGCCTTTTATACCGTCATGATGACTACTACCATCGTTTCGATAAACCATTTTATTAATATATTTAATATATAGAATTTGACTTAGGTTAAGCAAGTTCCTTAACTAAATCGTCTATACTTTTATAGTACCGTTTCAAATCTTTCATGAACCGTTTATTATTTTCGAGAACTTCGAGTTCGGTTTTATTTTTATAAATGTACGCTAAATTTGATTTAGAGTACCGTGTCCGTTTTTGGTTCTCGTTAGGTTTACGGGGAACGAGTTTTTTACTCTTTTTCGAAACGCTTTGTATAGGTTCAATGCGTTTCGTGAAACTAATAGCTTGCATGACCGTATCAGCAAGATCGTCTTTCTTTTTAGATGCATTGAATATAGGAATCCAGTGTGCATTCACTGTATTATTCCATATGAATTGCTGACACCGCTCAATGGACGCCTTCTTACGTTTCGTATACATGGCTTTACCGGGACCCGCAAAATCGGGTATTTTGAAACGCGCATCGTAAATGATCGTTTCGGCCTTAGGGTTACGTATAACGAAATAGGTATGAAGAAAGTGTTCGACCATTTTCATTTTTCTATTTTTATCGGGTTGTTTTTCAATAAGAACCGTATCGGCTTTTAAGATCCATGGTTTATCATCTAAATGGTCTCTTAAAGAAACAAATAAGCCGTCTTTATGTTCAGGGGGGACACCAGAAACATCCCACTGAACAATAAGGTTAGACGTTTCGTCGAGCATACACATTGCTAAATTTCGTATACCGACGTCTATACTTAAAATCATTAGTATAAAGAAAAATTATTTCTTTAACTTAAAAAGGACCACCAAGTTTTTTGGCACCGGCATTAGCCATTGTTCGTGTAGAGTTTTGACCCGCGGGTGATAATAAGAATAAGGTTACTGCTAACATGATTATACATACACATACAACGACTGCAATTAATGGTCCGGTCAAACCTGCAAAAATTGTACCAATGATATCCGCAAGACCTTTATTTTCAGTTTTCTGCTCTGAATCCGAAGTTGCAGTGAGTTTATTTGTCGTTTTGTTTTCTATGAGCGCATCCGTGAGTGCACCCATTACAGCTTTCGTGACGAGTTTAGCCGATATATCCTGTCCTAATACCATCTTTTCACCCTGACAATCTAAATCTCCACCTATATTCATGACGTTATCTTGTATATTTACTGCGTTCGATATAACTTCAGATAAGTTCTCGGTTGTAATAGTTGTATCGACTATATTTTCAATTGCCATATTCGTTTCCTGTTTAACATTTTGTTTATCTCCAAACTGCATATTACCAGCCTCCGTTGATTTTTCTATAGCTGCACTAGCACCAGCTTGCATTTCTGTTGTTATTTCATTTTTCATAGCTAAAATAGTTTCGGTTGCCATTGCTGCATCAGTCTGTGTCTCTGATTTTATTTTTTGTGTAGCATTAAACGGACATCCTATCATTGATCCTTTAACATTTAGACCAATACTCTGAATGTTCGTACTACTCGCGCTCACTTTTTGTGTGTTGGTTGTAACTTGTTCAAATATAGATTTATTTACAGCCGAAAGGTTAAAAGTTTGTTCAATAGTTTGACTTCCACCTCCACCCATGTTTTATAATTGCCTGAGAAAAAAAACTAAATGTATATTAGTAATGTCGGATAAAAAACTTAAATTTTCGAAGAGTAATATCGATTGGTCGAAATGGGATAAGACAAAAGACTTAAATCCGGTTCAGGTATTTGCACATTTTAGGAATTGTATAAATAATCACAACCCCGATAATATAGACCCAAATTGTGTGTGTGCTCTTCTTGCGGAAGAATTTGATGGCGCTGAAGTAACTCAACCACTTTTAGCGGGTTTATCTGCATCAGAGTGTAAAGACGCATTTAAATTTGACGAATTAGCCAATAATTTTTGTAATGTTGATGCGAATAATTTTAAATCTGCACTTGGTCCACCTGGAGATACGTGTAGTAAACGTGATAATAATAATACTTTGCGTTTGAAATATTGTAAACTTGAAGATAAAATTAAAGGCGACGGTGAGTGTACAAAAACAAAACTTGGTGAAGATAAATACCACGAGGCGGCGAAAGCATATTGTGATGCGAACCCAACGGCTCAATGGTGTAAATGTTATAACGTTTTGAACAAAGTGTGTGAAACGAACATGAACGCGTACGGGTGTGCTAAAGCGTATGGAGAATTAGACGAGAAGAAAAACGATTTCGGTTTATGTGATACAAACTATAAATTTGATTGTGTTGATGAAGACGATACAACCCAAGGTGTCGTTGGATATAAAATTTTGAAAGATGTTAGACATTGTAGACCTGGTGTATGCAATGATGGATATATACCAAAGGATTCGACAAAAGGGTGTGAAAAGAGTTATTTCATGTGTGATGATTATTTAGACGTACGAACCATGACCGATAGCGAAATCGTAATAAAGTGTAATTACGGGAGGGATAAAACACCCGATTGGATGGACGAACCCGGTCGAGGTGGATCTACGGCAGCCGAACGTGCTAAACGTAGGTCGCCACCGTTTAATAAACCACCATGGAACAAACTTCCCATAACACGATGGCCTAGAAAGTTTAGGTGGGCGGACCCGAACGTTCGGTACATAACACAATATTCGGTATCGTCCTTATCGTCGTGTATTATGTGTATATCGTTAATAATGTTTTCTAGATCTTAAAAAAATCTTACTTTATACTAAATGAAAACATTCTTTACCAGGCAAAACGTAACAATTATTTTAGCAATTGTGCTTGTCGTACTCGTGATATACTCACGAACGGGACGCGAAATGAACGTAGGTGATAAATACGAAATTATTAACTATATAAATAAAGAAGATAAACCAAGCCCATTCAAAGTGTATAGTCTTATGAAAGATATACAAGTGGATGAAAAAAAGAAAGAGGAAATCGTCCACATGTTATCAGAAGGTAAGAAAACAGAGGCTATTGAATTTATAAATAAAATGTAAACTTATAGTAAAATGCAAACAGTATTATATATTGTATTATTTTTACTTATTTTATTTATTAGTTTAAAAAAGTGTGTAGAATCTTATTCTGTAAAAGGTAAATATGGTCCAGAAGATAAATGTGAAGGCGTAGGTTTAAATTATTTAGATAGACACCCAGTCGATTGTGGAGTTGATTTAATAAATAAATGGGATTTTGCGAGTGCACCCGACCGTAGACATGGTAATTGTAGATCAAACATTAATTGTGTTGAAGGTACTAAACAAAGACATGGTGGTCATATAGATATGGCTACGGACTGGAAAGGTACTGACAGACATTACGCAGGAGATTTAGATAAAAGCTTTAATATAGAATGCGGTGATTTTCCTATTAAATATTTTAGACTTGGTAATAGTTATAACCCAAATAAATTTCGATTTAATTATAGATGTGGTAAAACACCTATGAAAAATTGTACAGAACATTCTACACCTGCACAAAATGTAGATAGAGGTCGTATCGATTGGTTAAATAGACATAATGTAAAATGTCCCGGTAAAAAAGCTTTATCAAAATTAAAATACGTCTATTCTGGTAATCCCGGACATTATTATTATAAATTTAGATGTTGTGATCCAGAAGATGGCTAAAAAATATATAGTTATATATAAATGTATGATATACCTTACGGTGACAAATTGAGTAAAAATACCGATGCACTGGGTCAATATTGGAGAGATATACAGGGTATGAGTGGTGAGATAAAACCAGGACATCTTTCGTTATTTAGAGCCGCGCAAAAGGGGTTTTGTAGTAATATTGATAATTATTTACTTACGGCGGGTGATAAAACGTGTAAGGATTTAGATACTGAGCGCACACAGGCTAAAGAATATTGTAGCAAAGATGATAGAATAGCAACTTCTACATGTGGAAAAGAAACGTTAAAAGGTTGGGGCGCCGAGGACGTTTATAACGAACTCGCAAAAGAATATTGTGAAAATAACCCCGATAAAGAGTTTTGTGCGTGTTATAACGTCACGCAACCCGGTTTGTGTGAACAAGTACCAAATTTACCCGGGTGTAAAACAGTAAAACCTGTTTGGGATAAGATAACAAGTTCTTTAGACGAAGGGGATATAGCCCAGTTTGAAGGTATGCAACCGTGTTATGGATCTGTATGTGCCGGTAACGTTTACCAACCAACGAGTTGGGACGTAAATTGTAATAAAGATATAAGTATTTGTAAAGCCGATTTTGATATCGGTGGTGATCTAGTAGGGAGTAATATTAATTTGAAACAGGATTGTGGAAACACGACTAATGAAGGCGGAGGCGGAGGCGGAGGCGACGACGACGAAGAAGAAGAAAAGAGTTTAACTGAAAAATTGTTTAAATT
>Ga0209309_10004865_pt1 | contig 10939 bp, 9 predicted proteins | sample COGITO_mtgs_1204_2_FD_184807 | JGI IMG/M metagenome (GOLD analysis project Ga0209309, IMG submission 184807) | Pelagic marine microbial communities from North Sea - COGITO_mtgs_120412 (SPAdes) (version 2) | ecosystem: Environmental > Aquatic > Marine > Epipelagic ...
CACAAGTATAGATGTTTGATTGCAATAATAATTCTTTATTTGGTTACTATTTAATGAATTAGGATTGATTTATTGGAGATTTAATTCTTATATTTGCCCCCTTGAAAATTAAGAACCCCAATAAATAGCACTAAAATGACGAAAGCAGATATCGTAGCCCGAATTTCAGAGAAATTAGGAATGGAAAAAGGTGATGTTCAAGCTACTGTTGAAACATTTATGGAAGAAGTAAAAACTTCTTTAGAAAGCGGAGATAACGTATATTTAAGAGGATTTGGAAGCTTTGTTATTAAAACAAGAGCTGAGAAAACCGGAAGAAACATCTCAAAAAACACGACTATCAAAATACCAGCTCACAACATCCCTGCTTTTAAACCAGCAAGAGTTTTTGTAGATGGTGTTAAGACAAACGTAGACGTAAAATAGTACACTTCTTTAATTAAAGAAGATAAATAGAATTATTAATCTAAAAAACTAACACTATGCCAAGTGGTAAAAAAAGAAAAAGACATAAGGTAGCTACTCACAAGCGAAAGAAAAGAAGTAGAGCTAACCGCCATAAGAAAAAGTAGTGTTCGCACTACTTTTTTTAGTAAAAAACGTTCTTTGAAAATGAAACCTGCCGTATTTGTATTATGTATGCAGTATTTAGGTTTCTTCAGGATTTAAAATACCCTGTGAAAAATTTAATGTTTAATCCATCCCGGTAAGTATCGGGACAAAAATCTAATTAGAGTGGATAAAGAATTGATTATTAGAACCAGTTCTTCTGCTGTAGATTTTGCCTTAATAAAAGATGGAAAACTAGTTGAATTACACAAGGAAGAAGACGACAGTAATTTTGCTGTTGGCGATATTTTTATTGCCAAGATAAGGAAAGCTGTTCCCGGATTAAATGCCGCATTTGTAAATGTTGGCTACACAAAAGATGGTTTTTTACACTATCATGATCTGGGACCTCAAGTCTCTTCATTGTTGAAATTCGTAAAACGTGTAAGCACAGGTAAATTAAAAGACTATTCTTTACAGAATTTTACTTTTGAAAAAGACATTGATAAAGACGGCAGCATTGCTGAAGTCTTAAAATCAAATCAGTCGCTATTGGTACAGGTCATGAAAGAACCTATATCTACCAAAGGCCCTAGAATAAGCTCTGAGCTTTCACTTCCAGGCCGTTATATAGTCTTAGTACCTTTTTCTAACCGAGTTTCGGTTTCTCAAAAAATTGAGAGCAAAGAAGAAAAAGACAGGCTTAAAAGATTGGTGAAAAGCATCAAACCTAAGGGTTTTGGTGTTATTGTACGTACCGTAGCAGAAGGCAAAAAAGTAGCAGAACTGGACAGAGATCTTCAAAATTTGATGGATCGCTGGAAAGTCATGTGTAAAAAATTATACAAAGCGCCTCATCCTTCCAAGGTTTTGGGAGAATTAAATAGAGCATCTTCCATTTTAAGAGATGTCTTTAATGATACTTTCACTTCTATTGTTGTAGATGATGAAACGCTATATGTACAAATCAAAGATTATTTGGCAGAAATTGCCCCTAATAAAGAATCTATAGTAAAATTGCATCAAAACAATGTTCCCATATTTGAAAAATTTGGAGTCGAAAGACAGATAAAAACTTCTTTTGGACGCACCGTCTCTATGAGTAAAGGTGCTTACTTGATTATTGAGCATACCGAAGCCATGCACGTTATAGACGTGAACTCTGGCAACAGGTCTAATAAAGCAAAAAATCAAGAAGACACAGCCTTAGAAGTAAATCTAATAAGCGCTACAGAAATAGCTCGCCAACTTCGCTTACGCGATATGGGTGGAATTATTGTTGTAGACTTTATAGACATGAACAAACCCGAAAACAGGAAGGCCCTTTACGATCATTTAAGGGAAGAGATGAGCGATGATCGCGCGAAACATAAAATACTTCCTCCAAGTAAATTCGGATTGATTCAAATTACAAGACAACGCGTACGGCCGGAAACGAATATCAAAACCCGGGAAGAAAATCCCAACGGAGCAGGTGAGATTGAGGCACCTATTATCGTGATAGACAAAATTAAAACCGACCTAGAAAGATTGATCAAGAAGAATCATAAAAAGATCACCTTGAGTACGCACCCATTTATTGCAGCCTTTTTAACAAGAGGCTTTCCATCGCCCCGCTCCCAATGGTTTTTTGACCATAAGCGCTGGGTAAAAATTTTACCAAGAGACGCTTACACGTACATGGAATATCACTTTCACGATAAAAACGGGGAAGTATTAGAATAAACTTATTATTCTTAAAACTAACGCCTTTCATTAATTTGAGAGGCGTTTTTTTGTTTATAGCCTATACCTATTTTACCATTTTTCAATTATTCTTAGTTTTAAAAGCCTTAAGTAGGGTTGAACATTACTTATTGTATGGGAAGACGATAGTGCTTTTTAAGATAAAACAGCTAAATTGCTAAATATTGCATTTTGCCCCTGCTCTAAATGTAGTTTTCTAATTAATCTAAAACTTCATTTCATGAAAAAAACCTACCTGTTATTGATTCTTCTTATTTCTATTGTTGGTTGCGAAAAAGAGGAAGTAAACTTGCTTGAGACTAAAGGTCTCTCAAAAATTGAAACTGTCTCTAAAGAAGATGTCAATAATTTTATTAAAACAGAATTTAATAGTTCCAAAAAATCTGGATTAACACTATACCCGGAACAAATATATCTGGACACATTAAAAAATAGTGATGAATCATTAACAATTATACCCGCACAGTCTAAATATAGCAATGTAAACAGCAGAATTCTTTTATTAAAAGTTAATGGAAAAATAAAACAAGTGGTTTTCAATATGATTTCTACAAGTGAGGAATCTGATGAATTTACTGGTAGAATAATAGTCACAGACCTTGACGGAAATTTTTTAACTGGGTATCGCCTTGTGGAAAACAACTTCGTAACACAATACGTTAAAAAAAATTCATCAAATAAATCCAGTGAATGTGACCCAAATTATGGAAGCAATATTTGCGATAATATGTTAGAAGAAGTTATTATAACAACTAAACCATCATCTCCAGTTATGTATCTGTATTTAAATATTGATGGCTCAAACTTCAATTCTTTCGGCTTACCAGCGATGACAGAACCTACTTGGTATTTTGATGGAGGTAGTGGAGGCACTGTAAGTACGATAACAACTGCTCCTATAAAAATTATAAATGAACTAGATAATATTTGTGCCTCTTTGATATTTAATCAAATGTATTTATCTTCGTTGAATACTAAATTACCTGAAAAAATCAGAAATCCTGATAATAAATTGGAAGTATTTGATATTACCAACGGAATCCTTGCATTATTCAATCAGTCTTCATTATTTGATTACACCATTAATAATCGATATTTAAGTGATAAAAATGCTTCTACAATTGGAGCATCCACTACATTAAGTACTGATTATTTAAATAAAGCCACACAACTTTCAATCGCTCGAACGATGATTCATGAAATGGTACATGCCTATTTAAACTTAACTACAGCTAATTCTCCCCAAATAGATAATACGAATTTTTATGATCTTATGATGGCTTTCGCGCGGGAAAATGGTTTTAATCCTAGTGGAACGGAATATGAACGAAATAAATTCCAACATGAATTTATGGGTGGGTATGTCAAAGCAATGGCATACTCTTTATTTAAATGGGACATTAATCATGGAACTCGAACGAATTTAGGTTGGGATTATTATTACAAAATGGCGACGGCGGGATTGATATATAAAGACAATAACGGAATCTGGCAGGATACGGATGCTTTCAATGCTCTTTTTGATGAAGTTGGGCAGAGCGCTGCAAAAAAAATAATTAATAATGAAGCAAATAATTCTCGAGATGCGAAAGGTTCTGATTGTTAATTTTTTAATATTATTCTGTACAATTTCTTGTGCAGCACAAAAAAATAATCTTGAAGGTAAATTTTGTAACTCTAAATATACTCAAGATTATGCAACCTGTTTTGAATTCAAGGAAAATGGTAGATTTTCGTACAGATCGGGAGGAGATATGGGTGGTGATGAAGTAGGTAGTGGAAAATATTACAAAAAAGATAAATCACTTATTCTTAATTATGAAAAAAGAAACCTCTACAATTTAAGTTATCATAAGGCATCGCAATCAATTACAAGAAATGATTCAATAACCTATCATTTTAATGTTCGGAATTTAGATGGTAAACCAATTTCAAATACTGTAATACTTTATAAAGATTTTTCTTCATCAAAATCTCATTGGTTTACTCTAGACGAAGATGCCGAAGGTTTCTTGAATTTTGATAGAGCACCTAATGACTCTATAGAATTTAGATTCTCTTATATTGGCTATAATTTCTATACTATAGAATTAAGAAAAGATTACAATTACTACATTGATGTTTTTTTGACTAAAGATGGACAAGAAATGCCTATAGACCAACATACTGAAACACTTGAAATTATTACTCTAAAAAATAATTTTTTAAAACTGAAAAACAAAAAAGGAATAGTGACTGAATGGTTTAACCGAGAATAATATTTTTTTCTTATTTAAGAAACTTTGGAATAAAATTCAACTCAATTTCCGGAAACGAATATCAAAACCCGGGAAGAAAATCCCAATGTGGTAGGTGAGATTGAGGCACCTATTATAGTGATAGACAAAATTAAAACCGACTTAGAAAGATTGATCAAGAAGAATCATAAAAAGATCACCTTGAGTACGCACCCATTTATTGCAGCCTTTTTAACAAGAGGCTTTCCATCGCCCCGCTCCCAATGGTTTTTTGACCATAAGCGCTGGGTAAAAATTTTACCAAGAGACGCTTACACGTACATGGAATATCACTTTCACGATAAAAACGGGGAAGTATTAGAATAAACTTATTATTCTTAAAACTAACGCCTTTCATTAATTTGAGAGGCGTTTTTTTTGTTATTATAATCTGAGAAATCTTATTTTTATTACCTCAACTTTCTAATGAATTTGGAATGATTAAAAACATCAAAATGTCTAATAAAACATTTAAATATTTTGTTTTAATTATTGGAGTCCTATTATATGGATGTGATCATAATGAAAAAATATACTTGGATTATGATGAGATTGTGCTTCATTCCAACATCCAATTCGATATAAAAAATGAAGATCAATCTTTTATGATTCACAATGAAAAAGATACAATCTATCTGAGTAGAATGGAAACAGAGATAAAAGTCAGAAAATTAGATTATTTAGAGAAAATAACAATTACTCCTATAGATACTGCAATTAAAAAACTTTCTAAAATCACCTTTGATAATCTGCGTATAGAAAAAGAAAAAGGTTTACCTCAGTTATTTATTGTTGAAAAAGATTCTTTAAATAATGAAGTAAAGATTATTGAAGTAGGACAATCGTTTCTACTAAGTGAGGATAATTTTGATTTTGATTAAAAAAAGATTGATTAGTGGTGAATGAAATTAGATTTTTGATTTATTTTATATCCCTATTTTTATTTATTAGAATTATACTCAGATCATTTTTTACATATTACCGCCTTTCATTAATATGGAGGGCATTTTTTATTAGAAGAAATTCTCTATCTAATTAAAGAAAAATGGCCTTTTAGCTCACCAAAGTCTTCAATTTTGATATAATACCAATAATCTGCCGCAGGAAGATCTTTACCTTCTAAAGTCCCATTCCAAGAAAAATTACTTCCATTGCCAGCTTTCAACAGTTTCCCATACCTGTCATAGATCATAATTTGAGAAGATGGAAAAGTTTCTACTCCTCTCAAAATAAAACTATCGTTATAACCGTCCCCATTAGGCGTTATAAATTTTAGAGGGGAAATGTATGGAAACTGCAAGCTAACGGTATTACAAGCGCTCTTATCTCTCATATAAGCGGTATACACTTCGCCAGGCTTATCAAGAAATACATTTGAATTCTGAAAATTGACTCCATCGAGAGAATATTCAAAAAGACCGGTATTGGCAGGAATGATTTCTATAGAATTATCGTCTGTCTTTATATCACTTATTTGTGCTTCATCAACAGAAGCAATAATAAAATCTTTGATTACAGTACATCCCAAATTTGTAGCTATTTCCACAGTATAATTGCCTTGTTGCGTTACTTGAATAGTCTGGGAAGTTTCACCAGTAGACCACATATAATTATAACCACTTACGCCCGCATCTAAAGATATATTTGAGTTTGGACATATCTGAATTGTTTCATCTTCCACATCTGGGATGTTATCTAGAGTAATTTTAACTGCAGTTCTGGAACTTGGTTTACATTCTAACAATGTGCTTTTTGCTTCCGCATAAAATGTACCCCCAACTTGAGATTGATAATTAAAGGAATCTTTTTGAAGCAAGTTTCCGCCAGATGGAGCATCATACCAATTCACCGTTTCGTTAGGATCAGCAGTAACAGATATTGATGGAATTTGAGAATCTCCACAAACCAACACATCTCCATTACTCACCGGAGCATTTGGTATAGCAACTACTTGCACAAAAAATGCTTCAGAAAAAGAACTACATAAATTATTAGTAAGATTCACACTGTCTTCAGCCACCTTCACCCTGAAATAGGTGGACTGGGTCAAATTTGAAACGCTGTAAATATCCTGATTTGCTCCTGAAATATCTGTCCAGGTTACAGAATCTGAACTTTGTTGCCATTGAAAGGCGTGCGTTTGATATACTGAATTATCCGGCGATGCTTTTAAATCGACACTAATAGGAGTAGCTTCTTCACAAACTTTCAAATTCATATTTGAAGAATTTCCAGAATCTATACTGGTAAGATCTCCACAAGACCTAAAAATAATATCGTCTATAGCAAGATCATTTCCGCAGCCACCATCGCCATTATTGAACATTTTTAAGATCACATTATTTTGACCGGGTTCACTTTTAAAGGTAAGAGCATATTGTTTCCATTGCGGAGAAGAAGTAGAATTTATAGAGCCCGTACTACCTTCTTTTAAAAGCTGAGTATCGGTTTCATCCCAAATTTGAAATTTTACATTTACCGGAATATCACCATTAGGACAAGCTCCGCTGGTAGAATTGTATATATTCATTAGATAAGCTGAAAACTCATAAGTTGTATTTTCACAAAGTCCGGAAATATCTGTCTTATAAAACTGCCCAGCAGTAAAACCCGCATTTACAATTAAAGCTCTCCCACCAGAAGGAATTGTATTTGGAAAATAGGAATGCCAAGAAGTTATTTGGCGTCCAACAATATCTGAAACTGTATATTCTCCATCTTGAGGATCTTGGCTTACATAATTATAATTGGTAATTCCAGCTGCCAACCTGGGGCCGTAACCGGAACCAGCACCAAAATCTTCTTGAAAGATTGGAGCCCCCTTACTTCCGTTACAAAAGCTTAACTGCCCAAAAGAAATATTAAAAGACAGGACCATGCCTATCACTAACAAAAACCGAATCATCCTCAAATATACCTTATTTGATAAGTCACCAAATTATAACCAATCATAAAATTTCGATTTTAAAAAGCTCTTGTTGAATAAGAACTATTACCCCTGATAAAAGTTCATTTATAACTCTGTCTTTTTACCTTTGTCATCTATGAAGTCTGACCCATCACAAAAATCTTATACTATAAAAGAGGCCACTCTAAAATTAGCCCAATATTGTGCTTACAGAGACAGGTCTCAAAAGGAAGTAGAAGATAAATTAAGGGAAATGAGAATGATTCCTCAAGCTTGTGAACAGATCATTATAGAATTAATGCGGGAAGATTTTCTAAATGAAGAACGCTTTGCCAGAAGTTTTGTTCGAGGGAAATTCAGAATAAAAAAATGGGGAAAGATCAAGATCACTCAAGAACTTAAAAGAAAGGAGATATCTGCACCAATTATTAAACTAGGTCTTACAGAAATAGATCAAACCGAATATTTAAAAATTCTCGATCAAGTTGCAGAAAAGAAATTAAAGCTGATCAAAGAATCTGATCCTTATAAAAAGAAAAAAAAGCTCTGCGATTATTTACTCCAACGTGGATTTGAATCTAATCTAGTATATGAGTTAAGCAACGATCTTATAAAAATCTAGATCTTAGCATTAGATTTTTTCATCGCTTTTTCATTCTTATAATCTATCCACTTCTGTCCTTTCCATTTGCGCATATAGTTATCAAAATGCCTCATTATTACCAGATTGTATACTGCTTTAGAGAAATTTGTAAGTCCACGAGAAGTAGCTCTTAAACTCATAGAGAAACCTGCAGTGAGATACGTCATTTGATGCCAGTACCCTTCAGGCATATAAAGTGTTTCTCCATGATTTAATTCTGTAATATATCCTCTAGCCTCTCTTAGCGCAGGGAATTTTTCAAAATCTGGATTCGTGAAATCTATATCTTCTCTCGAGATCAAAGAATGAGGAACTTTGTATAAATATTTACTTTCTGAAGGCGGATATAAGATACATTGCTTTTTTCCATGGAAATGGAAGTGCAAAATATTGGCGTAGTCAATATCATAATGCATAAATACCTTTGAATTGACTCCACCAAAGAACAACATAGGTAACTGCTTCAGGAAACGAAGTCCCATGTTAGGAAACTTAAAATCTCCTTGAAGTTTGGGAACTTCTTTTAGCAAATGATATAAAAAGATTCGATAATTGGTTGGTTTAGATTGAAGAAGGTCTATATATTCAGACATTTTCATCTCCAAATGCGGCTGATTGAATTTAAACTCAGATGTAATAGGGCGATCGTCATAAAGAGGCACCGTTTTATCTCCGGCAACATCTTTAATATAATTAAGATCCCACTTTTTATAAGCAGGCCAATCTTCTATTAAATGCTCAATAACCACAGGTTTTTGAGTTTTTACATACTGCTCTACAAAATCTTTTTTAGAGATGCTTTGTACTCTAGGAATTTCAGCTAAGTTCAATCTATCTTCCATCATTCAATTCCAGCATTTTTATGCGTATTTTCAATCGCCTTTTTATTTTTATAATCTATCCAATTTTGACCTCTTAACCTCCTCATGAAGTTGTCAAAATTCCTCACCAAAATTACACTATTTAATACTTCCAATATCTTTTTTGGAGATTTTGGTAAAGACCTGAGCGTTAACGATAAACACGGGGTTTGATATTTTATAAAATGCCACCATTTACTTGGAATAAAAAGTGCATCTCCATGCCCTAAAACTGTTTCAAAACCCTGTGCTTTTGTGAGTGCGGGATATTTAGAAAAATCTGGAGCATCCATATCTATAATCTCCATACTTACTATAGAATACGGCACTTTATAAAGATATTTAGTTTGCTCCGGGCTATATAAAATTACCTTTTTCTCTCCTGCAAAATTGAAATGAAAGTTGTTGGCAAGATCCATATCATAATGCATCACCACTTTAGAACCTGTTCCTCCTACAAATAACACCGGTAGCTTTTTAAAGAATTTCACCCCCAGTTCAGGATATTTAAAATCTTCGATAAGCTTCGGACAGTTTTGCAACAGATTAAAAAAGAACATTCTTAGATCTGTTGGTCCTGCCTTAATTATATCTATATATTCAGAAAATTTAAGCTTTTTGGCGGGTGCATGACTTTTCTGTTTGCCTTGGGCGGGTTTTCCATCATATACAGGCACCACAACATCTCCGGCAACTTGCTTAAAATAATCGAAATCCCACTTTTGTCTTGCTGGCCAATCTTGGCTAAGATCTTCAAGAATTACCGGTTTTTGAGGAATAAAATATTCCTTGAGGAAATCTTCTTTCGAAATTCCTTTAACCCTTGGTATTTCTTGTAGATCTAGCTTCAATGATTTTAGTTAAGCTTTAGATTTTGCCTTTTCCTGAGCTTTTAGATTTTTCTCTATTTGGTGTCCTGGTCTAGACCATTTTGGCTTTTCTCCAAGATTTGCAAACTTAGATTCTTCCGCAGAAACACTTTCCGGTTTTGCTTTTTTCTCAAATGCTTTCTGAGGATTTAACCCTAAAGCTTTGAACATTTCCATATCCTCATTAACATCAGGATTTGGAGTGGTTAAAAGTTTATCACCTGCAAAGATCGAGTTTGCTCCAGCAAAGAAACACATCGCCTGCCCTTCTCTACTCATTTGCGTACGTCCGGCGGAAAGTCTAACCTGAGTTTCCGGCATAATAATTCTTGTGGTAGCTACCATTCTTACCATTTCCCAGATAGAAACCGGTGCTTGTTCTTCTAGAGGAGTTCCTTCTACAGGAACCAATGCATTAATTGGCACAGATTCCGGCTGAGGATTCAATGTAGAAAGCGCTACCAACATTCCGGCGCGATCGTCTATAGATTCTCCCATTCCAATAATTCCTCCGCTACAAACCGTTACATTGGTTTTTCTAACATTTCCAATAGTATCCAGTCTATCTTGATAACCGCGTGTAGAAATTACTTCTTTATAATATTCTTCAGAGGAGTCCAAATTGTGATTATATGCATACAATCCAGCTTCCGCAAGACGTTGCGCCTGATTTTCTGTGATCATTCCCAGAGTACAACAAACTTCCATATCCAGTTTGTTAATGGTTCTCACCATTTCTAAAACCGAGTCAAATTCTTCTCCGTCTTTTACATTTCTCCAAGCTGCTCCCATACAAACACGAGAACTTCCAGAAGCTTTTGCACGTAAAGCCTGAGCTTTTACTTGGTTCACGCTCATAAGATCGTTCCCCTCAATATTGGTGTGATATCTGGCTGCCTGTGGGCAATACCCGCAATCTTCAGGACATCCACCTGTTTTTATTGATAATAATGTTGAAACCTGAACTGTGTTAGGATCGTGATGCAATCTATGGGTTGTAGCTGCTTCATAAAGCAATTCCATAAAAGGCTTATTGTAAATCTCTAGAATTTCTTCCTTTGTCCAGTTGTGTTTAGTTGCCATAAATA
>Ga0209309_10004875_pt1 | contig 10916 bp, 10 predicted proteins | sample COGITO_mtgs_1204_2_FD_184807 | JGI IMG/M metagenome (GOLD analysis project Ga0209309, IMG submission 184807) | Pelagic marine microbial communities from North Sea - COGITO_mtgs_120412 (SPAdes) (version 2) | ecosystem: Environmental > Aquatic > Marine > Epipelagic ...
ATACAATGCTTTTTCCTTACCAACCAAAACTTTTTTGAAGTTTTTTTTAGTTAAAGTTTTTGAGTTAATCTACTCTCAAATCTTACACCATATTATCACTAATCAAGGAACTTATTTCGTTTGGTATCTTACTCCCAAAGCGGGTGCAAATATACAGCACTTTAATTATATCTCACAAGTTTAATTGAAAAAATATAAAGTTTTTTTTAACCGCTCAATAAAAATGCGGGGTACTAAAATACAATCTTTTTATAATTCATTCCAAATCAGATCACTAAAAAGTTTAAAAAATAATTATGCTAAAATGTATTCCGAAATTATTTTCTGAAACTCCCTTAGAAACCCCTCTTTTCAATCTGGACATAAGATTCTTTCTTTATATTATTATACCAGCTTTTATTTTTTTGTGTTAGGGATAGCAACGACATCCTTTTGGCGAGTTTGCAATTACTATTATATATAGGTAGTGATTTTTAAAATATACTTTATACAATATGTAAGCTAAACACTGCCAAAAGATAGAGTGAATAGCCCGACTCCAACTTTTAGGTTGGAGGAACACCATAATAAAGATGAATATATAGACACTGTATATTGTGCAACCGCTTTTAACCTATTATCTTTGCGGACTTAAGATATGAATATGATAAAAATAAGTTTGCCAGATGGCACTGTTAAAGAATTTGAAAGCGGGGTTACTCCTATGGATGTTGCCAAAGGTATTAGCGAGGGCTTTGCTAGAAATGTGATTTCGGCAAAATTTAACGATACTGTTATAGAATCTTCTACGCCACTTACTACAGATGGTAGTCTTATATTATATACCTGGAATGATAAAGATGGAAAAAAGGCATTTTGGCATTCCACTTCTCACGTAATGGCTCAGGCTATAGAGCAATTGTACCCAGGATCTAAGTTAACTATTGGACCTGCTATTGAAAATGGATTTTATTATGATGTAGATTTTGGAGAGCAAAAAATTTCTGAAAACGATTTTAAAAAGATAGAAGATAAAATGATAGAAATAGCTCGTGGAAAACATGAGTTTAACATGAGATCTTCTACCAAAGCCGAAGCATTGTCTTATTATAAGGAACAAAACAATCCTTTTAAAATGGAGCTTATTGAAAATTTAGAGGATGGAACTATCACCTTTTGCGACCATGATACTTTTACTGATTTATGCCGAGGCGGACATATTCCGAATACCGGAATTATTAAAGCGGTAAAATTGATGAGCGTTGCGGGCGCTTATTGGAGAGGTAATGAAAAAAATCCACAGCTTACAAGAGTTTACGGAATCTCTTTCCCGAAGCAAAAGGATCTAAAAGAATATTTAGAACTTTTAGAAGAAGCTAAAAAACGCGACCATAGAAAATTAGGAAAAGAATTACAACTTTTCACCTTTTCCCAAAAAGTTGGACAAGGATTACCATTATGGTTACCAAAAGGAGCTGCATTAAGAGAGCGCTTAGAAAACTTTTTAAAAGCAGCTCAGAAAAAAGCTGGTTATGAGATGGTAATCACCCCTCATATTGGTCAAAAAGAGCTTTATGTGACTTCGGGCCATTATGAGAAATATGGTGCAGATAGTTTTCAGCCAATCCTTACTCCTAACGAAGGAGAAGAATTTTTACTGAAGCCTATGAACTGCCCGCATCACTGTGAAATATACAATTCGGCTCCTTGGAGCTATAAAGATCTTCCTAAGCGATTTGCTGAATTTGGAACGGTTTACCGCTATGAACAAAGCGGGGAATTACATGGTTTAACTCGAGTACGTGGATTTACACAAGATGATGCACATATCTTTTGTACTCCAGATCAGTTAGATTCTGAATTCAAAAAAGTAATAGATCTTACTTTATATGTATTTGAATCTTTAGGCTTCGATGAATTTACTGCTCAGGTTTCTTTAAGAGATCCGGAAAATAAAGAGAAATACATAGGAAGCGATGATGTTTGGGAGAAAGCTGAATCTGCAATCCTTTCTGCAGCAAAAGAAAAAGGACTTAATTTTGTAATTGAAACCGGAGAAGCAGCATTCTACGGACCAAAATTAGACTTTATGGTGAAAGATGCTTTAGGAAGAAGCTGGCAACTTGGCACCATTCAAGTAGATTATAATCTGCCAGAACGATTTGACCTGACATATAAAGGAAGTGACAACGAAATGCACCGACCAGTAATGATCCACAGAGCTCCTTTTGGAAGCATGGAACGCTTTGTTGCTGTATTGCTTGAAAATACAGGTGGAAATTTCCCACTATGGTTAATGCCCGAACAAGCTATTATACTCTCTCTCAGTGAGAAATATGAAAAATACTCACAAAAAGTTTTAGAATTGCTTGAAAATGACGAAATTCGCGCCGTGTCTGATGACCGAAGTGAGACCATTGGCAAGAAAATAAGGGAAGCTGAAATGAACAAAACCCCTTATATGTTGATTGTTGGTGAGCAGGAGGAGAAAGATGGTACAGTTTCTGTACGAAGACATGGGGAAGGCGACATTGGTACTATGCCGATTGAAGACTTTGCAGAATTAATAAAAAACGAAATCAAAAAAACGCACAAAGCGTTTGAAGTATAACTAAAATAAGATAGCCATAGCAATACGTAGAAAAAGATCGAAGCGACCGCTAAGAGAAATTAAAGAAGACCAACACCGCATTAACGGAAAAATCCGAGCAGAAGAATTACGCCTTGTTGGCGACAACATCGAGATGGGAGTGTATCCTATTAGAAAAGCACTTGAATTTGCAGAGGAACAAGGATTAGATCTTGTAGAGATTTCTCCTAATGCAAAACCGCCGGTTGCTAAGGTAATGGACTATAAGAAATTCCTCTATGAGCAAAAGAAAAGAGAGAAGGTCTTAAAAGCGAAAGCTAGTAAAGTAGTAGTAAAAGAAATTAGATTTGGTCCACAAACCGATGATCATGATTATGAATTCAAGAAGCGTAATGCTGAGAAATTCCTTAAAGATGGAGCTAAATTAAAGGCTTTTGTATTTTTTAAAGGAAGATCTATTGTTTTTAAAGATCAAGGTCAAATTTTACTCCTTCGTCTTGCACAAGACCTAGAAGAAGTTGGAAAAGTGGAACAAATGCCTAAGTTGGAAGGAAAACGTATGACTATGTTCCTTTCTCCTAAGAAAACGAAATAAGAACGTTAATTATAAAATTACACGAGCATGCCTAAAATGAAGACTAAATCCAGTGCCAAAAAGCGTTTTAAGCTTACAGGTACCGGTAAAATTAAAAGAAAGCACGCGTTTAAAAGTCACATCTTAACAAAGAAGTCTAAAAAACGTAAGCTTGCTCTAACGCACAGTACTTTAGTACATGAAGCAGATGAGAAAAATATCAAAACTCAACTACGTTTAAAGTAGATTGATGTTTTTGATGGTTTAAACTATTTAAAAACCCTGGAGTTGGGCAATAAAAGTATTCAGAATTAATAATTTATGAATCGCCTTCTTCAAAAACAATTAAAATTATGCCAAGATCAGTAAATTCAGTTGCCAAGAGAGCCAGAAGAAAAAAGGTTCTTAAGCAAGCAAAAGGTTATTTTGGACGTCGTAAAAACGTTTGGACAGTAGCAAAAAATGCGGTTGATAAAGCAATGTTATATGCTTATAGAGACCGTAAAACCAATAAAAGAAATTTCCGTTCTCTTTGGATCGTGCGTATTAACGCTGGAGCTAGAATGCACGGGATGTCTTATTCTCAGTTTATGGGAGGTTTAAAATCTGCAAAAATCGATTTAAACCGTAAGGTTTTAGCCGATCTAGCAATGAACCATCCAGAAGCGTTTGGAGCTATAGTTAACAAAGTAAAATAATATTTTTCACGATTAACGTTCTTATATAATTAAAACCCACTCTCTAGAGTGGGTTTTTTTATTACATAATTTAGTATTGGTATTAGTAAGATAATTTTTCCTTTTGACACAGAAAATTATAGCTCCTGTTGACAGACGAGAATCAATTGCCAAAAGCCGTGAGAATCAATTTTCTAGATCCTCCTTTATTTCTATGCTCACAAAGATATATTCCCTGCCAGGTTCCTAAATTTAATTTTCCAGAAGTGATTGGTATTTGTAAAGAAGTGTCTAAGAGAGAAGTTTTAAGATGAGCGGGCATATCATCTGGACCCTCAGAATTGTGTGTGTAATAGGGCTTATCTTCAGGCACCATTGAATTGAAATGGCTCATAAAATCTGCTCTTACAGTAGGATCTGCATTTTCATTAATTGTCAAACTGGCTGAAGTATGTTTTATAAATATATACAATATCCCTACTGTAATTTCAAATAGTTCAGGAATATTGCTCATAATCTCATCGGTAATCAGATGAAAACCTCTTGATTTTGGACTGAGATTACATTCTTTTTGAATTACCTTATTCATCACTAAAATAATTTTCTTTGTATTTCTATTTTCTCGAACTATTCGCTAACTATGCCATCCTTTTCTTTTTTAGCTTCTAGATAGTCCTTAACGTATAATTCCTTAATTATAACCATAAGAGCAGCAAGAATTGGTGTTGCCATAATAAGTCCAAGAATGCCGGTAAGCAAACCTAAAAGCACCATCCAGAAAAGAGTAAGAGCCGGCGGGAGTTGAACCATCTTTTTCTCGATCATTGGTGTGATTAAATAACTTTCCACTATCTGAATTCCAAAATAAAGAATAAGCACATATAAAAACATATTCCCGTCCTGCATTAAAGCGATTAGTACTGCGGGAGCCAGAGCCAGATATGGACCTATATTGGGAATAAATGAAAATAATGCGGCTATCAACGCTAGTGCGTATGGCATAGGCATCCCAAGAGCTACCAGGCCAATTGCAGTAAATACCCCAACTACTAACATTGAGATTAACTTAGCCATCATCCAACGACTTAGGGAATTTTGTGTTTTATCCATAACCTCTCTTAATCTTGATCGAAAGTTTATAGGGAACAACCTAACAAAACCTTTGGTATAAATACCTGGGCTTGATGCCAAAAATATTCCTGTTACTATAATTATGAAGAAGTTTGCAATTGCGCCCAAAGTAGTTGAAAAGCCGCCTACCATTTTAGACATTACCTTATCTCTGCTTTCTAACAGTGTACCCAAATCATTAGGAAGTTCATTAAATAAAGTTTGACCAATGGAAGTTTTGGAAATTTGTTCCTTAAGATTCTGAAGTGAACGAGGTAAAGTTTCTGCCATCTCCTGAATCTGCTCAACCATAGATGTACCAATTAACACTACTATTAAATACGAGATCCCTGTTATAAAAAGCAGTACAAAAAATAAAGCTAATCCATATTTCAAAGGTGTTTTGCTAACTATCCAATTGGATGAGAAATTTAGCAACACTGAAAAAAAAATCCCGGCAAAAACCAAAATAAAAAAATTGGCATGAAAAACAAGGAGAGTAAAACCTGAAAGCATTAATAATGCTATAAAAATAGTTTTGGTGTTATTCTGGTTAAAATTATTTTCTTTATCCATAAAAAATTTAAGGTATCTATTACTTTCCTATGTTTTTTGTTTCTTCTTTTTTGCTGCTGGGAATAAAACATTGTTTAAAATTAGTCTGTAGCCAGGTGAAGTTGGATGCAATTCTAATTCGGTTTTTGGATCTCCTACTCTATGTTGATAATCTTCAGGATCATGACCACCATAAAAAGTAAAAAAACCTCGGCCTTTTATTCCATGAATATATCGAGCTTCTTCATTAATTTTATTTTCAGCTAACACCAGCACATTCGATTTTAAAGTAGCTCTATTAAACGCTGTTGTTTGTCCCATAAAACCTTTTACCAAAGTTGTGTGATTTTGATTTAACATTGTTGGAATAGGGTCCCATTTAGCAGAAAAGTCCATTAACGTGAAGTAATCTGTTTCCATTGCAACTTGTCTTTTATCTGTCATGTCAATAGAAGAAAACTCATATACCATCGGGCTTCTTTCCAAAATAAAATCTATAAAAGCAAAGGTGTTTTGGAAATTAATCTTAGACTGATAGCCCGGTTCACTTGGATCGCCATCGAACATTGGTTCGGCAATATCTACTCCTTCTGCAGCAAGCGCAATGTCAAAACTATCTGTAGCACTGCACATAGCAAACATAAACCCTCCACCAATCACATAGTCCCTAATTTTTAAAGCAACTGCCAACTTCTCTTCAGAAACTTTTTGAAATCCTAGTTTTTTAGCCAATACTTCAGCTCCAGCTTTCTCTTGAATATACCAAGGTGTAGTTCTATAGTTTCTATAAAACTTCCCGTATTGTCCTGTAAAATCTTCATGATGTAAGTGTAACCAATCATATAAAAGGAGTGCATCTCCAAGTACATCTTCATCATAAACTGTCTCATAAGGAATTTCCGCATAGGTTAAAACCATAGTTACCGCATCGTCCCAAGGTTTATTCCCTTGAGGTGCATAAACAGCAATTTTTGGAGCTTTTTCTAAAACAACCGCTTCCATATTTCTAGAAGGACTTTGTATTTCCTCTAAAATAGATTCGACTTTTGCATCGCTTAATACTTCAAAAGAAACTCCTCTAATTTTACATTCTCTTCTCAAATTTTCGGTGTCTGCAATAAGAAAAGATCCCCCTCTATAATTTAATAACCACTGTACATTTAAATTATTTTGAAGTGCATAGTATGTAATTCCGTAAGCTTTTAAATGGTTTACCTGAGTCTCAGCATCCATAGGAATTAATATTTGCGAGGCATTCATCTGGAAAGAACATAAAATGAGACCCAGCATTAAGATAAAATTCTTAATGCCGGGTCTTGGGTATTTATTTAGGTTGGAATAGAAAACTCTATTAACACAACATGTAGGCGTATCTTTTTTGTAGAGCTGGGGGGTTGCTTTTAAGCAAAAAAATGTTTTAATATTAAAATGGAACGTCGTTATCATCATCGTTAAGATCATCATTCATCGAACTTCCAAAAGCCTCATCTGCACTAGGAGTAGGCATATTATGACTCTTAAAAGTATCATCGTTTGCTGCTGCATTCATTTTTGAATGGAATTCTCCAAACGGAGAATCAAAGTCATCTAAGTTATCAAATTTACCAAGATGTCCAACAAATTTCAAGCGGATACTTTCCAAGCCACCATTACGGTGTTTTGCAACAATAAACTCACCTTGGCCCGCTGTAGGAGAACGTTCTTCATCGTCCCATTCATCAATTTTATAATATTCCGGGCGATAGATAAAAGAAACGATATCGGCATCCTGCTCAATTGCACCAGATTCCCTAAGGTCACTCAATAAAGGTCTTTTACTTCCTCCACGAGTTTCAACAGCACGGGAAAGTTGAGATAATGCAATAACAGGGATAGCCAATTCTTTTGCTAGGGCTTTTAAGTTTCTAGATATTGTTGAAATTTCTTGTTCCCTATTCCCACCTTTTACAGAACTTCCAGCTGTCATTAACTGCAAGTAATCTACCACCACCATCTTTATTCCGTGCTGAGAAGAAAGTCTTCTTGCTTTTGCTCTTAAATCGAAAATTGAAAGGGATGGAGTATCATCTATAAATAAAGGTGCTTTTTCAAGATCCTTTACTTTAACGTTTAGCTGTTCCCACTCATGTGTTTCTAAATTTCCTGTTCTTAATTTTTCTGAAGACAATCCAGTTTCAGAAGAAATAAGTCGGGTAATTAGTTGCACTGCAGACATTTCCAAAGAGAAAAATGCCACAGGAATATTATGACCCACAGCAATATTTCTTGCCATGGAAAGTGTTAATGCTGTTTTACCCATACCTGGACGAGCAGCAATAATTATTAAATCACTTGGCTGCCATCCAGAAGTTAATTTATCTAATTTATCGAATCCTGAAGGAACTCCACTTAAACCTTCTTTATTGGATATTTCCTGAATTCTATTTTTTGCTTGAATTACTAAACTATGTGCAGTTTCAGAGGATCTTTTAATATTTCCTTGAGTAACCTCGTATAATTTAGATTCCGCTGTATCTAAAAGATCAAAAACATCGGTACTCTCATCATAAGATTGCTCGATAATTTCGTTTGAAATTTTGATAAGACTTCTCTGAATATATTTTTGAAGAATGATTCTAGCATGAAATTCAATATGCGCTGAAGAGGATACTTTTTGTGTAAGTTGAACTAAATAATATTCTCCTCCTACTTTATCCAGATTTCCATCTTTCCGAAGCTGATTGGAAACGGTTAATAAGTCTATCGCCTCTGTATTTTCGAAGAGTTTGTAAATAGCTTCGTAAATGTACTGATGGGCAGATTTATAAAATACATCTGAGTGTAAAATGTCAATTATCTCATCTACACCTTTCTTATCTATCATCATAGCCCCAAGAACAACTTCCTCTAAATCAACAGCTTGTGGTGGTATTTTTCCTTTTTCAAGGTTAATAACATTGCCTTGGCCGTATTTTAGATTTTGTGGGACAGTAACTTTCTCCATAGTACGAATGTAAATAAATTGTTAAGATATACTTAATGAAAACGCTTTAACTTAGTTCACAGGTAATGAACAATTTACCTGTTAACAACTTAATTTTTTTGTTGATAAGGCCAAAAAAATCCGAAGCACAGCTCCGGATTTTTTTGAATAGATGATTAAGAAAGAACTAGTCTTTATAAACACCCATATTAGAATATTTTTCCATTCTCTTATTCACCAATTCCTTTGGTGATAAGTTTTGAAATTCTGCATAAGAAGATAAAATAGAATTTTTTACAGTATTAAAAGTTTCTTCTTTATTGGTATGTGCACCGCCTAAAGGTTCTTTAACTATTTCATCTATCAGCTTTTGTTTTTTCATGTCCTTAGCAGTAAGCTTCAACGCATCTGCTGCAACTTCTTTGTATTCCCAGCTTCTCCATAAAATGGAAGAACAAGATTCCGGAGAAATAACAGAATACCATGTATTTTCCAACATTAGTACCTTATCTCCTACTCCAATTCCTAACGCTCCACCACTGGCACCTTCTCCAATAATTACTACTATAATTGGTACTTTTAGACGAGTCATTTCGAGAATGTTTCTAGCAATTGCTTCTCCTTGTCCTCGTTCTTCAGCTTCCAAACCAGGATATGCTCCAGGAGTATCTACAAAAGTAACTACAGGAACTCCAAATTTTTCAGCAGATTTCATTAAGCGTAATGCTTTTCGATATCCTTCTGGGTTGGCCATACCAAAATTGCGGTATTGCCTTGTTTTGGTATTAAATCCTTTTTGTTGACCAACAAACATAAAACTTTGGTCTCCAATTTTTCCTAGACCTCCAATCATTGCTTTATCGTCCTTTACATTTCTATCCCCATGAAGCTCCAGAAAAGTATCTCCGCAAATCGCTTTTATATAATCTAAGGTATAAGGTCTGTTAGGATGTCTTGAAAGTTGAACACGTTGCCAGGCAGTAAGGTTCTTATAAATTCCTTTTTTGGTCTCTATTAATTTCTTCTCTATTTGCTTGCAGGTAGCAGTAACATCTACGTCACTTTCCTCCCCAATGGTGCAAGCTTTCTGGTATTGTTCCTCTAACTCTTTAATGGGTAATTCAAAATCCAAATATTCCATATTAAGTTATTCTGTTTTAATTAGCTTACAAATATAACAAACTTTAAAAGGAAGATTTCCTAAGATTTCGGTTTAATTTTTCGTTTTGTTTTAAGATATCCATTCAGGATAACTGTAGCGAGAATTAGAGCGGCTCCATAGTAGAATTGTGGATTCATTTGTTCTTTACTTCCGAAGATTAAAAATGCCAAAAAAATACCATAAACTGGTTCCAGATTAGTAGTTAGCATTACTGTGTAAGGGCTCAAATGCTTCATTACAGCTACAGCTGCAATAAATGCATAGGCAGTACAAATTGAAGCCAATATTATTAAATAAAACCAATCTTCTAAAGAAACATTAAAAAAATCAGGATTAAATCCAAGTTCTCCATCGCTGCTAAAGGTTATATATAATAGATAGAAACCTATACCAACCACTCCAGTAAGAAGTTCGTAAAATGAAATTATTGAAGGTGCTGTGTGCTTTATTAATTTTCCGTTAATCAAGGTGAAAATCGCTGCTAGAAATGCCGAGCATAATGCTAAGACAATTCCTAGGGTATAATTGGTTTCTACTTGAAAAATGATATACAAGCCTAGCACTACCAATAGTCCGAACACCAATTCGTAACCAACGAATTTTCTTTTATAAAAAATAGGTTCTAAAATAGATGTAAAAAATGCTCCTGTAGAAAGCAAAGCTAAAGTGATGGATATATTAGAAACTTTAATAGCTCCAAAAAAAGTGAGCCAATGCAAAGCTATTACTAAACCAGCTACTATTAATATAACTAATTTCTGTTTGCTGACTTTAAGATTTCTCTTTTTCCATTTGATATATAGAAAAACAAACCCACTAGCCAAAAGCATTCTATACCAAACTAAAGGAACCGCATCTAGAGAGATGAGCGCACCTAAAACTGCGGTAAATCCCCAAATAAAAACAATTACATGAAAATGAAGGTAACTTTTTAGTTTATCGTTTAGCATTGAAGAGCAGATAAATAGCTAAAATTCCGAAGGTTACATTGGGAAACCAAACCGCAATTAAAGGCGAAAAAGTAGATTGTTCTGCTAGGGTTCCAAAAACTTTATCAAAAAATATAAAGATAAAAGCTAGAGAAATCCCTAGTGCTAGGTTTACTCCCATTCCCCCTCTTCTTTTCATAGAAGATACTGCCACTGCGATAACAGTAAGTATAAATGCTGATACTGGCAAACTCCATCTTTTATATGCTACTACTAAATACCTATTCATATTCCCAGAGCCTCTGCGACTCTCTTGTTCAATAAAGCTATTAAGTTCGTTGTAATTCAGGGTTTCTGCGATGTAAGTTACAGGCGTAA
>Ga0209309_10004879_pt1 | contig 10906 bp, 13 predicted proteins | sample COGITO_mtgs_1204_2_FD_184807 | JGI IMG/M metagenome (GOLD analysis project Ga0209309, IMG submission 184807) | Pelagic marine microbial communities from North Sea - COGITO_mtgs_120412 (SPAdes) (version 2) | ecosystem: Environmental > Aquatic > Marine > Epipelagic ...
CAGCATCAGCTGCTTCTTTACCCTTATTTTTTCTTGCTGTGGCTTGCTTCATATTTAAACAAGTAATAATTCCATTTCCAATTGGTTTTTTACATTCTATAGCCAACCGCATTATTGCATCTGTCGAGGCTTGAGATATAAAATCAAAATGTGGAGTTTGACCTTTGATCACACAACCTAACGCTAAAAAACCATCATATTTTTTTATATTTTTAGAAATTGTCACTGGTATTTCAAAAACACCAGGAACGTAAATAATTTTGATTGAGGCTGACTTAGGTAAAGAGTCATTAGCACTTTTAAGTAGGCCTTTAGATATACCACTATAATAATCGGCGATTACTATTAAATATTTTTTTTTCATTAAATTATTTCCTGTTTAGTTATCTTTATATCATAACCTTCTAAACCAATAACTTTTTTAGGAGATTTAGTAATCAATATCATATTTTTAATCTTTAAATCTTTAATAATTTGGGCACCAATACCATAATTTCTTATAAGTTTATCATTACCTTTTTTATAAAAATCTTTATTCTTATAATCTTTGAGGGTTTGTGTAACAGATCTTAAATTTGTATCTTTGATAAATACTAAAACACAATTATTAAATTTTTTAAAATAGTTTAAAGTTTTATTAAATGAATTTGGCAATTGTTGATTAATTAAATAATTTTGAACTACATTTGATGAAATCACTCTAACTCTTGGCACTGTTTTTTTTTCAAGGTTACCTTTAATTAAAGCAAAATGTTCGGAACCATCTAAAAGATTTTCATAGATTCTAATTTTATATTTTTGATTTTTAACCTCAATATCAGATTGTTTTTTAAGTTTAATTAATTTTTCTTTTTTTAAACGATAGGCAATAAGATCTTCGATTTTTCCTATTTTTAAATTATGTCTTTTTGCAAAATTGAATAAATCTTGACCTTTGGCCATTGTGCCATCTTCATTCATGATTTCACATATAACGGCTGAATTATTTTTTTTAGCAAGTTTTGAAATATCTACAGAAGCTTCAGTATGACCTGCTCTAACTAAAACTCCACCATCTTTAGCAATAATTGGAAAAATATGACCAGGTGAGACAATATCTTTTTTTTTTACATTTTTTTTTGATGCAATTTTAATTGTCTTTGCTCTATCTTTAGCTGAAATTCCAGTTGTTATTCCTTTTTTTGCTTCTATAGAAATTGTGAAAGCAGTTTTATTTCTTGATTGATTTATTGGTGACATCAAAGATAAATTTAATCTTTTTGCTTGAACACTATCTAGTGCAAGGCAAATTAATCCACGACCATATCTGGCCATAAAATTTATATTCTTAGCATTAGTGTCAGTCGTTGATATAATTAAGTCACCTTCATTTTCTCTCTTTTCATCATCAACCAAGATAAACATACCACCCTTCTTTGCAGTATTAATTATACTTTCGATGGATGCATAATTATTTTTTTTCATTAAAATAATTTCTAACGTATTTGGATAAGATATCTATCTCTATATTAACTAGGCTATTCTTTTTTAATGTAGATAGATTTGTGAGTTTGAAAGTATGTGGAATAACCCAAACTTGGAATCCTTTTTTGGTTACTTTGGAAATTGTTAGAGAAATTCCATTAATACAAATAGAGGCCTTTTCTATCAAATTTTTTCTTTCTTTTTTGACTATTTCGAAATCAAATAAATAAGACTTATCAATTTTTTTAATAGCAGAAATTTTACCAACCGTATCAACATGACCTTGACAAATGTGACCAGATATCTTTTGACCAAATTTTAATGGGAGTTCAAGGTTTATTTTATCATTAATTTTTAAAAACTTAAATTTTGACCTTTGTATTGTTTCATCAGATAAATAGAATTCCATTAATTTATTTTTCATTGTTATTAAAGTTAAACAAACACCATCTGAAGCAACCGAAACACCGATATCTTTTTTAGTTAATTTCAAATTTGAATTTATAAACAAATTAACACCTCTGTCTCTTTTGCTAATTCTTTTTATAACACCTTGGTTAAAAATTATTCCATTAAACATATCTATTTTTTATATAAGGTTATCGTATCTTTACTTAATGTTTTATTAATCTTAGATTTAGTTCTATAGTTATTTATCAAATATTTAAAATGATTAAAATCTTTATGGGCTACGGATTTGTCCAAAATTTTAGGACTTTTAAATAGATAAAATTGATTAAATAGTTTTTCTTTTAAAAAACTTCCCGATAAATCATCACCTCCCTCAACCAATACATTCCTAATTCCTGTTTTATAAAGTTTTTTAAGAACTAATTTCAAATCAAAATATTTTTTTTTATTTAAATTTGATTTGATTAATTGAATACCCTTTTTTTTGAATATAGTAATTTTTTGTTTATTTGCTTTATTGTAAAAAACAATTGTATTTTGATTGTTAGCAGTATTAAATATATATGAATTTATTTTTGTATCTAAATTATTATCTAAAATAATTCTTTTAGGTGAAAATTTTTTCAATCCATTTAACCTGCAGCTTAATTTTGGATTATCTTTATTTAAAGTTTTGTATGAAATCATTATAGAATCATTTTTATATCTTAAAAAATGTGTCAATTTATCTGAATGTAAATCAGTAATTCTTTTTGATTTTGTACTATAAATTATGTTATTTTTTGATGTAGCAATTTTACCAGTAACAAATGGTATTTTTTTTTTTCTATTAAAAAAATAAATTGAATAAAAATTATTTACATCTTTATTAAGTAACCCCTTTTTAACAATGATATTTTTAGATCCCAGAATATTGAAACTTTTACCTTTAACTTTTCTATCAATATCTTCTATTGAATAAAAAACTTCACTTATTTTCTTTTTAATAATTAAGTTTGTGCACGGTGGTGTTTTTCCATAGTGGTTACAAGGTTCTAGGGTTACATACATTTTTGAACCTTTTAAATTTATATTTGAGTTTTTAATAGCATTATATTCAGCATGTGGTGTGCCTCCATAACCTGTTTGACCTATTGAAATAATTTCATCATTTTTAACAATTACACAACCAACTGATGGGTTAACTCCTGTATGTCCATGTCGAGAGCTTGCCAGGCTTAAGGCTAGCTTCATATAAGTTTTATCTTTTATGGAAAATTTATCTTTTCTTGTAGACATCTAATTTGTCCACGAATTGTACAAAATCTTTCTCTTCTCTAAAGTTTCTATATACAGAGGCAAATCTAACATAAGCAACTGGATCAAGCTCCTTTAAGCCCTCCATAACCATAGTTCCTATAATACTTGATGAAATTTCACTTTGCCCAAGTTCCTCAAGAGCTCTTGAGGTTTTACTTATAAATTTTTCTGCTGTTTCTGTATCTATAGGTCTTTTCTTAAGTGCTATATAAATAGATTTTGATAGCTTATCTCTATCAAAAGATGATTTTCTTCCATTTTTCTTTACAACCATTATCTCTCTAAATTGAACTCTTTCGAATGTAGTAAATCTTGCTCCGCACACACAAAGTCGTCTTCTTCTTATTGCTGTACCATCTTCAGTGGGTCTAGAGTCAACCACTGAAGTTTCACCTTTTTTACAAATTGAACAAATCATTATTTTAAATTCTTATATATTGGAAAGTTGGATGTAAGCTCTATAACTTCATTTCGAACCTCTTCTTCAATTTTACTATTATCATTAGGATTTTCAGATAAACCTTTTACAACTTTGGTTATTAGTTCACCCACCTTTTCAAATTCTTTTAATCCAAAACCTCTGGTTGTTGCTGCCTGTGTACCTAGCCTTATACCCGATGTAATCATTGGTTTTTCTGAATCAAATGGTATTCCATTTTTATTACAAGTGATGTTAGCATTAGAAAGACTTTCAGCTGTTAAATTACCCTTAACATTGAAAGGTCTTAGATCAACCAACATTAAGTGTGTATCTGTACCTCCAGAATAAATCTTAAAACCATTATTCTTAAGTGTTTCAGATAAAATCTTTGCGTTAGCTAAAACTGATTTAATATAATCTTTAAAATCTGGTCTTAATGCCTCTAAAAAGCCTGCAGCTTTAGCTGCGATTACATGCATTAATGGTCCACCTTGGTAACCAGGAAATACAGCTGTGTTAAATTTTTTAGCTAGGTCTTCATGATTTGTTAAAATAATTCCACCTCTTGCACTTCTAAAAACTTTATGTGTTGTAGATGTTACCACATGAGCATACTCACATGGATTAGGATAACCTTTACCAGCAACTAAACCTGAAAAATGAGCCATATCGACCATTAAATATGCACCAACTTTATCTGCTATCTCTCTAAATCTTTTAAAATCAATCACTCTAGAATAAGCGCTTCCACCACAAATTATAAGTTTTGGTTTATGCTCTAACGCCAATTTCTCAACATTATCATAGTCGATAAGTTCTGACCTTTTATCAACATCATATCCTATTGGATTAAACCATTTACCTGACATTGAAATTTTTAACCCATGTGTAATGTGCCCGCCAGAGTTTAAACTCATACCCATAAAAGTGTCACCTGGATTTAATAATGCTAAAAAAACAGCACCATTTGCTTGAGCTCCAGAGTGTGGTTGAGCATTAGCAAATTTACAATCAAATAACTTTTTTAATCTTTCGATCGCTAAATTTTCTGCAACATCAACATGTTCACAACCATTATAATATCTTTTTCCAGGGTAACCTTCAGCATATTTATTAGTTAAAACAGAACCTTGAGCTTCTAGTACAGCTTGAGAAACTATATTTTCAGAGGCTATTAATTCTATGTGTTGTTGCTGTCTTTTTAATTCATCAGTAATTGCTTTATGAAGTTCCGGGTCAGTAACTGATAAGCTATCTTCAAAAAAACTTTTATAATTATTATTTAAGTAATTCTTTTCACTAGACATAATTAAATCTTTTTAATTCTTTTTGCGTGCCTTCCACCTTCAAATTTTGTACTTAAAAAAACACTAACACAGTTTAAAGCATTTTTTTTTGTTAGAAGTCTTGATCCCAATGTAATGATATTTGCATCGTTATGCAATCTTGATAATTTTGTTGATTTTAAATTAAAACATTGAGCAGCACGTATATTTTTATGTCTATTTGCAGCAATATTCATTCCCATGCCCGAACCACAAACTAGTATGCCAGCATAATTATTATTTGTTTTAACTTTTTTTGCAACTTTATGAGCATAATCAGGATAATCAACTCTATCATCACTATAAGGACCTAAGTCTGTATATCTAATTTTTTTTTTATCTAAATGAAGTTTTATAGATTCTTTTAATTTATAACCAGCATGATCAGATGATAAAAATATTTTTTTCAAATTAGTTAAATTTGTGATTTAAAACACAAGCAACTAAATGGATTCTATTTTCTTCTCCACCATTAAAGGCATTGTGATATTTGGTATTATTAGTTATCCAAACAGAACCATCTGCTGGTAAATGTTTAGCAACATTATCTACTACCATTATTGAACCAGGGTTAGTAATGATCGGAATGTGTAATCTAGGTTCTGGATCTCTATGCCAACTTAATGTTGATCTTGGTTCTTTCAATAAAATTCTAACTCTACCCAATTTATATTTTGAAGAAAGCGCATCAAAGACTTCCTTAAAATATGTATTTTTATAATCATCTATAAATTCTGAGTAAGCAGCTTCATCAATTTTTACGTCTCTAAGAACTTCTTTTCCCGTTGAATCTGGCTTTGTCCAAAAAACTCCTCTAGCTTTATGACCTGTGATTGAATCTGGATCCCCAGGTATTTGTGTTAATGAAATAGCACCAAAATTTGAAATTCCTTCAGGGCCATCAAAATTTCTAATCTTTAATATTTCATGGTACGCTTTTTGAAGTTCATTAATATCAAACTTGAGATCTTGTTTTTGAAAATCGCTAAAATCTAACATCATATAATTTGTTTATTACCTTTTTTGAGATATATTTGTATAATACATTTGTCGCATTTTATAAACAGATTAAAAAAAATGATAACAGGAAATTACCCAAATTTGAGACTTAGACGCAGTCGAAAGAATGATTGGTCTAGACGACTGATTCAAGAAAATAGCCTTTCTTCAAGCGATTTTATATTACCTATATTTTTGATAGATGGAAAAAATACAAAACAATCAATCAAAACAATGCCAGATGTCTACAGATATACAATAGATAAACTTGGCATGATTGTAGATAAAGCAATCAAAAATAAAATACCTATGGTTGCATTGTTTCCTTATACAAATACAAAAAAGAAGAATGAAATTGGAACTGAAGCCTTAAATGAAAACAATCTAGTTTGTAAAGCCATTCAATATATTAAAAAAAGATACAGAAATGAAATTGGTATTATGTGTGATGTAGCTTTAGACCCCTACACTTCACATGGACATGATGGATTATTAAAATCAGGTTATGTATTAAATGATGAAACTATTGAGGTTTTAATAAATCAATCATTACTGCAAGCTCAAATTGGTTGCGATGTACTAGCACCCTCAGACATGATGGATGGAAGAATTGGAAAAATTAGAAAGGCCTTAGATAAAGAGGGTCATGAAATGGTCCAAATACTTTCTTATGCAGTTAAATATGCCTCCAGTTTTTACGGTCCTTTTAGGGATGCCGTTGGTTCAAAAGGTTTATTAAAAGGTAACAAAAAAAACTACCAAATGGATTTTAGAAATAGCAATGAAGCTATAAGAGAAGTTGCTTTAGACATTAAAGAAGGTGCAGACATGATAATGGTTAAACCAGGAATGCCTTATCTAGACATAATCAGAACAGTAAAAGATAATTTCAAAATTCCAGTTTTGGCTTATCAGGTTTCAGGTGAATATAGTCTTTTAAGTAATAGTATAAAAAAAGGTTTCATAGATAAAAACTCAATATTAGAAAGTTTAATTTCATTCAAGAGAGCTGGTGCAAGTGCTATAGTTAGTTATTATGCTGATAGAATCAATAACCTAATAAAATAAATTATTTTAAAAGATTTACAAAATGAGTTCTAGAGCTAGGTAAGTTTAGATTGTTTGGTTTTAATATACTTTTTTCAAGATAGTCAGTGACTAGTTTTAAACCTTTAAGTAAATTTTTTAGATCAACATTTTTAAAATTTCTATCAATTAAAAAATTTGGGATATTTTTTTTTTCTGTTGATGATTTTACAAAATAATTAATTTGGTCGTTTACAACTTCTTTTTCAACCATACTATTTAATTCAAGATCATAACCTAGTAATTTAAGTAGCTCTAATTCCCAAAAAATATATTCCTGTATCCAATTATCAGAAATTAATATCTGAAAAAACTTATCTATTAAGATAAAAATTTCTTTATTAGATTGAGCTTCAGCTGTAAGGAGTTTTATCAAATGCATGGCAGAAGAGATGCAAGATAATTTTTGATTTTCATCAAAGTATAATGGTGTTAGTGCTTCTAGAATTTCTATTTTAAAGTACCCAATTCTGGTTGGACTTTTAGTATTATAATTAACATAAATTTTGTTCCCTATTTGTAAATAGTTTTTAATTTTTTTAGAGGTTCCACCAAAAATTATCCCTGATATCTTTCCATGGTTTTTTGTAAAAACTTCAGCAATTATTGAGTTTTCGCTATAACGGTTTTTAGAAATTAAATACGCACTATCGTCCCAATTCATTTTTTTAAAACACCTTCAAGACATTGAGATGCAGCATTTTGTTCTGCGTCTTTTTTTGAGGCACCCTGAGCCATAAAAAATTTTGTATTCTTTAATTTAACAGCGACTTTGAATAACGGTTTATGTCTAGGACCAGTATTAGATATGAGTTTATAATTAGGTAAGACCTTAAAAACCTTGAGTGAATACTCTTGTAATTTAGTCTTAGCATCAATCTGCGTTATGACACTTGCAGTAATATGCTCACTCCATAGATTAAGAATAAATTTTTCAGTAAAATTTAAACCCTTATCAAGATAAATTGCACCAATTAATGCCTCCAAGCAGTCAGCAATAATCTTATCTTCAATTATAATCTTTTTACTTTTAGGGTTAAAAATTAAAATATACTTTTCTAATTCTATTCTTTTTGCAATTTCTAAGCATTTTCTTTTATTCACTAATGATGCAAACTTTTTATCTAATATTCCTTCTTTTTCTTCTGGATAAATTTCTAATAATTTTTTTGCAATAATTAATCCTAAAACTCTATCTCCTAAGAATTCAATCTTCTCATTATTATTTTTTGAGTCATAACTTTTATGAGTTAAGCTTTTTAATAAGATTTTATGGTCTGTAAATTTAAATTTTAATTTTTTTTCAAGATTTATAGAACTTAATTTCATTAGTTAATTCTCTTAAAAAATCTATCAAATCTAATTGTTTTATTCCATTTCCAGAAAGCAAAAATGCTAGCAATTCTAAAATCAGATGAGAAAAAAATAAATTGAGCCTTACCAACTAAATTGTCTTCGTGAACATAGCCTACACTAGTTAAATATCTACTATCTTTTGAACAATCTCTATTATCCCCTAAAAAAAAATAATGTTTTTCTGGGACGTTAAAAACATCAGAATTTTGAAAACTGTAGTTTTTTAAATATACTGTATTGTGAATTTTTCCATTAGGAAGCTTTTCCTCAAATGTATTGACCTCAATGGTTTGCATGCCACAATAAATAATATCAGTTTTAGAAATTCTAGATTTTAGTATTTGATTATTATTTAAAAATATATCACCATTGATAAATTGAATTGTGTCCCCAGGTAACCCTACTAACCTTTTAATATAATCAGTTCTGTTATCTGCTGGTGTTTTAAAAACTACTACATCACCAGTTTGTGGTGAATTTGTAAATATCCTGCCTTTTATAATAGGGGGGCTAAATGGAAACGAATGCTTACTATATCCATATGAATATTTTGAAACAAACAGCCTATCTCCAATTAACAAAGTTGGCTCCATTGAGGATGAGGGGATATAAAAAGGCTGGATAAAGAGCGATCTTATAACAACTGCTATAACCAGTGCATAAAAAATTGTTTTGATATTATCAATTATAATATTTTTATCTATTTTCATTTTTTTTGTAAAATAACGTAGGCAACAGAATATTTTTTTTCATCTGAAATTGATAGAAATAAATTAAAGGAGGTTGTTTTAAATTGTTTTTTAATAATTTTTTTTATTTTTTCATTAATTGTAAATGATGGTTTTCCTAGTTTATCATTAATTATAGATATATCTTTAAAATTAAGATTGTCTCTAAAACCAGTTCCAATTGATTTAACAAAAGCCTCTTTAGCAGCAAATCTTTTTGAATAATAGTTTTTTTTATCTTTTATCTTATTTGCAATTAAAATTTCTGAATTAGAAAAGATACGTTTAATAAATAGTTTATTTTTTAATGATTTACCAATTCTAGAGTTTTCGACAATATCTACACCTATGCCTAATATTTTCATTTTTATGTATTAGATATCTTTATAAATTTTTTAATCGTATTTTTTAAACCGTAAACTATGGATTCACCAATAATGAAATGACCTATATTAAACTCCTCAATTTCTTTAAGTTTTGATAAAATTTCAGTAGTTTTGTAATCGAGTCCATGACCAGCATGAACTTCTAGACCAATTTTTTTTGCAAATTTACAGCACTTCTTAATTTTATTGTATTCATAAATGTGATTTTTTTTACTCTTAACTAAATTTGAAATTTTTCCTGTATGTAGCTCTACACAATCAGCATTTAACTCTTTGGCAATCTTGATATCTTTTAAGTTAGGATCGACAAATAAACTTGTTCTAATTTTTTTTTTTTTAAATCTTTCAATAATTTTTCTGATTTTAATTAAATTTTTTGATAAATTTAAACCACCTTCTGTAGTCACTTCTTTTCTATTTTCTGGAACTAAACAAATAAAATTGGGTTTATTTTCAAGAGCTATCTTTAATATATCTTCGTTTAATGATATTTCTAAATTAGTTATAATTTTTTTATTTTTACAAATTTTAAGAACATCTAAATCTCTTATGTGTCTTCTATCTTCTCTTAAATGTATTGTAATAGAGTGAGCTCCATATTCCATAACATGCTTAGCAATGGAAAAAGGATCTGGGTGAGATGCACCTCTTGCATTTCTAACTGTTGCTACGTGATCAATATTAACACCTAGTCTTTTCATTTTATAAATCTACTTCCAGGTATTGTAATAGGTATACTTCTAAGTGCTTTTGGAAGGTTATTTTTTTTAAATGTAGGAACATCAATTTTCATATGTGAAATAATATTTTTTTTTATTTTTAAAGATTTTATGGTTGATCTATCTATGATTGATGCAAATCCAACAAGTTTAGCACCTGCTTTAGTAATCAATTTTACACATTCTAAGCCTGATTTACCTGTTGTTATAACATCTTCAATTATAAGAACTTTTAAACCTTTTTTAATATGAAAGCCTCTTCTTAATATAAATTTACCATCAACTCTTTCACAAAATATAGTTTCTTTATTAAGGAGTTTACCAATTTCATATCCAATAATTACGCCACCCATTGCGGGGGCTAAAATTAAATCTATAGACTTAAATTTTTTTTTAATTTTTTTAGCTAGTGAAGAACAAATATTTTTAGCAAGGTGTGGAAAACTTAATAATTTTGCACACTGAATATATTTAGGTGAGTGCAAACCTGATGACAGTACAAAATGACCCTCTATAAGTGCGTTAGTTTTTTTTAAAATATCTAAAGATTTTTTGTGTGAAAGCATTACGTTCCTTTAACCAGTTATCCTCGTGTCTAATGATTTTAAATTTTATCTCCATTTGTTTTAACTCACTGATAAAATTTGTAAAGTTCTTCAAGTCACGTATAATAAGATTAAATCTAAAATTAATATATTCCTTAGACTTTTCC
>Ga0209309_10004882_pt1 | contig 10901 bp, 4 predicted proteins | sample COGITO_mtgs_1204_2_FD_184807 | JGI IMG/M metagenome (GOLD analysis project Ga0209309, IMG submission 184807) | Pelagic marine microbial communities from North Sea - COGITO_mtgs_120412 (SPAdes) (version 2) | ecosystem: Environmental > Aquatic > Marine > Epipelagic ...
TTGTTTTTGAGAATCGTCAACAGAATCAACGATAATGGTATGATACTCGTGTTCAAAATCGGGTAAACTTGACTGACTAGTCACTAACGCCATTTATATATACTGGAGATTTTACTTCATCTTGTACCCCGCTTGTTGCTGAACAAGTTTTTGTCCATCACAAACTCCACCTCGACTATCGGAATAGTATGAGTTTCCGAGGCATGATGGCTTCGATTCAAGATCGAAAAGGGAACCTTCATTTTCGGTTTCGATTTCGATGGTCTGATAATTACTTGTTCTCATGGCGGCGAGAGCGCATAACATTAAGAAGACAATCACAATTGCCTTGAGAGTATTTTTGTTTGTGGCGTTAAGTTTCATTTGTTATCAACATACATTTTTTTTAAAGTGCGTTAAAGAATTTAGAATACTTTCAATATAAAGATTAAATGGACGGTGAGATCATACTTAATAGAAATCACACAAACGTGATGAAACTTGATGACAACGAACAAGCTCTTATGAACGAGATTGAAATCGAAATCCCAAGACCTCAGCCTGTGAAAAAACAAATGCCAAAAACTATGAAGACGCAATTTACACCACCACAAACACAAATTTTTCAGGAAGATATAGATTCGTTTGCTAATCCAAACAAACAAAATCCACCTTCGATTCCTCCACCGGAAGATCCAGTTGATTACGGTGAATACGAAGAAGAAGATCCGGGGTATGATTATGCAGGTGGTGGGGGAGGTGGTATGCCTTATATGGAAGAGGAAAAACCGTCACCAGGCTACAAAACAATCGATGAAGAAAAAGCTGATCTTGTAAATAAACTCGGGCGACTTGAAAAGAAAGGGTTTACGGTAAATAAAAGGTTAAATGTATATTCACCAATTGACGAACTTAGAAACGAAGTAAAGAGAATTACGTATAGCATAGACGTTGATAAATCTTTAAAATTTTCGAGGCGTATGCTTATTGCATGTACAACTGGTCTTGAATTTTTAAACAAAAAGTATAACCCATTTGAAATTCAACTCGATGGTTGGTCGGAAAATGTAATGGAAAATGTGGACGATTACGATGAAGTTTTTGAAGAATTGTACGTGAAATATAGAACTAAAATGCACGTTGCCCCTGAGGTAAAGCTTATTATGATGCTCGGTGGGTCGGCTATGATGTTTCATTTAACCAATAGTATGTTTAAATCAGTCATGCCTAATATGAATGACGTGATTAAACAAAACCCAGGACTCGTCCAGAACATGATGTCTGCGGTACAGAACACAGTTCCTAAATCTCAACAAGGTGCGAGCGAACCATCCGTAGATGAAAATGGGAGACGAGAAATGCAAGGTCCAGGGTTTGATATCTCGAGTCTTATGGGTAATATCATGATGCCTCCACAACCACCAATGAACACAACAAGTATTAATAAACCAGACGATACGGAAATTGATATCGAAGACGATATTTCGGATATTGCCGAACCACCAACTTTTGATACGGGTAAAGAAGATGGTGATGACGAGGTGAGAGAAGTCAAAGTTACTCAGACCAAATCAAAAAGAGGGGGTGGTAAAAAGAAAAAGACCGTTGAAATTAATTTGTAAACATAGTATAAATGATAGGGTATTGTCCTTTAGATGAAGACCCTATTGAGATACCTTCTCGGCGGCGAGAAGTTGCACCCCCGACCCCAGTCGAACCACAGGCGGCGGTGAGACCTAGACGTTCTAGATCTTTCCTCGGTGAAGACGATACGGAGTGTAACTTTGTCGTTATGTTTTTCATTGCGGGTGTAATTGCCTTGGCGGTTATGGACGCACTTCCTAATAAAAAGTGATCGACTAAACCATCTACCATCCTGCTTTTTCCAGCATGGTAAATGTGATTTCGTTTTTTTAATTACTGTTTATGTACTTTTTGCCTGTTCAGGAATGACGTGTCCGTCATCGTCAGTCCAGTCTGTATCGTACATGTGTTTATCTTTTCTTTCACCTATAACTAACCAACTAACATTTGCGGTAGAAGATGCGTTTTGACACGATATTGTAAGCGTGTTTCCAGATACGGAACCTTTTACTGCATCCCAATCGGATTCGTTTGATGTAAAACATTGAACGTCTCTATTTAGTACTTCAAATGTACCACTCGTCATGTTAGAAACGGTATCTAAGTTTATAGATGCACTCCCATTCACTAGATCGACTTTACCCCTATATATGAGATCAGCTTTTGGACCTTCTATGAAAGAGTGGTAAAGATTGTGTGTATTACTCATATTTGGAAGTGGGTGATCTATTGTAAATGAACCACTGGATTTTGTAATGTTGCCATTAACATGAAGTTTAGAACCTGGATTACTGTTTCCGATACCAACATTACCACCACTGAGTATTGTTAATCTTTCTGTATCTGATGTACTAAATACAAGTTTATTATTACCTATCGCTGATAAACCTTGTGATTTTATAAAACCACTGGTTATTATGGCGTGATCTGGTGCACACTCGTTAAATAGATCAGCGGCAGTGTTATAATCTGGTACAACTCGTTTAGCTGAATAATTGGTACCATCGGTAGCTATAAAATGTTTGAAGTTACCAATTGCATAATCACTCGTACCTGTATACCCTGTTTGAAAACCTGCACTTGAAGGAAAGTTACCAAAATATGCATCGTCCATAACAGTTACGGTATATCGAATTATGGAACCACCTCCATATACGTTAGTTTGCCATAGAGCAGTACTACCACCTCCTTGTGCTTGAAGGGTTTGTGATACACCGTTTATCCATAATTGTGTAGTTGCCGTACCAGTATTAGGACTACTACTCGGTGTATTATCGTATTTAACACATATATGATACCATTTATTCTGATCAAATGTATAGGATGTTGTATACCTGATAGTAGCTGGAGTGTTTTTATAGTCTATTATAAAACCTGAATTTGTAACTATATGTGAAATACTGTTAGAAATATTTTGGAGTGGGTCTTTCGTTCCGAATATAGTATTATTGAAAAAATTCTGTGCTTTTTGTGGCATAAACCAATACGACGTTGTAACTATCCCCTGATTGCCTGTTTCTAGTGTATCGCCAGTTATAGGACAAAATACATCCATAAGCCTACCATTTGCATAATTAATGTTATTTGAACTAAAAACTAAAGCGTTAATTGTTGGACTCCATGTCGCACCTGATGTATTTAATGTTAATTTTAAGTGATATCTATGCTTCGTTGAACCGTAAGTTTTATTATAAAATTGCCACCACGGGTTTCTTTCGTGTACATCATTTTTACAATACCAATTCGGTGCCTCAAAAAAGAAACAGTGTTTAGACATGGTATTATAATGTGTAGATAAACCATCAACTACTACATTAGATGATTCGTCACTGTTTATAAAAAGTTTTCCACCCTGTATATCTTGTGAGCCTGCAACTACAAGTCTGTGATTAATGAGAGGAGTTGCCAGTGTATTTGGACTTTCGTAAGTTTTATCCAATCTTTTATTGGGGTAACCTGTAGTTATGTCCAATCCGTCATTTTCCTTGATATCAGTATCATCGAATTCGGGTACGCCTATACCAACGTTACCTAAACCCGTTAATGTTAATCTATTATAAATTCCACTCGCTTCTTCTAACGTTTTAGAATAATCCTGACCTGATTTAGACCATGCCTGTCTGCTTGCGTCCGCTGGCAAGGGATTATTTTCAAGTACCATACCCTCTAAACATATTGTTGGTGCTTTTATCCGTATTCTATCTGGACCGTGTGTATTAGATCCTCTTACATGTCCCGATTTGTATATTAACAATTCAGATTTATGAATATCACCTGTATACTGTGCCGTGTTTTGTATATACGATTCGAATAAACCATTTTCTGAGACTGGGTTATTAAAAATGAGTTTTCCGGGATTGGTAGCTGAATCTAGATAAGACGTATCCCCACCTACTGTTAAACTTGTACAGTCTAGATTCCCCCCAAAAGTTGTTTTTCCTATCATTTTTATCGTTGGTGTAAACCGTTTAAATGTAAAAACAGTCGAACCTTGTGACCAACTACGATCTGAACCTGATGTTCTACTTTGGTTTCCATATAACGTTCCATAATAGTATAAAGCTGAAAAAATTACAAATTCACCATTTTTTGATATTGATGTAGGCAAACCACCGAACTCTTTACTTTCTGAATCTTCGTGATAATTAACCCAGTTTTTACCATTCCAATCCATTAAATTATATGTATTCGGACCCGCGGCAATCCCACTCCCGGGGTTTCCTTGGTTGACGAGTTGCCAAGCAGTGGTAGCTGTGCCTGATTGGGGATTATAATCCCAATACACAGAATCTTCTACAAACCCATTACCAATTACAATACGCGTACCATCGTAATTCATGTGTAAGGTAGCCCCGAACCCTATTGATGTATTTATTACTGGTTTTTCGGTCATAAAAAGGTATTGTAGTGTTGATGAAGTTAATGATTGTTCCCATTTTGCACTAAAAAAACACTGGCTACCTGGAGCCGAAGCTGCTATTATACTACCATCCCTGTTTATAGCAACATGGTGTCCAAGTGCAGATTGTGTGCGTATTTTTGTTCCCCCGTTTTCTGATGTACTATTTGTAACTCTCTTAACATTTGAAAATTCAGCTGAAAATGTTTCGGTATATGTAGGAAATACTATATTCACCCCGGTCCCCCATGGCATGGTACGTGAATTCCATGTATACCCTCCTTGTCCATATGTTCCGGATTCTTCATATACATATACGTCACCACGTTCATACGCGTCAGTATTAGATACCTGTGACGAAGGGTTAACCGATCCAGGGGCGCCAACTATAACAACTTTACCGTCTCCAGATATTTTACACGAATATCCAAACCCGGAATTATTACCACCTTGTGCCATATGTATCGATGATTTTGTGGAATCTTTAGGCCAACTTATAATTTCAATTTTGGGGTATTGATTTGGATTTCCAACGATAAATCTAGAATCGTCGTCATCAGCTATATCTACGGAAAAGCCAAAATTACCTGGATACTGAGTTGAAATATAAGTCGGATTTCCAGTGGGACTTTCTTTACGTTGTGACCATTGTGTTCTATTGTTATTATTCGCATCAAAGACATAAGCCCTATTATTTCCCCGTGAACCTATTATTAAAGTATCACCTGCTGCATCTATAGCAATTGAAGATCCAAAATATGTTGTAATGCCGGGGTTTCCCTCGGGGTCCTGTATTACTGTTCGAAATTGAGTACTCGTTTTATTGGATGTATATACAAACACCTTTTGATTCGCGCCAATTGCAAATACAGTACCAGCATTATTTATGGCCGAACACCAACCAAAAGTTGAGTCGTTTATTCCACTGACACCAGCTGAAGCTAAGTTATCGTACTCTGAAGGGTAAAGTTGAGGTACAAGCTCTTCAGACATTATAATACATTGGTTTATTTTAATTAGTCTGGATTGGCGTACGCACTTTGTGTGTTACTACCTATACCAAAATTTATAATCGTATTACTTCTTTCCCCTTGAATAGATATACCTGAAAGATTACCCCCATATCCTATGAAACCGCTAGACGATGAACTGAAAATATCACCTGCGACTGATAATTTATGATCGGGGTTTGTGTTCGATATACCAACATTCCCAGAGCTTCTATAAATATCTGAACCCGAAGTTGTCCAAGGACTTGAACCACCACCACCACTTACCGTTGTCCAAGACATTGCACCCCCACCACTTGATGTGAGTACTTGTCCACTCGAGCCTGCAGAACCATTTGCACGTAAACCACCTGATATATTCACACCACCTAATACTGATAATCCTTCGTTGGGTGGTCCTTCGTTATAAAAATCAGGACCAGTGTTATAATCTGGTACAGCTACCCTTTCAAAATAATCCGTGCCATCGTGTGCGATATAAAATTTAACATTACCAATAAGGTGACCATACATACCATCACCACCTAAAGTGTGTCCATATGTGCCAGATGATGCTTGATTAACTACCCCAAACCAACAAAATGATGGGAATCTCCCGTTCATATCTCTATTTGTCTCGTTTGCGGTTAAAGATTGTGATACACCGTTTATCCATAATTGTGTAGTCGCTGTACCTTCATTGACGCCATTTCCAGCTGTATTATCTACTTTAACACATACGTGGTACCATACATTTTGATTAAACGTATAATTTACAGTATAGTCAGATACCGCGGTTGTGTAATAAGGTTGTCCACCAATAGCCCTACCCTGTGTATACTGAACTTTGAATCCTGTATCTGTAATTTTATGACCATATCCAAGCGATGTATAGTGAAAAGCAGTGAATATTAATTTTCCATTTGACCCAAATGTACTTTGTGCATAATCTTTTAACATAAACCAATACGAGATTGTATATACACCCGATAAAACGTTTACAACGTTACCTGTAATGGTATCACGTGTACTGTGGATCCACCCCTGTGCATACGATGTACTCGTTTCAAAATATAACCCTTTATTTACATCATCGTATGTAACCGTATTGTATAATCTCATTCGGTCATAATAGTTGTTATACCCATCTTCATCACTCCAAAGGGGGTTACGTTTCTTACTATCACATATTACGTAAGGTATATTTGTACTATTTGTATTTTGAATACAAGCACTCGTCATTGTATTATAACAAACCGACATACCATCTGTAATTAGATTTGAAGATGTTGGATTGTTTATGTAAAGTTTACCGTTTTGTATACTCTGTGTACCATCTATAACCAGTCTATGGTTTATGAGAGGTGGTGCTTGTGCATTTGCATTTGCATTTTGTTTATAATAATCGGAATTACCTAAAATAGAACTGGACCCTAAATTCCAATTTTCCTTGATGATATGATCTGCATATTCAGGTATACCTATACCTACATTACCTATACCCGTTAAAGTCAAACGAGAATAAACCGCGGAAGCTTCTTTAAGAAATTTAGACCATGATTCAGCTACTGGTCCAATTGAATCGGGGGTTGGAACATAAAGCGGATGATTTTCAGATGTCATACCTTCTAAAATAATACTTGGCGATTTAAGACGTATTCTATCAGGACCCCTGGAATTGAGACCTCGAACGTGTCCAGATTTAAACAGTAAGAGTTCGGATAAATTATCATCACCAGTATATTGTGATGTATTTATGATTTGTGACCTAAAAATACTATGTTCATCTCTAGTATTCTCAAAATTTATATATCCGGGAACGAAACCCGCACTGGTATCACTTTCTATATATGATTTATCACCACCTACACTCAAAAAACGTACTTTTAAATCACCACCTACCGTCACTGTCCCTAAAATTTTTATTGTAGGTGCGAATCTTGTTAACGAAAAAACCGTATTCCCACTATATAAGGTTCTATTACTACCCGTTACTCTAGCCTCATTAGCTACAAAACTTCCACGATGGTATTTTGTAGAAAATAAAGCAAATTCCCCATTTCTTGACATAGATGTAGGTACTCCACCGAATGAGTATTGATTGAATGATTCGCTATAATTTGTGTAATAAATACCATTCCAATCTAATACACAGTAACTCTGCGTACTATTATTCAAATCGCGCCAGTACGGGTTTGAAGTATTAGAATGCCAGTACCTTCTATTTTCTATATTTGTGTTCCCTGTAACTATACGCGTTCCGTCGTATTGCATAAATAAAAAACTACCAAATGAATCAATATCACCTGTAACTGGTTTACCTGTTAACCAGTTATAAGATGTATCATTTACCCACTCGGCTGAAAAAAAACACCTTCTGTTAGGTGCAGAAACTGATATAAAAGTACCGTCTTTGTTTATAGCTACACTAAACCCAAAAGCTGGATTAAGGGGTGTTTTAGTACCACCAGATTCAATATTATAATCAGTAACGTCTTTTATAGTTGTAGTTTTATCATCAATATATTCTACATAGGTAGGACAATCCGTATAATCGAATGGAATTGTTCTTTCTGTCCATGTAGTCGCGCTTGAAGGATCTTTTGCGTATACGTGTGCTATACCATTACCATAAGCATTGGATGAACCCGAAGGGTAATAATTACCCGGACCACCGGCTATAACAACCTGACCATCTGCCGAAAGTTTACACGAAAACCCGAAGTTGGATGATTTTGTTATAGTTTTTAAAAGTGTTGCCGAAGATCCATTTGGCCAAGACCATAACTCGATTTTATGATCACCAGGTCTACCAACAACAAATAACGAATCATCATCACCTGCCACGTCTACATCTGAACCGTAATTTACGGAACTACTAGTTCCTAGATAACTATTACCACTCCACCCGGATGAACGCTGAGTCCACGACGTTCTAGCCTGATTTTGTGCATCAAATACATAAACTCTATTATCTCCCGGTGCACCAATTATAATAGTATCCCCTGGTGAATCCATGGCTATTTTAAATCCAAATAAACTATTTGAGTTTCCTGGATTTGAAATAGACGTTGCGTATTTAGTTGCGTACGAATTACTTGTATAAATTACAACATTATCATCTGAACCGACCGCAAAAACTGTACCCGTATTATTTTGACACGAAGATTTACCAAAATTAGATTTACCAACAGCGTTTGCATCTGTTAAATTATCATAATGTTCTGGATTAAGTTGTTTAACTAATTCCTGTGTAGCCATTTTACTAATATAAGAAACGAATTAAAAAATTAAAAATTAAAGCGGGTCCCCGTTTGCGGATTGTTTAAGACTTGACTGCTGTCCAAAATTTATAATCGTTTGATTTCTTTCGCTTGTAATATTAATACCAGTTATATTACCTCCGTTTCCTCTAAAACCACCTTCCGATGTAGTGCGTATATCACCGTTAACATCCAACTTATACTGAGGTGTACTAGTATTTATACCAACATTACCAGTATTGTAATGTATAATCGTAGTACCACTTGGCTGTGTCCAGTAACCTGACCCTCCAACACCACCGCTGTCTGTACCCCACACTGGAACACCATTTGTATCCGCTTTAATAACTTGTCCAACTGTACCTAAAGCTGTACTTACTAATTTACCGGAAGTTGAATCGTAATATATAACACCTTTATTTGTAAAAGTAGAATCTACAAATCCACCCGTACCCGCGGTAAATTTGGTCGCTTTAAGTTCAGCTGTACTCGGGTTAATCGTTAAGTTTGTATTTGTTTTAACATTATTACCAATTATAAAAGCAACGTTTTGATCTGTACTTGTTGTTGTGTCACTCGCGTTTGCTATTGAACCTGCTTTACCACTTGTATCTACGGTACCGGCTATGTCTACCCCGGGTAATTGAATATTTGCCGATCCATCAAACGAAACACCTCCGATGTTTACTGCAGCTGCTAATTGAGTCGCAGTCGCAGCATTACCACTTGTATCTACAGTACCTGTTGTATTTACCCCGGGTAAGTCTATATTCGCCGATCCATCAAAAGCAACACCTCCAATGTTTACTGCAGCTGCTAATTGAGTCGCAGTCGCAGCATTACCACTTGTATCTTGGTTACCCGCTGCATTTACCCCGGGTAAGTTTATATCATCCGATCCATCAAACGAAACACCTCCAATATCTCTTGGAGTTGTTAATGTCGCCGCCGACCCCGCTGTCGCCGCCGATCCGGACCACGTGGTAGATGTTAACGTACCTGTAGTACCAGTTCCTACGATTACTTCTTCGACCCTAATTTCACCCGAAGTGTCTCTCATCACCAATTTACTTGCTACGTTTCCCGTGGCGGAATCCACTGAAATTGTCGTATCACCTGCACCGGTGTGACCACCACTAAATGTTGGTGGAGTATTACCATCACTAATTGCATTTGCACCCGTTAAACCAATCCCTGTAAAGAGCTGACCAGGTGTAGCGGAACCTACACTGGATACATCGCCCCATATGGGAAAATTACCATTACCTGTTGATTGTAAAAAGCGTCCGGATGAACCAGCTGGAAGTTTATGTAAAGTGGGCGTTCCAGTATTGTTTGGATCGTTAGCCACAAGTATCTCACCGACGTTATAAGACGTCTGTCCCGTCCCACCTTTATCGGATTCAACAGTCCCCGTTCGTATCTCGTTACCTTCAATCGTTACTTTACCTGCACTCGAACGTGCTATCGTGGTATCTGATGAGTTTCCTAGTTCTATAGATGTAAACTGGGGTGTTGAACCTGGACCAATCCCAAGAGCTGTTGCAGCCGCAGATGCAGTTGTAGCACCCGTCCCCCCTTTTGAAATAGAAACTGGTCCAGAAAGGTTACCTGGGTCTAATACAGTGATACCTGTTATTACACCCGTCCCCCCTTTTAAAATAGAAACTGGTCCAGAAAGGTTACCTGGGTCTAGTACACTTAGACCTGTAGTTACACCTGTACCTCCGCGTGCAGTATCAACTGTTCCACTCGTAAGGTTCGTTGCGTTTAGTACACCTAGACCTGTAGTTACACCTGTTCCTCCACGTGTAGTATTAACTGTCCCACTCGTAAGGTTCGTTGCGTTTAGTACACTTAGACCTGTAGTTACACCCGTTCCCCCACGTGCAGTAGCAACTGTTCCACTCGTAAGATTCGTTGCGTTTAATACATCTAGACCTGTAGTTACACCCGTTCCTCCGCGTGCAGTATTAACTGTTCCACTCGTAAGATTCGTTGCGTTCAGTACACTCAGACCTGTAGTTACACCCGTTCCTCCCCGTACAGTAGCAACTGTTCCACTCGTAATATTACCAGCGTTAAGTTGGCTTAGACCTGTCGTTACACCCGTTCCTCCATCAGAAGCGTTTAATACACCTGTTATTGACGAATCGTCCAGTTTAAGTGCAAGTTTACCACTTTCTA
>Ga0209309_10004883_pt1 | contig 10899 bp, 22 predicted proteins | sample COGITO_mtgs_1204_2_FD_184807 | JGI IMG/M metagenome (GOLD analysis project Ga0209309, IMG submission 184807) | Pelagic marine microbial communities from North Sea - COGITO_mtgs_120412 (SPAdes) (version 2) | ecosystem: Environmental > Aquatic > Marine > Epipelagic ...
CCGCAATATTCACAGCATTGCAAGATTTTTGCCTGCGCATCCCGCGCCCGCGGTAACTCTCGATTTTGCATATATCGCGCCATATGCGCACTCAATACCAAAATCGCCAAAACGCATTGCGCGCAATCTGTCAAATGCGCATTGCGCGCAATACGCAAAGCAGCCCATAGCGCGGTATATGCATTTTGGCCAAAACAACATTGCGCGCAATGCGCAAAACGCGTATAGCGCGGTATATGCATTTTGGCCAAAATCCATTGCGCGGTATATGCATTTTGGCCAAAAACGCATTGCGCGCAATCTGCAAAAACCAACCAAAACACGTCACAGGCGCGCAATATGCACTTGTTCATGTCAACTATTGTGATAGTTACCGCGGGCGCGGCATGTGCAATTTTTCTGATTTTGTGCATATTGCGTGCAATGCGCACTTACCAATTTGCCGAAATGAATCACGGTGCACCGGGCGCGCAATTTGCACCGGGCGCGCAACAAATATCTCACCTTTTGCGATTTGCGTTACCATGGTATATATATGTGTGCTGCATGTGCATATTGCGCGCAATCTGCACATACACGGCTTCGTAATATGTACTTAATGTTTCAATATTTTAATAACATCGTGCGCAATGTGTAATTATTGCTGCACTATAACGTGATGCATATTGCGCGCCCTATGTCGCTTCTGCTGTTGAGTCGCTTATGGCCGACTGGGGCGGGTTGCATCATATTGCGCGCTGTACGCGCATGCACGTGCCGTGCAACATGCATCCCCGGGTGCTCCGCGGTGCTACCGACCCGAATAGCGCGCTGGCGAGATCGGCCTTGATGCTGCACATTGCCAATGCCCCCTCACTGCAGTCAGGCCACCCCTGTCGGCCGAAGCCAGTCTGCTACCAGGTAGCGGGGGTGTCCTGCAGTGCGCCTGACTAGGGCCGGGAAGCGTGTGGCGGCAGCTAGGCTACTCGACTAACAGCTGCGCCTCAGGCGGAAGACCGGTGGGTGCTAAAGTCGGGTTGGGGAGTGCATCTCGCGCGCCATGTGCACGTGCAAGCTCATGCGCAGACTGACATGTTGCGCGCCATGTGCATGTGCACGCGCATGTGCAGGCTGCCTACTTCCTGTTTGGCTGTTTCCTAGTGGAATTCCCCTTGGCTTTGGTGGCAGTCCCGCTGGCGCCGCCCTTCGGCTTGTCGTTGGTCTTGGCTGGGTTTGCCTCCGGGCCTTTCGTCGGGGCCGCCGTCTCGTCCGTCTCCCTGAGTTCGGTGTCTACGTCGGCGTCTTGGCCGCTTGCGGCCTGGGTGGCCTCCGTGCCGTTGCCGCCGTTGTCGCTGTTGCCGCCTTGGTCTGCGTCGTTGTCGCGGTCGCCGCCGGCTCCGCCGCCCTTGCCCTTTCCGTCCTTGCCGCCGTTGCCGCTCGAGCTGGCGGGGATGGGTTTGCTCGAGCTGGCGATTTTGCCGTCGACGCTGTCGCCCTGCTCCACATCCGCGGGGTCGCTGCCGTTGGGCTTATCCGCCTTGCCGTCGTCGGTGTCGTCGTCTTCCTGGGCAAAAGGCACTGCGTCTTCTTCGTCGACCTTATCATCAGCATCTGCACACATAGCAACGTAAGTATATCGCGCATCATATGCACCGTGCCATGCGCAGTAAGCATATGGCGCACAATATGCACATACCGTGTTCTTCGTTCGGTGGTTGGGTGCTGGCAGCTGCGGTGGCAGCGCTCTTGGCAGCTCTGGCAGCTTTTGTGGCAGCGCTCTTGGCAGCTTTGGCAGCTTTGGCGGCAGCTTTGGCTTCTGTGGAGCCTTTTTTCTGTTTGCCTGCTTTGCTCTTGGCCAGTTTGGCAGCGGCTTGGGCAGCGGCGGCGGCAGCAGCGGCGGCAGCGGCGCCTTCGGACCTCCGCTTCCGTTTGCGCTTCTTCTCAGGTGCCACCTCCGGTGAGTCATATCCGTCGTCCTCCGAACCCGAGCCCGAGTGATTTTCCGAGCCCGAGCTCGAGCCCGAGCTCGAGCCCGAGCCCGAATCCGAGCCCGAACCCGAGCCCGAGTCCTCGTCAGACGACGCGGAGTGCGACTCCGCAGGATCCGACTCGGCTTCGCGGCCTTTGTCGCAACGGCAACGTATGTCAGGCACATGCATATTGCGCGCAATATCCCTTACGTTTGTTCTGTGTTTTCCGAGGCGAAGTGTCGATATCGATTTTGAAGCCGGTGTCCACGGACGCTTCATTCGGCTCTGCACATTGCGCGCAGCATGAGTCACCAGTAATCAACTTTCAGCATATGCGCACGCACTTACCGGCTTCTTGATCAATTTTTTCGCCGAACTGCAGTGCAGCCGAGCCACTCTGGTCCAGGTTCAAGTTGTTCGTGTTGCCGTCTGCCCAAGCGCGCTCGGCTCTCACGGTTCTGGCGACCACCGGCAACAAGGCGTGGTACAGTGCGAACATTTCGGTGCCGGGTTTGAAAACAACCTGCACCGAACACAGCCAGTACAATTAGGAAAGCGGCAGCACATTGTGCGCCATATGACATACGATTGTGCGTCCACCGCCACCTGACTGCAGCAGGCACATGGTCGCGAGCTGCGCCCGGAACTTGACCTCCATGTCCGCTGAGATTTCCGACGCCACGTTGCTCCTGAGCAGTACCAATGTGTGGAACCCGCTGGCACCAGGAGATTTCGCCATCACCAGTGACACTACTATGGCCCTGCATATTGCGCACAAGATGCAATATCAATAAGTGCACATCACGCACAATATACCATACCTGAAGATGGTCAAGCGAACTTTGTTGCGGGCGACAATCGCCTTCGATTCCTCGGTGTCAATGTCGTCTTCCGCCGACGCGCCCACGGGGTGCGGGTCAACGTCTTGGCGGAGAGAGCCGGTAACCAGCAACTGCACAACCACGTGCAACTCGGGTACCATGCCCCAAGGGCCGTCTTCGAATCCTGCCTGCAGGAGCCTTTCAATCTGTGCAACAACCATAGTTAAAGCGCCTGCACATGCTGCACAATATGCACCTTCCAGACATCATCGTTGGCAGCCGTGGCAATTTCCTGGGCGCCCTCGTCGTCGTCGCCCAACGGGAACGGCACTGGCAGGCCCACCACACAGCCCATCTGGACGGCAGCGGCTTTCAAGGCGCTTCGCCCGACGCCCGCAGGTTCGGAGTGCACCAGCGCTGACATCGCGGCCATGACGCCCGCGTTGAGGGGCGACAGTAGTGTGGCTGCGGGTCGTACAGCTTCAATGAGCGTCTTGACAGGCAGACAACCGCGTCAGCACGTCAATCAGATGCATACCGCGCACAATATGCATGCAAACATACCTCTGTGTTGGCCTCATCAAGGGCTTCGCGGATGTTCTGAGGCAGTCTGTGGCCGGCGGTGCAGCCAACAATTGCGCGGGCCAGGGCAAGCCATTCGCCGAGAATTTCGTGGTACTTCAGGACCAACTGCAGAGATAGCAACATAAGTATATCGTGTGCAATAAGCTCTGCATATCATGCACAATATGCACATACCTGCAGGCCCACGCTGAAGCCGCACTGGGGGTTTTTGGTCCGTGCGTTGGCGGTGGCGAAGTGTTTGTTGATGTCGTCCGTCTGCATAAGGTACGCGGTCGCCCAGTGCGCGCCCTTGCCGGGTTGTGCACTGTCCTGTGGATAAATCCTTGCGCCGTTCATCGTAAAACTGCAATTTGCGGAGGGAGGTACGCAGGGACGGGCGGTCGGGCGGGTTGGAGGCAGAAATTATGGACAGCACATCGCGCACAGTATGGAACACGTGAACGACAGCCAGGATGGCTGCCGATCTCGCGGAGTATGTACCAACTTACTGCACGTCCTGATCCAGCTTCGCGTAGGTGTCCTGCACGTGGTACAGCACGCAGCTCGCCAGCCGCGCGGCCGCGGCCGTGGTCGCCGCCTTCAAGGTCGCCCCGCTCTTCAGGTGGTCGCTGGCCAGGTCGGACGGCTGGTACGAGATCGGGTCTCTGCCGACCTGCGGGGACCGGAGGACTGCCTCGACGTGCCGGGCCAGGTCGCTGTTCATCTCCGCGTGGCCTTGCAGCGCCGCGGCATCGCGTCGCACCTTGCCGAGTGCTTGGCGGGCCTGGTTCAGCGCGGCAGAATGCCAGAGTAGGTTCAGGGTCAGTTCTCGCAAGCAGGACAGCCGGTTGACAGCAGGACCCACGCTCACAGCGGCCACTCTCCCACCTTGCGCGCGACACAGTTGCCTTGCTGGCGCGCGCTGTCGATCTGCGCGTTGTCCTTTTCGGAGAAAATTACGCGCTTCAGCCAGCCGAGCTCGACCGGGATTGCCTGCACAGCCACAGAGAGAGGCAGACGTCGTCAACACCGGCGGGGGCACAAGATTTCGATGTCTCTGCGTACCTGTTTTTTGCGGCTGCGACGATGCTTCTTCTCGTCGCGGCGGGACGACTTCGGCGGCCGGCTGTCCTTCTTGCGAGAACCGTGCTGGGACCCACCGCGCGACTTCTTCGCACGGCCGTGGGTGCCACGCTCCGCACGCTCTTCACGGCCCATTGTACCTTGCCCCTGGGACCTTCGAAGTAGTTCAAAAGCAGTTTTTGGGGGGGTATCCACTTTCAGGGAGTCACGCCGGCGTATGCGCGTTTGAGGTATTGCTCTTGTATGTGCAGGGCCTAGTCAACCTGGGGGTTGGGAGCTATACACAGCGGGTGCTCCAGCACGTCCAGCGCCATGTGCCCATGACCAACCGCCGGTGCAAACGGCCCTCAGCCATCGGTCGTGCGGGGCCATCGGGACGGCATTACTATAGTCGCGCAACAGCACGCAAACTGGGCAAATTTTAGGTACATACTGCGCAATATGCCACGTCCATTGCAGCCATGCGTGTGCGCGTGCGGCGTCAGTTTCGGGAGTAAAGGCACCTGGACCGTGCACTCGCGCAGCTGCCACGGGGATGGCCAGCAGCACACACTCACAGCGGCCCGAGGTGCGGTTCAGTGCGGAGGCAGCCATGAGCGCGCGTGAGTTCACATTTTGATTGATATTGTGCATAGGGGCCCCTCCACAGCAAACTGTGCCATCGGGCACACATAGCGGCTCCACGGGTACGGCACATTGCGTGCAATATGACTATTTAATTTCGTCTACAGGCGCGGTGCGCACACAGCACCACCGTGCGCATATTGCGAACCATGAACACCGGGATGGCGCAGAAGCCGACGAGCAGCCGTACGTGCGCGCCGCTCGCGAGGACCAGCGGCTCAAGGAAGAGCACACCTTCAGCGCAGCGGAGCTGCGGTTCTTGCCCCTGTGGCTGACGGTCAGCAAGAGCACAGCGGACGCCGTCCTGCACTGGCACAACGGCGAGCTCGCGCGCCTTCCGCGCGCGGAGGACGAACCCGCGGAACCGCCGCTGAAGAAGGTGCGCAAGGACCACCGCACGTGGATGTCGAGCGTGCTGGCAACGACTGCAGGTGCGGCGTTCGACGGAGACTTCGGCGTGCGCGTGCTTGAGGCCGCGCGGGCTGAGTGCACGGCGGCCGAGCTGCGTGTCCACTTCACAGACCCGGTGTGGCTCGTGCAGGAGCTGCTGTTGGACCGCGGCCTGCATGACAGGTAAATGCATATTGCGCGCGTTTGCACGCATACGATAATTGGCATATTACGCGCAATATGCAGCGGTCGAAAATTACAATGGGAACCGCACGCTACCGGCGGCCCGTACGGGCGCGAACCTGCAGCCGGCAGGTTCTGGCGCGAAACTTTTGAGGAAACGCGCGTGGAGGACCTGCGGCAAAACGACGGTGTGCGTCGGCTGCTTGTGGTGCTCACCATGTGGTCCGACGGCGCGCAGCTCAACGCGTCGGGTACGCGCACAGCTAAGCCCCTGTGCCTGTCCGTGCTCAACCTGGACGAGGCAGGGCGCAACAGCGATCGTGGCAAGGTTGGTTGTTTGGTGTATCATATGGTGCGCTATATGCACCACAACTAACGCAAACGAAACCAGCGCGTAGTGTGCTTTGTGCCGACAATTCCGCTCACCCGGTCCGCTAAGAAGAAAACGACGAGCCCGGCCGTCGGCCAAGCTACGCGCGCGGTTTGGCACGAGTCTGTCCGCCGGGCGCTGCGGAGCCTGCGCAAAGCCAACCGACTCGGCGGCCAGTGGCTCCTGGTGCCCACGGGCGCCGACGGCACCTACGAAGCGCGCAAATGTCGCATCGTCATGGGCCCGTTCGCCAACGACTTCCCGGAGGGCAAATGCGCCACGAATACGAAGGCGTGGCCCACAGAGCACTTCTGCAACACCTGCTGGGTGACCAAGTCCGAGGTATGTGCTGCGCAGCGTAGGCTGCGACACGCTTGCATTTACATATGCATATTTCGCGCTATATGTAGGTTCCGTTAGGTGCACCCGCGGCAGCCCCCGGGCATGTCCAGGGCGCTCTGGGGATGGGCTGGCGCATGCGCACTGCAGACGACATGGCAGACCTGCACCGCGAGGCCGCGGCCGACGCCGCCGTGCTGCCGGCTGAGCGGAGCATCAGAGCGCAACAGGTGTTCAGCACGCACCCGCCCGCACGGGGTAATGGCCGCGGGGACTGGAACACGGCCTGGGACGGCACGGACTTCGGCGCGAACAGGGGGGGCATCTGCGTTGCGGCCGGCCCGGACCCCATGCACGTACTCATGGAGGGCCTGGCGGAGGACATACGGAAGTGGACTGTCGCGCGGGCGCAGGAACAGCGTCCCAGGACCGACGGCAAGCTGGATGAGCGGTTTGCCCGCATGGCGGGGCAGCCGGAGTGGCGCTGCTCGGCGGGTTGCATGCTGAGCGTTGCAGAACAGGTATATTGTACGCCGAACACGTCACGAGATACTAAGCACATTGCACGCAATATGTTGTTGCAGAGCGTCAAGTTTTGCTCTGGCATCTCGGACCTCCACAGCCTGGCAGCGCGCGAGTTCCTGCCGCTGCTGCTCCAGCTGCCGGTGGCGTTGGGTGTCGAGGGGACCATCCTGCCGCCGGACATGCAAGCGAGCGTGCACACCGTCATTGCGCGATTCTTGGACGTCGTGAGGCGCGTCCGGCAGCCGCAGCACACGCGCGACACGCTGCTGGAGCTCGAGGAGAACACCGACAAACTGCGCGCTGCCATCCTCGACGCTTTCAAGGGCATTGTCAACAAGAACCAGAATGAAGTCGCGTTCGACCACCCGAAGTTCCACACCGGCTTCCACTTCGCGTACTTCATTGAATATTGGGGCACGCTGTCAGTGCTGGACACAGGTCCGGATATGGCACAACGACACATGTTTATGTTCCTCATATTGCGCGCAATATGCATTGGCCAGGGCGTTGGGAGCACTACCAACAGCTGGTGAAGGCCCTGTGGCGGTCGACGAAGAAATCTAGGTCGGAGCAATCGAGGGAGATGGCAGACCAAGAGCGGATGGTCCGGGCTGCGCACCGGCTTATGTGGGAATTTGACGTTCCTGTACGCAGCGAGGCGCCGACGGAGAGCGGCAGTCACATCGGTGCGGGGTGGCAGGACACGGACATGCAGCCCAAGAAGGAAGGCAAGCGAACAGTCCTGAACAAGAAACAATACCGTCAGGTAGAATGGTCATATGTCATGCCATATGTTGCATATTTGTTTGTTAACGTATGCACATATCACGCGCAACATTTCCAGAAGTGACTCCTGCATTTCTGGTGTTTGTGCGCAGCTGAGAGCATACTTGGTTGCCGAGTACGGCACCGGGCCAGATGCCCTGCCGACGGTGCGTCTCGTCAGGACGGCCGCCCTGAAGGACGGCAGTATCGTGCACGCCACGCGTTCGTGGTATGGCCGCGCATGGTACGACGCAGTCCGCATCGACCAGCAGCAAGGCGGGGAGGGCAGCGAGACGCTGACGCTGTACGCGCGCGTCGTTGCCATCTACCAGTACGCTCCGGGCAGCAACCACGATATGGAAGGCACCCCGCTCCTGCTGTGCGAGTGGCTGGAGGCGCACGATCCCATCGTGGAGTGCGCAGGCCGTCGTCGCGTCGTCAAGGTGACCTGCATATTGCGCAGAATATGCACGTGCTGATCGATCGTTGGCTGCTTGTGCCAGCCACGAAACGTGTACAAGCACGCCGTCCTCACGCAGTACCCGCACCTGACGCGCTACAAAGCCAACTCGACGGACGTTGCGAAGCGCTTCACTACGTCGGCCCTGGCGGGCGTCCACTCCGTCGTGCGCGTCGTCCCGGACTTCGACACCACTGGTTCCATGTGGCACGTTCGAAACGACGGTGCCGACTTCCACCAAACGGAAAGCAGCCGCGACCTCCGCGCAGGAGCATCCAACGACTTTGCTGAGCCCGGTCGCAAGTAATGCATATTGCACGTAATGTGCAACAACAATGTTCAAACAATAGGCATGTTACGCACAATATGTAACATTGCAATACCCGGGACACTGTATGCAATACGTTCATTTATTACACGCCCTCATGCGCGCCAAGTCGAGCGCGACGTGCGCGCGCCTGGCTGCATCGTTGCGCGAAACGTACAGGGCGTCCTGCAGGTCGTCTTCGAGGCGGCGGTCGCGCTCCGCGGCGGCCGCGGCTGTCAACCTGGAGTCCCGCACCGCCAATCGGAGGTCCGCGGCATGCCGCAGCTGCGCCTCGGTCGCGTCCGGGAGCGCATCCACAGCTGTGTTGGTCAAGCGAGCGTCATCGGGTGCTTCGCGGATGTTCTGAGGCAACCGCAAATGACGCCGACGTTCGCCGCCCTGGAACGCATCCAGCCCCTCGCGGATGTTCTGCGGCACTTTGGCGCCGTGAAAAGTGTCAGCGAAGTGGGCGTAGATCCGGAGGTGCCGAAGCAGTTTGAACTCGTGATCTTCGAGCGAGCGAGGGTCAAGGTGAGCCGTCGATCGGCCCAGCAGCCGCTGCACGGCCTTGGATTGGGCGTGCAGGATGTACCTCCTCTTGTCCTCTGGCATGTACGCTGAGCTGAAGAGCCAAGTTGAGCTTTTTTGTAGGGGGGTAAAGTTCGCTGGGCGCGTGTGTTTTTGGGTGCCGTGTGTAGAACGCGCGCGGGAACGTGGGTCGCATGTGGCGGGCCTCTCGCCGCATATGCCCTGTGCAGATGTGCAGTGAGGAGTTCCGAAATCCGAATACCAAATAGATGCATGTGACCGGTCATGTTGCGCGCAGTAAGTTGCCCAATATGTTTATTGAGACACGTTTCGGCAAGCGACATATCGCGCGCAATTTGCGCATGTCAATTCCTAGTCAATACCGGGGCGCCGTACATCAGTGTGCACGTGCACGGGTTGTACATGCCCTGTGCGCCGCACGGCATAGCGGCGCCCTTGCGGTGCTGCACCAGGCCCCATCGCCGATGCCAGTAATCTACCGCTTGCTCCGAAGCGAACAGCAGCACAAGCGCAGGCGCCGGAGCATGCTGCTCGAACAGCGCCTCTGCGAGCATCGTCCCCAGCCCTCTGTCCTGCCTGCCCGCCGCCAGCAGCAGTACTTCCACAGCGCCGTCTCCGCGCGCCCTCCAGGCCAGCGCTGCCCCTGCCTGGGCGAATATCGTCCGCTGCGCGCAGTATACACGGCATTGCAACAGCTTAATTGCGCGCAATATGCAGGTGTGCACGTGGCGTCCAATGTGCCCCGATCACCGCAACGTAACGTACGCACCGTGTGGACGTTGTTCACCGTCGCGGCCACCCACAGGCGGACGCCGTCCTGCTTGAGCGCTTGATCCACGACGGTATGGTTGAGGCGAGAGGCAAACAAGTCGCGCGCCCGCGCTCTCAGCCGGAGGTCGCTGGGGTTCGAGCTCAGTTCCACGACACGCACCGTGCTCCCGAACCGCGGCGGCGTGTCTGCCAGATTCAGGCGTCACACTGTCGGACGCTGTCGGGGGCACATCGCAGAAGGTTTGCACACATACCTGCAGCTTTCCAGAAGTCCCTCGAATGCCGCCCGATGAACTCTCCGGAGAGGCTCTTGTCCTTGGGGGCATTGACCTCCGTTTTGACGACCGAACCTTTCTTGCGCTGGTACGTGCTAAGCTTGAGCTTCTTTGCCTTGGGCATGGCCTGTCGCACCCAGCGTCGATAAGAAAATGGTCAGACAGAGCGACACGCCGCACTGCCCAGGCAAATAAGGTGGAGTGCACTGTGGTTGCGAAAGCTTCCTGACCACAGAACAGGTCTGCAGTGCGGAAGATATTGTTCAGCGAGTTCAACATGTCACTCGCTACCCACCCCGGCATAAAACACCAGTGCATATAACATCGCAACAAAGGCGGCACGTCATATGCCGCCTGCCACCACCACGCAGCCTTCGATGTGCAGGAGCATGCCGCGGGTACACAAAAACACAGGCATGATGCGCGCAGTATGCTGCAACATGGCCTGTTATGGATTGAGTTGGGGTACTTCAGCTAATGTGCATATTGCACGCCATATGTTCATGAATTCGAAGTTGGCGTTCGTGCGTTTTATAGTTTCAACTATTGACCACAAAAGCCCCAATCGTGTACAACAATAGTTGAAACTATAAAACACGATCGGGGGGGGGTTCGACAAATATGCATATAATGTGCATATCGCAAAGCACATGGCGCACAATACGCCCATTTTGACACAATCCGCATATTGCGCACAATGGTAAATTTGGAGCTCGTGCACATCGCGCGCAATGCTAAAAAACGATCGTAATTTTGCATAACTGGTGCATGTCGCGCGCAATCTGCACAAATGACATAATCATGCATATTGCGCGCAATCCGCGCCAAGTGCGCATTGCGCGCAAGGTGCAGAAGGCTCATATACCGCGCAATATGTACCCCAATGTACAGAATGCAATGCTGTGTCGCGGAGGACGGAGCACA
>Ga0209309_10004884_pt1 | contig 10897 bp, 6 predicted proteins | sample COGITO_mtgs_1204_2_FD_184807 | JGI IMG/M metagenome (GOLD analysis project Ga0209309, IMG submission 184807) | Pelagic marine microbial communities from North Sea - COGITO_mtgs_120412 (SPAdes) (version 2) | ecosystem: Environmental > Aquatic > Marine > Epipelagic ...
TGCTCGACTATTTAGAGCAGGAGTTTTGGTGGATACAAATCCAATACACCTTGGCTATTCAACAGGCACTTATACCAATAATCCAGATGTTGACGCCACCAACAGTATTTACGCCTCAGGTTATTACTATTTGAGCGGCAGTGGTTATGTACAATTACCTGCTGGCAGTCATACTTTTACGTTAGACTTTTTAGGATTTGGCGCAAGCTATGATTTTCAAATGACTCTGGGCGAAACCAACCAAGATAGATTTCAAATAGTAGTGCATAGATAAAAAACGAAAATTAAATGTAATAAAACATCTAGAAACTGAATATGATTTTTTAATAGACAATAATCTCATTAGCCCCCAAAAATGATAAAAACTACCTTAACCTACCTACTTATATTTATTTGTTGCGCCACCTACGCGCAACAGGACTCAAGATCTTTTATTTTTGAGAACAATCAATGGACGCCCAATGCACCGTTTGATGCTGCAAACCCATCAACCGAAATCGATAACATAATTATCAAAAATGGCAGCGCAGAATTTATTGCAAAAACCACAGCATTTAATATAAACATTGAATCTTCAGCTGAATTAATAACCAAAGAAGCAGAAGTATATATTTCTGGAAATCTTGTAAATAACGGAATTTTCGACGGAAAAGATTCAAATTTGCATTTAAATGGTATTTCACCACAGATATTTTCAGGTAACAAAATAAGTCTAGGATTTCTTTTTCTAGAAGATTCTTCTGAATTGAATCTTGAAACCGAAGTTGCTGTCTATAAAAGTCTCAAGCTTACAAATGCATTGTTAAACACTAATGAACTGCTTACATTAAAAAGCACTTATGATGAACTTACGAATACCATAAAAGATGCCGTAGTTTTTTCCGAAGAGAATAGTCTTGTTAACGGTGAAGTAATCGTTGAAAAATTTATACCTGCACGACGGACCCAAAAATTTATTGCATCGCCCGTTAGTACCAGCGAAAGTGTTTTTGCAAATTGGCAAGAAAACGGGGCTCCTACACAAGGTTCTGGAACTTTGATTACAGGTAACGGTGGAAGCACAAATGGTTTTGACGAGTCCGCTTCCAATAATTCGTCTGCGTTTGTCTTTAATGTACAGAACCAGCAGTACAATGCTATAACCAATACAAATACACGATTTTTAAATGCTGGTGAAGTGTTTAGGCTTTATGTTAGCGGGGATAGAAGCACATCTATAGATAATTCAAACGATCCTTCGACCATTACTGTTCTTAGATCTAAAGGAACATTAAGTTTTGGGGATTACAATTTGGGTTCAGTAAGCGAACAAAAAAACGGCGCGACTCTAGTAGGTAATCCATATCAAGCATATATCTCTGTCAAAAAATTGCTTGAACGCGCTATCAATGTTAACCAGCGGTTTTATCATATTTGGGATCCCTCGATGAATAAAAGGGGCGCGTTTATAACAATTGACATGAATGCTACCTCGAACGACTATATTACAAATGTAACGAACAACTCTTCGATTATGGGAGGAATATTATCTCCAGGCCAGGCAATTTTTACCAATACACTTGAAAATGGGATATCAGAAATTACTTTTAAGGAATCTGATAAAATTTTGGAAACACCTCTTTTTTCTGAAGATCCCACACCTATTGCCAATATTCAAAATTCAATATCCATTTACCTTTATGAAGATACTGAACCAACTATGCCTATTGACGGAACACATATTTCTTTTTCTGAAAACGAAACCAATTCAGTAAATAGCAATGATGGGTTAAAATATTACAATGTTGATGAAACCATAGCCTCTGTGGTTGGCAATAATAAGTTAAGTTTTCAAAACCGAGAATTACCTCGACATAATGATGTTGTACCTTTATTTATAACTAATTATCGCGGCACACAATACAAGATGAAGGTAGTTGCTAACGATTTTAGCAATGAGAACAAACCTTATTTAAAAGACAATTTTCTTAACACATTGATACCTTTGGAAAATGGGGAGCAAGAAATTACATTTACTGTTGAAAATGCCAATACAAGTATTTACCCCAATAGATTTTCTATTGTTTTTGAGAATTTATTATCCACGAACGATAATGAGTTGACAAACAATTTAATTTCACTGGCACCCAATCCAACAAACGAGTATGTACAGATAAACAATGATTCGTCTTCCGAGATTGAAAACGTAAAAATCTACGATACTACAGGTAAGTTGGTAAAAACTATTGTGGCGCCAAAAACTAACGACCGAATCATTGTTAGTGATTTGGCAAATTCAATATATCTACTTAATATTACCTTTGAAAACAAGAGCACATCAACAAAAAGACTGGTAAAAATCTAACTTCAAATAGGTTGTACTTTCTATCTATAGATACAATATGTATAAGAAGTGTCTCCGCTCCTGTACGGTGTATTCTTCTAATTGAATAACTGCATATCACAATACCATTCCAAAGAGCAGCGGAAGTTTATATTTGAACTTACAAACTTGCCAAAAATTAGAATTGATTCAATGCTGTTCTACTTCTTCAATATACACGTTTCTATTATATAGTACTCTAAGACGCCTTAACCTAAATTATTTTATAAAAAATTAGCATATCAAATCATTCTCTTTAAAAAGTTTAGAAAATCATGGATATTATGTTAATATTTAGTTAACAAAAAATTATTTGAGCGTATCTTAACGACTATTAGAGCTATTTATCGATTTGATATGTAGGAATGGATTTCATAATCGTTAAAACACTACATTCGTCTGCAATCAAATAATTTTATAGATGAAACAAGCCCTCAAATTTCATTTTTTACCTACTTTATTATTATTTATTATCACAACCCCAATCTTCGCTCAAGTAGGAATTGGCACTACAGATCCAAAAGGTGCGCTTCACATCTACGAAGCCACAGGTTCTCCTGCGACAGCCACAAAAGGATCCATCATCCTTGAACATAACAATAATGGCGGAAGCTCATCCATTATATTTAAGAGCAAATCGAACGCAAATAGCGATTTTGGTTTTATTAACTACAGTGATAACGGTAGCGGTGATGCGACAACTACAGAAAAAAGCTTGTTGACCATTGGCACAGAAAATGATGTTCCTGGAATCTATGAGGATAACATAAATATTGCGGCTAAAGGATCCCTAGGCATAAACAATATAAAACCGAATGCTAGTGCATCCATAGATATGGGGCAAACCGATCGCGGTATTTTAATAAACCGCGTAAACATTAGTTCTCTAACTGCTACTACACCTATTAACAATCCTGCAATTGGTCTTATGGTTTTTAATACCAATACTACTACAGGACAGGGTTTCCATTATTGGAACGGCACCAAATGGGTGCGTATAAATGACAGCACTATTCCTTCAGACAACACCAACTTTGCTTCAGATGATCTAACTCAAGATGCTGAGACACGTACTTATAACATAAACAATCAGGATCTAAATTTCACTAATGGATCTTTTGGATTGAATAAAACTAATCCTACTGGCACACTCGATGCAGAAAGCACTTTGAACGAAGATGCATTCCGTTTTGTACAAGGAAACAACCTTACTGGTGAAAAAGATGTATTTACCGTTGAAGACCAAGATGATGCTGGTGGAGGCCAAGATCATAGCTCAGTTTTAAAAGTAATAAAAAGTGGCTCTATTAGTGGAGGTGCCGATGGCCTAAGTTTAATAGAACTCACAAGTACAGGCACAGATCCAGGTGCCAATAAATATTGGATTAGCGGTCGCAAGGTAGATGAAGGTGCTCCATTGTGGGGCGTTGATATTACAGATAGTGATTATTGGTCTCAAGGCGGAATTCAATTAGGAGTAACAACAAATGGAAATGGCACCTATTCTGGTGGTAATTTTATTGTTAAAAACAATGGAGATACAGGTATAGGAAATATAAATCCAATGGCAAGATTACATGCTGAGACAAATTTAAATACGAAGCCTGCGTTGGTAGCAGAGATAACCGCAACTAATTCTAATTTTGCAGCTGGAGAATTTTACAATCCAAAAACTACAGATGGTTTAGGTGTTTATGGATCTGGGTTTTATGGTCTTTTTGGGGCAACTACAGATATTGTAGATGGATGGGCAGGTTACTTTCAAGGAGATATTAGAGTAGTTAACGATGCTTATGCTAATTCATACATCACATGGTCTGATAGAAGGATTAAAAAAAATATCGTAAAAATAGATAACGCTCTCAATATATTAGCCTCTCTTAATCCAACAAAATATGAAAAAGGTAATTTTAACGCCAATACTGCCAAGAGTATTTTTCCTACTACAATAAATAAGAAAAAGTTTTCTACTGAATATGGGCTTATTGCACAAGAAGTAGAGAATGTTTTACCCGATTTAGTTTCAAAAAAAGCTATCACTACTAAAGACTTTGGTGAAGTCGAGCTTAAAGGTGTAAATTATACAGGACTTATCCCAATACTTATAAAAGCAACACAAGAGCAACAGCTTTTGATCAACGATCAGGAAAAAAAAATAGCCGAGCAAAATCTAAAAATAGATTTGCTTCAAAAAAGTGTTGATGCTCTATTGGAAAGAGTAGAATAGTTATTTTCCAACACTAATAATCCTTCTTGCGATTAAGGTTTACAAAAAGTATCCAATTAGTCAAATTTTAATACTTAAATGTCCTCAATTCGTAACTAGTAATTATTACAACTATTATGAATATGTTTCTTCCAGACTACAAAAAAGAATAATCTAAGTAATACATTTAGTATAGTATAAGGAAGGCTACATATAGAGAATACTTATAATTTGGAGGAAATTACGATACATTCATGCAAAATAAAAAAAACACTCTAATATTATAAAAAATTCATTAAGAACTATTAGTAATTAACTTACTGCAGACTTTAACTATATTGTAATTTGGGAATTAAGTTAATGACGACACCAACCCTGAAAGATTAACAAAATTTTAATATGAAAGTGACAATACATTAACTAACTGATTTATAATTATTTATCAATGTATTTATCAATTTTGGAAAATATATTTAAATGTCTTTCATCGGATTTATTTGCTTTTTAAAAGAATATTAACGTTATTCGCATAAAACTTAACATTATGATGCCCCCTAAATCATTCATAATCAGAATCCTACTTATCCTGTTTATAATCCCTGCTTGTGCTCAAGTTGGTATTGGTACAACAGATCCTAAAGGCGCACTTCATGTTTATGAAGGAACAGGCAGTCCAGCATCAGCCACAAAAGGATCTATTATTCTTGAACATAACAATAATGGCGGAAGCTCATCCATCATATTTAAAAGCAAATCGAATACTGATAGCGATTATGGTTATATAAATTACAGCGACAACGGTAGCGGAGACGCAACAACTACAGAGAAAAGCTTATTGACAATTGGAGTAGAAAATGATGCGCCTGGAATCTATGAAGATAACATCAATATTGCAGCAAAGGGATCCCTAGGCATAAATAATATAAACCCAAACGGTAGTGCTTCCATTGATATGGGTCAAACCGATCGTGGTATTTTAATAAACCGCGTGAATATTAATTCTCTAACTGCTGCTGCACCTGTAAACAATCCTGCAACCGGTCTTATGGTTTTTAACACCAATACTATTATAGGGCAAGGCTTCCATTATTGGAACGGTACAAGATGGGTGCGTATAAATGACAATACTATTCCTTCAGACAATACAAACCTTGCTACTGATGATCTAACCCAAGATTTGGAAACACGAACTTATAATATGAACAATCAGGATCTAAATTTCACCAATGGATCTTTTGGATTGAATAAAACAAATCCTGCAGGCACACTCGATGCTGAAAACACTTTGAACGAAGATGCATTTCGTTTTGTTCAGGTAAACAACCTTACAGGTGAGAAAGATGTATTTACTGTTGAAGACCAAGATGTTGGTGGCGGTAGCCAAGATCACAGCTCTGTTGTGAAAGTGCTAAAAAGTGGCGCTATTAGTACAGGCGATGATGGATTTAGTCTTATCGAATTGGCAAATACAAGTACCGATCCTGGCGCTAACAAATATTGGATTAGCGGTCGAAAGGCAGATGAAGGCGCTCCGTTGTGGGGCGTTGATATTACAGATAGTGATTATTGGTCTCAAGGCGGAATTCAATTAGGAGTAACGACAAATGGAAATGGCACTTATTCTGGTGGTAATTTCATAGTAAAGACAAATGGAGATACGGGAATAGGAACTATAAATCCAAATCCAAGCGCACAATTAGAAATGGCTGCTATAAATAAAGGATTATTGATGAACCGGATTGCGTTGACATCTAGAGGAAATGCAGCACCCGTAACAACTCCTGCTGTAGGTTTAATGGTCTATAACACAGCCACCGCAAGAACCGATTTTAATAAAGTCTTACCCGGTTTTTATTATTGGGACGGCGTTCGATGGAATCCTTTGCAGAAAAAACATTCCTCCAAATATATGCAAACCGCACAGGTTATAGCTCCAGCTACATTAGGTAGTTATATTGATATACCTAACTTGACACAGAGTTTTGTCGCGCCAGAAACTGGTAAATATCAAATTATTGTAAATGGAACTTACGCAGCTGGTGAATTAATCGATTACGAAATTGCAAGAAATTTTACTGCTAACACTCAAACTAAAAATACTGGCGCTGCTAGTACAGGAACTGCTCACACTCACTCAATAAGCGTCAATCCAACAACATCTGTAAGTCAATTACAACAAGGATTTGGAGAAGCTTCATATCGCATTCTTTTGGATGGAACAAAATTAGGTGAACGTATTTTAGTAGCAAATTCTATAACTGTATTAGATCCTGGTGCAACAACTCCTACAAATCATTTTGCACTTGGCGAATCTACACAGATCGCTGTTAACGTCAATTTAATAGCAGGACAAACTTATATTTTCAAGGTGCAAGGTAAAGAATGGAGCCGCGCAAACACACAACCAGGAACATTTGGAGTAGATACTGGCGGGTTTCAAAGTTCGGCAGGTGAAAATAATGCTCTAAGAAGCGATTTGATAATTAACTTTATAGAATAATATCAAAACTCATTCTAAATGAATTAAGCAAAATCTATCTTAGGTTATACAATCTAAAATATTCAAAGAAATTTTAAAAAGCCCCAAAACGACCTTTTGTTTAAATACTTAAGGTCGTCTTCATTTTTATAAGCCTCACGCTCAAAACTGATATTCTTATAAGCTAGGTACCTATTTCTATATTGTATTAACCTGAGAATATATTCAATAGAATACCATAAATAAAAAGGAAGCACAAGCATTTCAGCCTGTTGTTGCAAATGGATTTTCTCGTGGTTGATAAACCGTTTATTATTCTTAAGCTCTTCATTTTTACAAATAATAAGTGGCCAAAGCGTAATGCCATTAAAATTTTTACGTAGAAAAAATTTACTTACTAATAGTATCATCGACTCAATTTCAGCATAAAAAAATAAATATTTCCTATTTAATAATTTTATCTTTCATTAGAAATATATTTTATAAATACCAATTCCGAAATCAAACTTTTAGCATTTTGTTTCAATTTCGATTTCGGCTTCAATTTCAGTTTCGATTTTGTTACTTTTACACCATGCTATTCCCGAAAAAAAATATTCCTATTGAAGATGGCGATTTTTACCTAACGCCAGAAGGCTACAAATGCTTTACAGAACAATATCATCTAAAACGTGGCTATTGTTGCGAGAGTGGTTGCAGGCATTGCCCATATGGTTTCAACAAGAAAAAAGGTGTGAGGGATTAGGTTATAGGCATTAGTAAAATTAGCGTTAAAAAATTCTTTGTCTCTCAGCACCTTTGCCCGCAAAAGAAGATAGAGTTTGGGAATTTAATTTCATCGAAATTCCCAACCCAAAAAAAATAAAATATGACATTTATTGAAGAAATACAACTAGGCATCCCGAATGATCTTCCAAAAGAAAAATCATACGACGCTTCCATAAATCACGCACCCAAACGCAAAAAAATACTTTCTGAAGAAGAAACAATACTAGCGCTTCGCAACGCACTACGTTATTTTGAACCTAAACACCACGCCACGCTCCTACCCGAATTTAAAAAAGAATTGGAAGATTACGGCCGCATCTATATGCACCGCTTTCGCCCAGAACATAAAATCTACGCCAGAAGTATTTCAGAATATCCTGGAAAATGTGAACAGGCAAAAGCAATTATGTTGATGATACAGAATAATCTGGATCATAACGTTGCTCAACATCCGCACGAGTTAATTACCTATGGCGGGAATGGTGCGGTATTCCAAAATTGGGCACAGTACCGTTTGGTGATGAAGTATCTTTCTGAAATGACCGATGAGCAAACGCTCGCAGTATATTCAGGTCATCCAATGGGACTTTTTCCTTCCCATAAAGATGCGCCGAGAGTAGTTGTTACCAACGGAATGATGATACCCAACTATTCTGCACAAGATGATTGGGAAAAATACAATGCTTTGGGAGTAACACAATACGGCCAGATGACTGCCGGAAGTTATATGTACATTGGTCCGCAAGGTATTGTTCACGGCACAACGATTACGGTGTTAAATGCTTTCAGAAAAATTAAGAAACCAACACTCGGCGGCCTTTTTGTAACATCTGGTCTTGGCGGAATGAGCGGCGCGCAGCCTAAAGCAGGTAATATCGCAGGTTGTATTACAGTTTGTGCTGAAGTAAACGAAAAAGCAATAAAAACGAGACATGAACAAGGTTGGGTCGATGAAGTTATTGTTGACTTGAGAATGCTCTCAAAACGAGTAAAACAAGCTAAGGAAAATAAGGAAACGGTTTCTATCGCCTACGACGGAAACATCATAGAAGTTTGGGAACATTTTGCTGAAGAGAATATCCATATAGATATAGGAAGCGACCAAACCTCACTGCACAATCCTTGGGCTGGCGGTTATTATCCAATTGGACTTACATACGCTGAATCGAATGAAATGATGGCGGACGATTCTAAAAGATTTAAGGAAGAAGTTCAAAAAAGCCTACGTCGCCACGTGGAAGCTATAAACAAACATACTGCAAAAGGCACCTATTTTTTTGACTACGGAAATGCTTTTTTACTAGAAGCTTCTCGCGCCGGTGCAGCTATTTTAGCCGAAGGAAAAATAGAAAATAGAAAATCTGAGTTCCGCTATCCAAGTTATGTACAGGATATTATGGGGCCAATGTGTTTTGATTATGGGTTTGGTCCTTTTCGTTGGGTTTGTGCTTCTGGAAAACCTGAAGACCTTCAGAAAACCGACGAAATCGCTTCCAAAGTGCTTGAAAATTTAATGAAAGATGCTCCGCAAGAAATAAGGCAACAGATGCAAGATAATATTACTTGGATAAAAGGTGCTCAGAAAAACAAGTTAGTGGTAGGTTCGCAAGCGCGTATTCTGTACGCCGATGCCGAAGGTCGTATTGCAATTGCTTCCGCTTTCAACAAAGCGATTGAAGAAGGTAAAATTGGCCCTGTTATTTTAGGACGAGACCATCATGACGTTTCTGGTACTGATTCTCCATACCGCGAAACCTCCAATATTTACGACGGAAGCCGCTTTACGGCAGATATGGCGATACAGAACGTAATTGGCGATAGTTTTCGTGGAGCGACTTGGGTAAGCATCCATAACGGCGGTGGCGTTGGTTGGGGCGAAGTTATCAATGGCGGATTTGGCATGCTTCTTGATGGTAGTGAAGACGCACAACGACGATTAGAGAATATGCTTTTCTGGGATGTAAATAATGGAATAGCAAGACGAAGTTGGGCAAGAAATGATGAAGCAATTTTCGCCATAAAACGTGCGATGGAAAAAAATTCGCAGTTAAAGGTTACGCTTCCTAATTTCGTTGATGACTCTTTGTTTAACAATTTATAGGAACATAATTATGAAAGCATTTAAATTTTTACCCCTTTTACTGGTCCTTGTTTTCGCTTCTTGCGCAACTGTTCGTGTAGCAACAGACTATGACCGTAAAGCAGATTTTAACCAGTATAACACCTTCGCATTTTACAAACCGGGAATCGATAAAGCAGAAATAAGCGACCTAGATAAAAAAAGGATTTTGCGCGCTATCGAAGCCGAAATGATGGCAAAAGGAATGACCAAATCTGAAAATCCTTCACTTTTGGTGAGTATTTTTACTAAAGAACGCGAGCGTGTTGATGTTTACAACAATAATTTTGGCTACGGTTGGGGATGGAATCCTTGGTATTATGGCGGTTATTATGGAAACAATGTATCAAGATCGACAGAAGGAAGCCTTTACATTGATTTAATAGACGCCAAAACAAACGACCTTGTCTGGCAAGGAATTGGTACGGCAAATTTGATTACTAGTGGCAATATCGATAAAAAGGAAGAACGTATTCAAGAGATAGTGAGCGAAATACTCGCACAATATCCTCCTGGAAATATGCAAAAATAACAATCTAAAAAAAGACCTCGATCGAGGTCTTTTTTATTTTATAGGATTAAGTTTTAGTTGAATAATTCTATTAATAATTTAAAATTTCCAACATCTTTTTCTTCACCTTTTCCGTAGAAGGAATCATTGTTTCCTCTAGTACGGAATTAAGCGGAATCGCGGGCATATTTTCGGAGCCGATTATCATTACGGGCGCATCCAAATACTGAAAACATTCTTCCTGAATCTTACCCTGCAAAGCTCTGCTAAAACTATTTTCTGACGGTTCTTCGGTCACGACAAGACATTTTCCACATTTTTTAACCGATTTGAAAACGGTTTCATAATCAAGCGGATGTAAGGTTCGCAAATCTACCACCTCAATCGTATCTTTCAATCCCAATTCCGCAGAAGCGTTCATCGCCCAATGTACTCCCATTCCGTAGGTAATG
>Ga0209309_10004898_pt1 | contig 10878 bp, 7 predicted proteins | sample COGITO_mtgs_1204_2_FD_184807 | JGI IMG/M metagenome (GOLD analysis project Ga0209309, IMG submission 184807) | Pelagic marine microbial communities from North Sea - COGITO_mtgs_120412 (SPAdes) (version 2) | ecosystem: Environmental > Aquatic > Marine > Epipelagic ...
AGCCAGAGACTTCTTGGCGATCTTGTTCTGCTGGAAGCTGTTCCAGAGTGAACCAAGAGTGTTGATGGCACCGAGACCGATTTGGGCCATACCACCTTGGCCGAAGAAACCCGGCTCGATGGCAGCACCTGTGATCGGATTGATGTTCTGGTTGATCAGACCCTGTGTCTGATCAGAGAGACCACCCATCGGAGCAGTTGGATTGACAGCGCCTGTGACGGCTGCGTTGGTCGCAGTGTCTCCCATACCGGGGATGTTTTGAGGCATGACTGGGTTGTACATTGTCGTGGTTCCTTTCTAGCCAGCCGTTTTCGGCAAGGTCAGTTGCAGATCTGAGTAATCAGATACCATAGAAAGGGTAATATCGACAATGTCCGAACCAGTCATGGTCGTCCGTCCGATAAATTGGTCCAGAGACTCAGGGATATAACTCCCCTGACCCTGTGAAGACCCATTGCCTTTGGAGGTATCTGTAAGACTCATGGCATCGAAGATCAAGTCATCTGTCAGACCCATGGAACGCATGAGATCATTCAGATCTTTCGTAGCCTTTTCATATGCTTCTTGGTTCTCTTCCATCTCCAGACCGATCTCAGCGATCTCCGCTTGAACGAAACCAGAGTACCCATTTGCCAGAGCACTGCTGAATTGCAGCAGAGTCTGAGGGTTCATCAGGTTCGTCATGGTCAGGTTCTGGAAACCATTGGCGACACCGAAGCTGATGGCGAAGTTCACCACAGCAGCGATGATGGCACCCCACTTCTCTCCGAAGATTGCGACAGAAACCGTACCCACAGCCTGTGCGATCACGACAGCAGCGATGGTATTCGTCACAGCACCAGCGACAATGGCACCTGTCCCTGTCAGGCCCAGTGAGGCCCCCACAGCAGCGTTGGTCCCGAAGATCCCAGAGGCACCCCCTACGGCAGCCGGAGCGATCAGAGCAGCCACCACAACGATGGCAACGACGATCAGCAGCATCCCGAGGAATGTCTGATACCACTTCTTCTTCACCACGAGGTACGAGTTGAAGGTGATGAACGTGTTGGACATGGACATCTGAGTGAAGTCCTTGATGCCCAGAGACTTCACCGTTTCAGCGTGCAGAGGGACGATGAAGACGGACTCAGCATTATCGTTCACACCCTCTTTCAGTGTGGTCCGGACAGCCTTGCCACCGTAGATGAAGTTCTCATGAACCATGCCCCAGATGGACATCTTCTGCTTGTACAGGATCATCTCATCCAGAGTTCGGATCAGGTTAAAGAATGAACCCCCATCCCGACCACCGTACTCCTGACGAACAGTCCAAGGGAGGGACTCTCCGTCTTCGAACCAGATGTCACCAGCCTTGGCAGTAGGCTTTCCTTTGCCTGTGTGGTTCGTCTCTGTGATGTTCACCCATGTGAAGCGGTTGTCAAAACCACCGAGCTGAGGATGATCAGCTACCAGTCGAACAGTCGTCGAAGGCGGTTCAACCAGTGTGGGGACTGGAGGACGTGGCTCACCAAAACGAGGAGCAGATGCGCTGTACTGATCATTCTGCCAGTCATCCAAATCAGCCTTCATCGCATCGTAGTTCTGCACCACATTCACATAGTTGGTCATCGTCGCTGGAGACGTGTTTTGGTATGGGATCTGGTTCCTGAACCATTCATAGATGTAGCGACGGCAAGCAGGATCGAACACGTTCACTGCACATCCCCATTGGATGTACGAGTAGTCGATGTCCCCGATGTCTTCGTTCGCTTCGACCTCATCCAAGATCTTGTCGATGCTGTTCCCCTTCATGGGTCCACCAGTGGCTCGCTTGTAAGCCTTCTTGGACTCAGTGAAGAGGTCTTCGAATTTAGGTTCACGCAGACTGTCGTTGTTCAGACGCAGAGGAATGAACGGGTAGTACCCCGGATTTTCTGAGTCAGCATCTGTGTCGAGGAAAACATCCAGAGCTGGAATGCCAGTCCCGATCTCATAGATCCAGATCCCACCATTCCCGTCGATCTTTTCGAGGATGGTTTCCTGTGTGTCTGTCTGGTGATCGTAGATTGGTTCGAGGAACTCACCTGACCGAGTGGTTGTGACTGTCTCAGTCTCACCATTACCCAGATCATTGACGGTCACATCTTCGACGACAGAATCTGTGTAGATCCCACGACGTTCCCAGATGTATAGCCATGTCTCTTCAGACGACTCGACGTTGTCTGTTCCTCCGGCTTGTCCGAGGTACTCTTCCTTGTACCATGTCTCCAGAATGGTGTTGAAACCGACCACATTGGTTTCATCCTCAGACGAAGTGATCGTCGGACTTCCATCCGAATACTCTTTGACCACTTCCACAGTCTGATCGAGGGAGTAGTTCACCACACCCTCATTGACCGTGTCGTCCAGAGTGAATGAACCAGTGGAAGGAGTAGAGGGGACATCAGTGATCTTCGTCCCGACAACCAGAGGCTCAGGAGCAGCAGGCACCACTTGGTAGTACCGGGCAATGATGTACTTCTTGTCCTTGCTGTAGTTCCCTCCTGGAATCGTCACAACCGTACCATCTTGGTACTGGATGTTGATCTCATGAGCGTCAGCATCGTAGTCAGCCACCCAGTCAAGGGCGACCTCTTCAGGAGCGTTGTTGAACAGCCAGCGTTCAGCCCAGTACGAGTAATCCCCGTCTGTCAGTTCAGCACTCTGAACCTTGGTTTCCAAACCAGCAGGAGAAGCTGGGACAGGGATATGGGGGAGCACATCAGCTTGAGGAACAGGCTGTGCATTGGACACCTTCAGAGTAGGCAGCCCCGCAATGTCATTGCGGACTGCCCAATTGAAGAAGGACCGTTGCATGATCCCCGGACCAGTGAGGTAGTTCCCAACGATCACCTCACCCAGATACGCATTGTACGGGTTCATGACCGCTGAGAAGAGGCTCGATTTGATGAAGTTGGGACGATCCAATTCGTCCCCAGCCAAGTTGTAAACCGAGCTGGAGACGTAGATTTTCTTCCCGCCAAAGAGACCCATGAGTGATCTCCCTTACAGGTTGTTCTCATTGCGAAGAGCGGCGAGGACAGCACTGACCGATGGGACATCGAGTTCAGTCGGAGATGCGAGGTTCTCATCCAGAGTCTTCTGAGTGATCCACCCGTCGAGGTACATCTTGGCAGCCTTCTGTTTGGCATCCTTGATGAAGCTGTCGATCTGTTGATCGTACAGATCCTTCTGCTTCCCGACGCTACCCTCAATGACAGTGGAGTTGTCAGAGCGAGTGTCCATCGTCTTGGAGCGTTCGCCTTCCATCTGTTCAGTGGTGAGCAGCACTTGCTTGTCCAGCAGGTTCTTCTGACGACCCAGCAAACCAGAGATAGGAGTCAGAGCGTCCGAACGAGTTTCCAGCGTCTGAGCACGTTGGCTCTCACGCTGTTCCTTGATCAGATCAGTCTGAGCAGGCATCTGGAAGTTCAGCTTGTGCTGTTCGATACCCAGAGCAACCGGCATCATCTGGTTGAGCTGGTACAGAGCAGTAGATTGCTGAGTAGGCAGAACTTGTTGCAGTTGGAATTCTTGCAGACCCTTTTCGAGAGGTTGCAGAACACGGTTCTGGTATTCCTTCGTAGCAGCTTCAGCCGGAAGGATCCGGTCAGCAGTCACCTGCTTGGCAGCATACTCGGAAGGAAGGATGTTTGTGCGCTGGTACTCTTGCAGAGACAGTTCAGCAGGCATCAGCCATTCACGCTTGTACTGTTCCGAAGCAGTCTGAGCCTTGGTGAGGCAGTAGGCTGCATCAGCGTTGGCGATCTGCATCTTCGTCAGAGCGTACTGAGCACCGGCATTCTGCATCTCGAACACAGCTTGCTGTGCTTCCACCTTGGTTTTCTCAAGGTTGATGAGAGCTTCAGTGGCTTGGATCTCAGCGATACGAGCCTGCATCTGAGCAGTGATGGCAGCCCACTTCGCTTGGTCTTTCTGCAACAGGAAAGACACCGACTGTCCGAGGACAGCAGTTGTCACATCTGTGTAAACCTTGGCGTATTGGTCCCCGGTGATCCGGTTTCCCTTGTACTCACGATTGATGTGGTCATCCACAGCAGCCATGAGTTTATCGAAGACACCTTCACCCTCCAGACTGACCTCAGTCAGTTGTTCGAGAGTGACTGTCTGAACGTCCTTGTACAGCTCACTCTTTTCGTCAGCTTCGAAGTTGTACTTCGAGTCTGACAAATCGAGCGTCGGAGGTGTGGGAGAATCTGCGGTGAGAGAGGTAAACAGAGCATTAGCCTGCCCATCTGCATTGCAGTCATCTACGGCCATTTCTGAATTCCTCTCTCAGTCTTTTGGTTTCCCCGCATTAGCAGGGAAACGCTTCAGTTGTCGATAGCGTGGGAAGCACGTTGGTGAGCAGCCAGTTCAGCCAGTTCACGATCAGAGAGCTTCGACAGCTCTTCGATGGCGAACTTGTTGATCATCGTGGTCTTGTACTTCTTCACACCGAAGGCACCGCCCTTGATCTCTTTCCGCAGCGGGAACTTCTGGTTCTTGAGCTGGTTCAGGAGGATCTCAGGGATGTGGTAGCCGTTGGGTGCTTCGTCATCGCCGAAGGGAATGTACTTGGCGACCTTGCCTGTGTACTTGTTCACGGCTGTGACGATTGCACCGGAGAGCTGTGCATCCGAGGGATCGAGGTTTGTGACCTTCACACGGTGAAGACGCAGAGCCTTGGCACGAACCACCTGACGCAGGAGCTGCGGATCAGTGATCTGGTTCGGATCCATGGCAAGAATTTCTTCCATCGTCGGACCCTTCTTCGCGGGGCCAGCAGTGGATTGGATCTCGTCGGCATTAAACTCATCACCACCGAAGTCAGGAAGCTCACTTCCAGCTTCAGCAGGAGTAACGGAATTGCCGTTCTCCAGTGCCATACGGGTATTCAGTTCATCCATGATCTTCTTCCGGAGCGTTGCCTCACCGGTATTCCCGGAATAGGTCAGTTCGATTGAGGAGGCTGCTTCGCGGAGTTGTTCCACAGTATCCATTGCCGAGACAGCCTCAATGGCTTCTGCGGGTGCAAGTGTGCTGATGTTCATTGGATTTTCTCTCTAGTTTGAGGAGGTTGTTGGGATCGAAAAAGAGGGGGTCGTAACCCCCTCTTACATCGTTTGGAAGAATTCAGGAAGACTTCTTATCCGAGGTCTTCTTCTTGTCCTTCTCAGCATCCTCTGCCTTGGCAGCTTCAGCTTCAGCAGCCGCCTTCGAAGGATCTTCTTCGGCGACATGCTCGACTTCATCAGGGCGCTTGTCAGGAACGATGCGACCCTTGGTCGTGATACGCTGATTCGGCTTTGCACCGAGATCACCGACTTCTTCACCACGGATCGAAGCCTGACGACGTTCGTACTTCTCGACGTGATGTTCTTGCTGCTTGATGATCTGTTCGAGCAGAGCATCGGTTGCAACATCGGCGCTGACAGCGAGGTTGATCTCTTGAGCCAGCTTGCGGATCGCATCACGATCCTTGACCGGATCCAGCTTCTTCATCGCTTCGAGAGAGACATCAGGAGCCATCTGCGAGATGCGTGGTGTGGTGTTGACCACTTGGCTTGTCTTGATCATTTTTCAGTCCTTTCCAGACTAGGTGACGAAAATGAGAAAGGGGGCGTTAGCCCCCTTCCACGTAGACTGATTACTCAGCCGCGACAGTCTTGACAACCGCCAGACGTTCCGGACGCAGGGCGATGAAGCCGTGGTAGAACGTGATCGAGCTGAAGCCGATCTTCCCGTAAGGATCTTGGACAGTTGCCATTTCCTTGCCGGGCTTCTTGACGATGATCTTGAACTTCTGCTTGGCACCCTTCTTGCCGGAGCCTTGCAGACCGACCGTGGCGAACGAACCATCACCAACCACCAGCATCGGGTAGATGTTGTAGTTGGAACCGTCGTCGCTGTAGCCGAGGTTGGAACCAGTTGCAGCAGCACCAGCACCTTCCCAGTTCATCATGTTCGGCACGACGATGATGCGGAAGTCACCAACCGAACCGATCTCACCGTTCATGATCGTCGCAGCAGCAGCGTACTTGCGAACAGGAACGAAGGCAGGGTTGCCCAGACCATCGACCATGTTCTCGACAGTGATCTGAAGCTCCGAACCGATGTACATGATGCGGGACGCATTGATCGTCACCGTATCGTTCATCGTCGAACCCTTGATGATCTTCGTGTTCTTCGGGGTCCGGTTGTCGTCGAGCGTGATGCTCAACTTCTTCAGATCCATGAAGGTCACGACGGAAGGGTTGGCACCCTCACCAGTGATCTCGGAATCCTGTGTCGCAACACCAGTGTACACGACAGTACCAGCATTCGAGAGCAGGTCGATCTGGAGCAGATCTTCCGTGATCTCGTTGGCACCGGCGACCATCTCACGGCTCATGTGACCATACAGATCGGAATCCGTATCGAAGGTCATCATGTCTTCCGAGAACTCGGTGAAGAAGCCGTGCTCTTGCAGCGTGCCAGAGCGTTCCAGACGGGTGAAGCCAACGCGGTTCACACGCCCACCTTCTTCAGTGAGAGTCGGCATACGAGCCGAGATCAGACCAACGTCCTTGCTCGAACCGTACATGTTGCCGTAGGCAGTCACAGCACCGGCAGCGTCGAGACCTTGGTCGTTGACGTTGCGGTCGTCGAGCAGAGGGACGTAGTAGTAGACCTTCAGCTCCTTGCCGTAGTGCATGGGCATGTTGCGAACGTCAGCCAGAGGGCTGAAGAACATCTGTTCGGCAGCGTCGATCAGCGAACGACGATCCCAGTAGTGAGTGTTGAACTGCGGCCCGATGTCGGACGGCGTACCCGGAGGGGCGTTGTAAAGTTGAGCCATTGTGTTTCCTTTTCAAACTTCTCAACTGGATTTCCCGTTAGCTGGGAGGAGCCAATTTCTTGAACTCTTCATCAGACATGGACGAGTAGTCCGGTGGTTCATGTTGTCCGCCTGCATTTGCAGGAGCGGAACGGGGGGGAGTTGCCGATGAGACGTTTGGAGTGGGTTGCTCAGTATTCGGCTTGGGAGCAGCCTTCCGGGTGCCAGTGCCAAGCGGCTTTGCCGCTGGTTGGGCTTTCTTCGCAGTGTCCGTACCGAAAACACCAGCCTCTTGCATCGCCTCACCCACCTGATGGTAGGCTTGGAGGAAGGGAACATCGGTCAAATAACCCATTGTCCGCTGGTAGTTCAGTTCGTCCTTGATCTTCCCATAAACCCCAGACTGTTTCTGTGCAAGGATATTTTGGAAGATAGTGGGTTGATCTCGCAGGGCTTCTTTCGAAACTGGATCCCAATCCTTGTTGATGTCACTGATCAACTCACGGCCACCAGTGGCAGCCATGGTCTCCTGAATGGCATCATTGAAGGCGATGTCCTTCGGATCACCCTGATACTGAGTCGCTTGATACGGCTTGTCTTCAGTGGTCGTATCAATATCGACCGGGTCGATCTTGTGATCCTTCAGAAGCTGTTTGATGGCTTCCTTGTTGCCCTTCATCAGGTCGATGGCGAAGTTCAACTTCTCAGGGTCATTCAGACCGTTCTGCTTCAGAGTCTGATCCTGAGCACGCAGAGGCTTCATCTCCTGCATACGACGGGAGTAGTTCACGCCCATCTGCATGAGACGAATCACGTCTTCAGGAGTCCGGACTTGCATGTCCCGACCATCAGCCTTGAAAGGAGCCGAAACCTTCTCGAAGAAATCGACAGCAACCTTCGGGTCAGTCTTGGGAGCTTTCTCCTCAGACTTTACATCAGGCTTCTTGTCCTTCTCTTCTGGTTTCGCAGAAGCATCTGGTTCTGCTGGTTTTTCATCCTTTCCTTTCGGAGAGTCAGGTGCCTTTCCCTTTTCAGGGTCTTGTTCGGCACCTTCATCCTTGGAGTCAGCAGGAGGGTCTTGTCCCTCTTCCTCTCCATCGGGGTCAGGATCCGAGGCGTCTGAACCAGCAGGATCTCCGGCATCAGGATCATCCGGGGTGTCCGGATCATCACCATTGTGAGGATCATCTTGGCCAGCATTCTCATCAACCACAGGCTCCTCTTCTGGAGTCTCAGGTTCGTCAGAAGGAATGACCTCCTGCATCTGAGAAGGGTCCAGCTTCATGAATTCTTCATCGCTCAGGGAGTCGATGTCGATGGGTGTATCCTTGTCCGACATTATTCAGCCCCCTTGATCTGAGCTTCTGCTTCGACTGCCTCATTCCAAGCAATCTCCAGATTGTCGAGTTCCGACTGGGCAATGTTGCCCTTCTGGATGAAGTCCTGAAGGAATGCACGCATCGAGCCGATGGCCTTCAGATCGCTGACGCATTCGTCGAACTGCTTGTCGGAGAGACGACCGTGAGCCATGAGACCAGCAAGACGCTTGGGTTCCTGATCGAAGTAGGCGTCCATGACGATCTCTTTGAACTCAGGGATCTCAGCCAGCTTGGCAGCAGCCTTCGCCTTGCGGAGCAGTTCTTCACAGGAAGCCTTGTATTCCTGATACTGCTCCATGGTGAGGTGAGCTGTTTCGGCGGTGTCGTTTTGGTCTTCGTAGAGGTTCATTGCCACTTCCTTCGTGGTTGATGTTTACACTGGGTCGTTCGTACCCTGCTTTATTGAGGCAAAGCAAGGGGTTGTTGTTGAGGCAGTCCCTGAGCACTTTGCAGAGGTGCCATTGGCAAAGTTGGTTGAGGCTGAGGAGGACGCCCAACAGGGTTGGAAGCCTGAATACGATCAGAGTCTTCCACCATCTTGTTGTAGCCCACAGCAGCTTCGATCATGCCAGCAGGAGTCTCACCTTTGGTGAGAGCCTTGGTGACTTCCAGATCACGGTTGCCACGAGCCTGAGCACCCATCTTCTCAACGTCACGCTGATGCTTGGAACCAGTGGCTTCAAGTTCAGTGTCGAGAGCCTTGCCTTCAGCAACAGCCATCGCTTGTGCAGCACGAGCTTTGTCGAGAGCGATCTTGGCTTCCTTCTCTTCGATCTCCAGTTCACGGAGACGAACCTGAAGAGGATCAGGCTGAGGTTCGTAGGCACGGATTTGCTCTGCCAGATCAGGCATACGCTTGAGGTCAGCAATCTGGCCCAGAATGATCTTCGACAGACCGGGGTCCATATCCGGACCAATGGTCTGAAGCATCATCCCCAGATCCTGAGACTTCTGTTCATCCACCTGAGCAGTGGAGATGTCCACCAACAGGTCGAATGCCCCAGCCAGATCAGCACGCTTCACCTCAACGAACTCACGGTTCGTCACACGGATGACTTCCTTTTCTTCAAGGAAGTAGGCGTTCATCGAGATAATCTTCCGACCGATCAGACGCATACCTTCTGCCAGACGACGAAGGATACTCATCTCCCGTTGACCAGCAGCATCAAGTGCTTGGCGAGCGTTGTTCGCAACCTTCCCGTAAGCCTCACCAGTGATACCACCGGAGAAGGACTTCACCCCGCTCAGACCTTCAGCTTCAGCATTCTGGAGCTGCATCATGGTCAGAGCGGAGTTCGGGATCTCAGGATACTGGAGTTGCTGAATTGCAACACGAGGATCCGAGTTCGGGTTGTATTCGAAGTCTTCACCCTGAGCGAAACGACGACGGTTCACCGGGTCGAGGAAACCCTTGGCATACCCAGACTGAGCATTCGCCGAACGACCCAGAAGGTCGATTGTCCCACGAGTGACAGCACCGAGGATACGCTGGTTGTCTTGCAGCAGCGAAGCATCTGCCTCACCCCAGATTGAACCAAGGATAGGCATGTAGGGGACGATGACGAACGGAGGCTTCCGGTCAGGGAAAGGGTTCTCTGTGAGCTGGATCATCGTGTCACCGATGAAGGTAGCCACAATCGGAATCATCTCACCGTCATCATGCACATCCCACAGACCCCAGTATTCGTAGACGAGTACCTTGGCCTTGTCTGAGTTCAGACGGCCATCAGCAATGGGGGTTGTGGTTTCATGATCTGGATCACCAGTCTGAGCTTTGATCTGGTTCGCACCCCAGTTCACTTCGTCGAGGTTCTTGTAGATCTTCCGCTTCTTGAGTTCCGACTTCGTGGACTCATAGGTGTGGATCATGAATTGGGCATCTTCCCACTCACCTTCACAGGAGGGGTCGATGAAGAAGTTCGCCACATCGACGATCTTCAGAGATGGTTGGTTGAACGTGATCTTGGTCTCTTCGACCCACTCTTCGTCGATCTGAGTGGCCACAACCATTTCTTGGTTCTCAAGGCCATACTCGACAGCAGCACGAAGTTCGTCTGGGATCGAAGGATCAGCTTCCCATGCTTCAGGATCAGATGTCGCCATCTCAGTTGCCTGAGCGAGCATCTGCATACCTTCTTCGTCACCCATCTCCATCATGGTGTATTCGTAGACTGGTTTCAGAACCTTGACCTTCTCGGTCTTCCGTTCCCAGCCAACACGAACAACACACGTACCTTCGTCCACAGTCTTGCGAACGTAACGGTCGATGAAGTCCACCTTGTTGAGCTTGGTGTCGAACTGCCAGTTCAGAACCAGTTGGTTCTGATCAGCAGCAGCTTTGTCTTCAAATGTGCGGGGGTTGATGCTGAACATGCGTTCCGTGTTCAGGAACGGTTCACTCAACGCAGGATAGCGCCATTCATTGTGCTTCCGGATCAGCTTGGGCTGAACGGAGCTGCGACCGGGAGTCTTGGTCTTTTTACCTGACTCAGCACCGGTTGCATTGCGAAGAGCCATCCATCCTTCGACGTTGGTCTTCTGGTCTGTGTTCTCTTGGCGTGCGTAATCGAGATCACCCTTCAGATCAGCAATCGAGGGTTCCTTGGCCCAGTCTGTGAGCTTCTCACTCTGAGTCTTGTTCAGATCTGAGGGGTTGTAGAT
>Ga0209309_10004901_pt1 | contig 10875 bp, 8 predicted proteins | sample COGITO_mtgs_1204_2_FD_184807 | JGI IMG/M metagenome (GOLD analysis project Ga0209309, IMG submission 184807) | Pelagic marine microbial communities from North Sea - COGITO_mtgs_120412 (SPAdes) (version 2) | ecosystem: Environmental > Aquatic > Marine > Epipelagic ...
TTCGTCTCCATCGACGGACGCGTCGCGGGGGTGCTCGAGATGGAGGATGAGGTCCGACCGGACGCCGCGTCCGCGATCGCCAGGCTCCAGAAGAGGGGCCTTCGAACCGTGCTCCTCTCCGGGGACCGGCAGGAGACCGCGGAGAGCGTGGGGACGTCGCTGGGCATCGCCAAAGGGGACATCTACGGCGACGTGAAACCGGAGGGTAAGGCTCAGCTGGTTGAGAAACTCCAGTCGCAAGGCGCGTCAGTCGCCATGGTGGGCGACGGCATCAACGACGCCGCCGCGCTCGCGCAGGCTGACGTCGGCGTGGCGATGGCGGGCGGAGTAGGCGCGGCGTCCGAGGTGGCGTCCATCGTGCTCCTCGGGGACTCCCCCTCGCAGGTGGTGGACTCCATCGAGCTCAGCAAGGCGACGTTCGCCAAGATCAAGCAGAACCTCGGGTGGGCCTTTGCGTACAACGCGGTTGGCATTCCAATCGCCGCCGGGGTCCTCCTGCCCTTCACCGGCCTGGCGCTCACGCCCAGCGTCGCGGGTGGGCTCATGGGGTTCTCGTCCATCGGCGTGATGGCCAACTCGTTGCTGCTGCAGCTCACGGGCAAGAAGCTGTCCAAGATGCCCGAGCCAAAGGAGGATCGGGATGGAGACGACGAGAACGTATGAGAGCGACTATGATTTTCAATTAAATACAAGCTCACTCGCTCGCCTCTAAGATGGCCTGGAACGCCTCCGTCTTCATGACGTCCGCGAACGTGATGGTCACATCCTCGTCCTTCGCCTCCTCTCCTTCCGCCTTGGGGAGTTGTTCCTTGAGCTCGTTGAGCCGGTCGGCGGTCATGGAGGGATCCTTCTCCGTGAGGGTGATGAACGTCTCGAGGAAGCTGCCGGCCCTGAGGCTGGGATCGTCCTCGCCCTCCTTCACCGTGCCGAACACGTCGAACAGGCTCGCCACGATGCCAACGAACGTCGCGTCGGTCATGGTGAGCAGCATCACCAGCGGCGTCTTGGGATCCGCGATGCTCTCCTCGAATTCCCCGAGCTGGAACGCCTGATCCACCGTCGAGCCCATGACCCCCGCCCCCACGCACTTCGCCTTCAGGTCGCTGAGCGTCCCGACACCCCCCGATACTTCGAACGCAGCCTTGATCTGATCCACCGTCGGCGGCACGATATCCACCACCGCCGTCCTCGCCACCTCCGCCAGCTCGGCGAAGTACTTGGCGCTGAATTCGTACAGGTCGTGGGGCTGACGGCGAACGACCTCTTTGGTGTACGACTTGAGCACGTCCGCGAGCTCGGGCGGGACGTTGATCTGCTCGGCGCAGTACAGGGGCTCGACGTCCATGTTGCCTGGAACGGTCATCTTGCTGACTCCGGCCCTCGGATGACGCGACGGCACGTCTCGGTTGCGCGGCGCTCTCTGTTGGGAATTCGGGGCGACGACCCCTCGTTTCTTGGCTTTCCCGATTTGGCTCGAGCGCTAAAAACTCGAACTCTGATTTGACCGGGGCACACTGACCATGGGTGAGCCCGAGGCGGTGGCAGCGGAGGTGGCTCCCCCGGCTGAGGCCGAGGAGAAGCCCACCCCGATCGATGCGGATGCCGATGCCCCGGCCGAACCCGAGCCGGTCGAGGCCGGGGAGCCCGAGCCCCCTCCCATTCCCCAGGGAGTGGCGTCCCTGTTTCTCACGGGTGAGAGATTCGTCCTCCCGTTCCCTCAGCCCCTCGCCCTGCACCGACGACCCGCCCGTGTCCCTCCAAACCCCGACGCTGACGCGTTCTGTCCCTCACCGATGCAGATCAAACCCGAGAGATCGCGGGGCTGGAGGACGTGGGCCCGGAGCTGCCAATGAAGACGGTCGCCAAGGAGCTCATCACCGGGGACATCCAGTTCAGGGGCGCGCTGTCCTGCTTCGAGCCCGCCAGGTCCGCGATCGAGGCCGCGGACTACGACCCGATCCTCCTGAGGTACAACCCCGACGATACCTACGGCGACGGCGCCAACTTCGAGCTGGCGTGCACCAAGGAAACGGCGGACAGGTTCGAGTTTGAGGCCCATGAGGCGGTCGCGATGGAAGCAGCAGCCGCTGAAGCCGCCGCCGCTGAAGCCGCCGCCGAGGCTGAGCGCAACAAGAAGCCACCGAGGGCGCGAGCGGGTCCCCAGACCATCCGCCCGTGGGTCACCGACGGGTCGACGGAGGCTGAGATCGACGCCATGACGATCAAACCGGACAAGGAACCCCCCGTGGTGATCACGCTGTCGCGGCCCTACTCGGAGTTTGGCCGGCCGTGCAACTTTGGCGACGCCGACGCCCTCGACCTGTTCGACTCGAGCCGGTGCGAGGTACGGCCCAAGAAGGAGCAGCTCGAGTTTGAGGTCATGACCCACCTGGACACCGGGGTTCAGGCTGTACCCACGGTTGGCGAGATGGAGGTACAGGCCACGCCGGGTCCCCCCAAGCCCATGGTCACGCAGACGGAGCCGAGGCTGATGGACCCGGAGGAGGCCAAGGCGCACATGGTCAACGGAGGTGAGCTCGCCACGTTCCTTCTGCGCATCCAGGATGACATGGAGCACATGCTGCTGGAGAACTCGGTGTTCAATTACTACGAGGACGAGCTCGAACTGTTGGGCCAGTTTGACGACGAGGACGAAGCGGCGGAGGATGGCGGGACGGAGGAAATTAAGGAGACCATGTCCTTCTCGTCCCTCACCCACAGCAAGGGGAGGAAAGCGTCGTGCGTGGACTGGAAGCCGAGCGATAAGCTGGCGCTCGCGGTGTCGTGCGTCGAGCCGCACTCGTTCGAGGAGCGGGTGGAGGCTGGCGGCCAGGCCAGGCCCGGTTCCGTGCTCGTGTGGCACTTCACCGATCCGATCAACCCCCAGTACGTGCTGGAGGCTCCCGTGGACGTGCACTCGTTCGCGTTCAACCCCGAACGATCTGACATCATAGCGGGCGGTTTGGCGGACGGTCGTATCGTGATTTGGGACACGCGCGACATCGGGGAGGAGATTATGGCGTACCAGATCCGGCGCTCGAAGGGTGGCGAGGGCGCCGGCGCCGTCGGCCCGCCCGTGTGCCGTCCCAAGCAGCTGTCCGAGGCGGCCATGTCGCACGTCCTGCCCGTCACCGACGTCAAGTGGCTGGGTCCCGTCAGCGTGAGTCGCGGAGGTGAGGTGGCCAAGGCGGAGTCCTGCGACTTTTTCGCCACGACGTCGGCGGATGGACGGGTTTTATTCTGGCCCACCGAGCTCACGAAGAACCCCAAGACGAAGTTGATGGAGTGGGCACCCTCGCACGAGTGCAAGATGACGCGCGGGGAGGTTGCCGGTATCTTACAGGCCATCTCGCTCGACTTCATCGACCTCGACGCCGGTAAGTCCACGTTCTGGGCGACGGGCATGGCTGGCGAGGTTGCGCAGTGCGACTTCAAGATGCGGGAGGACGACGAGACGGTTCCGATGGACGCGTCCAGGATGGTGTCCCACTTCCACGAGGGGCCGGTCAGGAGCCTGGAGAGGTCGCCGTTCTTCCCGGACGTGGCGTTGTCGGTGGGCAACTGGACGTTCAAGCTGTTCGCGGAGGGATCGCGGATGCCCATCTTCTCCGCGCCGACGTCGGACGTTTACCTGTCCGTGGGTGCCTTCTCCCCGACCAGGCCGGGCGTCGTGTACATCGCCAAGAGCAGCGGCGAGATTGACGTGTGGGACTTCACCTCCAAGTCCGACAAGCCCGTGCAGACGGTGCGGGTGTGCAGCGGGGACATCGGATGTATCAGGTTTTGGCCCAGACCCGAGGAGAAGAAGGAGCAGCTCCTGGCGGTTGGCGACGCGGCGGGCGTGTTGCACGTCATGGAGCTGCCCCGGTCCTTACGTCGCGCGACTAACGGTGAGAAGGCACAGATGGAGGGGTTCCTGCGTCGAGAGACGGACCGCGTTAAGGACGTGGACGGCCGGTTGGAGGGCAGGGAGGCGCAGATCGAGGAGCTGGAGCGGCGGATGGCGGCGGAGGAGGCGGCTGCGGCGGCGCTGAAGAAGGAAGAGGAAGCCGCGGCGGCTCGCGCTGAGAAGAAGAAATCCTCGAGGAAGGTGCTCACGGACGAGGACAAGGCTGACGAGGAGTTCGACAAGATGGAGAGACAGTTCCTCATCAACTTGGGTCTCGCCGAGCCCGACCCCGAGGACGATGAATAGGCGCGTAATTTAATCGTCACGAAACAATCCTGGAAACAATCCTGGAAACAATCGATCGCCGCGTTCACTCCTGCATCGCGTCGCCACTCTCCTTCTCCTCCACCTGCTTCTTGATCGCGGTGAGGAAGTCGGCGATGCTGAATCCCGCGCCGGGGTTGAGCCCGAACTGCGCCAGGTCCATCTGGCCGCTTTGCAGCGCGTGGCTGAACCTCTCGAGCTGGCTCTGAAACTGCGGCGTCCTGAGGAGCTCCTCGAGGTCCTGCGTCGACCTGTGCTCCTCCGGCAGGTGCTCCATCAGCCTCTGGCGCACGTCCCCGTCGCGGAGCATCTCACCGACGGTGTCCGGGGTGAGCACGTCCGACAGGCCGGGACCGGCGGACCTCCGTTGGTTAGCGCCCGCCAGCGCCGCCGCCATCGCCGCCGCGTCGATGGCACCCGCGCCCGGGGTGGACGAGGGCGTCGCTCCCACGCTGCCGAGCGCCGCCCTGAGCGCCTCCGCGTTGACCACCGAGGGGGGCACGGCGGTTCCCGCGTCGGGGTCGGGTCCCTTGGCGGGCGCGGCGGGTGTCTCCGGGACGGCGGCCGCGTTGACCGCGGGGGTCTCCGTTTGGGGCTGGGCGAGGGCCGAGTTGGCCGCCTCGTGCGCGGCCCGCACCGCCTGCGCCCTCGCCGCGACGGGCCCGCCGCTCGGGTCACGCGCCGCCAGCCCGGCACCTCCCGCGCCGAGCATCTGCATGAGCTCCGCCTGCTCGTTCGCCGACTCTGGGGATTCGCCGTTGAGCGCCGCGTTGACGTCGGCGGTGAGCTTGTCGTCCTCAACCTTCCCTTTGGGCTCCTGCGACCAGAAGAACATGTTGCGGCTGGCGTCGTCGGGGAACTTGATGACGAAACATCCGGGCTTCGGGATGAACTTCATCTGCGCCTCCTGTGGGAAGATGATGAAGTCGTCGTCGGGGTTGAAGGGCATGCCCTCCGCGCGCGGGCCCCACATCAGGTGGGTCAGACCGTCGGTCGCCTTGCAGATCCGAAGCTTTCCCTTGCGGTCGTCGGGCTTCATGGTCTTGTTCTCGACGATGATGCGTCCGCACTGGACGTCGATGAGAACTGCGGGTTTTTAGGGGGATCACGCGACGTCAGGGCGGCGGATACGCGAGAACGAGGCCCGACTCCCGGGTTGTGGGCACCCTGACTGAGATCTGAGAAAACGTTCCGGATCCGGGTGGACGCGTGGCGGGTCGGGGGCCGGATGACTCACTCTCTTCGCCGTTGGGGCCGACCTCGGGGCCGCCGCCGGGCTGCGCCGCGTTCTGGTTGAAGAAATCGAACGACATCCTTGAGTGCGTGTCCCACGTGTGGCGGACTCTGACGATGGTCTTCCGAGGAACTTTGTACCCCTTTTGAAGGACACAGCTGTGATCGACGTCAGTTTTCCTCTGACAGCATCTTCGTTACGCCCGAGGCTCCACTCCGCCGCGAGCGAGTCCACTTGGGAGGAGCGACGCCCCATTTGTCCCCGCGATCTTGATTCAGGGGATCTAAGGCGCGTCGAGGTCGCTCCCCGAACCCTGCGCGCCCGTCGCGTAGCGGGGCGACGTACCCCCGACGCCCCGCCTCCCCTCGGAACTGACCAATATCAGATCTGACGCGACCTCATTAGCGCAGCATGAGCGACTGCGAGGACTACGGTGACTCCGACGGGTACGAATCCCCGGACGCGTACATGTCTCAGGACGCCGGCACCCAGGACACGGACGACAGCGACCCCGACGAGGGCGAAGCCGACTACGGCAACGTCATGCTCTCCGGCGTCGAGGCGCACGGAGGGAGCAAGAGGGAGCAGTACCGATGTTTGGACGCGGAGCAGGTGCTCGAGCGGCAGAGGGAGGCCGTGCGCGGGGTCACGCAGGTGCTGCAGGTCACCCCCGACGACGCCACCCAGCTCCTGAGGGCGCACAAGTGGAACGTCAACGCGGTGAACGACACCTGGTTCGGCGACGAGGACGCCGTCCGGGAAAAGTTCGGTTTGGAGGCGTTGGGGTCGGCGTTGGAGTCGGCGGAGACGAACGGGGAGACGAACGGGGTGGCGAACGGGGACGGGGCTCCGAGGGAGGTGACGTGCGCGGTGTGCTACGACGAGTTCCCCGCCACCGAGCACACGCACGTGGGATGCGAGCACAACTTCTGCGCCACCTGCTGGAGCGGCTACCTGGAGAACGCGGTGTCCGACGGTCCCACCGTGTTGGACCTGAGGTGCCCGCAGGACGGGTGCAAACGGCGGGTGCCCGATTCAATGGCCAAGATGTACCTGCGGGAGGAGAGCGTGTTAAAGCTGGACGTGTTCAAGTGGAGGAGCTGGGTGGACGATAACCCGCGGGTGAAGTGGTGCACGGGCGCGGGGTGCGAGGTGGCTGTGCTGTGCGACGATGCTCAAGTTTCCTCAAGCGGGGGCCGGGGGGAGGGGCGAGGTGTGGACGTGCACTGCGACTGCGGGGCGTCGTTCTGCTGGTCGTGCCAGGAGGACGCGCACCGGCCGGTGGACTGCGACACTGTGCGCAAGTGGCTGGTGAAGAACAGCGCCGAGTCGGAGAACCTGAACTGGATCCTGGCCAACACCAAGCCCTGCCCCGCGTGCAAGCGGCCCATCGAGAAGAGCTCGGGGTGCATGCACATGACCTGCGCGCAGTGCAAGTACGACTTTTGCTGGATGTGCAGCGGTAAGTGGAGCGAGCACGGGGAACGCACGGGCGGATACTACGCGTGCAACAAGTACTCCACGTCCAAGGAGAAGGAGGGCGCCAGCGAGGATGAGAAGCGGAGGCTGGCGGCGAAGCAGTCCATCGAGAGGTACACCCACTACTACGAGCGGTGGGCGGCTCACGGCGCGTCGCAGACCAAGGCTGCGAAGGACTTGGACGAGATGAGGGAGGCGAAGATCATACGTCTCGGGGACCTTCAGAACACCCCGGTTTCCCAGCTCAAGTTTGTGCTCGAGGCCATGGAGCAGATTGCCGAGTGCCGCCGGGTGCTCAAGTGGACGTACGGCTACGGGTACTACTGGATGGAGGAGGACAGCCTGAGGAAGAACTTCTTCGAGTACATCCAGGGCGACGCGGAGTCGACGTTGGAGCTGCTGACGGAGGCGGTGGAGAAGGATCTGGAGGAGTTCTTCACCGAGGAGAAGAGTTTGGCGGAATTTGGCGACTTTCGGGGCCGGCTCACCGGTCTCACCACCACCGTGAAGAAGTACTTCACCACGATGGTGACGGAGCTGGAGGCGGGCCTGCCGGGGGTTGGGAGCGAGGTGGTGAGGGCGGTCAGCCTGGCTGCCAACCCCGCGGAGGAGGATCCCCCCAAACCCCGAAGGAGCGCTCGGCTGGCGTGAACATATGCTGGCGTGAACACGTGCGACGAAACGGGGAACACGACGAGAAGAAAATGATGAACACGAATGCACGCGATTGAACGATCGATCCTCACTCGCTCCCACCCTCCGAAGCGCGTTCGTCGACTTTCATCATAGCCAGCCTCTTCTCTACCTCCAGCCTCGCCGTCCTCTCCTTCCTGAGCTGGTCCTCCAACTTATCCAGCCTGCGCCGCAGCACTGTTGTGGTTGAAGTTTTGTTGGTCGCGGTTGTGGATCGACTCTCAGTCGAAACTCGCGTCGACCTGGTGGACCGCCGGGCGGTTCGGACGGACCTCACGCTTTGACGTTCGCTCTTGTCGTCGTCGTCGTCGTCGGCGTCCTCGTCGCTGTCGGGTCGTCGAAGCGCCCGGTCCTTCCAGAACTTAGCCCTGAAAGCTTCCTCCTTGACGATTTGCTGGATTTGGAAGATGGGTCAGGGGGGGTGTCAGTCAGCGGTCAGTCGGGGGAAGCTCGGTCCTTCGTCGGCGTCTCACCTCGACCCACGCGCGCGAACCCTGCACCTGGTACAGGTTATACGCCATATCGTCCCGTCGACCCCGATTCGACGCACACGACGCTGGTCAAGTCAACAGTGTCTGTTCCTCTTCTCACTCGAGTTTTTTTCCCATTGTCTTTTTTCGGTCAACCGGCCAACAAAAAGAGGCCGGACATTTTGTCAAACAGAGCCAATCACGGTCTTCAGGAAAGCCGGCCTTCCACGCTCGCCCTCTTCTCACCGCGCGTCTTGACGTAGCACCGAGCCTTAGCAAAGATGGCCAAGTCCACTAACCACACCGCGCACAACCAGTCGTACAAGAACCACCGCAACGGTGCGTGCAGACCCTAGATCCGGCAACGAGATTTTTTCCGGGGCGTGCGGCTGTGTGACGGGTGTAGCCGTGCGGAGTGCGCCACGATGGGGCCGCCTCCGCCGGTCGCGCGGGTCCCCGGGGCCCGGCGACCGCGTGATCCGGTTCCGTTAGATGTCTACGGAATCGTTCGCGGCGCACACCCGGCCGCATCCGCCTCGATTGCGCGCTCGCGTCGGGTTTCCGGCGTCGAGCGCGAGGGTTTTCAGGGTTTTCTCTCACGCGCGCGTAGGAATTCATCCCTCCTCTGACCTTTCCATCCTCTCTCTCTCTCCCTGCGCAGGCATCAAGAAGCCCAAGAAGCACGCGAAGAGGTCGACCAAGGGCATGGATACCAAGTTCCTCCTCAACCAGAGGTACTGCAAGAAGGGCAGCAAGCTCGCCGCGGCTAAGGCGGCTAAGGCGTAAGCCTCGCGAGGGTGGGTGTCTTTTGGGTATGGCGTGGCGCAGGGGTCTGCGACCCGCCGCAAGACGGAAAAATTGCTCGTAGCTTCTTCTTAGCCTTGTAAACTCGATAAAGGGTTGACACACTCTCGTTCCACTCGCGACGCGCGAGATTTCGTTGGTGGACGCGACACACTGAGTCCGTATCCTCCGGCGCGTGCGATGGAAGTTTTCAACAGATTTATTTGGCCATCGTCGCATACCTGATGGCAACACTTGGACGTGCGAGCGGATGACGGAGGGTTATTTCGTGTAGCCGGTTTAATTACATTCGCTAAATGTGTCGGCTAAACGTACAATCTTTGCCGTCGCTTAGGCGGAGACGGCGACGCGGCCCGCGATGCGGTCGAGATCACGCTGCCCGGAGGGGGTGATGCGACGACCCTTGGGACCCTTCTCCACAACACCAACAGACTCGAGCTGCTTAAGGATGGCGCGAGCGACGGAACCGGAACCGATGGCGTGGTGGAAGCGGCAGACGCCGTCGTTACGGGCACCGCCGTAGTTCTTGCGGAAGGCACCCACACCCATGTTGCCGGACACGTAGAGCTTGCGAGCCATGGACGCCGCGCGGATGTAGAACCAGTCGGGGTCGTAGGGCGCGAGCTCCTTGTACGAGGCAGTCTTCACGATGTCGACCCAGGTGGGGACCTCCATCTGTGAGTAGAAAGGATTGGGGGACGGATGGTCAGCGATGCGTTCGTTGGTGACGCGGTGATGATGGGTTTCGTGAGAGCCGAGGGGGACGGGACGCATCCCTCAAGACAGGAAAAACACACACGGGCAGGAAGGTTTCAGGCGGCATCGAGCCGACCCGAAGATGGCGCGTGTTCGGCGCGCGCGAGCCCGATGAAGGGACGGATCGAGCGTCCATCGCCGGGACTACACTCTCGACGACGTCCTGGACGTCCGCCGTCAACGAGTGCGGTCCCCGGCGATCCGTGCACGACGGCACACTCTCGCCAACTGCGCGCGGAAAACACGGTCCTGCCCGCAAACCCTAAAAAATACGCGATGATGGGAGCGCGGGAGCGCGACCGCACGAGACGATGCGGCGACCCGAATCGCATCGCGACGACTGCGACGCTCGGATAAAGACACGGCGAATCGACCGATCGAGTTCGCACGCGCGTCATCGCCTCGCGTCGCCTCATCGCGGCGGTCGAGTCCCGCGCTCCCAGTCGCCTTTCTCCCCGAGAAATCCACGGGAACCCGTGTGATGGCGGAGGCGAGTCTCACCTTGCCGGTGGAGCGGAAGTACTGCGCGAGCGCAATCACGAACTCCTGCGCGGGGACATCCTTCACGGTGCGGGGAGCGTTCGGCATGTTGCTAATGCGATCCTGTGTGTGCAGGCGTCGCCGAAAGAGGGCGACGGGATCGGGTTGGTACGAGGTCAAGTACTTCGCTCCACTGCGCTGCGAGGTTTTTTGGTTTTCAATCTCTTGAGACTTTTCTCGGTCTGACTAAAAGAACTGTTTTGCGTTGCGATATTTACTGTATAACCTCGATTCGGTCTCACCCGATTTGCATGTGACTCAAAATAGCAAATAGTGCTATACGGAAATGCGAGAGGCCCTCAAACTCGTGCAACTCACCACCCCGCCCGCCCAGTGTAAGTGTAGCTGTGCAGGTATCGCCCACGGACCTCACCCGTCGTCGTGGCCACGTCGCGATGGTGCTGAAGGTGCTGATCCTCGCCGGGGCGGCGTCGATCGGCGCCTTGGTATTTTCCAGGCGCAAGGGAGGCGGGAAGGCGCGAGGAGGCTGGAAACGATCGGACGCCCTCAACGCCTTTCAGCAGCTGCTCGGGCTGAAGGGGGACAGCAAAGGACCGCTCCGTGGTATCAAGTTCGCGATCCAGGATGTCTACGACGTCAAGGGGCGGGTGACGGGCCTCGGCTCCCCGGCGTGGGCGGCGACGCACCCACCGGCGACGCGTGACGCCCCGGCGGTCGCATCGCTG
>Ga0209309_10004903_pt1 | contig 10868 bp, 8 predicted proteins | sample COGITO_mtgs_1204_2_FD_184807 | JGI IMG/M metagenome (GOLD analysis project Ga0209309, IMG submission 184807) | Pelagic marine microbial communities from North Sea - COGITO_mtgs_120412 (SPAdes) (version 2) | ecosystem: Environmental > Aquatic > Marine > Epipelagic ...
TATAAACTGTACATTAACCCAAACTGGACTGCACCGTAGAGAATGAGACGCCCGCGGTCACGCACCGAAATGTCATGTGTTATGAGGAAGGGCAAGAATAGGAGGGATGCACATCCTAAGCGTATAGTCGCAACTAAGAAAGAGTCTACCCCAGTCAACGTATTCCCAATCAGCCCAAAGGAGAAAGCCCAAAGGAGGGATACAAATAATAGGTAGACCATGACTAAACTAGCGTAGGTTTTTAGATTAAATCTAAAATTTCGATGTATCTAATTTTTGAAAATTACGTAGTTTTCTACCAACGATAGGTTGCTCCGAGTGAAAACTGATCTCCCCGTCCTGGAGTACCAGGCACATCTTGGAAGTCTTCATCCCATGGCATCTCATATGCAACGAATATTTCTAAATCATTAAATTGTGAAGGATAGTAACTTGCAGATATGTGACTGTAATAAGTACTTTGAGGACCGATTCTCAATATGTTTTCTCTTTGTTTTCTCCATTCATTATCTAAGCGAATTTCCAAAAGTTCAATTGGATTAAAAATAAAGGCCAAGGTAGCCCGATGTTCTGGAAAGTTAAGTGCATAAAAACTTCCATATACGTCTTCATCTTTATAATCTTCATCCTTTTTCAGGTATGCATAACTAAGACTTGTCTTCAGTTTTTTCCACTGCCGGGAAGCAAAAAATTCAAACCCAATAGTATCGATATCTACATGATTTGCGAAACGTGAGCTTGTACTGTTCTCTTCAAAGGTCCAATCCACAAGGTCTTTATCCCATCGTTTAAAAATCGAACCGCTTACTCTCCATCCCATTCGTTGTAATGTATATCCAAATTCAAGATTTTTAGAGATGCCTCTTCCTAAGTTCGGATCACTTGCAAATCTTCCAGTCGTGGAACCTCCGATAGCACCATATCCTAAAACTTGACTACTTTCAGCGTAAGAAAACCAAGCTTTTTCATAGTTTTCTTTTGTATCTTCTCGAATCCAGCTAACTTCAAAAATCGGTAAAACTTTAGATTGATCACGATTTGTATCATCGAACGAAGCACCCGCTTTAATTGAAATAGTCTCCTGTTGGTTATGTTGGTAAAGGTATTCAGGTAGTAATGAAAATTTATAATAGTTTCTGGTAGTAAAAGGACCTTGGTCCAGTCCTCCAATTGAAGTACCTCCCCAAATTGCCGAAGTTTGAACCATTTCGTCAGCGGAAAATTGTGAAAAGTAATTCAAAAGAAAATTTTCATTTATATAATGATTTCCTGAAAGTGATATCGCAGATACTTGAGCCTCATGGTCCGCTTCATATCCCCCTAATTCAAAGTGATCTGTGTTACGTCTATAATATGAGCTTATTTCAAAATTATTATTCCCATCGTATTCCTGCTGGTGATTTAAATGAAAAAGTCTTGTTTGTAGATCTTCCGTTTCATGATTATTTATATCTGCAGTATACATTCCGGGCCAACCGAAGAACTTTTCCTGATAACCGGCAAAAATATCGGTTTGCGAGTTTGGTCCAAGTAATTGAAAACGGGCGGATGATCGGTCAAAGTCGTGGTCTCCAAATGGAATAGTTCCATCACTTTCGGATCGGGAACTTTCAATCTCTGCTCCCCATGTCCAATCTTCTGAATCTCCGTATGCACCAGTAATGGCATTGTGAATACGCTGGAAATTTAAGTTATGGTCTCCACCACCAACCGTTAAACTTCCTCTCTTTGTAATTTCACTCCAAGAATACGACACAGTGCCAACACTGCTATTGAAACCACGAAGAGCGTTGTCCGCTCCGGTGAGTACATTGGGTTCACCTAACATTTCAGGAGCAATCGGAAGTTCAGTACTGTAGTGCCCAGTCTGAGGGTCGAGGAGCGTGGCACTACCGACTTGTATACCTGTATTCTCAAAAGTGCCTCCTCTGATGCTCAAGTCTCCTTGTGCTTCTGCCATATTTCGGGATTGCATATCAACCCGAGGGTCGAAGTCCAGATTTGAAATCGGAGACTCGTATGTAGTAACTGGTCGCTGATTTGCGGTCTTTTGTTTCATTATCGTGAATTCTGGAAGAGTGACTACATCAGGTTTTTTCTGATTCCCTTTCAGATCAGTCTGAGCAAAAGCAGAACCGATTATATTCAGAGTAATGTAAGTTATAAAAAGGTTTTTGATTAACATTCCTTTATTACATCATTTTTTACTCTAGTTTTCAATGGTTAACATAATTCATAAGTAAATTAACATTTCTTTTTTATTGGATTACCTCTATTAATTTATGAATGGATTTCATGGAATGAGTTTGGAAGAAAATCAAATAGGGGATGAAATATTTCTTGCTGGTGGTTGCCTTTGGGGTGTTCAGGAGTTTGTTCGGCATTTACCCGGGGTTATTTCAACCGAAGCGGGTCGTGCAAATGGAACCACGGATTGCACCCAAACGGAGTATGATGGATATGCAGAGTGTGTCCGTGTTCTTTTTGACTCCAACCAGGTCTCAGTTCTTCGTTTAATGGATTATTTTTTTGAAATTATTGATCCCTATAGCTTCAATAAGCAGGGGCAAGATGTTGGTGTGAAGTATCGTACTGGAGTGTATAGTCGGAAGCGGGATCATTTGGATGCTGCCCGAAGTTATATAATGTCCCGAGCAGATTCAGAATCTGTGTTGGTCGAAGTTCTTCCTCTTACCCGTTATGTGCGCAGTGATGATGAGCATCAGGAACGTCTTAAAAAATATCCGAATGAAAAATGTCATATTCCTTGGGAACTACTTACCAAGTACAAGACATAGGAGGGCTTAACCTAGGGAGAGGTTTCCGTTTTTAATTCACAGATTCGGACCGAGCGGACAGGACAGTGCGCAGGCAATACCACGGAGAATTTGAATTTCGATATCGGTGGTCTTTCCATCGTGGTCAATCGTTCGGGCACAGGCATCGATTAGAGATCGTTTTTCAGTCGCACTCATTTTGTTGAGTCGTTCGATCGCTTTGTCCATCGAGGATAGGCCACAATTCTGACTAGGAGGTAGTTTGATTTGCCCGCTTCGATCCAGGGCTTGCATACCGTGGTTAAAGGATGGTTGGGGGTCGGCCCCATCCTGTCCGTAGTGAGAGAGGGCGCCAAGAATTACTGCACAATCTGAAAGCCGGCTGCGGATAGATGCACGGCCATGTAGTTGGCGAGGGTAGTGTTGTTTTCCAAAGTCAAACTCGATAACCTTGTGCAGGCACCATTCGAAAAGATCAATGCTTTCATCCGCTCCGATTAATTGGACTATTAATGTTTGGAATACAGAAAATTGATTCATCGAAAGCTCGGCAATGGCGGGCCTTGATTCTTCCACTAAGACCAATTTTTGTTCGCAGGAAAGATTGGTGAGTAGGGGCTCGATTTTTTCAGTTTGATAGAGCGTTCCTTCCTCAGCTTGGTGTTCGATCATTTGGGCCTGTCGTTTTCTGGCGTCTAGATCTTTAATGTCGAGTAGCAAAGCAAATAGTAAACAGCGGGCACCAAATGGTTCCTTTGCCTGTTCGATCAGAGGTGCTGGGATAGAGGCAATTAAGGATCGTACCTGTGCCAGTTTTTCTTCGTCTATTTTTCCCTCGCTCTTGAGAAATGTCTGAGCCGAAGGAGTGTGCTCTTGTTGTTCCGTTCTAGTTTGGGTAGCAGTTTGGTTTACGTTTGTTGACCCACTAGGAGAAGCTCCAGCAAATCCAGAAATACCCGCCATTTCGCTGCCTTGGGATGCAATCTCGGAAATTTTATCAGTATTTGGGTATGAATTTTTCCAATTTGGATCGATCCGTTTTATTCGAATAGGCAGCGGGGGGTGTGTGGCAAACATGCTACTTATACCGGAGCTGAAAAACATATGTGAAAATTCCTGAGCTCCAGCTGATTGTAACTTAGACCCGTGAGAATATCCTCCAATTCGTTTGAGTGCACCGGCGATACCATCCGGATTACGGGTAAATTGCACTGCTGATGCATCGGCAAGGAATTCTCTTTGCCTGCTGATTGATGCTCGAATCATTGCTCCAAAGAAGCCCCCGATTCCACCAATGATCAGTAATCCTATTCCTAATATTACAAGGGCTCCTCCTCCGCTGTCTTTTCCGTTTCTTCTGCGCCCCCCTGAAACATAGGCAATGTTGGTAAGGATCCGCCCGATGCTGGATAAAAATACAATTCCGAAAATAATACCGGTTAAGCGAATATTGATTCGCATATCCCCATTGAGAATATGGCTGAATTCATGTGCCATTACCCCCTGCAACTGGTCTCGGTTTAGTTTGGTGGCGCATCCCCGAGTTACTCCAATTACCGCATCCCTTGGAGAATAACCCGCCGCAAAAGCGTTAATTCCCTCTTCCTCCATTAAGTAAACCGGTGGTACGGGAGTACCGGATGCAATTGCCATTTCCTCGACGACATTAAGGACTTGTCGGGAGAGCGGATCTTTAGTGCTTTGGTTCAGTCTTTGTCCGCCCATTGATTCAGCAACCACTTTTCCCCCTGAGGAAAGCCAACTAATTCGGAAAGCACTGGCAAGAAATACTGCTATTATTGTGCTCACACTAGAGACTGCAGCTAATTCAAAGGTCCATGCTAATTCGGCTAGATTTTTCTCAAATCCAACCGCAACTGAGGCTAAACAGAAAATCGAAATGATTATACAGAGTACCGCAAACCCAAATAGTAAAAAAAGATACCCGCTAAGTCCACGGGCTTTGTCCTGCTGTTCAAAAAAATCCATGTTGAACGGATCGGGTTTTCGATCCAGTTAGAATTGTACTTTCGGTGCTTCTTTAATCTTTTTGCTTTCGAATTCGAGGAGAGTGCCATCTTGACCATGACCAAACATACCCGCGAAAAAGACTGGAGGAAAGGTTTGTTTGTAGGTGTTGTAAGCTGTAACGGAGTCATTGAAAGCCTGCCTTGAAAATGCGACCTTGTTTTCAGTTGAACTGAGTTCTTCCTGTAAATTTGCCATATTCTGATTGGCTTTCAGATCTGGATAACTTTCCGACAATGCAAAGATGCGACCTAAAGCACCACCCAACATACCTTCGGCTCCCGCCAAACCGGCAATTGCAGTGGCATCCCCGGGATTTTGAGAAGCAGCCTGCAGGCTACTTTGTGCCTGATTACGGGCTTGTATGACCGCTTCTAAGGTTTCTTTTTCATGGGCCATGTATCCCTTCACTGTCTCGATCAGGTTGGGAATGAGGTCATATCTCCTTTGCAATTGAACTTCAATTTGAGAGAAGGCGTTTTCAAAGCGGTTTTTAAGCGTGACTAATTTGTTGTAGATCCCAACAACGATCATCACTAAGACGATTAAAACTCCGACGATAACAAGTGTGGTGATTAACATATTAAGATAAGTTTATGATTAAGAAAGCGATAAATTTCAAGGATAGTTATAATACTCAACTTTGGTCAAGTTGCGATTTTACCACGGTAATAATTGAATACCTAGTAAACATAGATCATAAGAATGGTAATTTAAATTATAATTAATAACTTTATTTATAAAAGAGGGAATGTCGTTAACATTATGATAAACAAGGTAATTGAAGAAATGAATAAGAAGGATAAGAAATTGTTTCTGCTCAACTAAAGGGAAGATCAGGAAATGAATTTTAGTTGGATAATATCTAGAGTGCGTTAAACCTTTTATAAATCTAGCTCAATGGAATCTGCCAGAAATCGAAAAGTGAAAAAACTAAGCAGTCGCAATTTCGGCTAAAAGCATAAGAATTATAATTCATCTGACATAATTATAGTAATGAAAATCTTATTCCTTTCCTTTCTTTTTCTGAGTTTATTTTTAACAAGCTGGGCTAAAAAGCCTAATATTGTCTTTTTCTTTACTGATGATCAAACATCGAGTGCTTTGGGATGTTATGGACACCCGCTAGCCAAGACTCCCAATATTGACCGTTTAGCCGATGAGGGAACAAGGTTCGAGAATGCCTTTGTGAGTCAGTCAATTTGCTGGGTTAGTCGGACTACGATCCTAACCGGATTGACCGGGCGAAGTTATGGAGTTCCAGGAAACCATGATATGGCCAAACCTGAAGCGGTGGAGAAGCTTTATGTGGATTATTTGAGAGATGCTGGATACCGTACAGGGTTTGCTGGTAAGTGGCATGCGAAAATGCCCAAAGGGTGGAAAGCTCAGGATCATTTTGATGAGTTTCATCCAATTGGTAGAAATCCGTTTTATAAAAAACAGGAGGATGGAACCCTTCGCCATGAGACGGAATTGATTGTGGATCGTGGAATCGAGTTTATTGAAAATCAGCCCAAGGATAAACCGTTTGCTATAAATATGTGGTTTAATGCCTGCCATGCTGAAGATGGCGACCGGCGTCCTGGGATTGGACATTTTCCCTGGCCACGAGCGATGGATGGAATGTATGAAGAGGACGAGATTTCTCCCCCCCGATTGAATGATCCTGAGATTTTTGAAAAACAACCGGACTTTTTAAAAACCACCATTAACCGAGAGCGTTTTTTTTGGCGTTGGAATACAGATGAGCGCTACCGAACTAATATGCGGGCTTACTTGCGAATGGTCAGTGGGATTGATAATGCAATTGGCCGGTTTCTGAAAGCATTGGAAGAGCAGGGGTTAGCTGAAAATACCATTATTGTTTACACCGCAGATAATGGATATCACATGGGGAATCGGGGATTTGCCGGTAAATGGTCACACTATGAAGAATCACTCCGTGTTCCGATGGTGGTTTATGATCCACGGGTTAAAGGAAAAGTTCGTGGGCAGGTTCGGCAGGAATCGGTTTTGAATCTCGATCTTCCCTCCACTTTTCTTTCGTGGGCAGGGGTAAAAATTCCGAAAAGATATCAGGGGAAAACTTTTGCAAAATTAATTTCTGAATCAAATCCATCCTCTTTGCGTAAATATACATTTCACGAACACTTTGCGGTTCGTCACCGAATTCCTGCATTCGAAGGGATGCGTGGTGAACGATTTAAGTATGTCCGCTATGTGGATGAAAAAAATTATGAATTTTTACATGATTTAAAAAATGATCCAAATGAACTGATTAACTTGGCGAGCAATCCCAAATACACAAAAACTCTGAAAGAAATGAGGGGAATGACGGATCAACGAGTTAAGGAATTGGGAGGCCCCTTATCTCCGATGAAAGAACTTCTTTCCCAGTCGACCGATCCACATCCGGTTTCTGCTGCCAAGGTTGCGAACCGACCAGGTGAGGACGGTTTTGCCAGTCTGATTACTCCCGGGAACCGAATGCGAAATTGGTCTGGGGATTCAAAATACTGGTCTAAGAAAGATGGAGTACTCATTGGCCAAACGGATGGCACATTAAAGATGAATCATTTTATCACATGGAAAGCGGCTACGGTCCGAAATTTTGACCTTCGTGTAAAGGTTCGGGTCACTGAAGGAGGAAATAGCGGTATTCAATACCGGGGAACTTCGCGACCGGATATCGGGTTGGATGTGGTGACTGGTTATCAATGCGACGTGGTCGCCAATCAATCCAAATACAATGGAATGCTTTATGAAGAGAAGGGAAGGCGAATACTCTCACACACGGGAGAAAAAGTAATAGTGGATCATGACGGAAAGCCCTGGATTGTGGGTACTTTTTCAGTAAAAGAATTCAAGCCGGGAGAGTGGCATGAGTATCGAGTTCTGGTGGAAGGTAATCGTCACCGACACTGGATTGACGCTCACCCCACTGCAGATTTAATTGATTTGCATAAAGAGGGTAGGACGTTGGAGGGTGTTTTAGCGATGCAGGTACACAGGGGTCCATCTATGACTATTGAATTTAAGGAAATGCGAATCAAGCACCTTCCAGATGATCTCCCTTTGTTACAATTAAAAGATCATCGTATTCCAATCGGTTCTTTAGGGGTTCGCCCGCAGGGCAAATTACCTGAAAATTGGAAGCCTCCGGTTTATAAGGAGAGATAAATGTTTTTTTCAGGAAGAAATTGGATTATCGTTATTATTCTATCTACAATTCTAGGTACTGGGATTAGAAGAGATTTACAACTTCGCTCCGCGTACGAACAATTTAAAACAAACTCAACTCTTCCAGCGGGAATAGATGCTGAGTCCATTAGTAAAGAGGCAGAATCCCGATGAAAACAGAATATTTTTTTAGAACCCTTCGAAATCGTTGCCCTAGGTGTAATGAAGGTGCAGTCTTAGGAAACCTTTTTCACAGGCATGAGAAATGTTCTAGCTGCGAACTTGCGTTCAGTAGGGAAAACGGATTTTTTATCGGAGGGATTCCGATTAGCTATGGATTAATTTGTGGACTTTGGATCGTTCCGCTTTTGGTTGCTTGGTTGTTGGAATGGGTACCGACTGATTGGATGATTGGCCTTAGCTTTAGTGGAGCAATCGGTTTGCCTTTATTAACTTACCGATACAGTCAATGCCTATGGCTTGGTTTATATTTTACTTTTGCTGAACATGAAATGCCAATGAACAACAAGCCCAAATAAGTGAATTTTGGGGAAATAATTAGGGCTCCTCTGACATTACTATTGATGACATCAGGAAAAAACTTTCTCTTATTCTGAAATCAACTACTCCCACTATTATGAAATTCTCCTATCATAAACTAATTTATTTCCTGTTTTTATTCTGCCTGACTTCTTTATTTGGCCAAGAGTCAGCTGAACTTCATCCGTGGACCGATTTGAATGGCCGGACCCTACAGGCGAAATTCATCAAGGGTAATAATACGAGCGTTACGATTGAATGGAATGGACAACGTTTTGATTTACCCATGGATACCCTAAGTGATCAATCGAAGGCTTTGGCCAAAAAGTTTATGCAAAAGAGTGCTAGTTTTGAAAAAGTTGATGCTAATGTTCAGCAGTGGAAAGACACTTCAGGTCGAACCATTCAGGCGAAATTTATCAAGTCGGATAAATTAACTGTTACATTGAACTGGAACGGTAAGACTACCGTTCTCCCATTATCCATGTTTGATCAGGAATCTCAAATGATGGCCTCTAGGTTACAAAGCGAGAATATAAGTGTGGCGGTATCACCCAATAGTAATCCGGTTGTGAAAGTTGATTTGAACGGCGACCTTGATCTGTTTGCAGAATATCCATGGGCAAACTCTACGGGTAAAACCGTAAGTGGACGTTTCCTTGATGTAAGTAAGGACGATGTGAAATTATCCATCAATCGTGGAACCAGGGAGGTTTCTATTCCACTCGCTTCTCTTGCCCAGGATTCTCAGAGTTTAGCTCAAAAACTTAAAATAATGCAGGTTAAGGCTCAAAAGGCGGGAGCCACCTTGGCCAAAAAAAGAAAAACGATGAAGGTTCCTGCAGTAACCGATGCGGATCTCGAAATTGAGCACGAATTTAAGGATGTGAATGGTCGTACTGTAAAGGCTCAGTTCATTGATGCTGATGATCAGACTGTTTCAGTTGTTATCAAGACAAGTTCGAGAAATGCCATTCCATTACCCTGGGATAAATTCGATTCAGCTTCGATTGCCAAGTTGGAAGCGTTACGCCGAAAGAAACTAGAAATTTCGTCAAGGAAACCCAAAATTATCCCTGCTAAAGGAAGCCGGTTGTCTTATTATGGAAATGGAAAATATAAGGATTATAATACCGTTTTTGAGGGTGATTCCTATACCATTGGTTTACCTTATAGTGGAAGTGGATTACATGTATGGATTAATCCGGGTGCTGATAAAATGCCAGATTCTGCCAAAGGTAATCCGCTCGGCTTGAGAAGAATGACAATTGGGTTTATTTCACAATATGTGGACAGATCAGATGGGAAGCGTGCGAGAAGAAGGAGTCGGAAAATCACCAGTTTTGATTCCTCGCCCGAACCATCTCTAGATCGTGAAAAAATTACCCTAACGGGAAAGTATGAAAACGGGGGGACATTCGAATATAACATGGAAGTGAACCGTAACGGAATGCAGTTTTGGTCTAGGATTAAAGATCCTGCTGGAGAAGAATGGCCAACTTCCACAAGAGTAAGTGTTGGTCTCCATGGAGTTGTTCCAAATGTTAAGGATTTAGCGATGAGTGCGATTAAACCACAAATCGGAGATGGTGCTTTTTACATGACCCCGGTTGAGGGAAAACGAATAAAACTTCCTTTCGATAAAAAATGGATCGAAATCAAAATACCAAGAGGTGCTTTGTCATCTCTTAAAGGAGTGGAGGTTATGGGAACCCCATATTATAATTTTAAATTCAATATTTCTCCTAATAACGGAAAGGATATGAATTTTAATTATTCTAAAGGATATGGCGGAACTTTCCCATTCCAAGGCATCAGCTTAGACTATTCCTCCAAGGAGAAAAGAACGGAGGTTCCCCGAAGCCGGTTCTTGAAGGTTTCTGTAACCAAAAATTAAGCTTCAGTCCGAAAAGCAGGCTTGCAAGTTTTCCAAACTTATTCGGGCACAGTCTTCAGGGGTGGGGTGGTAGTCAAAGGGTTCAACCGAGACCCAACCATCGTAGCTAATTTCTTTTAACGCTTTTGCCACAGCACCGAGGTCGGTTGGGCCCTGGCCCGGGCCGCGGTGGTTGACGTCATTCCCATGAAAATGGGCCACTTCCCAGCGGTGATCATAAATAGTGGCAATCGTTCCGGCGGGTTCATGAGCCATCGCTTTCATGTCGAGGTGTAGTCGGCAGGCGGGTTGGTTAACTGCGGTGATGAACCTTCGGGCTTCCGCACAGGAGGAAAGAAAACTGGTTTCTGCTGGGGAGAGGGGTTCAACAGCAAGGGTGACTTTCATCTCGCCTGCAAGTTCGCAGACTTCACGAATGATTTCAACTGCCCGGGCAAAGGCAT
>Ga0209309_10004905_pt1 | contig 10867 bp, 6 predicted proteins | sample COGITO_mtgs_1204_2_FD_184807 | JGI IMG/M metagenome (GOLD analysis project Ga0209309, IMG submission 184807) | Pelagic marine microbial communities from North Sea - COGITO_mtgs_120412 (SPAdes) (version 2) | ecosystem: Environmental > Aquatic > Marine > Epipelagic ...
TGATTCAAAACATGGGCTTAGATTTTATAGGATTAATGAGATGAAAATATGCATTTCAATATGCAATATTTATTTCATAATGAAATTTATGCGACGGGTTTTACTGCTTCTGTTAGCTGGAGGATTGCGCCAAATTCCTCGCATGGAGATAAGTCCGAGATCGACCAGCCGTCTAGACCTGAACGTTTATTCTTGTAAGCTATTTCGAGTCTTAGCAAGGCTTCATCGATAGATTCAGTGGCAAATGATAATAGAAATATCCCTTCGCCCTTATTTTGCAAAATTTCAGCGACAACTCCATTGGTGGTTGTGGGCTCGACTAATACTAAATAGGTTTGACCAACCTGATATCTTGCGGTTTTTACTTTTCTTTCAGGTAACGTTTCTAGGGTGGGGACGGTTGCCAGCAATTTAGAAAAATAAGCGATGCTGACATCTAAGTCATTTACTACAAAATTCAGATGATGAATATGCGTAATCATTTTAGTTCACTGTATCCTTTTATTCACTTGATTTGGCATTAAGCGTAGATAAATCATCATTGCCAATGTCACCTTTGTATCTTTTTTGTGTGGAGGGACGCAAGCAAAGTAAGCATGCAAGCGTAGCTATTCCGTTGAAAGTTAGTATCAGCAAAGCGGTCAAGCACTGAACTACGAGACTATCAAGCGCGTCCGCATTAATCGTGACATAGTACTATAGGAAAATAGAAATGCACAATTACGATAGCACCGACCTTTAGTAGGCCTAGGCTTTTCGAAATTACGGGAAATATACTAAGACTATGAACTGAAGATAACTCGCAGAACTTACAGGCAAAAAGTTAAGCTCAAAAGATCCTAAGTTTATTGCATAGAGCGTGCATAGCGTTTACCCTCATGTAGTTATTTTGCACAGTCACGTTGGGAAACAGTGACCTTACATAAACTATATTCCCACCGTCTCGTAATATCCACGAGATAATAAATACTCCTATTTGATAAGGCACGAACTTTGAAATGCAATACGCAATTGTATAACCGAAATGTAGTTAAAACACGGAACAATATAAAGATGACAGAGAAGAATCATAAAGAATCGTCTGAAAATACGGAATCTAGAAAAAATACAAGTGTTGCCATTTCTCTTTTGCAAGAGAATCGAGAATTATTGCTGTCTACTTGGGTCGATAAAGTTCGCGAAGAATTCAACTTACCAGAGTCAACATCGGATCGGAAGGTGGCCGATCATATGCTATATATTATAGACGCTCTAATTTCAGAGTTTGAAAGGTTTCACTCAGACCCTTCTCAATATAATTCTAGACACCAGGGGGACATGAATTATGAAGGCGGCGAAATTGAAGATAAACACGATGGAGGTAATATTCACGGCCGCCAGCGCGCTGGCATAAACGCTTATAACGCCGATAAGATATTTCAAGAGTATGTGTTGCTACGTAAAATAGTTGTTGAGTTTCTACAGCAACACAGCTTACTAGATATCGATCATATGGAAATTATTACTTGTGTAATTGAAAGTTGCAGCCGCGAATCACTACAAACGTTTACAGGTTCACTGCAAAACGTACAAGCAAAAATATTAAGCTCAATTGTGCACGACATTAGAAATCCGCTGAATGCGATATCTCTGGTAGCTGAGGTTATTTCTATTGAAAACGACCCGCTAAAAATATCTTCCCTTTCACAACGAATAGTAGGCGATTCAAAACGAGTTAGCGCAATGTTAGAAGATATGCTTTTATCGTTGTCAATAGAAGGTGGTCAAGGCCTAGACTTGAATTTCGAAGAGCAAAACGCGAATGAATTTTTGTCGGAAATTGTGCTTGAGTCAAGAGAAGTGTACGGCATTCGTCTAAATGTGAACCTGTCAGATACGGATGTAATTGGCGTTTTCGACGAAGCTATTATGCGCAGGGTTATTGAAAATCTTATTTCTAACGCGTTTAAATACGGCGATAAAGAGGCCCCCGTTACTATTACAGCCACACATAGCGATGAAACTATTATGATAGATGTTCACAATTTTGGCGAACCTATAAAAGAATGCCGTTGGAATGAGATTTTTTTATATCTTAAGCGATTTGAAGGCAATAACAGCGAGCAATCTAAAAGCTGGGGGATTGGACTCGCTTTTGTAAAAGCGGCCATTGATGGGCATAAAGGCAAAGTCACGTTAAGCAGTGATATAAAATTGGGCACTAGATTTTTAATTGAAATACCCAAAAACGGACACAAGGCTGGATCGTCTGCTAATGTATCAATTTGATCAGATAGTTGATAATACCTACGGACAAATTGTTTAATTGCTACTTTGTCATTTAACAGTTGGATGAGTATTCTTTAAAATCTTAGCTTATTACCCAGCGTTCAGCTTGCATATCTCGGATTAGTTTTTTACGTTTTGGTGGCGAACAAATCACCGTTTGCTGTTGCTTCATTTTCATAATCTTTACTATGGTCCGAGGCAATCAACATATACACGCTTGGCAAAACGATTAAGGTAAAGAAAGTGCCTACTAACATTCCTGCTACTAAAATAATGCCTATACTGTTACGCGCTTCAGCACCGGCGCCTGAAACCAATACGAGTGGGAAATGACCAAGTACGGTAGCGGCAGTTGTCATAAGTACAGGACGAAGCCTTGTTTGAGCTGCACTTTTAACGGCAGCTAACTTGCTGAGACCTTGGCGCTGCATATGATTAGCAAATTCCACAATTAGTATGCCATTTTTAGCAATTAAGCCCACCTGGGAATATATGTTGATGGTGGTGAAGTTTAAGAAAGAAAACATCATTGCACCAGCGAGGGCCAGAGGAACTGAGCCAAGCAGCACTACAAGCGGATCTCTGAAGCTATTAAATTGCACTGCCAGTACAAGGTAAACAAATACTAAAGCAATCAGTAATACGCCTTCAAGCGTGTTACCTTCTAAGCGGATTTGTCGTGACTCACCCGCGTAATCGATAGTGTAAGTTTGAGGCAGTATTTCATTGGCAATATCTTCAAGTGCAGTAAGTCCCTGTTCTTTAGTGGTGCCGGGAATTACTTCACCGAAAATTCTAAACGCGTTTTTCTGTTCAAATTTAGCAAGTACGCGCGGCGCGGTTTCGGTTTGTGGTTCGGCTATTGCGCTAAAGGGCACAAGACTACCATCGCCAATTCGAATTTGTAAATTCATAATAGCCTGAGGATTCAAACGCTCGCTGTCTGACACCATAGGAATAACGCGGTAAGCGCGGCCATCTTGATTGTATCTATTTACAAAGTTTCCCGAAAGTAGAGTAGATAATTGTCGATTTACATTCGCCAAGTCTAAGCCTAAATCGGCAATTCGTTCTCGGTTTAAGTTGAAGCGCACCTGTGGTAAGTCTATTTTTAAGTCGGTGTTTGCAAATAAAAATTTTCCAGACTGATTAGCCTTTTGCACCATTTTGTCAGCGTATGCCTTCATATCTTCATAAGGGTCGGTACTTAATACCACGAGTTCCACTGAAAAATTTCCTGCGGTAGGTAAGGCAGAGTCTAATACTGGAAAAGCTTTAACGCCTGGTACCTTTGATAAGCTACCAAAAGCTTGCCAATACATTTCCTGCACGCTTTGGCTGCGCTCACTTACCGGTACAAAGTCGACGCCTGAAAAACCTGCGGAGGGATTAATTATCTGCCACATAAATTTAGCGCCCTCCAGTTGCTTCATTGTGTCCACTACATCATCCATTTGTTTGAGGGTGTAATCTAAAGAGGCCTCGGGAGCGGATTCGATAATCACGGTTATACCTGATTGATCTTCGGTAGGTGCAAGTTCTTTAAGAGACAGCAAATAAAAGGGCGCACTTAATAGCGAAAGTATGAAGCCAGCGACTAGAATTTGGGCTTTGAAACAGATAGTCTTTTCAAGAAGTTTGCCGTAAGCGCTTTGTAAAGACTCGAAATAGCCGTTTATTTTCTTTGTAATTTTCCCTTCTTTACCACCTTCGGGACTCGCATATGCACTCATGATTGGCGACAAAGTAAGCGCCACAACGCCTGAAATGAGCACTGCGATAGCTAGCGTAAATGCGAACTCTTTAAATAATGCACCGGTTAGACCATCCAATAAACCTATAGGTGCATAAACGGCAGCAAGGGTGATAGTCATGCTTATGATGGGGGTTAGTAACTGTCGTGAACTTGCCAAGGCGGCCTGCATTTTGCTCATGCCAGATCGCATGTATCGACTCACGTTTTCAACCACCACTATAGCGTCGTCGACCACTAATCCGACAGACAGAACTATGGCTAGTACGGTCAATAAATTTAGAGAAAAACCAACCATATACATAGCAGCTATAGCACCCAATATGGAAATGGGAATTGTCACTAAGGGCACTAATGCGGTGCGAAATGAGCCCATCATTACTAATACGACTAAGCCCACTAATAAGACAGTTTCGCCTAAAGTAATGAAAATTTCGCGCAAAGAGTCGCGCATGTAAATTGTGCCGTCAAAACCTTCAGATATACTGAGGCCTGAGGGAAATGTTTCGTTGAGTTCATCGATCGTTACATATAAGCGATCGCCAATTTCTATCTCGTTTGCGCCAGGCAAAGGCCATACCGATATGTACAACACGACGTCTTTGTCTAGTCTAGCGGTGGTAACGCCTTCTTCTTCATCCAAACTTACCTTAGCTATATCTGAAATACGCACTTGGCTGGTGCCATCATCGCGAACAACTAAGTTTTCAAATTCTTCCACGCTGGTTAAACTGGTGTCGGTGAGCAAAGAGATACGCTGTTGATTATTTTCAGTACTACCAATGGTGGCAATTAAATTATTCGCTCGTAGCGCTGCCGCGACTTCGTCAGCGGCAACATTGAGTACGGCCATCTGTGAGGTGTCGAGCCATATTCTCATGGCGGGTGACCGCGAACCCTCTAGTCCTATACGTTGTACGCCGGGTATTGATGACAGCGCGGGAGAGACATTACGTGATAGATAATCAGTTACTTCAATTCGCGACATGTCTGCTATTTCTTCGTCGTAGTTAACGGTCAGATAAAATATGGCAAAAGGCCGATCTGCTCGCACTACTTGTATGGCTGGATCTTCCGCACCTTCTGGTAACTCAAAGCGTATCTGATCAATGCGCGACGACAATTCAGCAAGAGCAGAAGAGCTATTTTCATTTAATTTAAGCCACACAGTTACCGAGCTTAGCCCGGGTGTTGTATTTGAGTCGACATAATCAACCCCGGGAACCGACGAAGCTGCGCGCTCTATAGGTTCGGTAATAAACCCCTGAACCACTTCTGCAGAGGCGCCAATATAAGGCGTAGTTATTTGAATAGAGGCGCTGCTAATTTGCGGGAATTGCAAAATAGATATATTCATGGCTGCGCGAATGCCAACTAATATGAGCGCTAATGACAACACAATCGCAAGCACTGGGCGCTTACTGAATATGTCCATTTTCGAGGGCTTGTTTAATAACTCGGCGTTGGCTTCAGCATCGTCTAAGCTTGTGGTTTTTTTCGCTATTTCATTGTTCACTAAAAATGCCTATGTGCGATGTTAGTAAATTAAGAGGGCGGGTTATTACTTAGATTTACTCACTTACAAATGTAAGCATATTCGGACTCAATTTGGCTGAGCCTATGGTTGCAACCAATTCTCCTACTTCAATACCACTAGATATATACGAAGAGTCGACTTCTTTACTAACAACCTTTATTGGCTTGCGAGTTGCACGGTAATCTCCCTTGTCGTTTTTATTTAATACATACACATAACTTCCAAAGGAGTCATAGCGGATAGCTTGATTCGGTAAAGGTATTGCGCTGGTAACAGGGCCTGTTGCAAAGGTAACTGCAACTGCTATACCTGGGCGCATTGTTATTGGCGGATTGCTTACTTCGGCTCTTGCTAACAGCGTGCGTGAATTCGTATCTAGCTGCTGATTCAAAGCCACAAGAGTCGCCTCTATTGGTTCATTTATTACCGATTTAGCATTTACAGTTACAACAGACCCTATGGCTACATTTGCATAAATTTGCGGAAGATTAAAATCGACCCATACTGACTCGCTATCGCCAGTTATATTGAATAACAATGTATTTGCCTGTAAGTAAGTACCAACTTGCCAATCGTGAATACTGGTGATGCCAGAAAAGGGGGCGGTCAAGGTTTTTTTAGCGATGGTGGCTTTAAGTGCTCTTGCTCTTGCCTGATCTATGGCAAGCTGCGCTTTCGCTCTGTCTAGCAGTTCTACTGAAGAAGCCTTTAGCTCAAGCAGGTTTGTAAAGCGCTTAACCTCTAAGGTGGCTAAATTAATTTCAGCTTTAATCGCATCCAGTTGTGCTTCTTCTGTATCAGTGTTGAGCTGCGCAATTATGTCACCTTTTCTAACTTTTGCGCCTGATGCAAAATTGACTTTGGTCAGAATACCTTCAATTTCGTTTCGTACATCAAGATTGCGCTGAGCTTTCACTTGGCCAACTACTGTTACCGAAGGCTGCCAATTAGACGACCGAGCTTCAAACGCATTAACGGTTTCACTGGGTTCGGGGAATGACTCGCCAAAAGCAATGGCTGCTTTTATTTGACTAAATTTCACAAACCCGAGGCCAGCAATAATCACTAAAAGCGCAATAATTGTAATCAACCAGCGTTTGAGTTGAAGCATCGCCCCTTTCCTTGTTAATAATTTTTACTGCGCTAGCGCAGTGATCTATCCAATATTTTTACATACTTTTACCAAACTAGACTATTAAAAATAATTTAGACAGTCAGCTAGCACTGTTCTAGTTTAGCGTAGGCTAACATTAACCATTTGCTGCCTATATCATCAAAATGTACCTGCACACGGCCATGCTCTCCGCTGCCCTCATAATTTAAAACGGTCCCTTCACCAAATTTAGCGTGGGCTACGCGCTGGCCTAAAGCAAATCCGCTGTCGGTAAATGAAGTGTGCGACACTTGTTTACTAAAGCGATTATGTACCGGCTGAGCAACTTGTGAACGTAGTCTTATTTCTTCTATAAAATCGCTAGGGATTTCGCGCACAAATCGAGACACCGTGTGATATTTATCTTGCCCATAAACCCTGCGGGTTTCAGCGTAAGTAATAATGAGCTGCTTCATCGCGCGAGTCATGCCCACATATGCTAAGCGGCGTTCTTCTTCTAGACGATCGGGTTCTTCATTGCTCATGTTACTTGGAAACATGCCTTCCTCAACACCGGCTAAAACCACCAGTGGGAACTCAAGTCCTTTTGCGCTGTGAATGGTCATTAACTGCACCGCGTCTTGGTCGACGTCGGCTTGTGCGTCTCCAGCTTCTAGGCTTGCGTGAGCCAAGAATGCTGCTAAAGGCGTCATCTCTTCAGTGTCTTCCGGTATCTCGAACTGTTTAACTGCGGTTACAAGCTCTTGTAAGTTTTCTATGCGAGCTTGAGCTTTGTCGCCTTTTTCCGCTTGATACATAGCATATAAGCCAGAGCCTTTGATAACCGTGTCGGCCTGGTCATGAAGCGGCATCTCGTAGGTGTCTTTTGTGAGTTTCTCAATAGTATCAAAAAAATTGGTAAGGGCCTTTGCGGCGCGACCGGTAAGACGTTTTTCACTTAACATACCGCGCCCAGCATCCCACATACAAAGTTGTTTTTCGCGGGCGAATTGCCTGACGTTGCTTAGAGTTTTATCACCTAAGCCTCTGGCGGGCGTATTAACCACGCGTTCAAACGCGGCATCGTCAATAGGATTGCTGATTAAACGCAAATAACTTAGCGCATCTTTTATTTCTTGGCGTTCAAAAAATCGTAGGCCGCCGTATATTCGGTAAGGCATTTGCTGGTGTAACAAGGCTTCCTCAAGTACCCGCGATTGCGCGTTATTTCGATATAAAATTGCGCAGTCGGTTAAGGCAGCACCTTGTTCATGAAAATCTTTAATACGCGACACAATAAAGCGCGCTTCGTCGACTTCATTGAAACCAGCGTAAAGCGCAATTTTGTTACCTTCTTCTCCTTCGGTCCAAAGTTCTTTACCTAAGCGCCCATTGTTGTGGTCTATAACCGCATTGGCGGCACTTAGTATATTACTAGTAGAGCGATAGTTTTGTTCTAAGCGTATTGTTTGTGCATTGGGGAAGTCTTTCAAAAAATGCGATATATTTTTTACATTCGCCCCGCGCCAGCCGTAGATCGATTGGTCGTCGTCGCCGACTATAATCATGTTATTGTCTTTGCAGGAAAGCAATTTGAGCCAAGCATATTGAATATTATTAGTGTCTTGAAACTCGTCTACTAATATCGCTCTAAACCGTTTTTGATAATGTTTTTTGAGTGATTCGTTGTCGCGAATAGTTTCAAAACAGCGCAGCAACAATTCGGCAAAATCGACCAAGCCAGAACGCTGACAGGCGTCTTCATAGGCTTGATAAATTTCCCGCATTTTCTTTTGATTAGGGTCGTCGAAGGTTTCTACCTGCGCCGCGCGTAAGCCTTCATCTTTATTGCCATTGATATACCACTGTACTTGTTTGGGCGGCCAGTGTTTTTCATCTAAATTAAGCGCTTTAATGAGGCGCTTCACTAATCTATATTGATCGTCTGAGTCAAGTATGGTGAAGTTTTGTGGCAGCTTTGCTTCTTCATAATGCATACGAAGCAAACGATGCGCTAAACCATGGAAAGTACCAATCCACATATTGCTTAGCGAGTTGGCCATGAGTCGTTCAACACGATTACGCATTTCTTTGGCAGCTTTATTCGTAAAAGTAACCGCCAAAATGCCGAAGGGAGACAAATGCTCTACTTCAATAAGCCATGCAATTCTGTGCACCAATACACGAGTTTTACCACTGCCCGCGCCCGCTAGTATTAGCATATTTTGACTAGGCGCGCCCACCGCTTCGCGCTGTTTATCGTTTAGCTCGTCGAGGAGTTGTGAAACATCCATTCAATACCTTAGTGTTTGTTGTGATTATACAATTGCTGAGTTGTTAACTCGGATGGATGTAAATATATCAAGAAAATTGCAAAAAAGCTGTCTATTTATACAGCATTTTTAACATTCAAAAAATGAACATGGTTTGGCAAGCAAATGTTAGCTGCCAATTGTGCTTAACGACCCTCAACCACCAATAAATTATTTACTCTGATAACGCGCTGCTTAACTGATGTTTGCATGTCGCTGTATCCACCTAATTCGTGTAGTAAGGGATCGGTTGATGCTTTTTCGACTTCATTAAACCCTTGATATATATCAAGCACCCTTTGCAATTTCCATTGACTAAAAGTACGGATAACCCTTTTTTCTTCAGTATCTCCCATTTTGAATTTGTGCTCGCCCAACATGCGCGGCAACTCTTTAGTCTGCGGATTATCAAGCATCCACTGCTGATTTTGCGCGAGGGTATCAATTTGTACTGGCCAAAACTCGGCAAATTGTCGGCTCAAAATTGGCATTAATGTGTCAGGGATGGCATCGTCACTTAGCCAATCACCAGTTTGAACCGTACCGTCATTCATCCGTTCGACCCATTTTGCGACGTTAGGCGCAATCTTATTCATGAGTTTTCCGGAAGCAGGATCGCGATAAAGATGCGCGTATAGCGGTCCCATTAGTCCGAAGTCGCCTACACAAGGTTTAGCACCTAACAAATAGTCATGCTTAGCAAAGTGTGTGTCAAGTAAAGGCAGTACATGGTTTTCGTACCAGTCTTCAATCGCTGGAATGCTTGTTTCGGTAATGCCTAGCATTGGCACAAAGCTCCTGAATTTAGCACCGAGTCTTTTTCCAACAAAACGACGAATAAACGCAGGCATACTGGGAAAGGCAATTTTTCCAAACTCTTCATAAATAAATGGGAAGTTGTCGTGATTCCATCGGTAATGCATCGCAGCAATAAGAAGCCATTCATCTCCCCACATTTCAAAAATCGCCGATATTAACTTTTGTTTGGGCTTTGGTGGCACAACCGAGCGTTCAGGAAACTGTTGCTCTAAAACATCCATTATTGCTGAAGTGTCTTGAAGGAAATCCCCGCTGGGTGTTTCAACAACGGGCACAAAGCGCACGCCGGTTTTAGGTATAATCACATTTTTATAAACGCTAAGTGAAGAAAATACTTCAGTAAAGGGAATTTGCTTATAACGCATATAAGCACGAAGCTTGCCTGTGTATAAAGACAAAGGTGCGCCGTAAAGTGTGTATTGCTTACTCATGTTACTCTCCGCCTGAATGAATATACATATAGCCGTTGTCGATGCTCTACGTTGCTAAACTTTTAGCCGAGCGTAATTCAGAGCACATAATCAGATTACTTATTCTCAATTTCAGCTTACTTAATTGTTTGACCTACAGTATCACTTGTTAAGGTAATTTCAGAAACTTCTTGTGCGTAGTGCTGACAAGCTAATCTATAGCCACTTTTAATGTCAGCGGCGCTTATGTGCTGAATATCGCTAATGCTTGGCTTTATCAATTTTTTGTTCCAAAAGCGGCACTGACCACAAACACCCCCACCACCGCAGGTAGACGAGATAAATACGTCATTTTCTACAAGACCCGATAAAAGCGTTTGCCTTTTTTTAAGATGTAAAACTGTATTCTTTTGCCCTGAGTTATGATTAACAGTCAAGGTTGTTTGTTTTGAAAACCATTTAACCTGAAATTGTTTTGCGCGAAGCAAGTTAACTAGCCAATATAAGCCGGTGAGCGCTTGCAGCAAAGTTAGCACTGCGAATGACTTTATAAATAGATTATTAAAGCTTCCTTGTTGCGTGTAGTCCATAAAATGCAGCATCATCAATAAGTTGCGCCAGCGTGTCTCATCATTTACATGAGCAACAACGAGGCCTGTCTGTGCGTTAATGAAA
>Ga0209309_10004911_pt1 | contig 10863 bp, 9 predicted proteins | sample COGITO_mtgs_1204_2_FD_184807 | JGI IMG/M metagenome (GOLD analysis project Ga0209309, IMG submission 184807) | Pelagic marine microbial communities from North Sea - COGITO_mtgs_120412 (SPAdes) (version 2) | ecosystem: Environmental > Aquatic > Marine > Epipelagic ...
CCAGTGTTATTAGCTATTTTATCGTATAATTTCTTTGCATTTTCATTGGAAGAGTGGGTGATCCAACGAATTCCATCCCAATTATTGGCTTTAGATAATGATTTTAGGTGACTAATAAGTTTTTGAGCTATTTTTTGACCTCTAAATTCTGGCTCTACAAACAAATCATCTAAAAAACCAATGTATTTTCCTTTTATTGGCCTTGGCATTGTTCTATAATGTGCAATTCCAACAATTTTACCTTCTAATTCATAGCAAATACAATTAACAATATGATTTCCATCATGTATCCAATTCCATAAAGTGTTTAAAATCTCGTTATTCATTGATACTTTGTAAAATTTAGCATATCCACAATACAGTTTTATCCAATTTTCTTTATCTTTTCGCTCTAATTTTCTAATCATTTACTTTATTATATATATTTAAATTATTGATATAATTCATTTATTTTATTTTTTAATGTAAAAATTTATTATCTTTTTTAAATCCTCTAAGGTTGCATCTGATTTTAATCTATTAACTATATCTGAAATAACAACAATATTACCTTTTGTATAACCATAACTTGGAATAATTTTATCTAAAGAAGGTGCCATACTCTTTGTTTTTTCTGATTTAAACCCCATTTCAAAGGGTTTTTTTAAAACAGGACATATATTATCTTTCGGCCAGACTTCTCTAATATCATCAGAGGTAATATTATGAGGTAATTTTTTAGCTTTTGCTCTAATTTTGCTATTAGATAACATTTGAGGAATAGGGTCTTTTTTATAAGCCTCTTTAAATCTTTTTTTTTCGCATTCTCGACAATAACTATATCTAAATTTGTTATTTATATCTTTCCAGCCAGTGTCCTTGCGCTCTCTAAACTTATTAAAACTGAGCTCTTTATTACATTTATTGCATAACTTAAATTCTCTTAATTTTTTCATAGGTATATTATTAAAATATTAACTATTGACATCTAAATCTATTAATATATTACTAACGATAATTAATGGTTATCAATAGTAATAAATATGAATGATATTATAACAGACATAAAAGCACTTCAGGAAGAAACATTATTAAATCTTCAAAGCTCTAAAGCAAAGAATACAATAAGAGCCTATAAGTCTGATTTTAATGATTTTGGACTGTTTTGTGCTCAAAACGGATTTAAATCTTTACCGTCAGAAGCAAAAATAATCTCATTATATTTGACACAACTATCAACTAAAGAAGTTAAAATCAGCACCATAAAAAGAAGATTGGTATCAATAGGAGTAATACATAGGCTTAAAGGTCATTATTTAGATACCAAGCATCCGTTAATTGTCGAAAATTTAATGGGTATTAAAAGAAGAAAAGGAAGTATTCAAAATGGAAAAAAACCATTATTAATCAATAATTTAAAAAGATTAATTAATGTTATAGATCAGCAAAAAAAAGAGCAGATTAAAATATTAAGAGATAGAACTATAATCTTAATTGGATTTTCAGGTGGTTTTAGAAGAAATGAAATAGTTTCACTTGATTATGATGATTTGGATTTTGTTGAAGAAGGACTTAAGATAAATATAAAACGCTCAAAAACCGACCAGTTTGGTGAAGGTTCTATAAAAGGCCTCCCCTACTTTGACAATTCTCAGTATTGTCCAGTAGTTTCATTGAAGAATTGGATAGATATAGCAAAAATTAATTCTGGTTCTTTATTTAGGAGATTTTCTAAGGGTTCCAGATTAACAGAAAAAAGATTAACAGATCAAACAGTAGCTTTACTCATTAAAGAATATTTAAAATTAGCTGGTGTAGATAATAAAAATTATTCAGGTCACAGCTTAAGATCAGGTTTCGCTACGTCAGCAGCTGAATCTGGAGCAGAGGAGCGAAGTATAATGGCTATGACAGGGCATAAATCTTCAGAAATGGTAAGAAGATACATTAAAGAAGCAAACTTATTTAAAAATAATGCATTAAATAAAATTAAATTATAAAATCACAAGATAAATCTTATAAAAGATGGTGTATTCAAAACAGTTAATAATAATTACTGTTATGGAGATTAAAGAAATTATTTTAAAAAAATGAATTACCTAGTGTCATTTGCTGATAGTCGTATGTATAAATCCTTAATAAGGCTCTCTAAACAAGCGCATACATTTAAATTTTTTGATAAAATATTTCTTTTAAATGAATACAATCTCTCTAACAGTTTTAAGAAAAAATTTAAGAATAATCTTATATTGGGTTCAAAGGGATATGGTTATTGGTGCTGGAAACCCGAGATAATAATGAATATCATGAATGAAATTAACAATGGAGATTGTTTACTATATGTAGATGCTGGTTGCCATTTAAATATTCACGGTAAAAAACGTTTATTGGAGTATTTTGATTTAATAAAAAAAGAAAGCAAAGGTATAATTGCTTTTCAAGCAGTTGAACCAAATAATAAAAATTCAAAATTAAAATATGATGGTAGAAAATTAAGAAATTTAAAAAATTATAAATGGATTAAAGGTGATACGCTCGACTATTTTAATGTAAGAAACAACAATACAATAACTAATGCGCAGGAAATAGCTGGCGGTGTTTTTTTAATTAAAAAATGTGAACAATCAATTAGAATTATCAAAGAATGGCAAAAAATTATTCATACTAGATTTGATTTAATCTCAGATACAGCATCTGTTTCTCCAAATTTATCAGGATTTATTGAAAATAGACATGATCAAAGTATTTGGACTTTATTGTGCTTAAAACATCAAATTAAAATAATTTCTGCATATGAATTATGGTATCCTAAAAAGAATTCAAAAAAACTTAGATCTGACTGGAATGCATTACGTAAATTCCCAATTCACGTTAAAAGAGATAAAAATTTAGGAATTGTTAATTATTTAAATCGTAGAATTAATAAGAAAATATTTCAGTTAAAAAACATTTTGTCAAAAATAGGATTAAGTAAAAAACCATTGAAATCAAAATATAACATATGAACCTCTTGCAAGTGATCCTTTTTTGAATCCATTAATAGAATATATAAATAATTATGAATCAGTTATATTCTTTATCAAGTAATCGTTTTTAATCGATTGTGTTAATTTTTCTGAAGATTTTTTAGCAGAGGACAAGAAGACCTCATAATTTTTGATAATAGCCAAAGTATTACTTACAAAACTGTCAATATTATTTGCTTCTAAAAAAGAGTTGGGTGATAAAATTTCTTTTAAGTAGTCTGAATTATTTGGAATTATTGGTATAATTTCATGAGATACACATGAGTAAAGAACACCAGAACCAAGTCTAATTTGCTCAAGGTCATATAGTAAAGGCATGATTGTAATTTTTTGTAAAATTTTTCGATATTCTTCATAATCGCAATATTTATTAATAATTTGTATGTTTTTGTATTTTAAACTTAAAGCTTTAAGAAAATTAACTGTTTTCTTGGTTTGATCATCAACATTTGAAAATTGTATTATAAAGTTAACATTTTTATCGTATTCATTAATAGTCTGAATAAATTTAGGAATTTCATTAAATCCTTTATTTATTCTAGCTTCACCAATAAAACCAATTGTATGATTTTTTGCATCAACCCTTCTATTATAAAAACTAAAGATTGGTTTGGTAACACATATTAAATTTTCACTCCCAAGTTTTGCTGAGAGAATTTTTTTTTTTTTACCTTCTTCAGTATAGAGAAAAATATTTTTTTTGATATTACTCTTAATTTTATCAAAATAAAAATAAAAATCTTTAAATCTTTTTTTTGGAAGGTGAAAAATTCTTATGTGAGTTTTAGGGATTTGAGTATTTTCAATATTATATAAAAAAAATATTAAGGCCATATCTTTTCTTCTACAACTTTGAAATACAATATCATCGTTTGTATTGAAATTAAGTTTAACGTATTCACTATAAAATGATTTAAAATATCTAGGCACAATAAAATAATTTAGAAAAAGACATTTAAAAAAAGAAAATAATTTTTTTTTATTATTCTTGAAAAAATATATAAAATAAAAAATATCTAAGAAATTTTTTAAAAAATAGAAAGTCTCTGCTACAAAATAATAAAATTTATTTTTTTTTCTCTTAAATCTATTTGATTTAATTATTTTTTTGATATTACAGTATTCAGGTAAATGTAAATTTTGGGGGTCAAAGTCTCTATTTAGAAACCAAAAAATATTTTTACTTTTTTTGAAATAATTTGATGTTTCGATTAAATAGTCAAGGAAATGACCATTAGCTTTAAGCATTTCGCTTTCAACTAATAAAAGTTTTTTATTATTAGGCATTAATTATAACTTAATTTAAAGTTCCTTTAACGCAATCAATATTAAATTCTAAATATTTTGAGTGATCAAATAAACGTAATAATATAAATAATATCAAATATTTAACAATTGTATTTCAATATAATAATTTTTAATTTTATTTAATAAAAGGTGAAAATTAACATTAATAAGTAATAAAGAGTGGTTTTGTAATAAGTGTGTAAAAGTACTACCTTTAACAGTAATTCATAATATTAACATTTTTTAGATAAAGCTAATTTGATAAAAAATAAAATTTAATTAATATTAAATTATAAGATTTAAAAAAATTATATATAATATAATAAATAGTACTATATGAAAAAAGCTTTAATAACTGGGATTACCGGCCAAGATGGTTCCTATCTTGCAGAATTTTTACTAAACAAAGGATATGAAGTTCATGGTGTTAAAAGACGAACATCACTTTTTAATACTAATCGTATTGATCATCTTTATCAAGATCCACATATTCATAAACGAAATTTTATTTTACATCATGGTGATTTGACTGATACTAGTTCGCTTATTAAAATTATTCAAAACGTTCAACCTGATGAAATCTATAATCTTGCAGCACAATCTCATGTGGCGGTATCTTTTGAAGTTCCAGAGTATACAGCTAACTCAGATGCTCTTGGAACGTTAAGGATTTTAGAGGCTATTCGAATATTAAAACTAGAAAAAAAAACTAAATTTTATCAAGCATCAACATCAGAGCTTTTTGGAAAAGTTGTGGATATTCCACAAAACGAAACTACACCATTCTATCCAAGGAGTCCTTATGCAGCAGCAAAACTTTATGCTTATTGGATTACGGTAAATTATCGTGAAGCCTATAATATTTATGCCTGTAATGGGATTTTATTTAATCATGAATCTCCTGTGCGAGGAGAAACATTTGTAACTAGAAAAATTACTAGAGCGTTAACTAGGATAAAACTTGGCTTACAAAAAACTCTTTATCTTGGCAATTTAGATGCAATGCGTGACTGGGGTCATGCTAAAGATTATGTGGAAGTGCAATGGTTAATGTTACAGCAAAAAACCCCTGAAGACTTTGTAATTTCAACTGGTCAGCAATATTCAGTACGCGATTTTGTTAATATTGCTGCTAAAGAACTTGGTTATAAAATTATTTGGAAGGGAAAAGGAAAAAATGAGAAAGGATTAGTTGATGGCAAAGTTATTGTCAAAGTGGATAAAAATTACTTTCGTCCAACTGAGGTTGAAACGTTACTTGGTGATGCTAGCAAGGCTAAGAGAAAACTTGGCTGGGAACCAAAAATAAGTTTTAAAAAACTTGTTTCAGAAATGGTTAGTGAAGATTTAAAACTTGCTCAAAGTAATCAATTAATGTTGAAAAATGGTTTTAAATCAATAAATAATTTTGAATGAGAAACATTAATAACCCAAAAATCTACATTGCAGGTCATACTGGAATGGTAGGATCATCAATTATTCGTGTTTTAAGATCTAAGGGTTTCACTAATCTTATTTATCGTAAACATTCAGATTTAGATTTAATAGATCAGGCTGCAGTAAAAGATTTCTTCTTAAAAGAAAAACCTGATCAAGTTTACCTTTCAGCTGCAAAAGTTGGAGGTATTCAGGCTAATAATGTTTATCCTGCTGATTTTCTATATCAAAACTTAATGATCCAAACTAATGTTATAGATTCTGCTTTTCAAAATAATGTAAAAAAGCTTTTATTTTTAGGATCAAGCTGTATTTATCCAAAACATACAGAGCAGCCAATTTCTGAAGAGGCCCTTCTATCTGGCAAACTTGAACCCACAAATGAACCTTATGCAATTGCAAAAATCTCAGGTATTAAAACTTGTGAGAGTTATAATCGTCAATATGGAGAAAGTCATAATATTGACTACCGTTGTGTAATGCCATCAAATTTATATGGACCTGGTGATAATTATTCAAATAATAATAGCCACGTAATTCCCTCTTTAATTAGACGCTTTCATGAAGCTAAGATAAATAAATCACCAGATGTTATTGTTTGGGGCACTGGAAAACCTCGTAGGGAATTTCTTTACGTTGACGATCTAGCTGAAGCATGCGTGTTATTAATGAATATAGACAAATCAAAATACGATAAAATTATTGATAAAATGAATACACATATTAATGTGGGTTTCAGTAAAGATTTAACGATTGAAGAACTTTCGATTATTATTAAAGAGATAGTTAATTATAAAGGAGAGATTAAATTCGATACAAACAAACCAGATGGTACAGCGAAAAAACTTTTAAATAGTCATAGAATTAAAAAGTTAGGCTGGGAAGCAAAAGTAAATTTAAAAGAGGGACTATCAAAAACCTATAAAGATTATTTAAAAATATAAATAATTACTTATTTGTATATTTGATAAGCTATTGTTGAATAATATTCTTAATATAATCTTTTATATTAATTTTAGCTTTGTACCCCAGATAGTTGAAGGCATTATCATTGGGCATATTGGAGCTAGATCTGTCACCTTTTCTTGAAGGCAAAAATTTAATTTTTCTTTTAAACATTTTTGCAATTTGTAAGATAGAAAATTGTTTATCAGTACCAAGCATGTACTCATTTTGTCTACCTTTTCTAAATGCTAAATAACACCCATTTATTATATCATTAATATGCGTGAAATCTCTTTTTTGTGTACCTGGTTTAACTACTGTTAAAGGAATTTTTTTTTTAAATTGTTTTTCAAATATACCAATTACAGTTGACATGGGACCAGTTTGAATTTGACCTGATCCATAGACATTATAAAAAAATAATAATTCATACTTTAGCCCAAACCATTTACTATAATTTTTTATTAATTCTATATTTTTAGTTTTAGACCAAGCATAAGGTGAAAGATTTTCATCTTTACCATCATTTCCAAAAGCGCTTGATGTTGCAGAGTATATAATCTTAATTTTATTATCTTTGGCAAAATTAATAACAGCAAAAGAATTGTTAATATTACTTTCTAAGCACTCTTTTGGTTTTAAAAAACTTTGATAAATTCTTGAAAATTCTCCAAAGTGGAAAATGACCTTAATTTTTTTTTTATATTTTTTAAGAATCTTAAAAATATTTATATTATCATCTTTAATATACCTTACATTTGAATGACGAACATGGTTTTTTATACTTCCAGTAGAATAATTGTCTATACTTATGATTTTATACTTAGTTTTTTTTAGCAAGTACTTAATTAGATTAGAACCAATAAATCCAGCACCTCCTGTTACTATAATTATATTCTTCATATATGATTTTGATGTTATGATTTGTCTTCCCAATAATATTTCTTCTTAATATTAAATGTTTTATTAATTATATATTCTGCAATAACTGTAGAATTAAAATATTTAAAATATTTATTCCTACCATTTTTAGCAATTTTTTGTCTTAGTTTGTCATTGTTAGCATACATCTTAATCTTATTAGCTAAATCTTTAAGATTACTATAAGAAATAATTTCATTACTACTAAAAAAATTATTATAAGAAATTTTTTTATCAATTAATACTAACAGCCCATTACCAATTAACTGTGCAAATCTATCACTTGTGTAATACTTAGAAGGTTTGCCTTGACTTAAATTTAATGCAATTTTTGATTGTGAAAGAACTTTAATAAAATTATCAGCCCATATCGGCTCTTTATTTTCAGCACCATATATATCAAATTTTATGTTTGGTAATCTGTTAGTTAATTTTTTAAGAAATAATTCACGTTTATCAAATTTTCCTTTTTTTAAAACACCTCTATGTACACCATGGCTCATTGCAAAAAAAACATCATTTTTTAAAACTTTATTTTTATAATTTTTTAATGTTTCAAAAGACTTATCTACTGGGTTAGGAAGATAATAAATTGGATATTTTTTAGAATGTTTTAAAGAACTTGGATCAGTTGTGCAAAAGTTACTATCCATAATATCAATATTTTTTAAAAATCTTTTTTTATTATTTATCCATTCTGAGTCCATTCTATCTAAAAACCATTGAGTAATTTTTGTTTCTGGATAATATTTTTTAATAATTTTCAAAGTTTTAATATTTATTAAATCAGCATGACCAAGTACTATCAAGTCGGGTGCGTAATTACCAATTACATTGAGTAGTTTTTTGTTTAAAAAATCAGCACCATTTAAATCACTTAATTTTCTATTATTGCTTAAGATATCTCTGTCACTAAACTCTAAAACACTATGGCCTAAACGCACTAAACCATTATTAATTCTTTTACCCGTATTATAAAACAATCTACCGTTATGTCTTTCGTTAAAATTTGTTATATGCATAATCTTTAATTTTGATTTTAATAGTCTACTAGAGGTTAAATTTAATTTTTTAGATGATAATTTTAATCTATATGAGTCAATTTTTTTACTTATATATTTATTGGTTAAGTAAAAATTTTTATATGAACTTTTTTGTAAATCTTTTAATTTTTTTTTGTTTTTTATTAATTCATCAATTGCATTAAAGATATCATTAATAGAATTATTTTTAAGTATAATGCCATTTGTTATAGTTTCTTTTAAACCTCCTTTATTTGATATTATAACAGCGCATCCCCTACTAGAAGCTTCTAAACTTGTACGACCAAAAGGCTCCTGCCATCTTGAGCAAGCTACAGCTATACTTGTTTTTTCAAGTATTTTTAGAACTTTTTTATGTGGCTGAAAACCTAATAAATCAAGATTTTTATGTTTAAAAATTAATTTTTCACGAGGTTCATCACCAATAACTATAACACTCCAATCTTTGTACTTTCTTAAAATCTTTAATATTGCACCACCAAATAAATCATAACCCTTTGCAGAATTTAATTTTCCAATAAAAGTTATTACTTTATTTTTTTTTGTAAAATCTATTTTCGGTTTATTAGTTGATTGATTTATGACTTCAAGTTTTGAACTTCCACTATAAAAGTTATCTAAACCTTTTATAAATTGATCTTTTGTCCATTTACTATTAAAAATAATTTTTTTACATATCTCCAATAGGTCTAACCTTTCTCTAATAGTCTGAGATCCAGCCATATAAAGGGGATCATTATGAAAATATAAAACAATTTTAGTATTAAGTTTTCTAATATATTTTAAATAATTTGGTCGATTATGAACTTCAATAATATTTGGTTTAATCTTTTTTTGTAATTCAATAAATTTATTTACATAGAATCTACTTTGGCTTTGAAATAAAATATTCTGATTTAATTCTATATTTGTATAGTTTTTTGATAGTTTAGATTTGAATTCTGTACTTCCAAATATTGTGATATTTTTTTTAAATTTACTTAATTTTACAGTGTCATTTATAAATAAAGATACAGCACCTGCGTAATCTTCTGAATAATTTTCTTTATATGGTAAAAGGATTGAAATTTTCATTAAGCTGATTTATCTAAAATTTCTTTCCTTAATTTTTGATTTTTTTTTAATTTATATTCAAATGACATAGCTTCATTCTTTGTTTTAAATTTTTTACTATAAATTAACAACCATTTATAGCCCATTGTTGATTTTGCACCTTTATTTGAATTATGTTTATCTAGTCTAGATTTAAGATCATTTGTATATCCAACATAAGTCTTTTTAAAACCAGTGGAAATAGATTTGAGCATATATGTGTAATAAAACATATTAATGGCGGTCCCTGGGGGAATCGAACCCCCCTTTGCAGGATGAAAACCAGCTGTCCTAACCGATAGACGAAGGGACCATGTTGTGATCTTTTATTTTATAAGTCATTATTTATCAAGTGCAATTAAGCTATAGGATTAGGTCTCTAATAGTTAATTGAAGTGTTTTTTTGTTATTCCATATATTTTCATTGATCTGACCTATTATATTAAGGGTATCTTTATAATTAATTAAGTGTTCGCCAATCTTAGTATTAATAGAGTTAAATGATATCGACTTAATTGAAAGTCCTGTTTTTGATTTTAATATTACAGATATATGCTTGTTATTTAATATTACAGTTTTAGTTATTCTTAAATTTCTTAACAAGAATGTTGGCAATGGGTTTCCTGTACCAAATGGTTCTAATTTTTTTAAATCTTCATAAAAATCTTGATTAAGTGCTAGCGATGAAACTTCCGATTCATATGAAAATATATAGTCATGTGAAATGTTAGATTTTAAAAAATCTTTTAATATATAATTTTCAAAATCTTTAAGGTTTACTTTATCTAGGGTAAATCCTGCAGCCATATTGTGACCACCACCATTTAAAATTAACTTTTGGTCTAGTGAATTTTTAATTACACGACCAATATTATAATTATACATTGATCTTGCGGATCCTTTTAATAATTCATTAGATGTAGTAATAACAAAGGACGGTTTATTAAAATAATCTTTTAATCTTGCTGCAATAATTCCAATTAAACCTTCGTTAATATTTGGATTGTAGTAAATAATTACATCCTTATTTTCTTTTTCAATCTTTTTAAAGTCAATTTCTTCTAAAATTAAATTTTCAATTTCTTTTCTTTTATCATTTAGTTTAATTAGTGATTTAGATCTATCTTTTATAA
>Ga0209309_10004916_pt1 | contig 10860 bp, 12 predicted proteins | sample COGITO_mtgs_1204_2_FD_184807 | JGI IMG/M metagenome (GOLD analysis project Ga0209309, IMG submission 184807) | Pelagic marine microbial communities from North Sea - COGITO_mtgs_120412 (SPAdes) (version 2) | ecosystem: Environmental > Aquatic > Marine > Epipelagic ...
GACCCCCCCGGCATCGTCCCGAACATCCCTCCCAGCATTTCGTCAGCCAATGCTTCATCGTCACTCCCGCACTGCATCGAGTAGCACGCTTCTGCAACAGACATGGCTTGCTGCTGGTGCATCGTCCACATATCTGCAGCAAGTGCACTTCCACCCGCATCTTGCGTCACTCCACCGCGCTCAGCTACCTGCAAGTGCTTACCTTGCAGTCCTACTCTCCGTCCACGAGCGTCGATGCCCATTCCCAGACGCACCGCGCGCTTTTCTGAGGTGCCTTTGTCGTGCGTGCCGGAGACATGCCGAGGAGCTTGGTCCAGAAAGTCCGCATGCTCTGAGTCGAGGTGTGCAAGCATCGTATCGCTGTGCCCCCCTTCTTCTCCATCTGTAGCCCCCTCGTGCATCTCCTTGCGATCATCAGTTGCTTGCCGCGTACCACGTGCCCGCGCCACCTCGCGCCGCTGCGCTGCGCTCGCGCTGCCTCCGCGGGATGGCCCACCGCCCAAGGGATTGCGGGCCATGGCGGCTCGTTCTGCCGCGCGTTGCGAGGCTGCAGAACCCTTGCTCGCGCCGGGGTACGACGCGGGCTGCCCCGAGGCCAAAGACTTGGGCGTTCCAGTTCCCGGGGAAGCTCCGTCGTCTCCAGTCACCGTCTGCCTTGCATTACCGGCCTTACGACCCGCACGCTTATCACCAGCGTTCAAAGACGCCGCTACGGACATGCGCTTTATCGCAAGTTCTGCACGCCTCCGACGATACCGATATGCCTTGCAGTGCCGATGTTGTACCTGCAGCATCCATCATTGTCGAAGGGAATCAGTCATTGCAGTCACGGGCAAGGGCAATCGCTCGCGCGCTTGGTAGCAAGACCCGCAGCGAGGGCGAGGAGCCACCTCGCAGAAGCTCACGGAGCAACAGCAACGCTTTCTGCAAATAGGACAGAGCCACATCTCCTTCCCGTTGGTCAATGACCATGAGTTGGACGTTGCCCTGTCAATATCTTCGTTGAGATGTGTCAGGAGACAATGCTCGCAGAAGCGCCTGCAGCACTCCATATCTTCGCATGCAAGCATGCTGCTCGCACGAACCTGCGCATCAAGCCGGAAGATGAGCGCGCTCCGAAAACGACACATACGTGCAATGAAAAAATCGCAGACTCCACCATCTGTGCAGGAAGTTTGATGGGCCGCAGGCTGTAAAGATGCGGACGGTGACAGGAGGAAGGCAGGCGTTGACCTTGACGTGCTGGCAGAAGTGGCAATACTTGTTGTGGTTCGCCGAGGAAGCTGATACCAGTACATTCTGCGCACCAACCTCTGACGGATCTTCTTCGTCCTCATCCTGCAGAACAAGATAATGTCATTGGCACTTTGACTGCAACATGAGACGCTTTCGTTGCCTCTTAGCGAACACTAGTGATCCTGGCATTGCGCAGACCCGAAGTAACGAAGTGCATTACCCCACAGATCGAAAGATTATTTGGTATGCTTTCGAAAGCATGCGACGTGCACACCTGTGGAGCAGGACGCTTCCGCTGTCTCGGCGACATAACAGCCCTCCTCCCCACCATCTCGTCGTCCTGGTCCTTCTCTGCTCCTGCACGTCGCAAAAATGATATTCGTCTCTTCTATATGCATGGAAATCCACTGCGAGTTGCTCCAGGCAGAATGGATGCATAAGCTAACCCCGAGGTGATTGGAGTTGATGAGGCGCTGCGGCCTACTGGACCGAACGAGAGGACAGGCGAACCTCGCGATGCGCCGCGCGAAGCACGCGGAGAATTCGGAACCTTGCGCTCCGCCTTCATCGGGGATGCAACGGCCTTTCGCGACGCCCTCATTCCGCGACAGTCCAGTCCCCGGCCCAGGGCGGACCTTTCGCTTCTACTGCTCACTCAACCTGAGCTCGAGAATCCGAATGCAGAATCCTTCCGCGTAGCTCTGGGCTTCGCTTTGCAAATCGCCAGCACGCGCACACAAGTAGGACACGTATACAGCCCCGGTAGTTTCGCTCTGCTGCGGGTGGGCTCTCGCCGTTCTAGCGTCGTGCTGCTGCCTAAGGTCCACACCACGACCCTCGTTCGAGATCCCGGAGCTGGACACACTCCAATCTCCTGGAGACACACTCCTGGGGATCTCCTGGAGAAAAGGACACTACGCCAAAAGGGACACTCCCGTCCTTTTCTGGCTCCAAAAAATGTGAAAAAGGACGTAGATGGGCGGATTTTGATACTTCTCCGTTACGGCTGCCCGCGACCACCGCGCGGCACACTCCCACAGTACCGGCGCGGCTTCGCGATCTCACGATCTCGCGGGGGGAGATTTTCCCTGATTGCAGCCATCGCGTCCTGAGACGACGCAGGTAAGTGTTTTTTTGCTCTGTCAGTAAAACTGATGTGCGCCTCAGTAAACCTGACGCGATGACTTTTTCGGTGCTTCCCTAGGGCAGATTGAGCTGCGCCCAAATGAGCTGGAGCGGTGCCGGGAGCGACCAGCGCCCAGCACGGACCCGCGTACCGCTATCGCGAACAGGTCGCTCATTGGGCTTACCGCCGTTCGCTCCGCACCCTTCTGTTTCGATGCTGCTGCAAACGGACCCTCTGCGTTCCGGATCCTCTTCAGCAGGACGCCCATCCTCCGCTAGTCGCGCGAACGTACCCAAAAAGCTCCGGCCTACAACATCTGCAGGCTTTCGACGGTCGGGCTCGCGGGGGTCAAGGCTCGCGGATCATCAAGCACCTGTCAGTCTGCAGTTTGCCGAGCCGGTGCTCCACCGCCTGCAATCTGCAGAAGATGGAGGCGGCACATCCGAGTCTACCCTGCGTGTGTCATCACCGGGGACCAGGTTCATCACCTCAGGGATCAGCCACGATATTCAAGTGGCTATGCCTACATTGCATCGTGTACACCCCCAAAGACCTTCCGTCGCTGATTGCGTCTGCCTCTCCGCAACAGGGCTAGCTTCCTCGACGAGGGGGCGAGTGTGGGGAGATCCACCTTGCAGGGGTCTCTGGAGGACGAAGATGACGTCTTTGGCATCATCGAGCGCAAAGTTGAGGCGCAGCGTCTTCAGTTGCGGTGTAGTGCCACATTTTCAAGACGAGGAGTGCCGTCCGTTACTTTCCAAGCGAACTGATGGCTGGTGAATCGCTCGCATATCCTTATCGGCGTTTCTCGCTTGAACAGGCACCAGCGGGAGAGCCTTAAGAGCGTTGTTGCTCAGGATGTACAGAATCTGCATGCGCAGTGTGACATGGTCGGTTTGTCCATCTCTCGCGCGTTTCAGACGGAACAGGTTGCAATCATAGAGTATGCAGTGAATGGCGCAGGATGGGAGACGCTCACATGGCGGGCGCGCTGTGCAAGCAGGAGCGGACAGAACTCATCGATATCCACTCGCGCTTTCGCGCGACGCTCGATACTTTGGCAGCATTGCGTGGCCAGCTTGCCCAGGCATGTTCCAAATCCCACAGTGCCGCGCCCGCCGCTCTGTGTCGACACTCAGCGGTTCGCGTCATATCCAGGCGACGGCTGAGCTGGGAGAAGCTGTTGCTGGACGAGGAGAAGCAGAGCGTGCGGCGGAAGATGTGCGACGAGCGGCTCGCGAAGAAGCGCGCAGGGGTGCAGAAGAGGCCGAGGCTCTTAAGCAGCAGATAGCGGTGCTCTCACGTGACGCCGCCGCGGCCGCCGCGGCCGCGGCCGCCGCGGCGGCCGCCGCCGCCGATGCCGCCGCCGACGAGGCAGAGTTACGAACGGGCAACACTTTGGGATTGATTACCGTATCTGCAGCAGAGAGTGAGGCTGAGGTACTGCGGAATCGTCTCATGGAGGCAGAGGCTCACTCTCGTGAGTCGGAGTTGCGCGTGGAACGCGTACAGAGCCTGCTGCCCGTGCTTTGTGAACAGACAGCACGGGCAATCCAGGACCTAGAAGCTGCTACTGCGGCAGCTTCCGTAACGTTGGTCGCAGCTCGAGCCGATGCGAAGGCGCAGAAGGCAGCAGCCCAAGCACAGGTGGCTGCACGCGAATCGGACAAAAAGCGCGCTTTCGTGGAGGAGGTGAGACGCTGGGTAGGAGCGGTGTACGGGATTGTGGATTGATTTCGCTAATTGCCAGCGGGCGAACAGGAGTTGGAGAGACAGCGGGCGGAAAGGGCTACATTGGAATCTGGGCGGGAGATGGAGGTACGATGTGCAGAGGCCCGGCTGGGGGAGCTGCGGGCGGCGCTGAAGGAACGGTGCGCAGAAGCTGCTAGATGGCGGGGGGAGATCCGGACGGCGCAGGCGGCGCAGGCAGAGACGGAACGTAAGGGGCGGGAAACCCGAGTCGCCTTAGAGGGGGAGCTTGAGAGAGTTCGGGCAGATCTTGTTGTGGCGCGAGCGGAGTCGGGCAGGATGGTAGGTGACGTCGAGACACTTCGTGGGGAGCTTGCAGCGTTACATCAGCATGCGCAAAAAGAAGGAACAGGGCTCAAAATGGACGAAATAGAGGCCAACATTGCGACAGGGATGGAGGGGGTAGGGGTGAAGGTTAGCGCGGTGGCACACAGGTTAGTGCTCGGTGGGCAAGCAGTACGGGCGGGCGACCACCCGAGCCTTGAGGTGGAGGTGCAATCGAGCAAGGCGGTTGAGCGAAACCAGGAGCAGTGGAAGCAAGACGTTTCAGGAAGACGGGCGCCGCCGACGGCGCAGGTTGCCCCGCTCATGCTTCCTCTTGAGCAAACCTCTGGAGCGCTACGGTCTGAGTTCGGCATGCGGCGGGCGGTGGGGGCAAATCCAGGCGATGGCAGATCCTCCCAGTTTCAGCAGCTGCGGGGAGCTTCCCCTTGGAGGCTCACTCGCTGAAGGTGACATCAAGAGCGACTGCACGGGCAGTGTACAAACCCTGTTGCGTGTCTAGCAGAAGGCGAGATACGAATGTGATTACAGCATGCTAGGCCCAGCCGATTGCAAGTCGCACCGTGACCTTGAGGAACAAGTTCCGACTGGATCAAGACTTGTCACGCGCGTGTCAGGGTAGCTCTGGCACGGCAGTGCCAGCGACGCGGGTGCCCGGGATTCGCACGCTGTTGAAGCTGAGCGTCGGACAGGCGTCGCGGTGAAGGTCAACTTCGTGCGTGGGGGCCTTGGTACCGCGGGCGCGGGCGGAGATGCTTCTGCTGTTGCAATGCACTTCCGCACAACCATCCGTGAAAAGGTAAGATGACAGCAGGTCCAAGTGTAGAGCAGCGTGCGAGCGTTATTTGCGTGCACGAAGAGAATCAGAGCGCATCATTTGAGGAATTCGTGCAACGCGCAGGAGCAGGAGTTGGTCAAGGTTACGGCACGGCTTCGAGCGTCGGCGACCGAAGTCGCGATGGTGCAGCAGCAGTGGGCTAGTTCTGAGGAGCGTTCGTCAGTGCTCGAGGCGCGGGTGCGAGTATTAGAAGAAAAACTTATCGAAGAGCAAGAGAGACAAGCAGAGATGAGAGCCGAGGGTTTGGCGACAGAGACGCGAGCTGCGGCGTATGAAGCGGAGGCGGCCGCAGCGAAGTCGAGAGAGGTCGCAACTTGCACGGCGCTACGGGAAGCAGTGCGGGAACGGTTCTGCGCATGACCCTTCACCCACATTTCTGCGCTGCAAGAAAACAGCGGTAACTGACGACAAGGTGCTGTTGCAGACACGGCACGAGCATGCGTGTTGTGTTGGTAGTGCTGACGATGGAAAATGCGCTGGGGGCAGGGAAGAAGCGGTTGCTGCGATGCACTCCGAGGCCCGGCAATGGGAGAACAAGGCACGAGGGTGGGAGCAGGAGGTAGCGGCAGCGCAGCGCGCTTCACAAAACACAAAACGACAGGCAGCGGATGAACGGATAGAGGCGGAGCAGCGCTGGGCAGACGAGCGGCTCAAGCTGCACGCGCAGCTGGCAGCGGCTGTGAAGCGGGCGCACGAGGCTGGGCGCGCAGAAATTTTATTACAAGGGCGACTGGCTGGGGTTCAGGCGCGGCTGGCGGAGGCAGAGTCGGAGGTGCAGAGGGCGACTGCGTGCCAGAGAGAGGCAGCCGCACGATTGGCGGCGCGTGAGGCGGAGCTTGAGGCATACGAGACCGGACGGGCTCAGCGAGCAGAGGCGGAGGTGGCGGAGCGGACTGAGGCCACAATTTGGCGACGGCAGCGGGCCTGTGATGCCAAGGAGCTCCACTTCCGTAGCAAGGTGTGTGTCTTCTAGCGCGTCAGTGTGCGTCCGCGCTTCAGTGTGCGGCACGCAGCGGCGCAGCGACCTGAGACTAAGACAGGTGCGGGGGCGGTGGTGTTGTCTCAGGTGGGCAAACTACTGTCTGAGGAGCTTGCGTTGGAGTCCGCTCTAACGTGCATGGCCTGCCTTGGTGTCCTCCGTACCCCAGTCCTTCTCGACCCCTGCGGACATGCATTCTGCCGTCAGTGCGCGAAGCTTCCAGGCGCATGTGCCGAGTGCGGCAGCACCAGTCGCAGTGTGGTTGCCGCATGGGCGCTGGATACCCTCGCATCCAAATTTCAGCTCCGCGTGGGGCAGCTTCAAGACCTCCAGCGCGCGCTCGTCTGATCACACAGCGACAGCCAAGAGTGCTGCAGGCTGTGATTTACAGCTGAGGGTCAGAGCCCTTGAGATGATTGGGGCCTCGATATTACTCAACACCAGACGCGTCTTCCTGCCCCAATGCGGGCCGGGGCATCTGTTGAGGGACCATACGCCGTGTACCACGTCGACACATCCGACCACACGGCAGGAGGACTCCTTATTCTCGCTAGTACCACATCTATATTAGACGCCATAACCATGGTGATGCCTCCGACCGAAAGAGGCCTCAAGGTCGAGGCCTCAAGGTCAGAGGTGGCGACCAGTGAATTGCCTGTGGCCGCTCGGCACGCGCGCGATGGGCGCAGCCGCTCCGCCACGGGCGGCGGCGGAGCCTTTCAAGGGCGGGCGGCCCTCGGCCCCGGGAGAGGCCGACGACTGCGCGCCACCCCACTGCGCGGCAGAGGGAGACGGCAGCTCCGCGGCCGACTTGGGGCTGGCAGCCGCGGCGAGGCGGGCAGAGATCCCAGTAGGGCGCGCGCGCGAGGCTTTGGATGCGCCCAGCGAGGCAGGAGAGTGCGCGGCCTGTGGGGAGCCGGCGGCGCCGTGCGGAGAGCCTCGCTCGCCGACGGAGCCAGCGGCCTCGAGCTCCAGCGCGCGGGTGTAGTCCGCGATGGCGCGGTCGAACTCGCCCAGCGAGTCGAGTGCGGAGCCGCGGTTGAAGAGGGCGTTGGCGTTGCCAGGGTCCAGCCTCACGGCTTCCGTAAGGTCCGCCACAGCCTCAGTGTGCTGTCCCATCTTGTCATGCGAGATGCCGCGATTATGGTACGCGTGCGTGTTGGTGGGGTCGATGGCGAGCACTGCCGTGTAGTCGGCGATTGCTGCCGCGAAGTCCCCAAGCTTTGCATATGAGTACCCTCGATTGTTGAGGCTCTTGACGTTGCGTGGCTGCAGCGCAAGCGACGCCGAGTAGTCTTCCACCGCTCCCTCGTACTGTCCGAGCTTGCGCCGAGCATACCCGCGATTATTGTGTGCAGTGGCATTACCAGGCACTGCATCGATCGCGCGCGTGTAGTCGGCAATTGCGGCCGCATAGTCGCCGCGGTTGCGGTGACAGTAACCTCGGTGGTGAAGGTACACCGCATTGTCCGATTCCTGGTGCACGGAGGGGATTATATTAGCGTTCTGGCGTTCTGCAATGGGCGAGTGAGAGCGGTATCGCCATCCGGTGGCATCATCCGGCGGTGTGAGGGCCGCCACTGCTTCGCGCGGGGAGGATGCAAGGGGGGTTTAGGATTTAGGTGAGTGCAGGAGGGGTTCCTGTGCGATGGCGGCAGAGAAATCGGCAATAGCTTTGTCGTGGAAGCCAAGCTTGTCCCAAACGAGCGCGCGCGAGTTGTACGAGGAAGGGGATGGGTCGAGTGCGATGGCGCGAGAGAAATCCTCGATTGCCTTGTCGTTGGCGCCGAGCTTTTCGTGTGCTGAACCGCGGTTGTGGTAAGCATTGGCGTTATCAGGCTCAAGAGCAAGCGCCTGCGTATAGTCCGCGATTGCATCTGGGTGCCGCCCGAGCTTATCGAGGGCGAACGCCCGATTGTAGAGGGCCTTGAAGTGTCGCGGGTTTAGGCGCAACGCTTGTGAGTAGTCGGCAGTGGCCTCGGCATAGTGTCCGATTTTGCGGTTCGAGAAGCCCCGATTGTGGAAGAAGTCGGCGTTGCCGGGGTCAAGGCGGATAGCGATGGAGAAATTCGCGATAGCCTCCTTGAAGTCTCCCTTGCGGTCAAACGAAATACCCCGGTTGTAATACGCGTACGCGTTTTCAGGCTCAAGTGCGATGGCTGCGGAGTAATCAGCAATGGCCGCGTCGAAGTTGCCGAGCTTGTCGTGCGAGAAGCCGCGGTTGAAGAGTGCCTTGAAGTGCCGCGGGTCCTTAGCCAGCGCCACCTGCGACGCGCCGAATCACGTCAGTAACCGCCAAACGCGCTGCAGCCCTGCCTGAGAAGCGGGCTCTGGCACCGAGTAGTCGCGGACCGCGAGCGCGAACTGCCCCTCCTTGCGGCGCGCATAACCCCTAGAGTGGTACACATCCGCACTCTTGTCATCTTTGGCGAGCGCTGCCACGTCTGCCCACGACACCGAAGACAACACCCCAGCGCCCACTGCGCGACCAGCGCCCGTGTCCGCACCACCCACCCCTGCCGCGGCTCTCCCGCTGCCCGTGCCGACGGCCAGGGCGCTCGTAGCGCCCGGCCGCCCCGATGGGGCAGAGTCGATGGGCGCAGCTGAGTGGTCCCGCCTGGCGGCATGGGGCGCCGGAGGGGTAGACTCGGGCGCGCCCTGGCGCGTGGAAACTGTCTGACTCGGCGGGGGGCGGATGAAGGCCGAGGCGTCAGGCATGGCCTCGAGCACGCGGGCACGCACGTGCGGACCCAACAGCTCCCTGAGCGCGGCCACGCTCAGCAGCGACCCAAAGTGCTCCGTTCCCTTGCCGTCTTCATCCTCCATTTCCGAGCCGTCGCCCAAATCCTCGGAGCGTTTCGCTGGAGCCCAGGCCGCCGGCGCTCCCATCGCCCGCGCGTCTGCTCTGGCAGGCCCGTGCCTTGTGGCACTGCCGGCATCGGCCGCTGATGGCTGTCCCGAGGCATTTCGTGCAGCTCCCCGCTCATCTATAGACAGGCGCCTACCCCGTCCCCCCGTGTGCCCTGCGGGGGCGTCCCCTGCTTTGTCCCACGGGCGGTGGCGATACGGGCTCTTGATGGGCGACATTTCGGCATCTGCGAGCGACGAGGGCGAGACAGAGCTAGGTGGACCACGCGCCTGGTCCCGCTCCAGTGCAAGTGTGTAGTCGTCGATGGCAGAGTCAAAGTTGCCCATCCGATTTTGACACGCCCCACGCGCGTACGCTGCTGACGCGAATCCGGGGTCGATTGCGAGCACTCCTGAGAAGTCCTTGATAGCGTCCTCAAGGCGCCCCAACTTTTCGTACGCGCACCCGCGGTTGTAAAGCGCTGTGATGTCCCTTGCGTCGATCTTGAGCATGTCCGAGTAGTCTGCAGCTGCGCTCGTGAAGTCGCCGCGCTTAATGTGCGCAGAAGCTCGGATGTGCAGTGCTTTGCGGTCTGCTGGATTGGACCGAAGCTTGTTACTGCAGAGCTCCACCAGCCTATTGACATCATCTGGTTTACGGAAGTAATAGATACGATTCGGATGCGACTTGGCTGCCTCCTCCTTGTCTAGGAAGTCTCTGCGCTTGTACAGGGCGCCTTCCAGGAGCAGGTCATCGTCCTCGTCTCGCATGGCCATAGCACTATCGACATTCCGCTCCCGTCCTGATGCAGGGAACACCGTAGGGCGCGACATATAGCCAGCGACAATTGGCCGCACCCCGCCGCACCCTGGCGGAGGGTTCGAAAGTCGAATCTCTCTCTCGCTGGCGGGCCCGAGAAAGAACAGAAAATCGAGAAGGAAACTGTTGGCCAGGAGGGCCCTCTCTGTGTGATGGCAGTGAGTGGCGTCGTGCAGCCGCATGTTGCACGGCGACCAGCGCCGAGACCAGTCGATGTGGAACATGTCGTCGGCCGCCCACTCGTTTCGCCGTCTCTGGTTCACGACCGCGAGGCTGATCCCGAGCCTGCAGCGGTCGTCGAGGGTCCGACAAGGTTGTTGAAAGCAGACAGATTTGTTCACGTGGACGAAAGCTCCCCACTCGTCAGACAACTCACACGGGAAGGTCTTCCGAAGAGGGGTATCGGTCTTGACGGCTCGATGCATCTGCGAAGCCATCGTAGCACTCGACGCGGTGGTGTGATCCTGCGTCGAAAGCAGGAACATGACATCGACCCGATCACAGCCCCACCGCTGGAGCGGAGCACATCGCCGAGCCAGAAAGTACGCACACGCGCAATGCATACTGATAAGGTCTTAAAGTACTGCGTGGTCCCAAACACAGTCGTGCACCCTGCCGGTGTTGCGCCGAACGAGCAACTTGCTACCTGGCGGTACCCCTACCCGGTCGTGAGGCCTCCGTATCATCCCTGGGGCTCTGTGCGAGAATTCAAGCCCGAAATTGCGTACATCCCCGCCCAGCCGGGGGAATGTGCCATGGTTGCTCTCGCGCGCCATGCCGTACGCTATGGCGAAGCTGCTCCGTCGGGCTGGTCACCTGCTGCTCCTTGTGGCAGGTTGCCCGCACCGGCACTACAAGCACCGGCGAGAGCAGGGCAGGTTTCGCGTGGAGCGAGTGGTGCGACGGAGAGTAGCACTAGTACGAGCGGCTGGCACCAGGGTTTACGCACGAAGATGCGATATTCGTACTTCGACACGCCCCGG